>Ga0137407_10002137_pt1 | contig 13012 bp, 9 predicted proteins | sample CZOMad2_2_16fung_FD_108410 | JGI IMG/M metagenome (GOLD analysis project Ga0137407, IMG submission 108410) | Vadose zone soil fungal communities from Angelo Coast Range Reserve, California, USA - CZOMad2_2_16fungal (Illumina Assembly) | ecosystem: Environmental > Terrestrial > Soil > Vadose zone...
GCCACCCGCTACCGCTACCACCGGCTTTCGCGCCAGCAGAATCGCTCCCAGCGCAAAAAGTCCAATGAAACCGGCAACCAACGGCCATTTCAATACGTCTAGCCGCCCAGGAATCTGTTGCACGGTAACCGGACTCGCGACTATGCCGCCGCCTTGCTGATCTTGAGTCTGTGGGTCCGAATCGCCTCGCGCATTCTGTGGCGGCGCTGTGCCCGAAACATTTACGGCAAAAAACGCGGTGGCGGGCAAGTTGTCCCGGCCGTAGATGTTCATTCCCTGCGCTTGGCCGCCGGATTGCAAACCATCGCCGCTGACCTGCACGGCGGGGGCCGCGAGGACCAGCAGTTTTGCGCCCGGATACACCGTGGGAAGCTTTACCGTTGCCGAGTTTCCACCGTATGGCAGCTCGTAGGAATAACGCACGCCGCTCTCGCCCGGACGAAACGCAAACGCAACCGCATAGCGGTTCTTGGTCTTATCGATGGTCGCCTGCACTACCGGCATGCCGGATGGTCCCCAGGCCGCCGCCTGTTGGAGTTTCGCTTTCTCCGGTAACGCAAACTCAAAACTTCCGTCCGCTCGAAAATAAGCTTGCTTGGGACTGGAATTGTTTTGCACCGAATATTCTTCGCCAACGATCAGGTTTGATCCGTTCGGTTGTAAGACGACGATGTGCGTGGGAACCGTAACCGTCTTGGGGTCCTGCGTCGGATCAAAGATCTCGACTTCAACTTCGTTCTTTCCGGGGGGTACGGGTTGATGGAAGTTCACGCCGTGAAAGACCGCTCTGATAAGCATCGGCTGGGCGCCCAGCGACGGATTATCGAACGTGAATTGCCCCTGCGTATCGGTCTTGGAATTGGCGACCGGCTGCATCCCGCCCTGCAACTGAATCAGAATCACTTCGACGCCGGCGCCTGCTTTGCCCGTCGTGCCGTTCTTGACAGTACCGTGAACGGTTCCCGCCTGCGCGAAGCCAAAGGGGGCGAAAGCGAGAATGAGCACGCCCATCCCTTTGCAGGTTCGCATCATCGAGCGCCACGCTCCGCGTCCGTCGGACGTGCCCCACGCGGACGCCGGACCTGCGCTTCCGTCACCTGATCGATCTCGGCAAGAACCAGCGCCGCGTCGTTCTCCAGGCCGGTCTTCATCGCGTCGAAATCGCCTTCAGAATACTTGCCGGAACGGAACTCAAACCGCAGGTCCCGCAAATTGTCGTAAATCGTATCTCGTTGCTCCATCAATTGATCCAGCTTCGTGCGATGCGGCGCAAGATCGGAAGCGTCCGGCTGAATATAAAACACAAAAAGTACCGTCGCCATCGCCAGCGCCAGGCACGCACCCAGCACGGCGCCGTCTGCCGACGTAATCATCAGCGCCAAAGTCCCTGAAAATAAACTGCTGACCATCAATCCTCGGTCTCGCGTGCAACACGTTGACGCGCCCGGGCGATCATTTCAGCAGAAACACCGGACGCTACAGGCATCGCGTGAATAGGACGCTTCCTCCAACGGCTGATGATCAGTGCTACCAGGCCCGATCCCACCACCAGGTAAACCACGGGCATGGCCCACGCGATTTGACCGAAGCCGCTGTGCGGGGGTTCGACGTACACAACCGGGCCGTATTGCTGAACGAAAGACTGCAAAATCAAGTCTTCGGAATCGCCTTTTAGCAAACGCTGATCGATGGTCTTCAACGTCGCCTTCGCCGTTTCGCAAGGGCCCGAAAAGGCGCCTCCAACGTGAAAGCACGTGGAAGCGGTGTCGTTGCAACCGCCGCACATGCAACGTACTTTCTTACCAAACTCGCGAGCCCGGTCGCTCTGCTGGGCGCCGGCAGGAACAGGAAGCAATGGCAGCGCAGCCGCCATCGAGAGCGCTACTGTGCAGAAGAAAGCGCCGCGCCTGCGGACCGTTCGACGCCTAATCATGGCCCTCTCGGAGTGTCGCGGAAGGCGTCAAGCCTGCGGATATTGGTAGAGCCTTAGCCGGTTGTTCGGCAGTGGAAAATACCAGGACGGACCGCCGGTTGGGAAGAAGCGTCACAATCGTGCCCAGGACGACGATTGCGCCGCCCAGCCAGATCCATTTCACCAGCGGATTCAAATAGGCGTGGATTACCGGAGTCTGGGTCTCCGGGCTCTGCCCCGCATATACGACATAGAGGTCGTCCCGAAGCGTCGAATAAATTGCCACCATCGTTCCGGATTCCTGGTTCGTCTGGAAAAAACGTCGTTCCGGATACAGCATCATCAGCGGCTTGTTGTCCCGCATTACCTCCACAACCATGCGCTCAGCGGTATAGTTCTTCTCGGGCTTGGACTCGAAGCTCTGCAAGAGCAGGTTGTAGCGCCCGATTTGTATGGTTGACCCGATCTGCATCTCTTTTTGTACGTCTTTGTTGAACGCGGCCCCCGCCAAGCCAACAAAAATCAGCACCATACCCATATGGACGATGTACCCGCCGTACCGCCGGGTGTTGCGCATGGTCAGATCGACGGCGGAGCTGGCGAATGACGCGCCAGACCTCGCTCGAATTACTCTGGCGCCGCGATAGAACTCCATGAGAATTGTGGTGGCCACAAAAACGCACAACACCAGACAGATCAGCGAATAAAACTCGTGAAAGCCGAGAGCAAATACAATTACTCCCATGGCCAGACTAAACACCGACGGCCAGCCAAAATTGCGCTTCAAACTGTCCGCCGAAGTCTTACGCCAAGCCAGCAAAGGGCCCACGCCGGTGAGAAACAGAAGCAGCAATCCGATCGGAATGTTCACTTTATTAAAGAATGGCGCCCCGACGCTGATCCGCGATCCCGACAACCATTCCGAAAACACCGGGAACAAGGTTCCGGACAGCACCGCCACGCAGGAAACCAGCAAAATCAGATTGTTAAAGAGAAAGCTCGATTCGCGCGAAACGATCGCATCCAGTTGATTCTCGCTCTTCAGATAATCGCGATTCTTTACGTAAGCCACGAAGCATACGACGAGAATGAGCGCCAGAAATCCCACAAACCAATTGCCGATGCTCGACTGTGCAAACGCATGCACGGAACTGACGATTCCGCTGCGGGTAAGCGTCGTCCCCAAAATGCACAGCATGAACGTCAGAAATACCAGCCAGACGTTCCAAACTTTCATCATCCCGCGTTTTTCCTGCATCATTACCGAGTGCAGAAACGCTGTCCCCGTCAACCATGGCAGCAAGGACGCGTTCTCAACAGGGTCCCAACCCCAATAGCCGCCCCAACCGAGAACTGCGTACGCCCAATGCGCGCCGAGCAGCACGCCAGCTGTCTGAAAGCACCATGCGATCATGGTCCACTTGCGCGTCAGATGAATCCATTTTTCGCCGGGATACCGCGCCAGCAAAGCCCCGAGAGCAAACGCAAATGGAATCGTGAAGCCTGTATATCCCGAATAAAGATTGGGCGGGTGGATCACCATCTCCGGATATTGCAGCAGCGGGGTTAGGCCATTACCGTCCGCCCGGGTAAAGATCTCCAGCGCCCCATTCGCTCCGGAGGTCGCCAAAACCTTGAAAGGGCTGGCCACAAAATTATTGAGGGTCAAAAAGAAAATCTGTACGCCGGCTAGTACGACGCCAACGTAAGGCATCAGTTCTCCGTTTTTGTTCCGATACGCAAACAACGCCGAGAAAACATAAATCGCCAGTAGGAAGCTCCAGAAAAGCAACGAGCCTTCCTGACCCGACCACAGCGCCGCAATCTTGTAAAAAGTAGCAAGATCGCGATTGCTGTGCGCGACCACGTAGGCCACCCAATAACTGTCGCTGAAAAAGAGATAAACCAGGCTGAACGTGGCGATGAAAATTAGCCCGCAGGTCGCCATCCCCGCTTGCCGTGCGCTCTTAACTAGGAGGGGGTGGCGCGTTCGTACCGCGAAGATACCGCCTACGAACGCATATATCGCACAGACGAAGGCCAACAGGAGTGCAAATGATCCGAATACATCCACCTAAAACCAACCTTCCCCAGGCAGCGTTGGGCGCACTGCCATCTTACATTGTACTGCTGCGCTGCTCAGACTCCGCCCCAGTTTGGGCGGATTTTGCGGGCGGCCCAGCCGTCGGCGCCGCCTCGTACTTGGACGCGCACTTAGCCTGCACCTGCTCTGCAACAAAACTGCCATTTTTCGCGAGGCTGCCCTCGACCAGCGCCTGGGATTTGTCCACAAATGTATCCGGCAAAGGATCGCTGCCAACATAGCTCACCGGAAGAGATTTTCCCTCTCCCAAAAGGACAAACTCAACCCGCCCAGGCAATCGGTGAATGCTTCCGGGCTCGACAGTTCCGCCCACGCGCAACCGGTGACTCCGAGCATTTCCCTGCAATTCGGACAATTCGGCGATGGTGTGATAGTAGGTCTTACTTTCGCCGTAACCCAGCCAAGCCAAAAAGGCCATCGACACTACGATGACCCCAATCCCCACCGCGAATTTTACTTGTCTTTTCACAGGCACAATGCCGCCCAGCGGAACCTCACGCTGCGCGCGATTCTATCATAGCTCTAATTCAGCGATAGCGCCCACAAGGCCAAGTACCCCTCGCCCGACCGTACAGGTCCCGTTCAGGGTTGGTAGCGCCGGCTTGCCCTGAGGATCGAAGCGCATCCTTCCGGCTCTTCGCCAACCACGTTCCAGAGCCATAGCCCAATTCAAGCCTCCCTCAAACGTGCCGCCAATAGTTCGGACCCGCGAATGTCCAAATCAAACGGCTTGCCCTCATTGAGCACCACTCCACAGTTCAGAACACTTTCTGAAATCGATCCGAGCAGCGGCTCAAGCAAGCTCGAAATCGGCACGACCCGCTTCGGCCTCAACGACCGCCGAATCCGTGCCAGCAAAGCGGGAAGTCGCGACCGCAGCAGTGCCTGCACTGCCGCTGGATTGTCGGTGCCAGCATTGAGTGGACATTCCAGGACGTACGTCAGCAGGTATCCTCCCCGCTGGAATTCCGCCAGGGTCGCCTCGGCTGATTTCCCGTCTTGGGAAATTCCGCTTGCGGTCAGCGCATTCTTGCCTTCGCGCAAGAACCCGCCGGTTTTTGGAGCCGCATACAAGAACGCCACATCGTCGGTAGGCGCAAACGCGCCCAACAACACCGTTCCGATATGCACCGGCCGGTACCGGGTAGTCCATTCCAACCGCTGCAACCGCTTGGCGATATGCTCGGAAGAAGCCTGCTGGCCGCAGCCATCACAAAGAAGCTCAGTATTGGTCATCAAGCCCCGCTGGAATCGTAATCGAGCCGAAGCACAAAGCGCAAACCACCACGAATGTACGCCACCAGAATTCCCCGTTCCAATGGTTGCCTCGATCGAGACTCGTTGAGGGACACCTAAGCCTTTTGGAATCACATTCATGCAAAATGCTCCGCCCATATCTCCTTTGTTTTGATATTCATGTAGAAACACCGGGGTGGGGGGCACAACAGCTTGGCATCACGCATCAAGACCGAAGGAGCGTGGATTGTGGCTCAACAGCGTGAAGGTGGTTGGCTATTTGGAGGCAGTTGGTATCGCCGGCTTGCCCTGAGGACCGCAGGGCGTCCTGTCGGCTCTGTGGAAACCGCAAACTCTACTGGCTAACGGGAGCGTCGGAAGGTAGTTTGGCCCGCAGGCACCACTTGAGTTCTTGGCTAAGCTCCGTAATTTCCATCCCGGCCATCACGATAAACTTGCAACTCAACATCTCTCTCGGCTCATCATCATCGGGCAATTGGCAAGAGACGCGGCAGTATTGGCATTCCTGGTTCCAGCAAAACCTGCCATACGGGATCGTTTCCGGGCTGATGAACTGGAAGCAGCGCAGGAGCGAGTTCCGTTCCGGCACCTGGAACTTTTTCCCGTGGATGGTAATCTCCACGAGCTTTTCATACGGACGGAACGGTTCCGACATGGTGAGTACTGTTCTCCTGCACCGGCCGCTGGTTTCGCGGCACCCTTCCCAAGAACCGGCGCGCTTTGCATGATGACAACCCCAGAATAAACCCCGCATGAAGGCGCTACAACGCTAGCTGTAGAGGACGTAGCGAATATGCTACCGGGGAGGAACAGGCTGCCGTAGGCAGAAACCTCTGATTTGGTTCAGCTTCCCAGGTCGAAAAATTGCCCCATCTTGCGGAACTTCTCATAGCGGGCGTCAAGCAGATCCTTGGTTGATTCGTTCGTGAGGGCCACCAGTTGCCGGTCAAGCACAATATCGAGCAGGCGCGCGGCGGCTTCATATGACGTGTGCGCGCCACCTTCGGGTTCCGGCACGATTTCGTCGACAATTCCCAATTCTTTCAAATCATTCGCGGTGATCTTCAGGGCCACTGCGGCAGTCTCGGCCTTGGACGCATCGCGCCACATGATCGCCGCGCAACCCTCCGGCGAAATGACCGAGTAAAAGCTGTTCTCGAGTATATTCACGCGATCCCCGACTGCAATCGCTAAGGCGCCGCCCGATCCGCCTTCGCCGGTGACCGTCACAATGATTGGGACCGGCAGGCGCGCCATCTCCCGTAAATTCTTAGCGATCGCTTCGGCCTGGCCACGCTCTTCGGCATCGATACCAGGATAAGCCCCCTGCGTATCGATAAAGGTGAAAACGGGTTTGCTAAACTTTGCCGCCAGTTCCATGACGCGTAGCGCTTTGCGGTATCCCTCCGGCTTCGGTTGGCCGAAATTTCGTACCAGCCGCTGCTTGGTGTCGCGGCCTTTCTGATGGCCGATGACCGCCACTGCTCGCCCGTGAAATTTCGCCAAGCCCGCCACGATCGCTTTGTCATCGCCGTAGGCGCGGTCACCGTGCAATTCCACAAAATCCGTGAACAACAGTCCGATAAAATCCTGGGTGTAGGGGCGCTGAGGATGCCGTGCGATCTGCGCGCGCTGCCACGGACCCAGATGGGCATAGAACTCGTGGCGGAGCTCCGCGACTTGCTGGCGAATTCGTTCGAGCTCCGCTTCGGCGGTCGGGCTATTGGCGAGTTGTCGCAGATCTTCGACGTCTTTTTCCAGACGTTCAATCGCCAGCTCCCGGTCGCCGGGCGTCGTGCTCGGCTGAATTTTATGTTTGTGCGCCATTACATCACTAGGTCAATCGACTGGCCGCCGCAAACTTCACGAATCGCCGTCACCAGTTCCGCGGACAGCTGCACTCGACGCTGCACTTCCATTTGTGCAACGGTTCCGTCCGGACTAAGCAGGTCGAAGATTACCGGATTTCGGCCCGGGAAGGACGCGAATATATCTTGGAGGCGTTCCACCACATCGTCCGGACAATTCTCCAGGTTCATGCGGATGCGCACGCTCGACGTCGGTTGCGATTCGGCGAGACCTTCCATTAAACGCGCTTCTTGAAGCGACAACCGCGTTCCCGACTCTTCGACCTGCACCCGAACCTTCATCAACAACGGCACGCGAGGTTTCAAGGTGTTTTCCATCTTGCCGAATGCTTCCGGGAATGCCAGGAGTTCCTGAATCCCGGTCATATCCTGAATCGTATAAATGGCCCAACGGGCGCCCTTCCTGGAGCGCATCGGGCGCACACCCACGATTAACGCTGCCACTGTAATTTCTTTGCCGTTGCGTTGCCCCTCCACTTCTCCAAGCGACACCGTCTTCATTTCCGTCAAACGGGACGCGTACTTCGCCAGTGGGTGACCCGAAACGTAAAAGCCGAGCATAGCGTATTCGCTGGTGAGCCGTTCCTCCTCGCTCCAAGGAGCGGCGTCGCGCATCTCGAACGCCACCGGCGCGGGTGCAGCGGCCGTTCCGAACAGACCGTGTTGCCCGGATTCCCGAATGCGCGTGGCCCGCTGCAATGCTGCGACGGCGTCGTCTACCGACGCTAGCATGCTCTCGCGCGGACCGAGCGAATCCACAGCGCCGGATTTGATCAAGCTCTCAAACACGCGCTTGTTCAGGAAGCGCGACTCGATCCGCTCGCAGAATGCGTATAACGACCGGAATTCGCCCTGACTCAGGCGCGATTCGCGAATGGCCTTGGCGGTGTTTTCGCCAACGTTCTTGATTGCCGCAAGCCCGAACCGAATCGCTTCACCCACGGGTGTGAAGTACAAATCACTTTCGTTCACGTCCGGGGGAAGGATCGAAATGCTCATGCCTCGTGCTTCGTTGATGTATTTCACGGCCTTGTCCGCGTTGCCCGTTTCCGACGTCAGCAGCGCAGCCATAAATTCCACCGGATAGTGCGTCTTCAGATAGGCCGTCTGATAGGCCAACAATGCGTAGGCGCAGGAGTGCGATTTGTTGAAGCCATAGCCCGCGAATTCCTCCATCAAGTTGAAAATCCGCTCGGCCTTTTTCTCTGGAATCTTGTTGGTCGCGCAGCCAATCATAAACTTCGCCCGCTGCGCAGCCATTTCTTCTTTCTTCTTCTTGCCCATGGCGCGGCGCAGGATGTCGGCTTCTCCAAGCGAAAAACTCGCCAGCTTGTTGGCGATCTGCATGACTTGTTCTTGATACAAGATCACGCCGTAGGTTTCTTCCAGAATATCCTTCAGTTGCGGAAGTTCGTAGCTGACCTTCGTCTTGCCATGCTTGCGGTTGATGAAGTCGTCGATCATGCCGCCCTGAATCGGGCCAGGACGGTACAGCGCGTTGAGTGCCGTCAAATCTTCAATGCGCGTGGGTTGATACCGCCGCAAGATGTCCCGCATGCCGTGCGATTCAAACTGGAAGATCGCAGTCGTGTCGCCGCGCGTGAACAGTTTGTAAGTGTCAACATCATCCAGCAACAAAGTGTCGAGATCGACTTTAATCCCGCGATTCTGTTCGATCATCCGCACGGTATCGTGCAACACGGTAAGCGTCGTCAGACCCAGAAAATCCATCTTCAGTAGACCGATGCGCTCCAGCGCGTTCATGTCGTACTGCGTCGTGATTTCGTCGCGATTCGTTTTGTACACCGGGACAACGTCGGTGAGCGGTCTCGATGAGATAACGACACCCGCGGCATGAGTTGAAGCGTGCCGCGATAGGCCCTCAAGCCGAAGCGCCACAGCCATCAAATCCTTTAATCGGTCGTCGCTATTGACCGCCGCCTTTAATTGCGGCGATTCCACCAGTGCTTTCTCCAGTTCGATTCCTAATGTAGTAGGGATCAGCTTGGCCAGACGGTCGACTTCCCCGTACGGAATATCCATCGCGCGGCCAACGTCCTTGACCGCCGCCTTTGCTGCCATCGTCCCGAAGGTGATGATCTGCGCGACGTTTTCGCGACCGTATTTTTGCGTCACGTACTCAATCAACTCGCCGCGCCGCCGCATGCAGAAGTCGATGTCGATGTCGGGCATGGAAACGCGTTCCGGATTCAGGAAGCGCTCGAAAAGCAGATTGTATTGCAAGGGGTCAACGTCGGTGATCCGGAGGGCATAACTTACCAGGCTGCCGGCCGCCGATCCGCGTCCCGGCCCGACAGGAACATCCTGGGTGCGCGCGTAATGAATAAAATCCCAGACGATCAGAAAGTAGCCCTCGTAACGCATCTGCTGAATCATCTGGATTTCCGACGTCAGCCGGCGCTCGTATTCCGACAGCGGGTTGTGCAGCATGTCTTGCTGCGCCAGCCGTTCGAGGATGGGCACCCGTGCGGCAAATCCTTCGCGCACCACTTTCTCGAAATAACTCCCGGCTGTATGTCCCGCCGGAACTTTGAATTCCGGAAATGGATTCGGGACGCGCTCAACCTTCACATTGCAGCGTTGCGCGATATCCACAGTACGGCTCACCGCATCTGGAACTTCGCGAAACACCTGCGCCATCTCTGCCGCCGTTTTGAAGTAAAACTGATCGGTGGCAAATTTCATGCGATGCGTATCGCTCATGGTCTTGCCGGTCTGAATACACAGCAAGACTTCTTGCGCGTGCGCATCCTCATGATGCAGATAATGGCAGTCGTTGGTAGCGACCAGCGGAATGCCGGTCTCTTTGGAGAGACGGACCAGTTCGCGATTCACGCCCTTTTCAATTTCCAGTCCCTGATCCTGAATCTCCAGAAAGAAATTGTTCTTTCCAAAAACATCGCGCAGGCGATACGCGTTCTCGCGCGCCAGGTCGTATTTCTCCTCTACGATGGCCTCGGTGACCGGCCCACGCAGGCATGCCCCTAGCGCGATCAAACCCTTGCTGTGCTTGGACAGCAGGTCGTAGTCGATTCGCGGTTTGTAGTAGAAGCCTTCCAGAAAACCAGCGGAAACCAGCTTGATCAGGTTGTGATAGCCCTCTAGCGATTCACACAGCAGCACCAGATGGTTGCTGCCTCGCCCGCCTGAAGGCTCAGCCTCGCCGCGATCTTGACCGTTACCACCGCCATTTCCTTTTTCTCCGCGGTCGTGCCTACTTCCCTTCGCCACGTACACTTCGCACCCGATGATTGGCTTTACGTCACGCTTGCTCGCTTCGTAAAAGAAGTTCGCAGCGGCAAACAGGTTGCCGTGGTCGGTGATGGCCACCGCCGGCATCTTTTGTCGAGACGCTTCGTCTAAAAGCTCGCTGGTTTCGCAAGCGCCATCGAGCAGGCTGTAATCGGTATGAACGTGAAGATGAACGAACTGCGGTGGACCCATGGAACTCGATTCTAAATCTCTGCGAAGAGAATTGCGACCAGCATTCTGAAGTTTCCCACAGGCTATGCGGTTTCACCGGAGTGGTCGCTGCAAACGAGCTACTTGCGGCCGCTGCTCTTTTTTGCCGACGCTGCGGCTTTCGCGTGGCTGACTGGCGCGGCGGGCTTCCCTGCTTGTTTCCCCGCTGCGACTCGATCTTTATGCTGTGCCTTAATGGCGGCTTTTCCAGCGGCGCTGCCGTGTGGCTTGGTGGCTTCGGGCGCCGGGTGAGCTTTATCCGCTGATTTTGCCGGCTTCTTCTCTTTCTCTTTTTTCTTCGGCACCTCTTTGATGCCAGAAAGCTTCCGCAAAATCTTTTCCCGCTCCTCGGGAGTCTTGCCGCGGCCTGTAAGTTGTGCCGCGAACACCTGCTCGACGATGTCGTCGAATTTCGCGCCCCTCGTCATACCCAAAGCCTCAAGCTCGCTGGCGACGCCAGGTAGACCGATCCGGACCGGCCGCCATTTGTTCAAATATGCTCGAATCTTCGACAGCGCCGCCGAGTTCGAGGACTCCGCAAGCAAATAGGCAATCTCGTCCAGTGGCATCTGCTCCAGGAAGCGGTAGGCATCGATGGGAGCATTCATCTTCTTGCCGATCAATTCCTTCTGTTTGTCCAGCGCCTCCTCTGCAAAACCCAGAGCCGTTTCGATTTCCGCCGAGCGATATCCGGCCTTGGAAAGCGCCGCACTCTGCTCGCGGTCCTTGAGCTTTCCCAATACCGCAAGCAACATCGGCGCACCCATGCGAGGACGGAACCCCGCCGTGAACATATCTTCGCGAACCTTCATCAGTCGCCCGATGGCATCGTAGTCGGGATGCCGCTTCGCGAGGTTGGGATTCACGGCCTCCAGCAAATGGTGCTGCTCCCAGGCCTTCAGCACGACGGCCGGCCTTTCTTCGCGCGCCACCGCCCGCAATTCACCTCCGGCGTCCTCGGGCGTGATCGTGTGATGCAGATCGCGCTCGATGGCCAGATCAAACCATTCCTGCGTGCGTGATTCTGGTTTGAAACCCATGCGCGCCGAAAATCGCAGGACGCGAAGCAAGCGCACTGGCTGGTTCGTAAAACTATGGATCGTCAGCGCCCGGACTTCACCGCGCTCGATATCGGACAAACCGTTCGTAGGGTCAAGCAGCAAGCCGCGCGATGCCGGATTCAGCGAGATCGCGATCGAGTTAAGCGAAAAGTCGCGCCGCCGCAAGTCCTCCATGATCGTGGACCAGCGGAGTTCGGGACGCGTCCCAGGCCGCACGTAATGATCGTCCCGCGCCGCCGAAATGCTACCCTCCACGTCACCGGCAAACAGGACTTCGATATGTCGCAATTTCTCGTCTTCCACAAGAATCTTCGCGCCGCCCTTCTCCAATTCTCGCGCGATTTTCGTGGGATTCCCTTCGACCGTGAAGTCGAGATCACGGAGCGATGCCCCCGTGATCAGGTCGCGTACCGTGCCGCCCGTCAAATACAGATTGAATCCCATAGCGGCGGCGAGTTCCTGCACCCGCAACATCACCGCGCGCTGTTCCGGCGACAGCCGGCTTTCCAACAGGAACATATAGTCTGGCATTGCTCTCCTTCACCTTCCGGGTGTCCGCGCGATTCGTCGCAAGGAAGGAATGACACGTTATTCCTTCCTTGCATGCCGGCCGCGTCGGTGCCCGCTCTGCGTTTCCTTGGTCCAGCCCGCTACGCGCGCGGGTGGTGTGCCTTGTAAATCTGCTTCAACCGCTCCTCGACAACGTGCGTATAAATTTGCGTGGTGGAAATATCGGCGTGACCCAACATCAATTGCACCGACCGCAGATCCGCGCCCCGCTCCAGCAGATGCGTCGCGAAACTGTGTCGCAACATGTGCGGCGTCAACGCCACCCGCAATCCCGCGCGTCGGCCGTACGCCGACAATATCTTCCAGACCCCTACCCGGCTCAAGGCCACACCTCGACGATTCACAAAAAGCGCCGTACTGTTCAGCGCCTTGGCCTGCCGCAGCATTGCGGGGCGCGCCTCTTGCAAGTACTTGTCTACCATGGTCAATGCCTTGCGTCCGACCGGAACAATGCGCTCTTTGTCGCCTTTGCCGATGCAACGGACACAACCAGCCTTACTGTCCAGATCGCCGACCCGTAGTCCGACTAGCTCCGAGACACGCAGGCCAGTGGAATACAACACTTCGAGCATGGCGCGATCGCGTAAACCCAAGGCAGTTTTAGCGTCCGGCTGATCCAGTAAACGCTCCACATCTTCAAGCCTCAAATAGCCCGGCAACGATCGCCGGATCTTCGGCGACTCCAGGTTTATCGATGGGTCCGTAACAATCAATTCCTGAATCTGCGCGAACCGGAAAAAATTCCGCAGCGTCACCA
>Ga0137407_10002140_pt1 | contig 12998 bp, 8 predicted proteins | sample CZOMad2_2_16fung_FD_108410 | JGI IMG/M metagenome (GOLD analysis project Ga0137407, IMG submission 108410) | Vadose zone soil fungal communities from Angelo Coast Range Reserve, California, USA - CZOMad2_2_16fungal (Illumina Assembly) | ecosystem: Environmental > Terrestrial > Soil > Vadose zone...
CTCCCCTGGCACCCACCAGAACAAGGAAATCCCGCCCGGCGCCTGGTTGGCGCCGGGCGGGATGGAGTCCCGGATCAGGAAGAGGTGAGCTGGTACTTGCTGACCGTGAAGGTCTCCGGCGCACCGCCCGTCGAGCAGATTTCCCACACGCCGTCGACCAGCGAGATGGCGGCCGAAGGCGAGGCATACCCGTTGGACTGCATCCACTTCAGCAGGGCCAGCAGGTTCACCGAGCCGGTGGACTGCTGGGCGCAGGTGCTGGCGCCGCCCGAGCCGTTCAGCACCCAGATGAACTCGCTGCTGTTGGGATAACGGTGCGGGGTCCACTGCTGGCCGCCGATGGTGACCGGATCGTGGAGCTGGGTACCGAACGACCCGCTGTTGCAGCGGTTGTTGGTGTCCACCCACACCATGACCTCGTCGGCGTACCCGGAGTCGCTGCTCAGCCACATGTCCCAGGACCACTGGGCGATGGTCTGGCTGTTGTGCGGGGTGGACTCGGTGTAGCTGCTCGTCAGCTGGGACATCGAGCTGATGGGGGTGTCGGACAGGTTATTGCAGCTGGCCGAGGTCCGGTTGTCGAAGGTGTGGGCGCTGGCGCACCAGTTGTTGAACTGCTGCTGCACCTCGGGGGCCGTCATGACCGCGCCGTTCCCGGCGGGCTCCTTGGCGCTGACCGACCAGTTGCCCGGGTCGGTGGCGGTGACGGTCTGCTTGCAGGACGGGTCGGCCCAGCAGTTGTTCGAGACGTAGGTGTTGTAGCCGTTGGAGTTGGTGATCCCGGCGTAGGTGTACGGCCCGCAGTTGCCGTCGGACTTCGACATCGTGCAGGTATGCGGGCCGGCCGGCGGGGAACTGGTAGCGCCGCCCGACGGCGGAGTGCTGCTGGGGCCGCTGGGCGGGGACGTGGGGGGCGCGGCCGTCGAGGTGGGGTCACCAGGCGTCGGAGTGCCCGTCGCCGGGTCGCCGGGCGTCGGCGTAGCGGGCGTCGGCGTGGTGGCGGGCGCCGAGTGCGTGCCGTCCGGCCCCGGCGTTCGCGAGTGATGAGGTTTCGGGCTGTGCGTCGCCGACAGCGAAGCGGAAGAAGACGCGGATGCTGAGATACCGCCCTGCGGCTGGCAGCCCGCGGCGGCGGTGAGAGCTACGGCGACAAGGGCCGCGGGAAGGATCGTCCTGGGCCCAAACAGCCTGGTCATAGGCGGTTTCCTTTCTCCTGGGGCTCCTCGGACGCTAACGGTACGGTAACTAAGCCTGTGGATTCAGGCTTTTGATCGGTTTCGTCGCAGGTCAGGGTGTATACGATCCTTCTGCAACGGATTGCGCCGACGGGATCGAGGCGTTCGCGCGGCACCGGGCCGGCCGTTCTGCGGTCCGCCGCATATGGCCTCTGACCTGGGAAATCAGTAAGAAAGGGCCAGCGCGGCAGCGGTCAAGCTCCCGGTGGCCGCACGTCCCCGTGGCGCAGCAGGAAAGCGCGGCTGTTTCCGGAACAGCAGGTCGCCCGTTCGAGTCGGGCCGGGGATGCCACGCCGCACGGTCCTCCGGTGCTCACGCTGTGGACGCGGCCGGCCTGCCCCCAGGTAGCCGGATGTGATCGCTAACGACGACATCGCTATCGACTCTCGTCACCTTCTGTCGCCATATGAATCCTTAGTGTAGTGTGACGCACGGGGCTAGAGGGGGAATACAAGGGGGGCCTGGGTCTTTTGGGGCCTAAGGGGGACTTGTGACCGACGAAGCGCTGACCTGCGTGTCGTCAAGGCAGCTCATCCGCCGGGTGGGGAGGCTTGCCTGGGTGCGGTCGGCCGTGGAGGCCGGGTACGACACGCTCGCCTGGATGAGCGGCCTTCTCATCACGGCCGGGGCGGTCGGCCCGGAAGGGCCGCGGATGACCCGGGCCGTGCTCGGCGGGGTGGCGGGAATCTGCGTCGTGGTGACCGGATGCGGTCTGACCGCCGGCTTGTACCGGCGCCGCTACCTGCGCGGCAGCCGGGACGAGGTCCGGGCGGTGATCGTCGCGGGCGTGCTGACCGCGTTCTGCCTGGTGATCGTCTGCGAGACGTTCGGCGGCGGCCGCCTGGTGCTGCCGGACAGCGCCCTGACCATGTCATTCGCCGTGGCGGCGATGCTGGGGGCGCGGTACGTGGCCTTCGCCGCGCGGCTGCGGTCACGGCCGGCTGCCCCGACCGCGGAGCGGATCATCGTCTTCGGGGCCGGGGACGCGGGCACCCAGCTCATCGGGCGGCTGGCCGCCCTGCCCGGGGCGGCGTACCGGCCGGTGGCCATCCTGGACGACGATCCGCTGAAGCGGCGGCTGCGGATCTGCGGGGTCCCGGTCCTCGGCGGCCGGGCCCAGCTGGCGCAGGTGGCCGAGAGCACCGGGGCCCGGGTGCTGGTGATCGCGATCGCCGGGCGGAGCGGCCAGGTCATCCGCGATCTCACCGAGGAGGCCGAGCGCTGCGGGCTGGTCCCGAAGGTGATCCCCTCGGTCATGGAGCTGCTGACCGGCGGGGCGAAGATCGAGGGAGTGCGCGACCCGCGCATCAGCGACCTGCTCGGCCGCCCGGCCGCCAGCATCGACGTGGCGGCGGTGCGCGAGTACGTGGCGGGCAAGCGGGTGCTGGTGACCGGGGCCGGCGGGTCGATCGGCGCCGAGCTCTGCCGCCAGCTGCACAAGCTCGGCCCGGCCACGCTGATCATGCTCGACCGCGACGAGTCGGCCCTGCACGCGGTGCAGCTCGCGCTGCAAGGGCGGGCCCTGCTGGACTCCGAGGAGACCGTGCTGGCCGACATCCGCGACCGGCGGCGGATCGGGGAGGTCTTCGCCAGGTTCCGGCCCGACATCGTCTTCCACGCCGCGGCGCTGAAGCACCTGCCGCTGCTCGAGTTGTGGCCGGGTGAGGCGCTCAAGACCAACGTCCTGGGCACCCTGGCCGTGCTGGAGGCCGCGGCCGAGCACGACGTCCAGTCGTTCGTCAACATCTCCACCGACAAGGCCGCGAGCCCGATCAGCGTGCTCGGCTACTCCAAGCGGATCACCGAACGGCTCACCGCCCACATGGCAGCCAGGACCGGCCGGACGTACCTGAGCGTCCGGTTCGGCAACGTCCTGGGCAGCCGCGGTTCGGTCCTCACCACCCTGTCCAGCCAGGTCGCCGCGGACGGCCCGGTCACCATCACCCATCCGGAGGTGACGCGCTACTTCATGCTCGCCGACGAGGCGGTCCAGTTCGTGCTGCAGGCGGCCGTGATCGGCCGGGATGGCGAGGTACTGGTGCTCGACATGGGCCAGCCGGTGCGGATCGCCGACATGGCCCGGCGGCTGGCGGCCAGCAGCGGCCGGGAGGTGGACATCGTGTTCACCGGGCTGCGGCCGGGGGAGAAGCTGCACGAGGACCTGTTCGGCCCGGGGGAGCGCGACGTGCGGCCGTGCCACCCGCTGATCAGCCAGGTCCCGGTGCCCGAGCTGAACCCGGTCGAGGTGGCCGGGCTCGACTCCGACGCCAACCCGTTCACGCTGCGCCAGGTGCTGGCCAGGCACGCCTGCGCCGCCGGGCACGGCGTGCTGGCCGTCCCGCCCCAAGAATCCCAGGAAGCCCCGGAACAGCAGGAAGCCCAGAACGGCCCGGCCGCCTCAGTGCGGCAGGCCGGTTAGGCGGGCGGCGGCGCATGAGCCCAGCCGAGCTCGGCCAGCCTCGCCATCAGCCCGTCGAGCAGGGCGGCGGTGTCGGCGTAGGCGCGCAGCGGGCCGCCGGCCGGGTCGGCGACGTCGTCGCGGGCGGAGCCGCCCAGCAGCGACGCGCGTTCCCGGCCCTCGTGCGCGCGGGCCAGCCAGGCCGGGAACGTCTCGCCGGCGGCCCGCGGCCCGATCTGCTCGCCTCGCCGGATGAACTCCTTGAGGGTGAACGCACGCGGCCAGGCGTCCGGCTCGGTGACCACGGCGTAGCGCAGGTTCTCCCGGGCCATCGCCAGCACCAGGCCGGCCCGCGCCAGGTCCCCGGCCCGGGCCTGGCGGCTGCGGTGCGCGGCGATCTCGATCCCGTAGCCGGCCATGACGGTGACGGCCGCCGGGTCCGGCGGCATGCCGTCGCCGAGCATCCCGGCCGAGCGGACCGGCTCCGTCACGCCCAGCCGGGCCAGCCGCCGGGCCAGCAGCGGCGCGCCCATCGCCGAGCGGCACACGTTGGCCGTGCACAGCACGAGGACGCCGGCCTGCGGGCCGGACCCCCGTCGCGGCCGTGCCGCCTGGACAGCATCACCGGGACCCATCGCCTTATTACCGGAAAATACCTTTCCGCCGAGGCTGCCAAATCGGCTTTCCCGGACTTTAAGCGGACATCAGATGAATATCGCCAGATAGCCAGATTTTGCCACCGTGGAATGTCATTGATAGCGCGGGGTAAAATCGTAGTATGGTCGAGCTTGCCATACGCTTGTATTTCCCTTAATACGTTCGCAATGCAATGCCACGGTGACAGTTGTCGGGCGCTGGCATCGGCATCATGCCAACCAGAAGGACACTCATTATGACCGAACTCGGCACCGAGCCGTCGTTTCGTGCATACCTCCATGTCCTGCGCCGCCGGAAATGGTGGGTGGCGTCGGTCGCCCTGCTCGGGCTCGCCGTGAGCCTGGCGCTGTCGCTGACCGCGCACAAGCAGTACGCGGCCACCGCGCAGCTTCTCGTGCAGCCCTCGGTCACCGCGGCCAGCGCGGGCACCGCCCCGCAGCCGGTAACCCAGACCGACGTGGCCACCGAGCTGCAGCTCGTCACCAGCGCTCCGGTGGTGCAGGCGGTGCGAGCCAAGCTCGGCAGCGCCCCCGCGGTGACGGCCACGCAGGTTGGCCAGACGAACGTCATCGCCATCACCGCCACCAGCCGGGTGCCGTCCCGGGCGGCTCTCATCGCGAACCAGTACGCGAACGCGTTCGTGCAGTACCGCCAGCGGGTGGCGACCAGCAGCCTGACCAGTGCCGAGGAGCAGCTGAAGGCGCAGATCTCCGCGCTGGCGAACCAGATCAAGTCCCTGGGCCGCAACCCGGCCTCGGCGTCGGCGTCGGCACTGCTCAACCAGGAGGCGGTGCTGAAGGAGCAGCTGGCCCAGATGGAGGTCAGCGGGGCCTCCAACACCGGTGAGGTGGAGCTGGTCACGCCCGCGACCACCCCGGTGTCGCCGAGTTCGCCCAAGCCGCCGCAGGACGCCCTGCTCGGCCTGATAGCCGGCCTGGCCCTCGGCCTCGGCGCGGCGTTCCTGCGGGAGAGCCTGGACGACCGGCTGGCGTCCAAGGAAGCGGCCGAACGCGCGGGCGGTGCGCCGGTGCTGGCGATGACCCCGCTGGTGTCCTCTGGGCGGCGGCCGGAGCCGACGGTCGCGACGGTGGCCGAGCCGAGCTCCCCGGCCGCCGAGTCGTATCGGTCGCTGCGCACCTCACTGCAGTTCGCCCGGCAGGAGCGGCGGCTACGGGTGATCGTGGTGACCAGCCCGGCGGTCGGCGACGGCAAGACCTCCACCCTGGCCAACCTGGGGGTGGTCTTCGCCCAGGCGGGCGAGCGGGTCCTGCTCGTCTCGTGCGACCTGCGCCGGCCGAAGATCGGCGAGCTTTTCGGCATTGCCGAACGGGTGGGCCTGACCAGCGTCCTGCTGGGCGACAGCACGCTGGAGGAGGCGCTGGCCCCGGTGCCCGGCATCGAGCGGCTCACCTTGCTCCCGGCCGGCCCCATCCCGCCGAATCCGGCCGAGCTACTGAACGGCACCCGGGTGCGGGACATCTTCACCCAGCTGAGCGGGCAGTTCGACCTCGTGCTGGTCGACAGCCCGCCGTTGCTGCCCGTCACCGACGCCGCGATCTTGTCCCAGTACGCGGACGCCACGTTGATGCTGGCCGCCGCGGGCCAGACCCGGCGAGCCGACCTGCACCGCGCCGCGGAGAAGCTGGACCAGGTGGGCGCCACGATCCTGGGCATCGTGCTGAACAAGGTGACGAGGCAGACCAGCCGCGAGTACGGGTACGGGTACGGGTACACCTACGGCTACGGGCGGCACGAGTACCGGCCGTTCTGGCGACGGGAGGCAGCGGAGGCCAGCGCGGAGCACCCGAACGGGAACAGCAAAGCTGGGGGGCGCATCTCACGCTGATCTGGCCTGAGCCGGGATAGCGCGTCGGCCAGGTTCGTGCCTTCGGGGAGAGGTGCTGGCATGCCCATGTCAGAAGGACTTACCACGGTGCTCGCCGTCACCGCGTGCGGTGCGGTGGTGGCGGCCACCGAGGCGATGGCGATCCCGCTGCTGCGGCGGGCGGCCGTCGTCGACGTGCCCGGGCACCGTTCGTCGCACGCGGTCCCGACGCCGCGCGGCGGCGGGATTCCCGTCGCCGCCGGGCTGCTGGTCGCGGCGGGGCTGATCGGCGGGCTGGACGCTGTGTTCTTCGCCCTGGCCGTGGTCGCGTTCGGGATGCTCGGGACGGCCGAGGACGTGCGCGGCCTGACGGTCCCGGGGCGGCTGGCTCTGCAGGCCTACGGCGCCCTGCTGGTCGCCGTCCTGCTGGTCAGCGGGCTGGCCGCGCCCGCGCCGGTGCTCGGCCTGCTGGTGCTGCTGTGCACCGCGTGGATCACCGGGTTCGTGAACGCCTTCAACTTCATGGACGGCGTCAACGGCATCTCCGGGGCGCACGCCCTGGTCGCCGGGGCGGTCTACGCCGCCCTGGGATGGTGGATGCACGACTGGTTTCTGGTCCCGGCGGGGGCGGCGGTCGCCGCGGGGGCGCTCGCCTTCCTGCCGTGGAACGCCGGCCAGGCCCGGGTGTTCCTGGGGGACGCGGGCAGCTACGCGCTGGGCGCGGTGCTGGCCACGCTGGCCGCGTACGCGGTCCTGCAGGGCGTCCCGGTCGAGGCCGCGGCCGGCCCGCTGGTGCTCTACGCCGCCGACACCGCCTGGACGCTGCTGCGGCGCATCCGGGCCGGCGAGCGCTGGTCCGAGCCGCACCGCAGCCACGTCTACCAGCGGTGGTGCGATGCCGGCTGGTCGCACCAGCGGGTGGCGGCGACGGCCGCGTCCGTCTCGGCCCTGCTCGGCCTGCTCGGCGCGGTCAGCCTGACCGGCCAGCCGGCCCTGCGCGCGGCCGCCGACCTGGCCGGCACGTCGGTCGTGCTGGCCTACCTGAGATCACCGGAGCTGCTGGCCAGCCGGGCGGCGCGAGCGGGGGAGGCAGCGGCATGAAGGTCCTCATCGTCACCCACTACTTCCCGCCCGAGACCGGGGCGCCGCAGGCCCGGCTGTCCGGCCTGGCCGCGGCGTGGGCCGCCGGCGGCGACGAGGTCACCGTGCTCACCGGCATGCCGAACCACCCGACCGGGATTATCCCGCCGCCGTACCGCGGCGCCATCCGGCGGCGGGAGCGGCGGGACGGGTACGAGGTCCTGCGCACCTGGCTGTACGCCACCCCGAACGAGGGGGTCGCCCGCAAGACGCTCGGCCACCTCAGCTTCATGGCCAGCGCCGTCCTGCTCGGCGCGCGTGCCAGCGGCCGGGCCGACGTGGTCGTGGTCTCCTCGCCCACCTTCTTCTCCATCGGCGGCGGCTGGCTGCTGGCCCGGCTCAAGCGGGCCCGGCTGGTGGTGGAGATCCGTGACCTGTGGCCCGCCATCTTCGCCGAGCTCGGCGTGCTGACCAGCCGACGGCTGATCCGGCTGCTGGAACGGGCGGAGCTGGCCGCGTACGCGGCGGCCGACACCGTGATCGTGGTCAGCGACGGGTTCCGCGCCAACCTGATCAGCCGCGGCGTGCCGGCCGGCAAGGTGCACACCATCCGCAACGGGGTCGATCCGGGGGAGTTCCATCCCGGCGCCCCGGCCGACCCTGGGCTGCGGGCCGGCCTCGGCGCTGGCCCCGGCGACTGCCTGGTCCTCTACGCCGGCACGCACGGCATCTCGCAGGGCCTCACCTCGGTGGCCGACGCCGCGGCGCGGCTGGACGGTGAGGCCGCCATCAGGTTCGCGTTCGTCGGCGAGGGCGCGGACAAGGCCCGGCTCGGGGAGCGGGTCGCCGAACGGGGCCTGCGCCACGTCACCCTGCGCCCCGGCGTGCCGCACGAGCAGGTCCCGGCGCTGCTGGCGGCGGCCGACATCTGCCTGGTCCCGCTGCGGGACGTGCCGCTGTTCTCCTCGTTCATCCCGTCGAAGATGTTCGAGTGCCTGGCCGCGGGCAAGCCCGTGGTGGCCGCGCTGGTCGGCGAGGCCGCGCAGATCATGCGCGAGGCGGGCGCCTGCGTGGTGCCGCCCGGGGACGACGCGGCCATGGCCGGGGCCATCCGGGCGCTGGCGGCCGACCCGGCCCGGCGGGCGGAGGTGGGGCGGCAGGGCCGCTGCTATGTGGAGAAGCACTTCGACCGGGCCACCCTGGCCCGGCACTACCGCAAGCTGCTCGGCTCCTGCGGGGATCAAGGGTGAGGCTCTTCGTCCTCGGCGGCAGCGGCTTCCTGGGCGGCTACGTGCTGCGGGCGGCGGCCGCCCAGGGGCACCAGGTGCTGGCGCTGGCCCGGAGCGCGGCGGCCGCGGACGCGGTGAAGGCCCGCGGCGCGCAGCCGGTGGCGGGCGATCTCGGCGACCCTGCCCGGCTGGATGAGGCGTTCGCCCTGGCGCAGGCCCCGGGCGGCTGCGACGTGCTGGTCTGCCTGGCCTCGCTGGGCTTCGGGCACGGCCCGGCCATCGTCGCCGCCGCCGAGGAGGCCGGCGTCACCAGGGCCGTGTTCGTCTCCACCACCGCGGTGACGACGGCCCTGCACCCGCCGGCCAAGCAGGTCCGGCTGGCCGCGGAGGAGCAGATCCGCCGGTCCGGCCTGGACTGGACGATCCTGCGGCCCACGATGATCTACGGCGACGCCGGCGACCGCAACCTGTCCCGGCTGCTGCGCCTGCTGGCCAGGACGCCGGTGCTGCCGGTCCCCGGCACCGGTGACTGCCTGCACCAGCCGGTGCACGTGGCGGACGTGGCCGGTGCGGTGCTGGCATCGGCGCGGAGTCTCCAAGCCCAGGGCCACGCCTCGGCCGGAGGGCTGTACAACGTAGCGGGGCCTGAACCCATCCCGTTCGGTCAATTGCTGCGGGCGTGCGCCGGTGCGGTGGGCAGCCGGACCCGGATGCTGCCGGTCCCGCTGGCGCCGCTGGTGCCGGTGGCCCGCGGCTACGAGCGGCTCAGCCGCCGCCCCCGGCTCCGGGCCGAGCAGCTGCTGCGCCTGGCCGAGGACAAGGAGTTCGCGATCGGCGACACGATCCGCGACCTCGGCTATGCGCCGCGCCCGTTCGCCGACGGCATCGCCGCCGAGGCCCGCCTGCTCGGCCTGGCGCCGTGACCGGCACGGACCAGGGCCAGGCCAGGCGGGCCGCGGAGCTGGCCCGGCCCGGCGCGGCGGTCCGCGCCGCGGAACTGGCCCGGCTCGGCCGGACCGTAGTGCGGCTGCGGCCCGGCCAGGCGGCGCACCGGGCCCGGCTGCGGGCCCAGCGGGCCGGGCTGGCCCGGTTTCCCGGCGCCGCGGCCCGGCTGCTGCCCGGCCCGGACCCGTCGGCCGCGGCCGGCTGGCCGGGCGCGTTCCGCCCGCTGGACGCGCTGACCCCGGCCCGCTGGCCGTCCGGGCCTGAACTGCGCGCCGGGAAGATCATCTTGCTCGGCGTGACCCGTCCGCTGGAGGACGGCTGGCGGCACGCCGGGGCTCCCCGGCTGTGGCGCTTCCACCTGCACTACTGGGACTGGGCCTGGGGTCTGGCCTTGCCCGCGGGCGGCCCCGGCGAGCCGGCCGGCCGGGCCGTCTTCGCCCGGCTGTGGCGGTCCTGGCAGGCGGCGGCAGGCGCCGGCTACCGAGACGGCGACGCCTGGCACCCGTTCCCCGCCGCGCTGCGCGCCTGGTCCTGGTGCGGCCAGCACCGCGACCTGGTGGCCGGCAGCGACCTCGAGCCCGCCTTCACCGCGGCGCTGGCCGACTGCGCCGGGTTCCTGCGCCGCCACCTGGAGTACGACGTCGGCGGCAATCATCTGGTCAAGGGGCTCAAGGCGGTCACCGGCCTGGCCGTCTTCTTCGCCGACGAACGCCTGCTGCGGCAAGCCCTGCGCCGCCTGACCAGGCAGGTAAGACACCAGATCCTCGATGACGGCGGCCACTTCGAGCACGCCCCCGCCTACCACTGCCAGGTCCTCGCCGACCTCACCGACGTGGCGGGCCTGCTCCGGGCGACTGGCCGGGAGCCGCCCGCGGAGCTCACCGCGGCCATCGACGCGATGCGAGGCTGGCTGGGCGCGGTGCTCACCCCGGACGGCCGGGTCCCGCCGCTCAACGACGGCTACCCGGTGGACCGCGGCCTGCTCGCGGCGCTGCGTCCGGCCCCGGCACCAGAAGAACCGCTGACCGTGCTGCCGGACACCGGGCTGGTCCGGATGACCGCGGGCGGCTGGCACCTGCTGGCCGACGTCGGGGCGCCGTGCCCGCGGTCGCTGCCGGCCCACGCGCACGCCGACACGTTCGGCTGCCTGGTGTTCGTGGACGGGTGCCCGCTGCTCGCCGACACCGGCACCTCCACCTACGAGGCCGGCCCGGTACGGGGCTACGAGCGGTCCACCGCCGCGCACAGCACCGTGCAGGTCGACGGGACGGACTCGACCGAGGTGTGGGGCACCTTCCGGGCCGGGCGGCGGGCCCGGGTCAGCGGGCTGGCGGCCGAGGCCAGCCGGGTCGGGATCCGCTGCGAGGCGGTCCACGACGGGTTCCGGCACCTGCCCGGCCGCCCGCGGCACCGCCGCCGGTGGACCCTCACCCGCGACGGGCTGCTGGTCGAGGACGCGGTCACCGGGCGCGGTCGGCACGAGGTGATCCTGCGCTGGCAGCTCGCGCCCGGCTCGTCCGTGCGGATCGACGGGGACACCGCCCGTATCGGCGGCCCGGCCGGCGCGTTCGCCGCCACCGTCACCGCCAACGTCCCGGTGCTGCTCGCGGCTATGTCCCGGCCGGTCGCGGCCGGGTTCGGGGTCACCGCCGACGCGCCCGCGCTCATCGCCCGGGCGGACACGGTCCTGCCCGTCCTCATCACCACCACCTGGGGCCGCGCCAGCGGCCCGGACCCAGGCACAGAAGGGTCGTAGCGAAACCATGAAGCAAGTCGTCCAGCCGGGCGGCGGTGGCCCGGTCGAGGTCCTCGACGTGCCCCGCCCCGCCATCGGCCCCACCGAGGTGCTGGTCCGCACCGTGGCCTCGGTGATCTCCCCGGGCACCGAGCGGGCCGTCACCACGCTGGCCCAGTCCAGCCTGCTGGCCAAGGCCAGGGCCCGGCCGGACCTGGTCCGCCAGGTGGTGCGCAAGGCCATGTCCGAGGGCCTGGCCGCGACCGCGCAGACGGTACGCAGCCGGCTCGCCGCCGACGTGCCGCTCGGCTACTCCGCGGCCGGGGTGGCCGTCGAGGTCGGCGAGGCCGTCGACGGGATAGCGCCCGGCCAGCTCGTCGCCACCGGCGGGGCCGGCCGGGCCAGCCACGCCGAGTTCCAGGCGGTGCCCGGCCTGCTCTGCGCGGTCGTGCCGGACGGCGTCCCGGCGCCGGACGCGGCGTTCGCCACCCTCGCCTCGATTCCGCTGCACGCGCTGCGGCTGGCCGGCGTCGGACCCGGCTCCAAGGTGGCGGTGCTCGGCCTCGGCCTGATCGGCCAGCTCGCCGCGCGGCTGGCGATGGCCTCCGGGTGCGACGTGGCCGGCATCGACCCCGGCCAGTACGCCCGGGACACCGCCGCCCGGTCTGGCGTCCTCGCCCTGGACGAGGCGGGCGACGCCACCACCGAGGCGATCCTGCGCTGGTCCCGGGGCCGGGGCGCCGACGCGGTGCTGGTCTGCGCGGCGGACCCCTCGGCCGCGCCGATGTCCCGGGCGCCCGCGCTGTGCCGGGACCGGGCCTGCGTGGTCATGGTGGGCGACGTCGGCATGCCGCCGCAGCGGACCCCGTTCTACCAGCGGGAGATCTCGCTGCTGTTCGCCCGGTCCTACGGCCCGGGCCGGTACGAGCCGTCCTACGAGGCGTGGGGCGTGGACTACCCGGCCGGCCAGGTCCGCTGGACCGAGGGCCGGAACCAGGAGGCGGTCCTGGACCTCCTTGCCGCCGGGCGGCTACGGGTAGCCGATCTGGTCACCCAGACGTTCGCCATCGGCGGGGCGGAACAGGCTTACCGGCTGCTGGCCGAGCGGACCGAACCCTGCCTGGCCATCCGCCTGTCCTACCCCGCCGGCGCGGCCGCCGACGCGCCGGTCCGCGTGCGGCCCCGCGCGGACCACGACACGGCGGAGCCCGGGATCGGCTGGATCGGGGCCGGCGCGTTCTCCACCGGGACGCTGCTGCCCGCTTTCCGGCAGGCCGGCTTCACCCGGTTCGTAGCCGTCGCCACCGCCAGCGGCGTCTCCGCCCGCCGGGCCGCCGAACGGCATGGCTTCGAGCAGGCCGTCACCGGCGCCGGCGCGGTGATCGGCGCCCCGGACGTCGGCCTGGTCGTGATCGCCACCCCGCACGACACCCACTCCGAGCTCACCTGCCAGGCGCTGGCCGCCGGGCGGGACGTGTGGTGCGAGAAGCCGGTGGCGCTGACCCTGGCCGGGCTCGACGAGGTGGAGAAGGCCTGGCGCGGCTCGGGCCGCCAGCTCACCCTGGGCTTCAACCGGCGCTGGGCACCCGCCGTTCTGGCCGCGCAGTGGGTCCTGGCCGAAGTCCAGGGCCCGAAGCTGGTGGTCTACCGGGTCGCCGCGGGCCGGGTACCGGAGGGGCACTGGTATCTCGACCGGCGCCAGGGCGGCCGCCTGCTGGGCGAGGTGTGCCACTTCGTCGACACCGCCCAGGCGCTCGTGGGTGCCGACATCGTGGACGCCACGGGCCTGCTCAGCGGAGACGCCTCCCAGGGGAACGACGGCGTGGCGGTAGCGCTGCGGTTCGCGGACGGATCGGTCGCGTCGATCGCCTACGGCAGCACCCCGCCGGTGGC
>Ga0137407_10002144_pt1 | contig 12986 bp, 6 predicted proteins | sample CZOMad2_2_16fung_FD_108410 | JGI IMG/M metagenome (GOLD analysis project Ga0137407, IMG submission 108410) | Vadose zone soil fungal communities from Angelo Coast Range Reserve, California, USA - CZOMad2_2_16fungal (Illumina Assembly) | ecosystem: Environmental > Terrestrial > Soil > Vadose zone...
CAGGAACAGGAACGACAGAAACTCCAGCAAAGGCAGGATCGGGAAGACCAGCGAGTGGCACAACAGAAAGCTGATGACGCGAGAAAACAGCAGGTAGAGCAGCGCCATCAGCAACAAACGCAGCAATTGCAGCAAAAACAGGAACGGCAGCAACAGCAGACGCAGGAGAAACAACAGCCGCGGCAAAGGCAGGAGAAACAGCAACCGCCGAACCGAGACAAGCCTCCGAACTAGGAGCAATCTTCAAAAGGAGATGCGGGTGGGGGCCCTTTCATTGATTGGAACATTTGAGAGGGCGCCTGGCTCGCGCCGAGGTCGACCATTCTTACGCACTCACATCGCGTCAAGTCGCGACAACTCTGTAGCATTGCCTCAAACAATCGGGTCCAATACCTAAATTAAAGACACCTCGGAGGGATCAATGGGTCGAAAGATCGGCTACTGGGTCAGTACGTCGATTATGGTTGCGCTGATGTTGTTCGACTCGGCAATTTACCTTGGCGGCGCCGCCGTGGCGGTTGAAGCTTTTACTCACCTTGGCTACCCGCAGCATCTGCGGATCATTCTTGGTCTCGCGAAGCTGGCAGGTGCTATTGTGCTGATCGTGCCCGGCCTTCGCTTACCGAAGGAGTGGGCTTACGCGGGCTTCACATTTGCCTGGACTCTCGCGACGGTTGCCCACTACCTGGCCGGCGACGGCATAAGAGCCATTACGCCGGTAATATTGCTGGTCTTGCTGATCATTTCTTATCTGACCCGGCCTTCTGGACGGCGTCTGGCGGTTTCGACAGTGGTGGCCTGATGTCCCGCTCGCGAACGTTATTGACTAGAGATTGGATTAATCGGCGTCGCCAAGAATGTCGGGTCTTGTGGGTGTATTTAAGGTATTTATCAGCTAGTTCAATAGTTTTTGTAGTAGTTCGCCTAGACATTAGTAAGTAAGTCGGAGGGAAATCTAGCTGCCTGATTTAGGCGGGCTTTCCTCTCTTGACTTCCCGACCCTTACACGCGATACTTCGGCAGTTTGCGGGCTTCCCCCAAGCCTGCGGAATCCCCCTTTGTAGACTCCTGGGTACAAGTTTTGAGGACCGCGGCACGCCCTGCCTTAGCGTGTGTCCCGGAACTTTGAGTCTCCCGCAGAGAAGGAACCTTCAATGCGCTACTTCGTCGCGCGGGCTCGCCGGCCCGCGGGAATGTTTCTGCTAGGCCTGTTTGCGACGGTCTTTGCGGCCGCGCAGGCAAACGTTGTTGGACAGTGGGCGACTCTGCCAACATCCATGCCGATCAACCCTGTGCATGTTGCCATGCTGCATACGGGAAAAGTGCTGGTTGTTTCTGGGTCGGGTAACGTGGCCGGGAACACGAATTTTCAGGCGGGGGTGTTCGATCCTGCAACGGGCGTGACGACGACCCAACCTATTTCATGGGACATGTTCTGTAACGGTATGGTCATTCTGCCCGATGGGCGTCCGCTGATCGTGGGCGGAACGTTGCAATACGATCCCTTCCACGGCGAAACGCGAGTGGCGGTGTACGATCCCGCGGCGAACAGCTTCACGAATGTGCAGTCGATGGCGGTGGGGCGCTGGTATCCGACTACGACGATGTTGGGAGATGGCCGCGTGATGGCATTCTCCGGCCTCGACGTAAACGGCGGCACGACGCCGGCGGTGGAGTTTTTTACGGCGGGGACGGGATGGAGTGCTCCAGTGAACGCGCCCTGGACGCCGCCCCTTTATCCGCGGATGAACTTGCTGCCGAACGGGAAAGTGTTTTACTCGGGACCGGGAGCGAATTCGGCGTTGTTCGATCCCAGCACGCAGATTTGGGCTCTGAATTTCGCAAAGACGAAATACGGGGGATCGCGGGGATATGGAAGTTCGGTGTTACTACCGCTGACGCCGGCGAACAACTATGCTCCACGTGTGATGATTCTCGGCGGAGCCAACCCTTGGACGGCTACAAGCGAGATTATTGATCTGTCGCAGCCCACGCCTGCCTGGCAGTTCGGACCGAGCATGTCCCAACCACGGATTGAACTGAGTGCGGTGATCCTGCCGAGCGGGAATGTGCTGGCGCTGGGAGGCTCGCTGAATGATGAACAAAACAGCTCCGCCAGCCTGAATGCGGACTTGTACGACCCAGTTGCCAATACTTTTTCTTCCGCGGGGGCGAATGGATTTCCGCGGCTGTATCACTCGGTGGCGCTGCTGCTGCCGGATGCGACGGTGTGGGTAGCGGGCGGGAATCCGCTGCGCGGGACTTACCAGCACGAGATAGAAATCTATCGGCCTGCTTATCTGTTCACGACCGATGGTCAAGGGCACGCGATTCAGGCGACCCGGCCGACGATCGGAAGCGCGCCGGGGACGGTTGCTTATGGGTCGGCATTTGCGATCAGCACTCCGGATGCAAGCAGTGTGAGGTCGATTGCGCTGGTTCGCCCGGGAGCGCCCACGCACGCTTTTGATATGGATCAGAGGATGGTTGGGTTGAGCTTCACCGATCAGGGTAATAACACGCTTCTGCTGAACGCTCCCGCTCACGGTAACCTTGCGCCTCCGGGATATTACATGTTGTTTGTGTTGAATTCGGCGGGCGTGCCGTCGGTGGCAAACTGGGTGCAGGTGCTGGCGTCCGACTTCTCGCTCGGCGTGACGCCGGCGTCGCGACAGGTGCCTCAAGGCGGTAGCACTTCCTGGACCGCGACTGTGACACCTCAAAGTGGTTTCACAGGAACCGTGAACATGGGAGTAAGTGGACTACCTGCGGGCGTTTCGGCGTCCTTTAGCGTGCCGGTTTTGACAAGTGGGGATTCGACGCTCAACGTGACGGTTGGCAATTCGGTGGCAATTGGAACGTATCCGTTCACAATTAGCGCCACTAGCGGAACGCTCACGCACAGCTTCAATGCAAGTCTGGAGGTACAGGCTGCCGGCAATTACACGGTGACGGTAACGCCTACGTCACGAAGCGTTGTTCAGGGTGGAAACACTTTCTGGACCGTGACCGTCACGCCACAGAATGGATTTACGGATCCGGTAACGCTGAGCGTCAGCGGCTTACCGGCCGGCGTGACCAGCAATTTCAGCGTGGCGGTGCTAACGAGCGGAGATTCGACACTCAACGTGGCGGTGGGCAATGCGGTAACTCCCGGAACGTATCCATTCACAATTACGGGTACGAGTGGAGCGATCACACACAGTGTTGACGCAAGTCTGGAAGTGCTGGCTGCGCCCGACTACACCGTGACGGGAACGCCAGCTTTGAGGAAAGTGTTTCAAGGCGGCAGCACTACCTGGATCGCAACCGTCACGCCACAGAATGGATTTACCGACACAGTAACGCTAGGAGTCAGCGGGCTGCCTGCTGGCGTGACCGCATCTTTCAGCGTGCCGGCGTTGAAAAGCGGAAACTCTACGTTGAATGTCGTGGTGGACGCCGCGGTGTCGCCTGGGACCTATCCTTTCACGATCACCGGAGTCAGCGGAGCGCTTACACATAGCGCGAACGCAAGCCTGACGGTGCTTGTGAAAGGTAGTTACACTGTGACGATAACGCCCGGGGCGCAGACGGTTACGCGCAACTCCAGTTCTACTTATACCGTTACGATTACGCCCCTCAACGGATTCCACTGGACTGTGAATCTTACGGTCAAAGGAACCGGCAACCACATCACGGCGAGTCTGGACCCGATTTCGGTTGGAGCCAACGGGACATCAACATTGACGGTTAATGTGGATGGTGTGGCCGCGCGAGGGTTGCATACGTTGCGCGTCATTGGAACGAGCGGTCAGCTTTCGAAGACCGGGAAGTTGGCGCTGACGGTGCAGTGAGGAGTCTTCCTGGATGAGCTGTCCGACTGCGGACGGCTCATCCTGATCCCAGTCTTGTCTCCAGGCCTCTTACGCCGCGCCTTGCGTGATATTGCCTGGGCCGGGCGGCTGGCGCGACAATCATCCATCATCATTGGGTTCAGGGAAGGGACTATGCCTATTTCTCGCAGGGGATTTCTCCGCACTGTGACGTCGGGCGCGGTCGCTGGATCGCTCGGGGGTTGGTCCGGGAGCGCTATGGCAGCCGCGGGGACGTTGGCGGCACGGCCGGAGAGGGATCGGGAAGGCTTTCTTCTGCTCGACAGCAACGAGAACGCGTACGGGCCGTCGGCAAACGTCGTAAGTGCTGTTCAGGAATCGCTGAGCCGGGCCAACCGTTATCCGTTTCGCGACTACGATTCGCTCACTGAAGATATTGCCCGCTTGCACAAAGTGGAAACAAAGGAGGTGCTACTCGGCTGCGGTTCCACGGACATTCTGCGAGTGACAGCGGCTGCGCTACTCGGTCCGGGCAAGCGAGTCATTACTGCATCGCCCACGTTCGAGGATCTCGGAATGTACGCGAGGGCCATCGGCGCGGAGGTTATAACGGTCCCGCTCACTCCCGACTTTGCTCATGACCTCGACACAATGTTCGCGCGAGTGGATGGCATGGTAACTCTGGTATACATCTGCAATCCTAACAACCCCACGGCTAGTCTTACGCCGCGGGCGGACATCGAATCGTTTCTTAGCAAACTGCCGTCATCTGTCTATGTGCTGATCGATGAGGCCTATCACCATTATGTGAATGCATCTGCACGGTATGTTTCGTTTTTGGATCACCCGGCTGGAAATGAGGGCGTGATCGTGATGAGGACATTTTCGAAGGTCCACGCTATGGCGGGACTCCGGCTAGGATATGCGGTTGCAGATCGCAGGCTGGTGGAGAAGATGCGGACGTATCTTACCGACATCGACCTGAACTCCGCGGCGGTGGCCGCAGGTCGGGCTGCGCTCGCAGATACGGAGAGCGTCCGAAGCTTTGTGAAACGAAATACCGATGACCGGCAGGAGTTTTTCAATCAGGCGATGGCGCGCATGTTGAAGCCGATCGATTCGCACACGAATTTTGTAATGATGGATGTGCACGAGTCTGCCGATGAGATCATTGCGCATTTCATGAAGAACAAGATCCGCATTGGGCGGCACTTCCCTCCTCTTACTCATCACATTCGCGTTTCGCTCGGAACGCCGGCGGCGATGAAGGAATTCTGGCGGGTCTGGGATCTACTGCCGCATTCGAAGATGTCCATGTAGGACCACTTTGCGGACGAGCGCGGGCAATGGGACAATACAGCTATGCGAAATTTCACTCAGGTGGTACCGATATTGGCAGCCGGCATCATGCTCCTTGGGAATGCCCAAGCGCAGCAAACCCCGGCGGCAAAGACTGAACAAGCGCCCGCTGAGAAGGCCCCACCGGCTCCGGCCGTTAAGCCAAAGGCTCCGGCGGCGAAGACAAGTGCGGCAAAAACTCCGGCAACGAAGACCGCGGCGGCACCGTTCCTCAAAACGCCGAAAGACAAATTCAGCTACGCGCTGGGGATGAACCTGGGCGCGAGCCTGCACAAGCAGTCGGTCGAGGTTGATCCGGCCATGGTCGCACAAGGCTTGAGAGCTGCCCTGGCGGGTGGCAAGACTCTGATGACGCAGGAAGAAGCGCAGGCAGCGCTGATGGAAGTGCAGAACGAATTGCGCAAGAAACAACAGGAGAAGATGCAAGTGGCTGGCGAAGCAAACAAGAAGGAAGGCGAAGCATTTTTGGCAGGCAACAAGGGGAAAGAGGGCGTGGTCACGCTGCCGAGCGGTCTGGAATACAAGATCCTAAAAGCAGGCACCGGACCGAAGCCCACAGCCAGCGATTCGGTGGTCTGCAACTACCGTGGGACTCTGATCAACGGCACGGAATTCGATAGCTCCTATAAGCGCGGCCAGCCGGCGACGTTTCCTGTAAACGGCGTGATCAAGGGCTGGACGGAAGCGCTGCAACTGATGCCGGTAGGATCGAAGTGGCAACTGTTCATTCCCTCGTCGCTGGCTTACGCGGAGCGAGGCGCTGGTGGGGAGATTGGTCCTAACGCCACGCTGATTTTCGAGGTGGAACTGCTGTCGATCCAGGATAAGCCGAAGACCGACGCGCCGGACAAACCGAAGGTCGAAGACAAGAAGTAAATTGCGTCCTACCGCCAACTTCTGCGCCTAGCGCCAGCGCGGGAGTTGGTGGTTGCTTCACAAGCGATCCACTTGATCGCTAGGGATTCACCACCTGGCTGACAATAGCGGACTTGCTACACGATAGTTAACATCCCCTACATAAGTAGCCGTGATCGGGTGCGTGCCTGCTTTGAGGTTGGAAACGGTCACAACTGCGGTTCCTTTGTTCAGGATCGCTGTTCCAATCGTTCGGGTGTTGTCTTTGAACATTATTTTCTCGCCATCCGGCGGCGGACCTTGCACCGAGGCTACCGAGGCGGTAAAGGTTATGGCCTGGCCAACCTGCGATGGATTGACCGAGGAAGCAAGCGACACGTTCATCTTTGGCGTCAAAATAAACGGGTTGGCATGTGGGCTGGGAAATTCGCTCACGACAATTTGTCCAGCATCATTAATGCCTTCGGCCAACCAGAAGTGGGGGTCGTCGCGCAGGGTGGCGGGAAGTTCGTCAATCAGATCTCTTATTCCGGCGTTTTCGGACCAAACAAAGGGATGGAGGGTATTCGATCCCGTAAACCACCCGGTAATTTGCTGATGATTATTGAGCGACTTGACGGTACCCAGGCTGGAAAATCCGATTCCTAGCATGCCCTGGTTTGCCGTCCAAAGGAATCCATCTTCCGGAGGAACGGTGGTCGGATAGCTCAATCCAGCGACATCACCATTCTCGTTAATTGCAAAGCCTTCGCTGTTTGTCCATCCATTCAGAGTACCCAGGTCCTGGAAGCCGGAGGAGTGGGACCAGAGAACAGTGTGCCGCATGCCATTCACCACGATTTCGCCGACGATCTGACTGCTCGCATTCGTGGCATAAGCGATCACTGGTCCCCCTAGGTCGTGGGTGCCTCCGCTGTGGGTCCAACGGAAAATATGGGAGCCAGGTTCCGATGACCAGACTACCTGTCCGACGTTATTAACTGACACCACGCAGGATCCGGTAACGTAGGCGATGGGGCCCAGATCCTCCATGCCGCGGGCAGCCGTCCAAGAGAAGACGTGGTTACCGTTCGCGTCTGAGGAACAGCCCACTACCTGGGCGCTGTCACTAATTCCGGTGGCCACACTGCTCGTCATTCCGGGCAATGTGCCCAGATCTTGTATGGCGTTCTTGGGAGATTTAAGAAAAGCATGGATCGCCTTACTCTGATTCTTCCCCCAGCCCACCAGCTGGCCAGAAGAATTGATGGCCGTGGCGATCGCATGGCCTCCGCCGAGCGAACCAATAGTCTTGGCTTGATAATCCTCAGAAAACGCCGGTAAGACAATTGCGAGAAGCAGGGTCACCAGCAGGGACTTCTTCATTTCACTTCTCCCATTAAGACAGCCGATGCTGACGCAACAAACACTTGAATTGAAGCGCTGGCACCTGCGTCGCCTGACGGCCGGTGTGCGTTCCGAGTCCGCGGGGGAATTGGCTCGGGTGAAGCAGTCGAGGTAGAAAGCCGGGGGGAACTCCTACGTCCGCGGATGAGCAATATTGTGCCACACTTCGCAGAGGGCGGATATGAGATTTGTAATGGCTGATGCAAGTCGGCGAAAAGCAAATGCGTCCCGTCGTCATGCGAGCCGACTTCTGGCGACTCCCCTCAGATCTGATGTGGCTCGGACGGATCGTCAGGGTCGATGGCCGGAGATCGTGGCATCCGAGCCGGATCGTCGGGCGGTTCCTTGACTGGCGGAATGGCGGGCTCGGGTGGTGGCATGGGGTTGGGATCCGGAAATGTAGGTCCTGCCATAGCGTCTGCTAAGATGCGGGCAAAGTGTAAAAGGTCATCCGACAAAATACATGCCAGGACCGGAGAATTAGAGGCATGAGCGCAGATTTTAATGCAGAACGGTGGCAACGACTGAAGCAATTGTGTGATGAGACGGTCGGGCTCGACACAGAGGGTCGCCGTTCCTACCTGGATCGCGCATGCGCCGGCGATGCCGCGCTGAAAAGTGAAGTCGAATCGCTATTGTCTTCCTACAAGCAAGCCGGGAGCGACTCCCTGGAAACTGCTGCCCTCGATGCCGGCCCCGGAAGGACGTCGATCCAGACACGGATCGGCACGCGGGTGGGCGTCTATCAACTAGTCAAAGAAATCGGCCGCGGTGGAATGGGGGATGTATACCGGGCGGTGCGAGTCGATGGCCACTTCGACAAGGAAGTCGCGATCAAGCTGGTGCGCGGCGGGATGGATTCCGGATTTGTCCTGGAGCGCTTCCGGGTCGAGCGGCAGATTCTGGCCGGGCTTGACCACCCCAACATTGCGCGCTTGCTCGATGGCGGAACAACCGAAGACGGACTTCCCTATCTGGTGATGGAACTGGTTGCCGGGATTCCGATCGACCAATACTGCGACACCAAGCGACTCAACATCAGCCGGCGCTTGGAACTCTTCCGGCAAGTGTGCGCCGCGATGCAATACGCGCATCAGCGGCTGGTGGTGCATCGCGACATTAAGCCAAGCAACATTCTGGTGACCGAGGACGGCACACCCAAGCTGCTGGATTTCGGGATCGCCAAGCTGCTGGATCCGACGGGCGCGCCTCAGGCCACTGCCATGCAAGCGATGACGCCGGAGTACGCAAGTCCGGAACAGATTCGCGGTCAGACCATCACAACGGCGAGCGATGTGTATTCGTTGGGCGTATTGCTCTACCAATTGTTGACCGGGCGCTCGCCTCATGCGGGAGACACGCATTCACCGCACGGGCTGGCGCTTGCAATCTGCGACAAGGAACCTCAACTGCCCAGCGTACGGGTGCTGGCGACGGAAAAGATCGAAGGAGGCTACACGCGGGTGACCCCGGAGGTGGTCAGCAGTCCGCGTGAAGGAACTCCGGCAAAGCTGCAACGGCGTTTGGCGGGGGATCTCGATAACATCGTTCTGAAGGCGTTGCGCAAAGAGCCGGATCGTCGCTACGCCTCGGTGGAACAGTTCGCGGAAGACCTGCGGCGTCATCTCGAAGGTCGACCGGTGTCCGCGCGAGCTGATTCGTGGACATATCGAGCCGGCAAGTTTGTCCGTCGGCACCGCCCGGCGGTGGCCGCGAGCGCGCTCGCTGGAATCATCCTAGTGGCCGGAATTGTCGGGATCATCCGCGAAGGCCGGATTGCAAAGGCAAATGGGGAGCGCGCGGAGCGGCGATTTAACGACGTACGTCAATTGGCGAACTCGTTTCTTTTCGAATTTCATGACGCAATCCAGCATCTTCCGGGAGCGACACCGGCGCGAGAGTTGGTCGTTAAGAGAGCGGTTGAATACCTCGACAGTCTGGCAAAAGAAGCGAGTAACGATCCAACTCTCCAACGGGAACTGGCCATGGCGTATGACAAGGTGGCCAATGTGCAAGGCGCGCCCTATCGGGACAACCTGGGAAATTACCAGGGAGCGCTGGCCAGCTATCGCAAGGCGCTCGCCATCCGCGAGCAGCTGCGGCAAGGGTCAAAGCCGGACGAGAAGCTGCAAAGCGAGATTGGGCGGGACCACGGCGAGGTGGGCGACCTGTTGAAAGTCACGGGCGATCTCAGCGCCGCTCTCGGGAGTTATGAGACAGCGCTCGCGGTTCTGCGAGCAATCCCAAACCCGAGCAACGAGACGCAACGCGAGATCGCGCTGGTGCAGACCCGTTACAGTACGGCGCTCACCGAGAGCGGCGACATGGCCAAAGCGGTGGAGAACCAGCAAAGCGCAATTGCTGTGACGGACAAACTGATAGTGGCCAATCCCTCCGACCGCGAACTGGCGCGCGACAAGGCAATTCAGACGATGCGCCTGGGGGACGACTACCAGGCGATGGGCCGACTTCCGGAAGCGCTCGCGAAGGAACGTGAGGCGGCCGCGCTGTTTGAGGCACTGGTCGTAAAGACGAATGCTCAGTCCCTGCGGGATTTAGGAGTGGTGTACGAGCATCTCGCGATGGTCCAGCAAAAAATGGGCGATAAGCGCGCGGCTCTTGAACTCGAACTGAAGGCGGTTGCAGGCGACGAAGAAGCGGCCAAAGCTGATCCGTCGAATGCGCTTGTCCGGCGCGATGTCTACGTAGGGCTCTATCGGTTAGCGACGATGCGGTCGGACCTGGGCGATCTGCGGGGAGCCATGACGACCCTCCGCGGGGCGATTTCGTTGTGCGAAAACGAATCGGCGGCCAATCCTGCCAGCGCGGAGATCCGCGGCGACCTGGGGGTTTTTGATTTTCGTCTGGCTGAGATGCTGGAGAAGGGCGGCGACAAGCGTGGTGCCTTGCAGTATTACCAGAAGGCTTTGGCGATCGAACAAGCGATGTCGGATTCGAACCCTAAGGACCTCGTCAAACGCGGTGATGTTTCGGAAGACTTGATGAAGGTGGCTGACCTCGAACTGGAAATCGGGGACCGGGCGAGCGCGATTGACAGCTATCGCAAGGCGCTGACGATTCGCGAAAGTTTGGTTCAGGCGGAGCCGGACGATGGGGACGGGCGCAATCAGCTTGCGCTGATTCATGAAAAGCTGGGGGCATATTACGCTTCGCAGGCTACCCGACAACCCTCGGGACCGGCGGCGGCGAACTGGCGCGAGGCGAAGCTATGGTATGAGAAAAGTCTGGCCATCTGGAGCGATCTGCAGAAGAACAAGAAGCTGGGCTCGGATTATGCCAACAATCCTAAGGAAGTTGCGCAACAGCTCGGCCGATGCAACCGCGCTATTGCGCAAGCTAAAGACTGAGCGTGGAGAGGCCCTAGCCTGAAAGCAGTGCCCTCCGAAAACGCGATCTCTGTCTAACGCAATCTTTTCTTCATGGTGTCTTACTTACCTGCCTCTCGGGTCGAACGTCGTACTCGGGATGCGGAACTCCCATTAGGTATCTGTCGAACCATCCGAGGATGTGCTCGAGGCGCTCGATGCGGTGCCAAGGCTCGCCGGAACGTGAGAGTTCGTGAGTCTCGCGCGGGAAGACGACCATGGCGGTTGGGCGTTTCAGATACTTCAGGGCGCGGAATAACTGCTCGCCACCGGAATCCTGCGGAGTGCGGTAGTCGACCTCGCCGAGCACAAACATCATGGGCGTGTGGATGTTCTTTACAAAGGTGATTGCGGAACGGTTGGCATAGTCGTCGGGATCTTCGAAGGGCGGTGCCTTGAACCAGCGGGGCTGAAAGAGGGTGAAATCGGCGGTATACCACCACGAGGCCCAGTTGGAAATGTCACGCTGCGAAACGGCGGCGGCGAAGCGGTCGGTGTGGGTGACGGTCCAATTGGTGAGAACGCCGCCGCCGCTGCCGCCGGTGACGGCGAGTTTTTTGGGATCGATGTAGCCGCGCTTGATGAGTTCATCAACACCGATCATGAGGTCACGGTAATCGTCGCCGGGATAGTGGTACTGGATAATGTTGCCGAAATCCTGGCCGTAGCTGGTCGAGCCGCGCGGGTTGACGTAGAGGACTACGTAGCCTTTCGCGGCCATCCATTGAAATTCATGATCGAAGACCCAGCCGTAGGCAGCGTGCGGGCCGCCGTGGATGTCGAGGATCAGAGGATATTGTTTGTGCGGGTCGAAGTCCGGCGGCTTCTGAATCCATCCTTGAATATTTTTGCCATCGAAACTCTTGTAATTGATTTCTTCGGGGGCGGAGAGATTGAGCTGCGCCCAGAGGGTCTTGTTCGGGTCGGTGAGGCGTGTCTGGGCGCCATCTGAGGCGAGCGCAAAGAGATCGCCAATCATGACTGGCGTGGAGATAAGGGCCACGGTGGTGCGAGCGTCGGGCGTGACGGAGTAGTCGAGCACGGCCTGGTCGCCATGCGTGATTTCGGTGACGGCGCCGGATTGCGCGTCCACACGGACGATTGGAGTGCGACCTTGTTTCGCGACAATGTCGAAGAGCGAGTGACCGTCGGGTGACCAGTGAAGCGTGCGTCCATTGCCTCCGCGCGGGGCGGCGTTGTCGCCGAACACGGAGTCGCCCATGTCGAAGTCGTAGTTGGCGGTGAGGTTGCGCGGTTGCGCGTTGGAGACGAGGTCCATCACCCAGATGTCGGGCTGCGAGTAGGAACGTACGGGCTGCGTAACCGAGCCGTGGAAGGCGAGGCGGCGGCCGTCAGGGCTTAGGGCCAGGTCGCCAATGTCCATCGAAATAGTGGTGAGCTTTTCGGGCGTGCCGCCTGCGGATGACACTGAGTAGATATCAGTGATTCCACTTTCGTAGTAGGGCTCGTCTATACGGGTGGTCAAGAAGTAGAGGCGCACGCCGTCGTTGGTCCAGCGGACTTCGCCCTCGTCGTAATCGCCGCTGGTAAGCTGCAGGGGCTTTGTAAGTTCGTCGGAAGCCGCGGGGACATCGAGCACCCAGATGTGTTGGTGGCGCTTGGGATCGAGGTAGCCTTCGTCGTTGTCGCGATAGACGGCGCGGCTGATGATGTGGACGTCAGATTCGTGGTCGGTGTCGGGATGAGTGGCGTCTTTCGTTGTCTCCGGCCTGGCGGGCGCCTCGGCGGGCTTGGCCGGCGCTTCGCCGGGCTGGGCAGCGTTTTTCGCGCGCTCCGCTTTTTCGATGTCTTCGGGCGTGGTGGAACTCGAGAAGGCGATGCGCTTGCTATCGTGCGACCAGACGGGATTGGCGGCGCCTTTCGGAAGATCGGTGACGATGCGGGCTTCTCCCCCGGCGAGCGAGAGCAGTGCAATCTGTGGAGGCTTGGGCTTGCCAGCGTCGTCCTTCTCTCCACCACGGATGAAGGCCAGGCGCTTGCCGTCCGGCGACCAGCGCGGCTGGCCGTCGTGCTTGCCATTGGTTAGGCGAATGGGAGACTCGCTCCCTGAGGTGGCAACGGTCCAGATCGAAGTCTCGTAGCCAGTGCGCTTTTCGTCCACGACGACGCGGGTGAAGGCGACACGGGAGCCGTCGGGCGCGAGTTGCGGGTTGGCGATCCAGAC
>Ga0137407_10002145_pt1 | contig 12986 bp, 8 predicted proteins | sample CZOMad2_2_16fung_FD_108410 | JGI IMG/M metagenome (GOLD analysis project Ga0137407, IMG submission 108410) | Vadose zone soil fungal communities from Angelo Coast Range Reserve, California, USA - CZOMad2_2_16fungal (Illumina Assembly) | ecosystem: Environmental > Terrestrial > Soil > Vadose zone...
GCAACATGGAGGCCTTCCTGCACCAGTGCGCCATCGGGGCCGTCCGGACCGAGCGCTTGATCAGCCATCGCTTCCCGATCGAACGCGCGGAGGAGGCATACCAACTGGTCGGAAGCGGCGATCCGCTCGGAGTGCTCCTCGAATATCCGGCGCAGGTCCCGCCTGCGCGGACCGTCGCGGTGGCCGTCCCGCGCGCCGTCGAGGGAGCCGTCAAGGTTGGCGTGATCGGCGCAGGCGCATTCGCCGCCGCGACGCTGGTGCCCGCGCTCGCCGGCACCCGCGGGACCCGCCTCGTCTCGATTGCATCGAGCCGCGGGTTTTCCGCGCGGCACCTGGCCGACAAGTACCGCTTCGAGTCGTGCACGACGGACGCGGCGACCATCCTCGAGCATCCCGAGGTCGATGCAGTCTTCGTGGTCACCCGTCACGATCAACACGCTTCACAGGCGCGCTCGGCCCTGCGCGCGCAGAAGAACGTCTTCGTCGAGAAGCCGCTTGCCATCGACCGGCCAGGTCTCCTCGAGGTGCTCGCGGCGCATGCCGCGTCCGGAAGGATCCTCGCTGTCGGGTTCAACCGCCGCTTCTCGCCGCTCGCGCGCGAGCTCGCGGCATTCTTCGAGAACAGACGGGCGCCGCTCGTCATGAACTACCGCGTGAACGCGGGCGAGATTCCGGCGGACTCGTGGATCCACGATCCCGCGATCGGCGGCGGCAGGATCATCGGCGAGGCTTGCCACTTCATCGATCTTTGCGCGTTTCTCGCGCGAGCGACGCCGGTCTCCGTGTATGCGCAGGGTATCTCGCCGGCTGCCGGCGCGCGTGCTGATGACAACGTCACCATCAGCGTTCGATTCGGCGATGGTTCTCTCGCAACCATCGCCTACGTCGCCACTGGCGACTCGACCGCGGGCAAGGAGCGCCTGGAAGTCCTGGGCGACGGCGCCTCGGCGGTTCTGGAGGACTTCCGGACGCTGACCCTCCGGCGCAACGGGCGCGTGCGCAAGTCCCGGAAGCTGGCCCAGGACAAGGGCCATCGCGCTTGCGTGGCTGCGTTCATCGAGGCGGTTCGGACGGGTGGTCCGGCCCCCATTCCGGTCGAGACGCTCGCGGCGGTAACCGAGGCCACGTTTGCCGCCGTCGATTCGCTCGCCACCGGTGAACCGGTGTCCGTGGGATCGTGACCACCTCGCTCGGCCGCCTCGTGAGGACCGCCAGCCATCTTCGGCCGTCGCAGCTGGCCTGGAGGGTCGTCCATGAGGCGCGGCTCCGGCTCAACGGCGTGCGTACGCCGCAGCGCGCCTGGTTTGAACAGGGCACGCGCTTCGCGGTGACCTCGCCGGTCGACCTCCGCGGCGTGGACGCAGGCCCGCTGCGCCGTGTCGCCGATCTCTGGCGCGCAGGCCAGGTCGAGTACCTCGCGCTCCCGCGCGATCGGAGCGACTGGGCCGGCCCGGGAATGCCCAAGCTCTGGCGGTACGAACGGCAGTATCACTCGGAGCTGGTCGCCTTGGCGCTGCTCGGAGCCGTGGAATCCGACGAGGGCCGCATCCGCGAGGCGAAGGAGCTCGTCTCGGGATGGGTGGAGTCGTGCCCGCAGCCGCGCGGCGATGCGTGGGAGCCGTATCCCGTCGCGCGACGGGTGCTGAGCTGGTCGCTCGCCGGATACCTTTCACCGTCGCTCGGCGCGACGCTCGCTGCCGGGCTCGCGGCGCAGGTGCGCTTTCTTGCGCGGCATCTGGAGCACCACCTGCGCGGCAACCACCTCATCTGCGATGCGGCGGCGCTGGTCGCCGGGAGTGCCGCGGTCCGGGCATCAGGCCTCGACTCCATCGGCGCCGCCGCGGCGGCCTTGCTCGCCGAGGAGCTCGAGAACCAGGTCCTTCCAGACGGCGGGTACGCTGAGCGGACAGCGCAGTACCACGCGATCGTGCTGCGCGACGTGCTCCTCGCCATGGGATTGAGCCGCGCTCGTGGCATCGCGTTGGATGCGCGCATCGCGAGCGCCGCTCGTAGGATGGCAGGCTGGCTTGCCACCGTAGCTCGCGGGAACGCCGTCCCGTACCTGAACGATGCGGCACCCGACGCGACGCCGTCCGTCGGCGAGGTGCTCTCGCTCGCGCGCGCTCTCCGGCTCATCGATGGCCCATGGCAGTCATGGCTCGGCCGCGCCTTCGGCGCCGACGCGCCCGCCCTTCGGACCGAGAGCGTTGGCGACGTTCAGCTTCCCGACACAGGCTGGACCCTCGTGCGCGAGGGCGGTCACGAGCTCCTCTTCGAACATGGGCCCATTGGGCCCGACGAGCAGCCTGGTCATGGCCATTCCGACGCGCTCTCTTACGAGCTGTTCTGGGACGGCCACCCGATCGTCACCGACACGGGCGTGACCACCTACGACATCGGTGCGGTCCGCGACTTCGAACGATCCGCGCCGGCCCACGCGACCGTCAGCGTGGGTGGCGAGGGTCCGGACGAGTTGTGGGCTGCGTTTCGCGTGGGTGCGCGCGCCAGCGTTCAGGGCAGCCCCCTCGCTTCGACCGCGGAAGGCGTGCGGAAGCTCGAAGGCATCGTTCGTGCGCCCCCGGGCTGGGAGCACCGCCGGCGCTTCGTCTTCTGGCCTGGCGAGGCGCTCGTTGTCTTCGACTTCGTTCGCGGCGCGCGCGATCCGGTCCGATCGCACCTGCCGCTCGCTCCTGGATGCGCGCTGGGGACGGACAGCGTAGTGCGCTCGCCGGGCGGCGAGCTGCGGGTCGAGGTGCTGCGCGGAACGCGCGACGATGGCGCGCAGTCCTGGGTCGGCGAGGGCTTCGGCCGCCGCCGCGAGCGAATGACGTTCTCATTCGTTGCCGATGCGGAGGGCAGGGTGGCGTACGCGATCTTGGCTCCGGGCCGCTCCGTGTCCGTCGACGGAGCCGCCTGCCACATCCGCGGGCCGCGAGGCTCGGTCGAGATCCCTGGCGTGGCATGAAGATCCTCTACGTCTCGCAATACTTCCCTCCCGAGATGGGCGCTCCCTCCGCGCGCGTATACGAGCTCTCGCGCGAGTGGGTCCGCATGGGCCACGACGTGTCCGTGCTCACCGGGTTCCCGAACCACCCCGTGGGCATCGTCTTCGAGGGCTATCGCGGGGAGATCATGCGCCGCGAGACGGTAGACGGCATTCGCGTGGTCCGGATTCCCATCTACGCTGCCGCGAACAAGGCGTTCTTCAAGCGCGTCCTCAATTACTCGTCGTTCTGGCTGTCGGCCAGCATGTTCGGCCCGTTCCTGACGGAGCGCCCGGATATCGTGGTCGGCACCTCGCCGCAGTTCCTCACCGCGGTTGCCGGTCTCTGGCTCGCGCGATTGAAGCGTGTTCCGTTCGTCTTCGAAGTGCGCGACTTGTGGCCGCGCAGCATCGTCGAGGTTGGCGCGATGAAGGCGAATAGCCCGGCCATACGCGTGCTCGAGAAGATCGAGCGGTTCCTCTACCGGAGCGCCGACCACATCGTGCCCGTGACGGACTCCTTCGTCGGCGAGATCGCCGCGCATGGCGTGCCGGTCGAGAAGATGTCGGTCATCACCAACGGGGTCGACCTCGATCTCTTCCGGCCACGGCCGCGCGATGAGGCGCGAGCTCGTCTCGACCTCCCGGCTGGGACGCTCGTGACCTACGCCGGCACGCATGGAATGGCGCACGGTCTCGACCTGGTGCTAGAGACCGCGAAGGGCCTTGCGAACGATGCGGTCAGCTTCCTCCTCGTCGGCGAGGGGGCGGAGAAGGCCCGCCTGAAGGAGCGCGCGGCGGCGGAGAAGATCGGCAACGTCATCTTCTGGGATCAACAGCCGCGCGATCGCCTCGCCCAGGTCTACGCCGCTTCCGACCTTTGCCTCGTCGTGCTGCGCGACCTGCCGCTCTTCCGCACCGTCATTCCCTCCAAGATCTTCGAGTTCATGGGCGCAGGGCGGCCAATCCTGAGCACCGTGGATGGCGAGTCGCGCGGCATCATCGAGCGCTCCGGCGCCGGGGTCTTCTCGCCCCCGGAAAACAGGGACGCGCTGGTGCAGGCCATCCGCGACCTCGCGCGCGACCCGCAGCGCCTCGCGGCGATGGGCACCCGCGGGCGCGAGTTCGTCGAACGCAACTACTCCCGGCCGACGCTCGCCGGCCGCTACCTGGACGTTCTCGGACGCGTCGCCCACGCGCTACCGGAGGCGCGATGAAGATCGTTCACGTCGTCGGAGCCCGCCCCAACTTCATGAAGATCGCGCCGGTGATGAAGGCCGTGGCGCGCGCCGGATTCGCCCAGCAGAAGCTCGTCCACACTGGGCAGCACTACGACGTCTCCATGTCGGACGTCTTCTTCAGCGACCTTGGCATGCCGCTGCCCGATATCCACCTGGGCGTCGGTTCCGGTTCTCACGCCGAGCAGACCGCCAAGGTGATGGTCGGATTCGAGAGCGTCTGCGCGGCGGAGAAGCCGGATCTGGTGGTCGTCGCCGGCGACGTCAACTCGACGCTCGCCTGCGCCATCGACTGCGCCAAGCTCCTCATTCCTTACGCTCATGTCGAGGCCGGGCTTCGCTCCTTCGACATGACCATGCCCGAGGAAGTGAACCGCATCGTCACCGATCGGCTGTGCGACCTGCTGCTCACGCCCTCCTCAGACGCCGACGAGAACCTCGGCCGGGAAGGTATCGCCGACGAGCGCATCTTCCGCGTCGGCAACGTGATGATAGACACGCTCCTCGATCACCTCCCCCGCGCACGCAAGCAAGGCTCAGCCGAAAGATTGCGGGTCGACGGCAGCCGCTACGCCGTATTGACCCTGCACCGGCCTTCAAACGTCGACGATGCCCGCGTGCTTCTCGGGCTCATCTCGGCGCTCGACGAGATTCAAAAGGAACTGCCGGTCGTCTTCCCTGCGCATCCGCGGACGCGAAAGCGCTTCGAAGAGTTCGGCCTCGGGGAGCGCGTAGCGGCGCTGCCGGGATTGCGCGTCTGCGAGCCGCTCGGGTACTTGGATTTCCTTGGGCTCATGTCACAGGCCAGCCTCGTCCTCACCGATTCCGGAGGCCTGCAGGAAGAGACCACCGCTCTCGGCATTCCGTGTTTGACGCTGCGCGAGAACACCGAAAGGCCCGTGACTGTCACCGAAGGGACGAACACTGTCGTCGGCGTGGATCCGGAGCGCATCGTTGCTGCGGCCAGGTCAGCGCTCTCCGGCAACGGGAAGGCGGGACGCATCCCGGCGCTCTGGGACGGCAAGGCGAGCGAGCGGATCGCGGATGTGTTCCGTTCCTGGTGGGAGCGCCGCCGCGCGTCCTGATCAGGCCTTCACCGTCGGAACCGGAGGTGCGCCCTTGAAGAGCGCCGCGATCAGGTTGCGGGTATCGACTACCAGCTTTGCGCGCGCATAGAGCCCGGGCTTCTTGAACGTCTCGTGAGCCGTGGCGACCACGAGCGCGTCGAACTCCGCGAATGACTCCGCGCTCAGAGGCACCGATCGTAGCCCGAGGTCCCCGTGCTTGCGCGTGTGCCGCGCCACCGGGAAGTAGGGATCGCAGTAATCGACGCGCGCTCCTGCGTCACGCAGCAGCTCGATGATCTCGTACGACGGTGACTCGCGATCGTCGTCGATGTTCGCCTTGTACGCGAGACCGAGCACGCACACGCGCGATCCTTTCAGCGCTTTTCCCTGCTCGTTCAGCGCCAGCATCACCTTGTTGACGACGTACGCAGGCATGCGGTGGTTGATCTCGCCCGCGAGCTCGATGAAGCGCGCCCAGGAGCCGTATTCCGAGGCCTTCCAGGATAGGTAGAAGGGGTCGAGCGGGATGCAGTGGCCGCCCAGACCGGGCCCCGGATAGAAGGGCATGAAGCCGAACGGCTTCGTCTTCGCGGCTTCGATAACCTCCCAGACGTCGATGCGCATCGGATCGAAGATCATCTTCAGCTCGTTGACGAGCGCGATGTTCACCGACCGGAAGACGTTCTCCAGCAGCTTGCACGATTCGGCGACGCGCGAGTTGGACACCGCGACCACGTGCTCCAACGCCGAGCTGTACAGCGCAACCGCCGCTTTGGTGGATGCTTCGTTCACGCCGCCGACCACCTTGGGAATGGTCCGCGTCGAGAACTTCTCGTTGCCGGGGTCCTCGCGCTCCGGAGAGAAGGCGAGCAGGAAATCATCGGGGCAGCGCAAACCGCTCTTTTCCAGGATGGGCAGCACTTCCTCGTCCGTCGTCCCCGGATAGGTGGTCGACTCGAGCACGATCAGTTGGTCGCGGCGAAGGCGGGAAGCGATCTCGCGCGCGGTGGCATGGATGAACGAATTGTCCGGCTCGCGGTGCAGGCCGAGCGGCGTCGGTACGCAGATCAGGACTGCGTCGCACCGCGACAGGCGATCGAAATCCGTGGTGGCGGTGTACTCGCCGCTTCGCACCGCGTCCGCGACTCTCTGCGCGCCGATATGGCGGATGAAGCTTTCGCCACGGCCGATCGCCGCGACCTTCGCGGGGTCCACGTCGAATCCCGTGACGCTGAAACCTGCCTCGCGAAAGACCAGCGCGAGTGGAAGCCCGACGTAGCCTTGACCGATGACCCCGATGTGCGCCGTCTTCCGGGTAATGCGCTCCAGTAGATTGTTCGACACAATCCCTCCCCTCGCGCCGCGGCAGACTCTAAACCCAAGAGCTCGAATCGACGAAACGATCGGGCATGTGCGCTCAGCGCGTACATCAGGACTCCATTCCGGCCCACATTTCTTTTTCCAGCTTTTCATGAGAGCATCTGCCGCACTTACTGGGATTGCCATCGAATGAGCGGCAAAAGCGAAGGCGCCCGCATCGTTGGGCTCGACGGGGCCGACGACGGAACGCGGGTGATCGCGACAGCGAGACCGGGAGGACTGCTCCCGCCACCCGAGTATCGCGACGACGAGCCGACGCTCGGCGAGTACATCGGGACCATCGTCGAGAATCGCGTGCTCGTGGCCGCGGTTACCGCGGCGACCGTGGTGCTGGCAATCCTCTACCTGTTCTTTGCCGCGCCAACGTATCGCTCCGACGCCCTGCTCCAGGTGGAGGACAAGACGAAGGGCATCGCGGGACTGGACGACCTCTCCAACGTCTTCAGCGAGAAGACACCCGCGGATACCGAGATCGAGATCCTTCGCTCGCGCTCGTTGCTCGGGTCGGTCGTCGACGAGTTGAACCTCACCGTCGAGGCACGGCCCCGGACCTTTCCCATCGTCGGCGGCGCCTTCTACCGCCGCTACGATGGCGACGGAATCGCCTCGGCCGCCATCGGCTTCGGCAGCTTCGCGTGGGGCGGAGAGCGCATCCGCATCTCGCGGCTCGACGTCCCGGACGAACTGCTGGACGAGCCGCTGCGTCTCGTTGCCGAGGGCAATCGGTTTACGCTCAAAGGACCCAAGGGAGACGTTCTCGTGGCCGGCGATGTGGGAAAGGCCGCTGCCGCGGGCGACAGCGACGACCGCGTCGAGATCTTCGTCGCGGACATGCGGGCACGTCCGGGCACGCAGTTCCGCGTGATGAAGCGCCGCCGGGCGGGTGTGATCGACGACCTGCAGACCGACTTGCGCATCAGCGAGAAGGGAAAGAAGACCGGCGTCATCACGGTCGCACTCGATGGAAAGGACGAGAAGCAGATCGCCGATATTCTCGATTCCATCGCGCGGACGTACTTGCGTCAGAACGTCGAGCGCAAGAGCGCCGAGGCCGCCAAGACGCTCGAGTTCCTGCAGGACCAGCTGCCCTTGGTGAAGAAGGACGTCGACACCACCGAGGCATCGTACAAGGCGTACCAGCTGACGAAGGGCACCGTCGATCTCGACATCGAGACGCAGGCCGTTCTCGATCGCGCCGTCGAGATCGAAAAGTCGCTCTCGGAGATGAAACTGAATCGCGCCGAGCTCCGGCAGCGATTCACCGAGAGCCATCCGGCCCTGCTCTCGATCAAGGAGAAGGAAGAAAAGCTGCGCGCCGAGCGCGCCGCGATGGAATTGAAGATGCGCGGCCTCCCCGCGCAGATGCTCGATTCGGTGCGCCTCAAGCGCGATTCGAAAGTCGCCTCCGAGCTCTACTTCCTCATCCTGAACAAGGCGCAGGAGCTCAAGGTCGTGAAGTCGGGGACCATCGGGAACGTCCGCATCCTCGATACGGCGCTCAAGCCGTACGAACCGGTCAGTCCGAAGAAGCTACCGGTGCTCGCGCTTTCGCTTCTGCTGGGGCTGGCCGGCGGCATCGGCGCGGCCTTTGCCCGCAAAGCGCTGCACCAAGGCGTCGAGGATCCGGCCGAGATCGAAGGGGAGACCGGACTCTCCGTCTACGCCAGCGTGCCGTACAGCGCGAAGGAGGCTGAGCTCACCCGGCAGCGGAACCGGCCCAGCGCGGGGCCGTCGATTCTCGCCGCGCACGACCCGGGCGACCTCGCCGTCGAGAGCTTGCGGAGCCTTCGCACGGCACTGCAGTTCGCGCTCGTGGACGCGCCCAACAACGTGGTCACCATCTCGAGCCCCAGCCCCGGCGTCGGGAAGACCTTCCTCTGCGTGAACCTCGGTCAGGTGCTCGCGACGGCGGGAAAACGTGTCCTCCTCATCGACGGCGATCTGCGGCGAGGGAGACTGCACCGGTATATCGGCGGACAGCGGGCACCAGGCGTCTCCGAGATCATCAGCGGGCAGATCGCGGCACCCGATGCGGTCCACAAGACGCCACAGGAGAACCTCGCCTTCATCGCCACGGGCAAGTTGCCTCCAAATCCCGCCGAACTGGTCGGCAGCCCGCGCTTCAAGGCGTTTCTCGCGGACATGGCGGCGCGGTACGACCTCGTCCTCATCGATGCGCCGCCGATTCTCGCGGTGACCGACGGTGCGCTCATTGGCAGGCACGCCGGAGTGAACCTGCTCGCGCTTCGCGCCGGCCAGCATCCGATGCGCGAGATCGTGCTCGCGATCAAGCACTTCTCCGATGCCGGGGTCCGCATTCACGGGACGGTGTTGAACGCGGTGAACCTGTCGGCGGGCCGTTTCTCGCGCGCGTATCAGTATCACTACCAGTACGCGTACCGGCGTGATTCCGGGGACACATAACGCCCGCTCTTGTCGTCTTTCTAGTCCGTCGCTGGCTGTGAGACGGCCACGGCTCGACGCCTGACGTCGGACGTTCCGCGCACATCGGCAGATCCCCGCCACATCCGCTCACGGGCGCTGGCGTCTACGCCCTTGTTGCTTCGCCCGGTTCAGTTAGCGTAGTTGCAGAGCCATGTTCGCGCTCCTCGCAGCGCTGTCCTTCCAGTTGGCGCCCGCACCCGCCCGGTCGCCGGCATTGTCGCTCGAGGGCAACCTCACCGGGATCTTCGCCAGTGACGGCGAGGCTGTGAACTTTTCCGCCCACGCTGCATGGAGCGTCGCCGCGCCGCTTGCCGGTCAGGCGCTCTTCGGCCGCGCAGGGCTCTGGGGCGCCGGCGGGACCTGGATCGCGTACTCGCTCGTGAACGAATTCGCGCTGCACGGGCCCGAGAGCGAGCGCGAGCGCAACCTGAACCTCGTCTCTCGCCTCGCACCGTGCGCCGTCATCCTGTTCATCGACCTCGTCCGAAACGGGTTCGGACGGTCTCTGCGTCCGGCTGACCCGGCTCCGGCGATGTCGGTTCCCGAGCCATTGCCACGCCCCGAGCCATTGTCACCCGGAAGTTTGTCAGGGGGGGATGCTATCCAGGTTCTGTGAGCGAGCGAGTCCCAGCGGGGAATGTCGGAGGGGTCTGGTATCCCGGACGTGTGAGTGACCAGGCCTTCGGCCATGCGGCAATGGTGTTCGAGCGCATCGAAGGCTGGCGGTTCCTGGGCTTCGCTTCCTTCGCGCACTACTGCGAGGAGCGCCTCGGGATGGCCGAGCGGACGGTCCAGCAGCGCGCCAGGCTCGAACGCAGGCTCCAACAGCTTCCGTCGCTCAGGCGGGCCATGTGCCAGCGGCGGATTTCGTACGAGAAGGCGCGGCTCATCGCCCGGTACGCGGACAAGGCCTCCGTCGATGTCTGGATCGACTGCGCCACGCGGATGACCTGCATCGGCCTGCGGCGGTCCCTGGAGGGCGCGAAGGAAGCGCAGATGTGCGCGCGGCGGATGCTGGGGATGCCCATGCCTCTGAGGGTCCTGGAGCTCGCCGAGGTGGCACTTCGGGCCGCCCGCAGGGAGGCGGGCCGCTGGATTCCACCCGGCGAGTGCCTCCGGATGATTGCCGAGCACTTCTGTGCGGTCTGGGAGCCAATTCTTGAGGGGAAGAGCACGGTGCAGAAGGAGGTCCTCGAGCGGGATCGCGGGCTCTGCCAGGTCCCGGGCTGCAGTCGCATCGCTGCGCATGCCCACCACATCCAGTTCCGCTCGGCGGGCGGCGGGGACGAGCCGGAAAACCTCGTCAGCCTCTGCGCGGCGCACCACCTGCAGTGCGTGCACAACGGCTGGGTCCGCGTCACCGGCAAGGCGCCCGACCAGCTCCGCTGGCAGCTCGGCGTTCGCCCCGGCCGGGCGCCGCTCGTGGAGTTCGTTTCCACGCCCGACGGCTACTTGGCGGCGCGGCGGGACGGAGACGACTGGTCCGCGACGTCTCCGCCGGCGGGGGCGGCCGCGATGGGCCTCGCGTCGCCGGCAGCGAGCTCGCGGTCATAGCGGCGGACGAAAGGCCACCAGATGATGAGCGCGATCCCCAGATTCAGCAGCTGCAGCGCCAGCGCCTTCGCGTCGCCCCCGCTGCTCAGGTACGCCCCGACCGGAGCCGGCAGCGTCCAGACCACCTCGATGTACGGCGGCCGGACGACGCCGAAATGCATCGCGCACCAGCTGAGCACCACCAGGACGATGGGCGCGGCGATGAAGGGCGGCGCCAGCTTGCCGTTCATCACCACCGGCGCTCCGAACAGCAACGGCTCGTTGATGTTGAAGATGGCGGGGACGATGCCGGCCTTGCCGACCAGGCGGAGCTGCTTGCTGCGGGCGAAGAGCAGCAAGAGGGCAAAGGCGAGCGTCGTCCCGGAGCCGCCCTGCCAGACGAACCAGATGAAGAACTCCTGCGTGAAGACGTGCGGCGGAGGTTGGCCTGCGCTCGCGGCGGCCATGTTCTCCGCCAGCGCCACGAGCCAGAGCGGGCGCACGGCGGCGAGCACGGAGATGCCGTGCACGCCCACCAGCCAGAGCGCGCTGTCGATGAGCACCACCACGATGACCGCACCGAGCGAATCGCCGCCGCGCAGGAGCGGGCGGAAGATCGCCGCGATCCCGCCCGCCAGGTCGATCCCCAGCACGTGCACCACGATCCAGACCAGCACCACGCAAGTCACGCTGGGGAGCAGCGCCGCGAAGCTGCGCACCACCACGTCGGGAGCCCCGCCGCTGATCTTGATGCCCCACTTGCGCCGCTGGAACGCGTGCAGCACCTCCACCGCGAACATCGCCGCCGCGAAGGCTGGGAAGAGCCCCGCGGCGCCGAGCGAGGCCATCGGCAGCATCTTGTTCACCGGGTACTGCGCGACCAGGAGCACGGCGAGCGCGGTGGTCGCGCCGGCCACCGGATCGCTCTCCCGCCGCCGCGACAAGGACAGCGCGGTGGCGACGCAGGCGTAGATCGACACCAGCCCGGCGCAGGCCTGGTAGCCGGCGAGCAGCGTCGAACGCGCCGGCAAGAAGCGCGACAGCGCCGGCCAGGGCGGCTGCGCCAGCAAGAGGAAGAGGCTCCCCAGGAGGATGAGCGGCAGGCTCCCCACCACGCCGTCGCGCACCGACATGAGATGCGGCTGCTTTCCCAGTGCGATGCCGAAGGCGTGGAGCCGTTCCCGCACCGCTGCATTGTCGTGTGCGAAAAGGCTTTACGCCAGTTTGACACGCCCTGATCCGCGCGCTACTTGACCGCCCACCTATGACGACGGTGGTGATGCCGCAGCTCGGTGAGTCGGTCATGGAAGGGACCGTGGTCCGGTGGATCGCCCGGCCGGGCCAGAAGGTCGAGCGCGACGAGCCGCTGGTGGAGATCGCTACCGACAAGGCGAATACCGAGATCCCCTCGCCAAGCTCGGGGGTTCTGGTCGAGCAGTTGGCGAAGGAGGGAGCGGTCGTCACCGTCGGGGGCCCGCTGGCTCGCCTCGACGAAGCCGCTACCGCGAGCACGGCGGCAGCGCCGCAGGCTCCTGCGAAGCCGACGCCGCCGCGCGCTGATGCGGCGGCTCCTGCCGCGCCCGCGAAAGTCGCACCGACCGCGGAGGCGGACGGCGTGCGCGCCACCCCGGTGGGCCGCAACGTCGCGGAAGAGCACGGGCTGGACCTGAGCAAGGTCCCCGGCTCGGGCGCGGGCGGGCGGGTGATGAAGGCCGACGTCACCAGCTACCTGGAGAAGGGCGCCACCTCGTCGCAGCAGTCCGAGATGCAGCCGCCGCTGAGCACGTTTCCGGGGCAGAAGGCGCCCACTGCGCCGCCCGTGTACTCGATCCCGCCTCCGCCCCCGAGCTTCGGGCCGGGGTACCAGGGATTCGGGCCCGTCCAGATCACGCTGCGCGCCTACAAGCCGGCCCGGTACACGCCGAAGGAAGGCGACCAGGTCGTCCCCTTCGACCAGCGCCGCCGGCTGATAGCCGAGCACATGGTCTACAGCAAGGTCACCAGCCCGCACGTGCCCTGCACGGCGGAAGTGGACATGACCAACCTCGCGCGGCTGCGCGGCGAGTGGAAGCGGGCCAAGGAGACTGGCGGAAAAGCGCCGAGCTTCCTCGTCGGTGTCTGCCGCGCCACGGTGCAGGCGCTGGCGGAGTTCCCGCGCCTCAACGCGGTGGTCCAGGACGAGAGCATCATCCTGCGCAAGGACGTGAACCTCGGCGTCGCGGTGGAGACGGAGAAGGGGCTTCTCGTTCCCGTCATCCGCAAGGCGAACGAGCTGAGCGTGCTCGGGCTGGCGCGCGCCCTCGACGATCTCGCCGCGCGCTCGCGCACCGGCAAGGTCAC
>Ga0137407_10002146_pt1 | contig 12986 bp, 13 predicted proteins | sample CZOMad2_2_16fung_FD_108410 | JGI IMG/M metagenome (GOLD analysis project Ga0137407, IMG submission 108410) | Vadose zone soil fungal communities from Angelo Coast Range Reserve, California, USA - CZOMad2_2_16fungal (Illumina Assembly) | ecosystem: Environmental > Terrestrial > Soil > Vadose...
CAGGCGCAGTCCGATGAAGAGGCGCTCGTCGGGGGCGGCGTCGACAGGTTCGATGGTCACTCCCGCGAGGTAGTCCTGCAGCGACTCCGCGTTCTGACGACGGATATGGCCGTCGAAGGAGTGGGCGTCGGCGCCGAATCCGACGTAGGGATCGAGCTGCCAGTACTTGAGGTTGTGGCGCGATTCGTAGCCCGGACGGGCGAAGTTGGAGATCTCGTAGCGCGCGATTCCCATCGCGGCGAGCCGATCGACCGCCTGTTCGTAAAAGCCCGCGATGGCGTCGTCGGACGGCGTGTCCGCGGCGCCGTAGCGAACGCCGCCGAGCAGCATCTCCTTGCCGAGGCGGCTGTCCTCGTCGACTTCCAGCATGTAGACCGAGACGTGCTCGGGCGCGATCCTCTCGACCCAGTCCAGCGACTCGCTCCACGATGCTTCGGTCTGACCGGAGAGCCCGGCGATGAGGTCGATATTGATGCCGCGGATGCCGGCGTCGCGCAATACCGCGATCTCGCCGGCGACGATGGCGGCGGAGTGCTTGCGGCCGGTGCGTCGGATTTCGAGATCGACAAAGGACTGCACGCCGAGGCTGACGCGATTGATGCCGGCGGCGGTCCAGGCGTTTGCGAGCGACGGAGTGATGCCGCCGGGTGCGGCTTCGAGGGTGGCTTCGGCCCACGGACGTCCGGGGATGAGGTCGAGGATTGCGCGGAGGGCGTCGGGGGCGAGATTGGAGGGCGTGCCGCCGCCGAAGTATACGGTGTCGGGAGTCCACTGCCAGGAGTGGGCACGGATTTCGCGGGCGAGGGCGTCGAGGTAGCGAGGTTCGAGGTCGCGCGGGAAGACGCCCGAGGCGAAATTGCAGTAGGTACACTTCTGGGCGCAAAAAGGGTAGGAAATGTAGACTCCTGGCACGTGTTTACTATGATAGCGCGCGGATCGCGGGTGTGACGTCGGGTCGTATTCGGCCAAAAACGGGACAAAAGGCGGCGTATTCGAGTGCTGTTTTCGAGTGCTTTCGTTGATGGCAAAGAACTTATTGGCTTCGTTTGGCACCCCGGGTGGGCGCAGATCGCCGGTGAAGCCCGTTTTATTGCAAACAAAGAACTTTCTAGGTTCGTTTGGTATACCGGGGGGCACGCCAAGCGTCGGACCGGTGCCGCACGACGGCTGGACGGGATTTGGTTTAGATAGCTGCAAGGAGATCTTCGGGGCAACGTAGTTCGCCCGATTTCGACGATAGCATTGGCGCAGTCGGGGTCGTCCATGGCAAAGTTGCAGGTAATTGAAGACAAAAGAATTAGAAAAATAATGTTGCCGTGAGGGCCTGCCCGAGACTGAGGCGCCTGACAGAAATGCTTACGCCGGAGTAGTCCGCTGGCGGGAAACCGGTCGATCGCCGACGATGTCGAGAGAGGCAAACGTTCGGTTGACGAAGTTGCATCTATTTTGGGCGAATGAATATGGCAACTGGAGGTCTGATGTACACGTATTCTGCCAAGCCCAACACAATCGAGGAAGTACAAACCACAATTGAAAACTGGTTTGGCACTCGCTACAAGGAAACGAAATCGCCGTTCTCTCTTAAGGCTAACCAGACTGGGCTCGATGTGTTCATTTCACACTCCGCTCACCACGACTTGAAAGTCGAGATTCTTGAGCGGTGCCTGCTGTCGAAGCATGGCTATCAGGTCGCGGGATATGGTTTCTTCAATGGCGTGTGCTGGGCCGCTGGTCAACTGCCCTACGAATTAAGCTGCGAATGCATCAAAACAAAGATCATTCCCATGCTGGAGGGACACATACAAACGCTTACCGAGTTTCGCAAGAAACTGCTTGTCCCAGCGACGGAAGCGAAAGGTTATCACCACATATCAACTCGGTATTTCACGACATGGGCTAAGGTCGAAGTCTATGCGACCGATGGGGGTCATCACTTCCTGCGCTGGCCCAAGTATGGCGATAAAGCAAACGATATGGAGACGGTGCCGGTCAGCCGTTACACATGGCTCAAAGAAGGTGCGATGTTAGAAGAAACTGCCACGAACATGAATGCATGCTATGCCGAAGAAGTGACCCGAGAGATCAAATACACCAAGAGCCAACTAGCTCGCCAGCAGAAGCGGGTAGCCGAATGGCCCAAGCCCAGGTGCAACTGTGTATCGTGCATATGATCCGAGCCAGCCTGAACTATGTGACGTGGAAGGATCGTAAGGAAGTGGTGGGGGATCTGAAGCCGATCTATAAGGCAACGACGGCTGATGAAGCGGAGAGGCAACTGCGGGAGTTCGAGGAGAAGTGGAAGAAGAAATATCCGGCCATCAGCCGGCTCTGGCGCGAGCATTGGGAACGAGTGATTCCTTTCTTTGCCTTCCCGGCAGAGGTGAGAAAGATCGTCTACACCACCAATGCAGTGGAATCGCTGCACATGAGTTTGCGCAAAATCATCAAAACGCGCGGATCCTTTCCGACCGAAGAAGCGGCGTCTAAGCTGCTGTACCTGGCGCTGGTGCGGGTGGTGGCGAAGTGGGAGACGGTGCAGCACTGGAAACAGATGCTGAACTATCTGGACACCATGTGCTCAGAGCGCATCAAGGAAGCGGGCGGGCTAAGGTAACCCAACCCCGCTCAAAGCCCACCAGCAGGATGAGCGCTCACCCCCCGGAAACCGCCCGTCGGAATTCCGGTAGATGACAGAACGGTGCTCGCGCGCAAGGGTACGCTCCGCCGCGCCGAAGCGGCGCGCCCTTGCGCGCTCCGCGCCGTTCTGTCAGGATGGTTTCGCGACGGGCGGCTCCGGCGGGATGAGCTAAGGAGCTTTTCTCTACCGACCGAAACCCGAAAGCAAATCGCGCCGCGAACCGTTTACACAGACTCGCTCACACCGCCCTCCTGCTTCGTCACGTTGCACCTTGCACCGGCTATTACTTCTCTTAAAGCCAGAGTCTCGCCAAAGGATACGAAGTAAAGACCAGTGTCAGGATCCACCTCTGGCCCCACAATCGGACTTCCCTTTCGTACGACCAACCCTTGTACTTCGTCCACGACAATCTGTTGAACATATCGCCCTGCTCCTTTTGCGAAAGCTCCAACAGGCTGCCAATAACTTGAACCCGGCCCTCGTACTTCACTCTGCAGGTGAACTCGCGAGGAATATCGAAGCCGAGGCACATTCCGTGATGCTTTTCACCGTAGTGACTCCACATCAACACGTTGTTCCAGCCTAATGCGGAAGGTCTTGCACTGCCCGCAGAGATGACGGAGGTGTCACTGGGCGATGGCTTCGCCGAGGTTGCCGTGAAGGTCAGTCGGGTTCCGCTTCAACATCCCTTGCAGTCCGCTCCCAGTACGCACGCTCGCCGAAACCTCACTTTATCTTGGGTTTGTGCCCTTCTCAGTGCCCCTGATCGTGAGGAACGCTCACCCTCGTGCTGCTCTTGGCCGAATTGCCCGCTGCATCCGTGCAGGTGATGTTGATCGTGTAGATGCGGCCCGAGCCGCCGCCCGACCGCTCCGCGCGCAGCTCCACATGGTGCGGGTCGATTACTCTCCAGTCCGGAGAGGCGTTGCCATCGCCCGCTCCATTGATCGGCTCATTGCTGGCCACGCTGAGGGTGCAAGCCGCAGTGCCGCACTGGGCCGTCACATCGTAGTTCACGGTAACGTCCGCCATATTGTGGTTCGGCGGCCAGAGCACCGCGGGACTGGCAGAAACTGCTCTAATGGCGGGTGGTATCCGACAACCGGTACTGGCAACAGCCACTGAGTAAGGAAGGTTGCCGGCGGGGACGGGCAATCCGATAGCAGTCAGCGCTCCCGTTGCGCCGATGCTGAACGCCGATACATTATTCCTGGCGAAATTTGCCACATATACGAATTTGCCAGTCGGGTCCACCGCCACTGATCTGGCGCCGGGCACGGCCATCACGGATCCGATGAGAGTCAGCGCCCCAGTAGGACCGATGCTGAACGCCACGACAGAGGCGGGGGGATAGGATTTGCCACATATACGAAGTTGGCCGCGGGATCGACCACCACTGATGCGGGCGAGACCCCGGTCGGCACGGATCCGATGGGTGTCAGAACTCCTGTCGCACCGATACTGTACGCCAACACAGTGCCGCAACGATTAGCCACATAAACGAACCTGCCCGTGGGGTCCACCGCCACTAATTCCAATTCCAAGCAGGCCCCGGCCGCCACTGGCACTCCGATGGGCGTTAGCGCGCCCGTCGCACCGATGCTGAAGGCCAGGACATTCCCATTATTTCCCACGTAAACGAACTTGCCAGTGGGGTCCACCGCCACCGATTCGGGGCTGCGCCCGGCCGGCACTGGCATACCGATTGGGCTCAAGGCCCCAGTCGGACCAATGCTATACGCTGAGACAGTCCCCTCTGAGGCAAAGGTGCCAGCATTTGCCACGTACACGAATTTGCCCGTGGGGTCCACCGCCACTCCCCTGGGGGAGAGCCCGGCCGCCACCGACCCGATGGGGGTCAGCGCCCCCGTCGCATTGATGCTGTATGCGGAAACATTCAAACTCCCAGCACTTGCCACGTACACAAATCTGCCGGTGGGATCCACGGCCACTCCCTCGGGAGAGAGCCCGGCCGCCACCGACCCGATGGGGGTCAGCGCCCCCGTTGCACCGACGCTGAAAATCGAGATATCGTTGCTGCCGACATTTACCACGTAGACGAACTCAGCGGCCCACGAGACTGGCAGCGTGGCGATAGCGAATGCAAGTATCAACCGGACGAGGTATGTTCTGGAGAACATCTTTACCCTCCCCTCAGAGAACATGAAGGACACAAAGAAACAGCGATCCCGGCCAAAACAAATCGAGTTAATTATGCCCCTGATCGTGCGCACCGTCAATCTGATTCTAGTTCGCCTACGTGTGTTAGCGATCATCGGAAAACGTAGTTTCTCGGACGTCTGCCGCGTCCCCAACTCCGTGGGATGGGTGGGAATGGATCGATCCAGCGGCTCTGCCGGCCGCAGATTGTGCATCGGCACTGAATGGCCCGCTGAGAAGGCTCCGGCAGAAGGATCGCGGGGATAGGCTGATCTGTCACCGTCAGCGGTGCCCGCTTCTCGCGATAGCGCCTTTGGCAGCGACGGTGAGCGTCTCTGCCATGCTCCGCTTGCTGGTAGCGACTGTTAGCGGCCTTCCGCTGCTGTCGCCGGACGACCGCACGGCAAGGCGCGCTACAGTACCGCTGGCCCCGATCACAGCTGATGCAGATGGTGAATGTCTTTCGGCAATTCGGGTCGCCGCACAGCTTTAACCGGAGCGTTGCCTGACCGTCAGGATCGGTGTTGGGCACCTTGAAAGTATGCACCATCGGTAAGGCCGCCGAGGGCCATAAAAAGGTTTGATGATCGGACGGATGACTCACGCCTTCGGCGTGGATGATGTCGCCATTCCGGCGTGAAGATCAGAAACTACGTTTTCTGATGATCGCTAACATAGAGCCTTACTGTCTTCGTCATAGCTGAACTCACGGCAAGCCATAATATCGTGGGTTGGTGTTTATGGTCGTCACCTGGGGTTGAACAACCCACCGCTGACCTCTCTCGGACCAAACCATCCGCCTCGTTCTCGCTTGGGCTTGGGTCGCCGGCTCTCCCAAGCCTGGGCTTCCTTTACCACTTGCCGCAGAAGGTCCTGGCGCACACCAAACTGATCAAACACTCGATCATCAGGATGTTCGCTGAGCATTAGGTCTCTCATCTTCCGGCCGATCGAGTGCATTCTGGTCATGTGCGCCTCAATTATCCTGACGACTACCTGGACCCTCCGTCAAGCTCGCAGGTGAGCTTTTGGCATGGAAGCCAGAAATATTCCTTGTTCACAGTTGATTTTAAGACCCACGCCTTCCCCGTTCCGAACTGACCAACTACCAGCTGAGCGTCTTCCGTTTCTCGGCCTGAAGTTCATTGACGAACGGTTGACGACAGCTGATTACCCGAGTGCCCCGATAATCCTCCAGCGCGTCAGTCGTAACGTCGGCGAGCGCCAAAATACCAGCGCCTTCACAGAACGCCGTTAGGAGTCGAAGGCAGCTTCAATATCCAGCGAAGCGCGAGGAGTAAGGAGTACTTTCAACGTGGTTGCGGGGTTTTGAGATTGCGTCGAATAGCCATGACTGCCTCCCGTGCATCGGTGGCGGTCTTCACGTCTTCATTCAGCGTGGCCAGACGTTCCCGGACCTCGGTTTCCTCTTCGGCTTGGATCGGTTCTTCCATGCTCCTATTTTAGCGCCTCCACACCCATTTGCAATTCTCTTCGTTTTCTGGCAAATAGTTGCCCAACCTCCAAACCCGACCGTTGAATGACCGCAGCCAAACGCGAAATCACCCGCCGCGATGCTATGCAGGAGTTGACCGACAAATTTGTCGAGCAGTTCGAGCTGGGCGTGAAGCCTTGGGTTAGGCCATGGGACTCGCTTAAGTGCAGCGGACCGCAGGCGCCGTTCAACCACCCAACGACAGGACAGAACTACCACGGCATCAACGTCCTGATCCTCGGAATGCATCCGCTCGCCTTCCAGACCGGCGACCCACGCTTTTGCTCCTACGCGCAGGCATTCCAAAAGGGCTGGCAGGTGAAGAAAGGGCGAGAAGAGCGCGACCGTGTTCTTCACGAAGAAGTATGCCGTCAGGGATCGTGAGGCAGGTCAGGACGAGGCACCAAACAGGTGCACATCCCACTAGTGTCCGGCTAACGGGAGAGGAACCGGTCCAATATCTTGGGAATCAGTGGTTTGGATTGGGAACTGGCTTGCCGCGATTTGAAATCAGGCGAGCTGAGCGGGAGGAATCGAACCCTCCAGGCTGACCCCGTCAACAGGACATTTCTACTTGGCACGATTAGGACATTATCATTTTGCGCTGACACGTCGCGGCTTCTCTCTTGACAACTTAATTTGTCAATGTTCTAATATTCTCGTGCTGGATGTCGAGGTCATACAGTCTCCGCAGGCCGCCGCCGCCGCGCTCGACCCGGTCCGCGCGCGGCTCCTGGCCGAATTGTCGGAGCCCGCGTCGGCGGCCACCCTTGCCGCGCGCCTCTCCCTTCCACGCCAAAAAGTGAACTACCACCTGCGCGCCCTGGAGAGCCACCACCTCGTGCGCCCTACCAGCGAACGCAAGTGGGGCGGCATCACAGAGCGCCTGGTGGAAGCCACCGCGTCGTCTTACGTAGTGTCGCCCGCCGCCATGGGCCCCGCGGCGTCCGACCCTGGGCGCAGCCGCGACCGCCTGTCGGCGGGCTATCTGATCGCGCTGGCGGCCCGTGTCGTCCGTGAAGTCAGCGAACTCGCCACCCGCGCGCGCGAAACCGGCAAGCGCCTCGCCACGCTCTCGATCGACACCGAGATCCGCTTCCGCTCGGCCGCCGAGCGCGCGCAATTCAGCAGCGAACTCACCGCCGCGATCACTCAGCTCGCAGCGCGTTATCATGACGCTTCCGACCTGGGCGGACGCACGCACCGCCTCGTTCTGGTGGCGCACCCGTTACCCCAATAAAACAAGGAGACCGCAGTATGAGCGTAAAGAAAGAAGCGAACGGACGCCGTTCGGTGCAGGTGGAAGTGGAAGTACCGGGCACCCCGGAACAGGTGTGGCAAGCAATCGCCACCGGTCCGGGCGTGGGCGCATGGTTTGTGCCCACCGAGGTCGATGGCCGCATCGGCGGCACCGTCACTTCCCACTTCGGAGGGGGCATGGACTCCGTCGCCACGATCACCGAATGGGACGCGCCGCATCGCTTCACGAAGGAAGGGTCCTGGGGGCCGAACGCGCCCACCGTGGCCACCGAATGGATCGTGGAGGCCCGCGGAGGTGGCACATGCACGGTGCGCGTGGTGCACAGCCTCTTCGCCGAAACCGATGATTGGGACGATCAACTGACCGGTATCGAATCCGGCTGGCCCTCATTCTTCCGCATTCTGCGGCTGTATCTGGAGCACTTCGCCGGCCAGCCGAGTTCGCAAATCCAACTCATGGCGATGCCGGCGGCCTCGGGCGCATGGGAGAAGCTCGCGGGTGCCCTGAATCTCGCGGGGGCAGCGCCGGGCGAGCGGCGCGATGCGGGCGACGGTGCCCCTCCATTGAGCGGCATCGTGGAGTCAGTCAATGCTGCCGGGCATCCACACACGCTGTTACGCGTCGATCTGCCCGCTCCGGGTGCGGTGTTTGCCACCGCGTGCCCCGCCGGCGAGAAAGCATGGGTCACAGTGAGCTTCTATCTCTACGGCGACACGGCAGCGGCCGTCGTGGCGCGCGACCAGTCCGCCTGGACTGCGTGGATGACGAATCTCTTCCCGGCGTAAACCCGGAGGGTCCTCATTTGCCTGAGCTTTGCACGCCTTGTGGTGCGGAGCTTCAGCCCCCACGGCGTCGGGTTGAGAATTCGAGATGACGTATGCAAGATTGATGAAAACCCTCACCGGCATACAAGGCAGGTTGAACGTAACCGGAGAGGAGCTTGCCCCTCCGTTTCCTCCCTTCTGCCCCCGGCCGGCAGCGGCAGGTTCACCCTTACATGCCTTGATGGAGGCCACTTCGAATCTCGGCGTGACAGCGGATGGAGCAGGAGGGGAGGGTTGAGCCCGGCGTTGCTTCGTGGTTGCGGTGGTGGCTCCGCATCCGTGCGGCCAAGCGTGCGGCAACGCCCATGCACCTTAACTGCCGATCCGAGCGATGTCTTCTCCTTTGCGCCTCGAACCCGGCGTGTTCGGTGTCCGTGAACCTGTCTTGCTGCTGCCTGAAGGAATCACAGACCGCCTGACGGCGCCGCAGTTAGAGGCGATTGTCGCGCACGAGATGTGCCATGTTCGGCGGCAAGACAATCTTACAGCCGCGCTTCACATGGTGGTTGAAATCCTCTTCTGGTTCCATCCGCTGGTGTGGTGGATCCGGGCACGCCTGGTCGCGGAGAGGGAGCGCGCTTGCGACGAGGAGGTTCTCCGAGCCACCGCGAAGCCGGCGGTTTACGCCGAGGGCATTCTGAACGTTTGCAAGTTCTATATAGAGTCACCGCTGGTCTGCGGTCTGGAGTAACAGGCTCAAATCTCAAGAAACGGATCGAGGAGATCATGCTGAATCGCGTGACGCACAATCTGAATTCCGGGAAGAAGCTCCTGCTCGTGCGCTCGGTCCGTGAACCAACCCGCAACGTCCGGGACCGCCTCATAACACTCCTGTCCGTCTCGTCACCTTTAGCTCGCCAAAGGGGGTACCTGGTCCATACGCTGGGGTCATGAAGACACTTGTTAGCAAAGATGCCCTGAACAGGATGGCGCTCTGCGTATGCTTCCTGTCAGCACTTCGGATTGCCCAGGGCGCGGAACCGATCACGATCACCATGACGGCTGACCACTGGCAGACTAAGGAGAACGCGGAGTTCCTCCGGCAGTTGGGTTTTTATCATGGCTTGATGCGACTGAACAGCGGCAATGCGGTACTCAAAGGCATCACGTTCAGCGACGGAACGATCGAGTTCGACGTCAATACGATCGGGCGGGGCGCACCCGGAATAGCCTTTCGTCAGCAAGACGAAGGTAATTTCGAGCTCTTCTACCTTAGGCCTGATCCGAGTTGTCCGGCCTTCCGGGCCTGCATACAGTATGCGCCGCAGACTCATGGTGTCCTGCTATGGGACCTCTTTCCGCAATATCAAACGCGGACGCCGCTCCGGGAGAACGGGTGGAACCACATCAAGATGGTCGTATCCGGCCGACGGATGAATATTTTCGTGAACGATGCCACATCGCCCACACTGGAGGTCGGCAGGTTGGAGGGGGATACGATGAAAGGCGGCCTGCGACTGCAGGGGCCAGGCACTTTCGCAAACATGGTGATAACTCCCGATGCAGTGGACGGTCTTTCTCCGGAGCCGGCCAGAGATCCGCTGGATGGGGACCGCGGCCTGGTCCGGAATTGGCGTCTCTCAACGTTTTCCGCGCTGCCGAACGGTAAGGACCCCATGTATAACGAAGTGCCCGGTGCTTCGCAGGAATGGAAGACGATCGGCACGGAGCGGAACGGGCTGGTAAATCTCAGCCGCGCGTATGGCCGGCCTCCGCCCGAGCCGAACCGAGCCGTAGCATGGCTGAAGACGACGATCACTTCAGACGGGAAGCAGACGAAGAAGGTACAGATTGGATGGACGCGCGAGCTGTGGGTATTCGTGAACGGAAAACTGGTGTATGCCGACAAAAACCTGTTCGAGCAGGAAAGAGCGAGAAAATTTCCCGACGCGCGATGTTCGCTGGACAATGGCTCCTTCACGTTGCCTCTGGAAGCGGGCGATAATGAGGTCGCGGTGGCAATCGCGAACGACTTCTTCGGGTGGGGAATGATGCTGCGCCTGGCTGATCCGGAAGGGGTTCATCTGGCAGCAAAGTGACAAACCCGATGGCCGGCAAACCATGGATGAAGACCCGTCCGGGCTTTGGGCAGACGATTGGCTTGCCTGGGATACCAATGAGGGCAGGGGTCTGATCTTCGGCTGCCTCGCGTTCTATTTCTTCTTCCGCCCGAACAGGCTGTCCAGGATACCCCCGGCGGCCTGTCCGGCGCTTCCCTTCAACCTTTTCTCTGCCTCCGATTGCAGCATGGTCTTAGCTGCTGTACCCGCCATACCGCGGACATCCGGCTTGAAAACCGGATTCATCGCCGTGCCCTGGACGAAGAACGGCACGGCGGCGCTGCTCAGGGCCACCGACCGGGTAGTGTGAACGGTCGCGCTCATCTTGAAATCCAGCGCGTTGGCGGGACTGATCGTACCACCGCCGTTCAGTTCGCCGACGCCCTGTGCGATGAAATGAAGGTCCTCGACAGTTAGTCCTTCGGGCGCGGACCTCAACTGCGCACGGAAGGTTTCGATATCCGTGTTCGGACCGCTCTTGACCCCGGCCACCGCTTCGATCACCGTCATCTTGGCTCCCAAGTCGAAGTTGGCGAGCCGCGTGTTGTCCAACGATAGCGAGCCGGCCGTCACCAGGTGGTCCGCCGGTCCGTCAACGCTGAATGCCGCGCTCGCGGTGCCGCCCTCAAGCTTGGACCCGTTAGGAAGAGCGATGCCCAGGGCCGGCAGCAACTCGGCCAACTCGGGCACGGGCATCCTGGTTCCCACAAGCCTCGCGTCGAGCACGGTCGAGTCGCCGCGCTCGGCGTACGTTCCGGTGAGGCTCGCCAAAGCGGCGCCGAGGTGAACATCGCCACGCTGGAGCGCGCCCGCATGCTTGCGCAGATCGTGGTGGGTGGCGAAATCGAACTCCACAGACCGGTGCGCCGGCGTCCCGTTCCTGGCCAGCTTCAGTCCTTCGGCTCTTAGCTTGCCGTTCACCGTCAGCCTGCCGCCGCCGGAGGCGCCGCTCGCATGCAAGGAGGCAAGGCCTGCGATATCGGGAGCGGTTCCGGCTAACGCCGAAGCCAGATTAAGCCGCGCGATGTCCAGTGTGAAGGAGATCGGGGTCAGTTCCAGATCCGCGGTGTCGATAACTCCCGCCTTCCCGGCCAGAGTAATGTCGCCTCCGCCGGCGACCTTGGCGTTGAACGAAAACGGGAACTCGGCGGATGGAGAGAAGTCGCGGACCTCGAGGTTTACACTGTCCAGCGCCAGCGGTTTCTGCCGCCCGCCGGTTCTACCGATCGAAAAGCGCCCATCGACGATTCTGGCCAGCTTCGCGCTGAGATCGAGGCCGGCTGCCGCGGATGGGTCTTTGGCGGGGGGAGACGCCGGCTCGGATCTGCGACCCAGGCTGGAGTAGTTCCACCGGCCCGAGGGTGACTGGAGCAGAACCACCTGGGGCTGGTCGATGGTGAGCCCCGTGACGATCAGCTTCCGAGAGACGAGGAGAGGCCACAGTTCCACCCCGACTTGCAGCGATTTTGCCTCCAGGAATGGCGCACTGCCGAAAGCCGGATCGTCGGCGATGGCGAGGCTGTTTGCCGCCACCCCGCCGGCCAGAATGGACAACTTGAGAGTGCCGATGGTCACTTGCCTGCCGAACGCGGCCGACAATTTTGACTCCAGCGTGGGCTTGAACCGGTCGGCGTTGATCAGGAACGGAAGACTGAGGAGAACCAGAAAAAGGAGCGCCAGGACGATTCCAACAGTACGCGCGACACGTCGCATAAGTACTCTCCAACAGAACAGGCTGAGTGATCTCAGCTCGTATTGTCGCAGAATGGTTGTCCTGGCCCCCGGCCAAACCGGCACCCGAGAAAAGGAAACGGAGCGTGCCGGCCGCGTTCGACGAGGTCGTTCAGATCGCCGCCGATGGACGGCGGCGATTCCCGGAACGCGATCCCAATCGGGCCCTGTTAGTCCTCAAACTCCCTGAATAACTTTCCCGCCTTATCATCCACGAACACGTCGAAGATCGCGAACAGCGGGCTGGCCCCGTAGGAATCCGTCACGTAAAGACGGCCTTCCTTATCGAACGCCAGGCCGTTCAGGAGGACGCGGGGCGGGTTGGCGCTCAGGCGAGACACATGCGCCGCTCTAGCGTTAGATTGAAGCACAGAAGGCACGGTCAGGCCAGACACTGGAGCGATCCCGCCCACGACACTTTAGACGAGGGCGACACCGTGGATCGTAGCGGCGGCGCGCAGGTCGTGATCCAACGTGGCGAGTGGCAAGCCGAGGCGCCACGCTAAATCCAGGTAAGACGCATCGTATGCGGTTAGCCGATGTAGTCGCGTCAGATGCAGCACATCCTGGCATATCCAGGCCGCAGGCCGAACCTCAATTCGGATTGGCAACATACGCTGTCTTTCCAGGAAGACGATGACTTCTTCTTGCGTGATGCGGCCCCGCCGCTCCGCGACTGAGAGCGAGTTAGCGACTTCAAACGGCCATAGCGCAGTAGTCTCAGCAGCCCGCCGTAGTCGAGTGCGTCCAAAAGTCTTTCGGTATAGGACGTGGCTTCGTCGGCAAAACACCACTCCAGTGTGAGCGCATCGACAAC
>Ga0137407_10002148_pt1 | contig 12979 bp, 12 predicted proteins | sample CZOMad2_2_16fung_FD_108410 | JGI IMG/M metagenome (GOLD analysis project Ga0137407, IMG submission 108410) | Vadose zone soil fungal communities from Angelo Coast Range Reserve, California, USA - CZOMad2_2_16fungal (Illumina Assembly) | ecosystem: Environmental > Terrestrial > Soil > Vadose...
AGCGAGCCGATCGTCTGGATGCTGAACATGACCCCGGAGGCGTACAGCCAGGTCCGGACGAGGAACGGCAGCAGCTGGCTGAAGTCATCCGCGCCGGCGCCCAGCCGGGCCAGGCTCAGGCCCATGCCGATGTTGAACACCGCCTGGAGCGCCAGGGCCGGGAGGGCGAGCAGCCAGTACCAGGTCAGCGGCTCGCCCGAGGCCAGCACGATCACGGTGAGCACGAGCATCGACATGACCAGCTGCTCGAGCTCGATCAGCACGTACCCGATGGGCAGGCAGGCCCGCGGGAAAGGCAGCGCGCGGATCAGCGGCAGGCTGTCCGGCATGACCCGGGACGTGGTGATGAACGCCCGCTGGGTGAAGTTGAAGATGAAGATCCCGGTGATGAGGAAGGCCAGGAAGTTCGGCACACCGCGGCTGGTGTCCAGGATGATGCCGAAGATCAGGTAGTAAACGGCGGCGTTCAGCAGCGGGGTGAGCACCTGCCACAGCTGGCCGAGCCTGGCCTCGGTGTACATCGCGACGTTGCGCGCGGTGGCGAAGCCCAGGATGAAGTGGCGCCGGTCCCACAACTGCCTGGCGTAGACGAACACGCCGGGCCTGGCCGCGCTCGGCCGGAGCCCGTACCTGGCGGCCAGGTCGGCGAGTGGCTCGCCGACCAGGGTGGACGCGTCTACCTCGGGGATCACCAGGTCGTCGGTCAGCGTGCCGGGACCGCCCTCCTGGTCGCGTGTGCGCTCCTTCATCCGGGCGAGCCTGCGGCGCGCCGGGCGACCCGCGCGCGGGGGGATGGACTGACAACCTTCACGGACAGACGTTACCGTGCCCGCGGCAGGTACCGGGGCCACCGCGGGTTTCTGCTGGGACGCCGTTACCGTTCAGATATCTGGAGTACTCGCGTGTTTCCGCAGCGCTTTCACGGGGCATTTCCGCTCGTACCGGGTTCGCTCAAGGTCGGACAGACAAAACTGGGGCTGGGCATGGAGGTGACTGCGGCGAGCGTACTGCTGCTCCCGTTCGCGGCGGCCAGCGTGGGCGTGGCCCGGCGGCGCCTGGTGTCGGACCTGATCGCGGCCGATGTCTACGATTCCGCCGTCTGTGACGTCGCGCTGGTCATCAGCGAGCTGTTCAGCAACGCCCTGCGGCACGCGGCGCCGCTGCCCGGGGCCAAGATCCGCGTGGCCTGGCGCATCGACCCGGGCTGCGTCCAGGTCTCGGTCAGTGACGGCGGCGGGGTCACCGTGCCGGAGCTGGGGCAGCCGACCCAGGGGGCGACCGGGGGGCGGGGGCTGCGGATCGTGGAGAAGCTGTCCACCCGCTGGGGGACGAGCACCGGCGAGGACGGCACCACGGTATGGGCCGAGGTGCCGGCCGTGACCCGGATGACCGCGGTCGGCGTGCCGGTGGTGGCGACGGAGAGCGGCTAGCGAACCGATACGGGGACTTACGGCGGCCGGGGAACGGGGGGACGGTGCCAAGGTTCAGCGGGGTAGACAGCGAGGTAGGAAGGCTCCGGGCCGTCATCGTGCACCGGCCGGGCGCCGAGCTGAAACGAGTGGTCCCGCGCACCGGCAGGCAGCTGCCGTTCGCCGGGCTGCCGTGGGCGGCGCGGGCGCAGCAGGAGCATGACATCTTCACTCAGGCGCTGCGCGACCACGGCGTGCAGGTGCTCTACCTGACCGAACTGCTCCAGGACGTGCTGGAGTACAAGCTCGCCAGGCAGCAGGCGATCGGGGCCGCGCTCGGCTCGGCCATGCTCAGCGACGAGCTGGCCGGCCAGGTCCGGCGTCACCTGGAGGGGCTCGATCCCGAGGCGCTGACCGAGCTGCTCATCACCGGGCTCACGGCCGGCGAGTTCCGCTCCGGCCGCGGTGCCGGGTACCAGCTGCTCGGCGCGTCCGACTTCATCCTCAGGCCGCAGCCGGACCTGGTGTTCTCCCGGGATCAGAGCGTCTGGATCGGGGACCAGGTGGCGGTGGCCAGCCCGGCCCCGGCCGCCCGCCAGCTGCCCGCCGAGCTGACCGGCATCGTCTACGCGCACCACCCGCTGTTCGCCGGGACCAAATCGCTCTACCGGCCCGGCCTGGAGCCGCTGCACGGCGGTGACCTGCTGCTGGCCGCCCCGGGCGTGATCGCGGCCGGGTGTCCCCCGCCCGGGGTGGAGCGGCTGGCCCGCGGGGTCTTCGACGCCGGGCTCGCGCATACCGTGCTCGTCGTTCCGCCCGGCCACCCGGACCGGCGGCTGGACACCGCCTGCACCATGCTGGACGCCGGTACGGTGCTGATGCGCCCGGCCGCCGCCTACTCGCTGACCGCCCGCGTGCTGACCCCGGGTGGCGACGGTCCCCGGGTCTCGCACCCGCAGGCCTTCCTGGCCGCCGCGGCCGCGGCCGCGGGCCTGGACCGGCTGCGGGTGGTGGAAACCGGCTTCGGGCCCGGGGCCGGGAGCGGGGAGCAGTGGGACGACGCCGGCAACCTGCTGGTACTGGCCCCGGGGCTGGTGGTCTCGCATGAGCGCAACGTGGCCACGCACACCCGGCTGCAGCGGATCGGTATCGATGTGATTACAGTGCCGGGCAGCGAGCTGTGCGGCTCCCGCGGCGGTCCGCGCAGCCTGTGCTGCCCGGTGAGCAGGGATCCGGCCCCGCTCCCCGGCGACTTATCCACCGAACTCTAAGGATGCGCTCAGCGTAGTTGCCTGGCTTCCGGACGCCGGGAGCGGTAAGGTTCGGCTCGTGGAGCTAAATGTCTCAAGTCGATTTCACGATGATCACACAATCGTGACCATTTCCGGTGAGATCGATCTCTACACCGCTCCGCGGCTGCACAGCGAGCTCGGCGCGGTCCTGGCTGACGGCATGCCCACCCGGGTTGTGATCGACATGTCCGGCGTGGAGTTCTGCGACTCGACCGGCATGAACGTGCTGCTCTCCTGCCTGCGCCGGGTGCGCGAGCGGGGTGGCGAGCTTGAGATCGCTGCCCCCAAGCCCGCGGTACGCAAGATCCTCCAGGTGACCGGCCTCGACTCGGTCTTCACCCTGGTCGATGACGCCAACCGGAGCAGGCCGAAGCCGGCCGTTCCCCAGTAGGCGGCACTGCAGAGTGGGCGCGGCCGGTAACCGGTTCGCCTAGTATCGGCCCCATGTCAGCACGGTCCCAGGGCGATGACGTCGCGGTGGTCATCCCGGCGCGGAACGAAGCCGATCGCATCCGGCAGACCGTGACGGCGGCGGCCGGGCTGCCCGGCGTCGGCCTCGTCGTGGTCGTCGACGACGGTTCGCGCGACGGAACCGGTGCCGTCGCCAGCCGCGCGGGCGCCGTGGTGCTGCGGCACGCCCGCAACCGGGGCAAGGCGGCCGCGATGCAGAGCGGCGCGAACGCGGTGGGCCTGGTCGACCAGCGGGAGCGCCGTGAGCATCCCCGGCACCTGCTGTTCCTCGACGCGGACCTGGCCGAATCGGCCGCGCGGGCCTGGCCGCTGGCCGTCCCGGTGCTTGACGGCCGGGCCGACATGACCATCGCCGTCTTCGCCGCGACGGTCAAGCTCGGCGGGCACGGACTGGTGGTCGGGCTGTCCGGGGCCGGCATCGGCCGGGCCGTCGGCTGGCAGCCGGTCCAGCCGCTGAACGGGCAGCGCTGCCTGACCCGGGCGGCGTTCGAAGCCGCGCGCCCGCTGGCGCCCGGCTGGGGGGTGGAGACCGCGCTCACCATCGACTTGATGCGCCAGGGATTCCGCGTGGCCGAGGTCGAGGTGGACCTGGCGCACCGGGCCACCGGGACCGGCCTGCGCGCCCAGCTGCACCGCGCGCACCAGCTCACCGACGTCGCCAGGGCGCTCGCCGCCCGGCGTTGACGGGCGGCCGGGCCGGGCAGCCATGACCAGCTACCGAACGTCGACGGCGCGACCGGCGCCCACCGTGCGTGCCGGGACCGCGGGGCTCGTCGCCGTCGGGATCAGCGTGGCCTGCACGTTCGCCGTCGCGGTGGCCGGCCCGTCGGTCATGGAACCGGCGCTGCCCGGAGGTCCGGGCCAGCCGCCGTGGTCGCTGAGCCTGCACCCGTCGCCCTACCTGGCGATCGGGCTGACCGCGGCCGGGCTGGCGGCCGGTGCACCGGGCCTGGTGCTCGTGCTGCGGGCGGTCCGCCGCGGCTGGTCGGTCCCGGCCCGGGCCGTGCTGATCGCCGGGCTGCTGGCGGCGGCCGCGCTGACCCTGGTGCCGCCCTTCGGGTCCTCCGACCACCTCAGCTACGCCGCCTACGGCCGGATGCTGGTCACCGGCCACAACCCGTATACCACCACGCCGGCCCAGCTGGCCGCGCTGGGCGACCCGGTCGCCCGGGCGGTACAGGACTGGCGGGGGGCGCCGTCGGTCTACGGGCCGCTCGCGACGGCGATCCAGGCGCTGGCTTCGCTGGCCGGCGGGACCTCGGTGCGGCTCACGGTGTTCGTCCTGGGCCTGGCCAACCTGGCCGCGTTCGCCGTAATCGCGCTGCTGCTGCACCGGATGACCCGGCCCGATCCGGCCCGCCAGCTGCGTGCGGCCCTGCTCTGGGCGGCCAACCCGCTGCTGCTCCAGGTGCTCGTGGCCGGCGCCCACGTGGACGGCCAAGCGGCCGCCTTCGGCGTCGCGGCCGTGGTGGTGATGTCCCCGGTGGCCCTGCCAGCGACGGGGCCAGCGACGGGGCCAGCGACGGGGCCAGCGACGCGCCCGCTGGCTCACCCGCTGGCGCGCGCGGCGATGGCTGGCGTCCTGGTCGGGCTGGGATTCGCGGTCAAGGTCACGATCGCCCTCACCGGCCTGGGGCTCGCCCTCGCGCTCGGGTACGGATGGTGGCGCCGCCGCGGTCCGTGGCGGGAGCTCTGGCCGCCGCTGGCGGCGCTCGGTGCGGGGTTCGCGGTGACGGCGGGCGCGGCGCTGGCCATTGGCGGATCCGCGATGCTGCGGCAGACGTCACAGGCGAGCGACATGGTGTCGATCGGGTCCCCCTGGCGGGTGATCCGGTCGGCCATCCACCTGGCGGTGACCGGGTCGGCGGCCACTGACATCGTGAAGGCCGGGGCCGTCGCGCTGGCCGTGCTGCTCGCGATGCTGCTGATCCGCGGGCTGGCCGGGCCGGGGCCGCGGGAGGCGGGCCTGGATCGGGGGGCGGATCCCGGCCGGTACGCGACCATCGCGTTCGCGCTCACGCTGGCCTGGCTGTTCGCCTGGCCGTACGTGCTGCCGTGGTACGACGCGCTCGGCTGGGGGCTGCTGCCGCTGGCCGCCGGGGGGACCGTCGAGGGCCTGGGCTGGCTGCTGCTGGCCCGGACCGCGGCGCTCGGCTTCGGCTACCTGCCGGCCCGGCAGGCCGACGCGCCGCTGCCGTCCGGGCTCGGCTGGCTGCAGCCCGTGGTGAGGCACGGAATCACTCCCGCGATCCTGGCCGGGGCCACCATCTGGCTTGTGGTGCTGATGGTGCGGTCGAGGCGTGCGGGGCGGCAAGACCCGCCCGGGGCTGGCGGGGCCGCGGATCCCCGGGCCGCCGCGGCGAAGGCAACGTGACGCCGTGAGCGCGACCAGAGGCGACGGTTCCGCGAGCGCGACCAGAGGCGACGGTTCCGTGGGCACGACCAAGGGCGACGTACCCGGGAGGGCGATCCAGGGCGACGGCTCCGTGCGCACGGCGGCCGGGACCCCGGAGACGGCCGGGGCCGGCCGCTGGGCCGGGGGGCTGGCGGGCCGGGCCGCGGAAGCGCTGGATGGCTGGCCGCGGTGGGCGCGGGTGCTGCTCGGCGTGCTGGCCTGGGTGGCGGCGCTGGCTGCCATCTTCCCGCTGGTGCGCGGGTACCTGACTAGCCTGCCCGACCAGCGGATGGTGGACCTCGGCGTGTACCGGGCCGGCGGCCTGAGCGTGCTGCGGGGCCAGCCGCTCTACACCGTGGTGACCCCGCCGCCGCAGCTGCTCCCGTTCACCTACCCGCCGGCCGCCGCGCTGTTCGCGGTGCCGCTGGCGCTGCTCTCCTGGCCGGCCGCCCAGCTGGCCTGGGTGCCCGTCATCTACCTGCCGCTCGCCGTCCTCACCTGGTTCGCGTTCGCGCCGCTGCTGCGCCGGGCCCCCGCCGGAGGACCGCGCGCGGCCCTGCTCGCGGTCCTGTTCGCGGCCTGCGCCTACCTGTTCCCGATGCGCGACGAGATGCGGTTCGGCCAGGTGGACACGGTGCTGCTGGCGATGGCGGTAGCGGACTGCGCGGCCCGGGCGCCGCGCTGGCCGCGGGGGGCGCTGGTGGGGCTGGCGACCGCCATCAAGCTGGTACCGGGGGTGTTCATCGTGTACCTGTGGCTGTCCGGGCGGCGCCGCGCCGCGGTCACGGCGGCGGCCGCGGCGCTGGCCTGGACGCTCGGCGCCTGGCTGCTGCTCCCGGCTGATTCGGTCAGCTACTGGACGAGCGCGATCTTCCAGTCCGGGCGGCTCGGGTCGAACGCGGGTACCTCCAACCAGTCGCTGCGCGGCATCCTGCTCAGGGAGTTCCTGCCCGGCCAGGCTCCCGGCGCGCTGTGGGCCGCGGTCGCGCTGGCGGTGGCCGTGGCCGGCTTCGCGCTGGTCCGGCGGCTGGCCCGGGAATCCCGGTATCCGGAAGCGATGGCGGTCACCGCGCTGTTGTGGGTGCTGCTCTCACCGGTCTCCTGGATTCACCACTTCGTCGTCGTGATCGTGACCATCGGCGCGATCCTGGCCGCCGGGCGCTCGCCGCGGCGGGTCGTCCTCGCGGTCGCGACCGCGGTCTTCTTCGCCCTGACCATCCCCTGGTGGGGCCAGTCCCTGCTGAGCCATCACGCCGTTCCGGCGCTGGCGGCCCGGGTGGTGCAGGACGCCTTCGGAATCGCCGCGGTGGCGCTCGTGGTGATCTTGGCCCGGCTGCCCGGCGTAGGCCGGCGCGCCACCGCTTCCTAACCCCGGGTAATCGCAGGACACCGCGGGCACCCGTCCCGGGCTGGCATCATGTGGGCTATGCCTTACGCCTACCTGGGTCCCGAGGGAACGTTCTCCGAGGCGGCGCTGCGTGCCGTCGCCCCCGACGCCGAGCCGCTGGCCTGTCCGACCATCCAGGCCACGCTGGCCGCCGTGCGCGACGGGGCCGCGGAGCGGGCCGTGGTGCCGATCGAGAGCTCGGTGGAGGGCGTCGTCACCGCGACCCTCGACGGCCTGGCGTCAGGCAACGGCCTGGCCATCCGGGCGGAACGGCAGATCCCCATCGCGTTCGCGCTGCTGGCCAAGCCGGGGACGGCGCTCGGCGACATCAAGCGGCTCGGCGGCCACCCGCAGTCGATGCCGCAGTGCCGCGGCTGGCTGGCGGCCCACCTGCCTGACGCCGAGTGGATCCCGCTGGCCTCCAACGCCGAGGCGGCCCGGCAGGCCGCCGATGGGCAGGTGGACGGGGCGCTGGCCGGGGCCTTCGCCGCCGCCCGGTACGGCCTGGAGATCGTCGCGGCCGACGTCCACGACCGGTCCACCGCCGTCACCCGGTTCGTGGTGGTGGCCCCGCCCGGACCCCTGCCCGCCCGGACCGGGGCGGACCGCACGTCGCTGGCCGCGTTCCTGATCGAGGACCATCCGGGCGCGCTGCTCGAGATCCTGACCGAGTTCGCGGTGCGCGGCATCAACCTGACCACGATCCAGTCGCGGCCCACCGGCGACCGGCTCGGCCAGTACTACTTCTTCATCGACTGCGAGGGGCACGTCGACGACGCCCGGGTCGGCGAGGCGCTGATGGGCCTGCGCCGGGTCTGCCGGGACGTGCGCTTCCTCGGCAGCTACGCCCGCTGTGACGGCGGCGCCACCCAGGTAAGGCGGGGAACCTCGGACGCGGAGTTCGCCGAGGCCGCCGCCTGGCTGGGACGGCTGAGGTTCGGGCGACCGTGAGTCGAGCCGACCCCGTTCGTTATAAAGGGTTTTAAAGGTACGGACCTGAGCCCGGGCGCTGCTGCTGGGCCTCCTGCTGGTCCGGAGGGATCATCCCGGGCGGGAGCGCGCGGCGCATCTGCTCGAGCTGGGCGCGGGCCGCCATCTGCTGGGCGAACAGCGTGGTCTGGATGCCGTGGAACAGCCCCTCCAGCCAGCCCACCAGCTGGGCCTGGGCGATCCGCAGCTCGGCCTCGCTGGGCAGGTCCTCCTCGGTGAACGGCAGCGACAGCCGCTCGAGCTCGTCGACGAGCTCGGGCGCCAGCCCGTCCTCCAGCTCCTTGACCGAGTTCTGGTGGATCTCCTTGAGCCGGGCCCGGCTCTTCTCGTCCAGCGGCGCCGCGCGGACCTCCTCGAGCAGCTGCCTGACCATGTTGCCGATCCGCATGACCTTGGCCGGCTGCTCGACCATCTCGGTCACCGGGCGCTCGCGGCTGGCGCCCTCCTCCTGCCCCTGCTCGGGGCTCCCCATCGTGATCCCTTCCGGGCCCACCACGAGGACCTGGGGGTGTTCTTCTGCTTGTGGGTTCATCCCGTCGCTCATTCCCCTAGTCTGTCCGATCCGCACCGCTGCCCGGGCCCGCCCCCGTCGAATCGGCAGGGTCATTCCGTGACGAGCACGATCTTGCCGATGTGCTCGCTGGCCGCCATGGCCCGGTGGGCGGCCGGCGCCTGCGTCATCGGCAGCTCGCGGTCGATGACCGGCTGGACCTGACCGGCGCCGATGAGCGGCCACACGTGGTCGCGGACGGCCGCCACGACCGCGGCCTTCTGCTCGGCGGGCCGGGCGCGCAGCGTGGTCGCGTGCACGCTGGCCCGCTTGCCTTGCAGCACGCCCAGGTCGAGCTCGGCCTGGCTGCCGCCCTGCCGCCCGATGATGACCAGCCGCCCGTCGGTGGCCAGGGCGGCCAGGTTACGGGCCAGGTAGCTGGCGCCCATGAGGTCGAGGATCACGTCGGCGCCCGCGCCGCCAGTGGCGTCGTGCAGGGCCGTGACGAAATCCTCCTCGCGGTAGTTGATGGCGATGTCGGCGCCGAGCTCGCGGCAGCGGGCCAGCTTCCGCGCCGAACCGGCGGTGCAGGCGACCCGGGCGCCGAAGGCCTTGCCCAGCTGGATCGCCATCGTGCCGATGCCGCTGCTGCCGCCGTGCACCAGCAGGGTCTCCCCGGCTTGGAGGGCAGCCAGCTGGAAGACGTTGGAGTACACCGTGCAGGCCGTCTCGGGGAAGGACGCCGCCGCGGTCACGCCGACCTTCGGCGGCAGCGGCAGGACCTGCCCCGCGGGCACCACGACCTGCTCGGCGTATCCGCCGCCGGCCAGCAGCGCGCAGACCTCGTCGCCCGGCCGCCAGTCCGCGACGCCGTCGCCGACGGAGCGGATCCGGCCCGCGCACTCGAGCCCCGGGTACGGCGGCGCACCCGGCGGCGGCGGGTACAGGCCCTGCCGCTGCATCAGGTCCGCGCGGTTCACGCCGCTGGCGGCGACGTCGATGACCACCTCGCCCGGTCCTGGGACCGGGTCGGGCACCTCGAGCCAGCGCAGGACCTCGGGCTCGCCGGGTTCGGTGATGACGACGGCGTGCATTCCCTCTCCTTCAGTTCAGCTACGGCGTGCTCGGTGGCTCGACGGGGTGGCTGGTGCTAGCCAAGAGACGAGATATGGCAACTGAGAGCAACCACTCCGGTGCGCTGGGTATCGAAAACGCGTTATTTGGCTTACGCTCAAAGAGATGAACGAACCCGGCCCGCCTGCACCTCACCATGAGGACCCAGAGAGACGACCCGAGCCGATGAACAACGATACGCCGCAGGTCTTCGGCGAAGATACGCATGGCTATCCGCCCGCGGCCGACTCGGAAGACGGTGAGGACTTCCCGGCCTTCCGCGGCTGGACCGGCTGGGGCGACCGGGTCGAGCCGGTCGAGCCTGATGGCTACCCGCCGCCGTCCTTCTCCGGCTACGAGCCACGGTCCTACGAGCCACGGTCCTACGAGCCGGAGTCCTACCAGCCGGAGTCCTACGAGCCGCAGTCTTTTGAGCCAGAGCCGGGGCAGCCGGGCTACCCGACGGGACCCGGCTACGCGCCGGAGTCGGGGTACGAACGCGGCCTGACGTACCCGCCCGACATGAGCTACGCCCCGGGTGTGAGCTACGCCCCGGGTGTGAGCTACGCCCCGGGTGTGAGCTACGCCCCGGACTACGGCTATCCCCGGGAGCTTGGCTTCGCGCAGGATCCCGGCTACGGGGGAGGGACCGCTTCCGGGCCCGAGCCGGTACCGGTGCCGCCGATGGAGCAGTTGCCTGATTCCGACGGGCTCTTCGATATGGCGTTCCCGGCGGCGGGCAACCTGGCCTCCAGGCCGCACCCGGGCCTGGAGCCTGAGCCGGACCTGGCCTCCGCGGCGGACCCGGTGCCTGAGCCTGACGGGTGGCCGTCGTCAGCCGCGGCCCAGGAGCAGGCGGCGCCTCCGGTCCAGTTGATCCCGGCGCCGGTAGCCGTACCACCGCAGGAGGCCACCCAGTCCTGGGATGCGTCCCAGGACTGGGAGCGGGAACAGCCGCCGGACGAAGACCGGTCGTGGCCCGAGGGCCGGCCGTGGCAGGAAGGCTCGGCGTGGCAGGAGGGCGGCGCGTGGCACGAGGCCGGGGCCTGGCCGGAGGCGGGAGCGCCGGAAGCGGTGCCCCTCCCGACCCGGGTCCCGCTCAGCGGCCTGAACGTCGGTCGCGCGTACGCCGAACCGCCGCGGACGGCCGCGCGGCCGTCCGCGGCGCTGCCGCCTGCCCCGGAGCCCGAGTACCGGGAGCCCGAGTACCGGGAGCCCGAGTACGGCCAGTCTGAGTACGGCCAGTCTGAGTACGGCCGGCCTGAGTACGGGCAGCCTGAGTACGGGCAGCCTGAGTACCGGGAGGCCGGATACCGGGAGCCTGAGTACGCGCAGCCGGAGTATCCGGAGGCCGAGAACGCGCCGGAGACGTCGGCCAGCCTGACCAGCGAGTCGCTGCTGCACGGCAAGCGCGCGGCCCCCGGCTCGGGCTGGCGGCGCGGCGTCTACCGGGCCACCGGCGGGCTGCTGCGATTCGGCGAGTCGGCCGCCGAGATGCGCCGCCGGGACCTCATCAACCGGGTCAGGACGCCGGTCGCGGGCGGCCATCACCGCGTCGCGGTGCTCAGCCTCAAGGGCGGCGTGGGCAAGACGACGACCGCGGTGGGGCTGGGCGCGACGCTGGCCACGCTGCGCGGCGACCGGGTGATAGCCGTCGACGCCAACCCCGACCGGGGGACGCTGTCGGACAAGGTGCGGCTGGAGACGTCCGCGACCATCAGAGACCTTTTGAACGAACGGGGCCAGGTCGGCCGCTACGCCGACGTGCGTGCCTTCACCTCGCAGGCGCCGAGCCGGCTGGAAGTGCTCGCGTCTGACCGCGACCCGGCGGTGTCGGTGGCGTTCGGCGCGGAGGACTACTCGGACGTGGCGCAGGTGCTCGAGCACTTCTACTCGATCTGCATCACCGACTGCGGTACCGGCCTGCTGCACTCGGCCATGTCCGGCGTGTTGTCCCTCGCCGACCAGATCATCCTGGTCAGCTCGCCGTCGGTGGACGGGGCCAGGAGCGCCAGCGCCACCCTGGACTGGCTGGAGGCGCACGGCTGCGGCGACCTGGTGCGGAACGGGGTGGTGGTGCTGTCGGCGATCCGGCCGAAGAGCAAGAGCACGGTCGACATCGACCGGCTCGAGCACCACTTCGCCGCCCGCTGCCGGGCCGTGGCCCGCATCCCCTACGACCCGCACCTGGAGGAGGGCGCGGAGATCGAACTCGAACTGCTCAGCAGCGAAACCGCCGAGGCGTACCTGTCGCTGGCCGCCGTAGTAGGCGACGGGCTGGCCTGGTCGCGCCGGATGACGTCCCAGCCAGGGGTGCCGTAGGCTGGTTCCCCACAGGAGGGCTCGCCTAGTGGCCGATGGCGATGGTCTTGAAAACCATTGTGGCGGCAACGTCACCGTGGGTTCGAATCCCACGCCCTCCGCTTGACCTGGGCAAACCTGCCGGAGTGATCCGGCAGGTTCCCACGCGGGCCGGGAAAACGGACGCAGAACGGACGCAGCTGGTCCGGGGTGTCGATCTTCCCTGTCCCGCCGCATCCCAGGCAGTGCGGGTTGAACTCGTCGGATGACTGCCCGGTGCCGTTGCACGCGGGGCACGGCTAGTGCCCACCGGCTTCCCCCTCCGCGATCAGCTCGCCGAGCTTGTCGAGCAGCTCGCGGAGGCTATAGCGGGTGATCACGGTCTCGCCGTTCTCCTGCGGGATGCGGGCCTGCATGGTGCCGAACCCGCCGTCACCGATGATCACCTCGGGGTGGGCCTGGCGGAACCCGAGCAGCCGTAGCACCTGGTCGGGCTCATCCGGCGCCAGGCCCAGGCGCGTCACGCGGCCGGTCATCTCCGGGCCTCCGGCGGCCGCGGGGCCCGTGCATCGCCGCGGCCGCCTGTCCCGTACGGCGGCGGGGGCGCGGCCAGGTGGAAACCGCACCGGATGGGAACGCCCGCACAGCCCGCCGCCGCGCGCCTGGTCACCGGTCTTCCCCGGTGATGATCGTGACCCCGGTGGTGACATGCGTGTCCCGCAGGTCGATCCTGAACAGGACGCTGCGCAGGACTGGCTCCCAGTCGGGGCGGAACTGGCCGCCGAGCGCGGCCACCATCTCATCGGGGTGGCCGTCCGGGTTCGCCTCGCGCCATTCGCGGACCGCGGCGCGGAGCCTGTCCAGCTCCTCCGCGTTCTCGTCCCGCCACCTGCCCGCCGCTGTCACCGAGCACCGGCCTTCGCCACGGCGGCCAGGCGCGCCCTGGAGCTGAGGTAGTAGCCGTGCCCGGGCACGAGCCGCAGGACGCCCGCGGTGACCAGCTCGCCGAGCGCGTACCGGACCGGGCCCGCGCCGATGCCGGCCACCACGGCGGCGTCGGTCATCGGGACAGGCGGCACCCGGCCGCCGGGCCCGATCTCGCCGCGGCCGATGCGGTCTAGCAGCGCGGAC
>Ga0137407_10002150_pt1 | contig 12975 bp, 10 predicted proteins | sample CZOMad2_2_16fung_FD_108410 | JGI IMG/M metagenome (GOLD analysis project Ga0137407, IMG submission 108410) | Vadose zone soil fungal communities from Angelo Coast Range Reserve, California, USA - CZOMad2_2_16fungal (Illumina Assembly) | ecosystem: Environmental > Terrestrial > Soil > Vadose...
CTGGGGCAGGTAGCCATCGACTCCTGCGTTAGCGTTTGCGGAGGATTTGGGTGACCTGGTCGAGGGCGGAGGTAGTGGCTGGGGATTTGGGTTCGGCGTAGAGGCGGGCGGCTAGGGATTCGAGGAGGTAGTTGTTGTTTTGAAATGTTTTGAGGAGATGGTCGTTGGGTGGAGAAGACTTCCAGACGTTGCGGTCGGTCGAGTCTAGAGTGGCGAGCCAGTTTTGAAAGAAGGGGGCGTCGAAATCCGGACGTGAGATGAGTGCAACGGCGGCGGATGCCAGGCGGTCTTGTTCGCCGTAGGCGTAGATCAGATTGGCTGAGGTTAGGCGTTGCAAGATGGCTTGCAGCAGACGGTGCTGGTCGGCGGCGGTGAAGAGCGGATTTTTGGCTAGGAATTGCAGTAAATCGGCGGTGTGCGCGGTTGGATGAATCCAGCCTTTTACGGGATCGAACCCACGGAGATCCCGTTCGTCTTGTAAATAATTCAGAGCGTTGTCGAGGAGCATGCGGTAGCGGTCTACTCCGAGAAATGGAGATTTGAGGTCGCGTTCGGCGAGCACTCCCAGGCAGAGCGCGGAGAAAGAACGGCGGAATGCGGTGTCAGTGTTGGTTTCGCCGATTCCAGTGCGAAGATTGGATTGCCATTCGTCGAGCAGTGGTATGAGTTCCTGCGGCGAGAGTTGTTTCTGGTAGGCGATCCAGGCGTAGATGAGGGTGTAGGCGATATCATCGCGAAGTTCGGGATCGGGAGAGCCGAGGTAGGTGCTGAGCTCCTGGATGAGAGGGAATGCAGATTGGCCTCGCGGGACGCGGTAATTGTCTTTGAGGATGTTGCGCCAGAAAGTGCGGTCGTGGGAGGCGGATGTTTGCGATGTGGCGGCGCAAGCGATCGGTTGGGTGGAGATGAGCGTGAGAAAAGTTGCCAGAAATGCGGTGAGCCACTTCATGGATCGCTCCTGCGCTTAATGGGATGGTTGTCCATTCGAGATTTAGACGTGAGATGGGGCCAAACGGGAGGCGGCGATGTGCATACGTGGCGCCGTGGCAAGGAAACGGAATTCGCCGATGCTGACTGTGGGCAATTCTACCTTGTGGTGGATGCGGCGATTTTTTCGAATTTGAATTCGATTACGTTATTTACGAATTGCGTTGAGGCAAAGAAAGACCCACCCTTGCAAGGATCAAATGCGCAAGGATGGGGTATCCTCCGTGTTCTTTTGAGATTTGAATTGACTGTGGCACCCGGCCGCATGTCACCGTTGAACTTGTCATAATCACTTGGTCTTGAGCCACTGATACGCATTATCATCCGTAACGCGCGTGCAAGTAACTCTAGCAGGAACCCAAGGAGAACCGCAGTGAATCGAATTGCTTTGCGCACTACTTTTGCTGGCTTTGCTTTGGCCCTCATGTTTTCTCTAGCCAACCTTCCCGCTCAAGAGCCCGGAAATGTGTCCGAAACCAAAGCCCCCGCCCCACAGCAGAGCGCGCCGCTCGCGCATCCTGACAACGATTATTGGCGGGAGCACGATGCGCGGCTGCTGATTGACTTTCCGTGGCTGGCACGATTCAAGGAGGCTGATTTGAAGCTGGGTCCGCCTGCGCCGGGCGAAAACCGTGTTGTCTTCATGGGCGACTCGATTACCGAAGGTTGGCACTTCGATGGGCCGTCGCCCCCGTTCGCTGGAAAGCCCTACATCAACCGCGGCATCAGCGGTCAAACCACTCCGCAAATGGTGCTGCGCTTCCACCAGGACGTCATTGCGCTGCGGCCCAAGGTCGTCGTGATCCTCGCTGGGACCAACGACATCGCCGGAAATACCGGTCCCATGACGCTAGAGCAGACCGAGGACAACCTCGCTGCGATGGCCGAAATGGCCACCGCCAACCACATTCGCGTCGTGCTGTGTTCAGTCCTCCCGGCCTTCGACTACCCGTGGCAGCCGGGCCTCACGCCCGCTCCGAAGATCGACGCCATCAATGCATGGATCAAGGCCTACGCCGAGAAGCGCGGATACATTTACGTCGACTACCACTCCGCGATGAAGGATGAGCGCGACGGCCTACCGGCGAATCTTAGCCGAGACGGCGTGCATCCAACGCCTGCCGGTTACGCCATTATGGCCCCCCTGGTCGACGCGGGAATCGCAAAGGCGCTCACGCAGTAGCGGCCACACTCTGCGCGTTGGTAGTGCGGCCCCGGATACGATTCTTGAGGCCGCAAGGTGCGGATTACTTACGGACGGCATAGTGCAGCTCGACCACGCCGTCTGTGAACTTGGTGCTGGAGAGCAGTTTTAATGGCACGGTGCGGCGGCTGGGCGCGATCAATGGAATGCCTTCGCCTATAAATACGGGAATCACGTTAATTATGAACTCGTCGATCTCGCCTTCGTCGAGAAACGATGCAATGATGCCAGCGCCACCAATCATCCAGATGTGTCTTCCGTTTTTTTGGCGCAGACGGGCTGCGAACGGCTTGATTGGTTCGCGTACGAACTCCACGCCTGGCGGCGGTAGCGATTGCGGCAGATTGCGGGTGAAAACATAGTTCTTAACTTTTGTATCGAAGGCCGTCCCGCTCACGCCTTTCTTTTGAAAGTCGAGCGCCATATCGCAGGTCTTCCTGCCCCACAGGATCGTGTCGATCGATTTATAGAACGTAGCCATACCGTAGTTGTCCTTTGGACGCAGGCGATCGAGCCAGTCAAAGGAGCCGCCGGACCGGGCAATAAAGCCGTCGGCACTCGTGGCGATGCGAACGATAATTTTTCGCTTGAGGACCATAGCGCTGGAATGTCCCAATGCTAACGCGGAACGATTTGGGATTTCCATCGAGCGGAGAAAGAGAGGAGCCGGGCTGAAGCCCAGTACTACAAAAACCCCGACAACGAGCGGCGGCATGCCAAGGTGAAGAGCAGCACCGTAAAGCCGCTGCTACACAGAATTACCGCTTGAAGAGCCGCACGCTTCGCAGTGAAGCGTGCGGCTCCGACGAAACGAAGCGCGTACGTTGATTAGGGCTTCTTGGGGACGGCGCCTGGTTTGAAGAGGTCGGAGAGATCGGTGGCGTTGGCTGCGTCGCCGAGATATGGTCCGACGTGGAAAACATTTTGCCAGGTGCGCAGATCGGAAGAGTGGCTGTAGTTGACGGAGCTAGCGTAGGGCTTGTTGTTCACGTTGTCGTGAGCGCGATCGGAGATAACGATTTCGCCGATGGTGTGGTTGAAGTCATCCGGTTTGTCGCCGGTGACGCCGTCTTGTTCGGATTCGTCAAACCAAATGACGATGACGCCATGGTTTTTGTAAGCCTCGGAGGCCATGATTATGGGAACGATCTGGCGAAGGAAGTCATCACCCTGCAGGATTTTCGCGGGATCGCCGGTGAGACCTTTGTAACCGGCGCTGAGCGTGGTGTGCATGTCATTGTACTGGTTCGGAGTAATCCAGTTGTAGTCAGCAACGGTGCCAGCGGCGAGATCGGCGGTTAGTTGTTGCAGCGGGGCGTAGTGCGAAGACAGCGGATTCGAAGGAGTCGCATTGCTGCCGCCGTTGGCGTCGGTGAAGAACACCATGGGATTGTGTTTGGCGGCGTAGTTGTACTGATTGGCGCCGTTGAAGGCGTTGGTGGTGCCGGGAGCGAAGACTCCTGAAAAGCTGTTGATGGGAACAAACCAGTCAAATTGCGGAAGGACGACGTTCGTGAGCTGGCTACTAGCGTTCGGCGTGAGGTCGATGTCTTCCTAGTAGGACTTCCAGGTTTTTCCGGCTTGCGTGAGCAGAGTGCTTAAATGCTGGGTCGTGTTTTGGTTGCTGCCGCCGGTAGTGATAAAGGGATCGTTGTCGTTGAGCACGCCGAAATTGGTGCCTGCTTCGGCCCACAGATAATTTGGCTCAGATGGATGAATGTCGGGATTGTTGCCGCTGGGAGTAGAAAGAACGTTGTGATAGCGGTGGCGAAGGCGACTTGCTGGCTGATGTTGACCTCGGAACCGTTGACGTCGGCGACGGCGGTTCCATCCACGAGACTGTTGATAAAAGGCGCGTTCGGATTCAGATAAATCTGCTGAATGCCGCCGGTGAACTGGTTGGCAGGCTGGGTCCAGTTATGATTTTCCATCGCGATCACAAAAACAGTCTTGATCTCCTGCGCGCTGGCGCTGGTGCTGCCGAGTCCAGCGAGGCAGAGCTAGCGTTGCGAGTGAGACTAGACGTTTGGCGTAAGACATTTGGTACCCCCATTGGTGAGATTCGCGGCGAACGCTGAGTCGGTTGAGATCACGCCAGATGATTCGTGCGAGCAGCGCGCCGCACTTCAAGGGATAGCAGGGGTATTTTTCGGAACGATAATGGGAATGTTACGAAGCGAAGATAGCGGGGGAGAGAGCGCGTTGAAGCCAGGCACTACGAAAACTAGAAGTGTCCAATACGTTGATAACAGGCGACTGCCGGCTCGTGAGAGCCAAGAAGGCAATGGAGCCGGCAGCGCCTGTTTCCCGTTTCCTCTACCGTAAGACAGTATAGCGAACAAAAAGCGAAAGGCAAGAGGGTAATTTAGATCAAGAGAAAAGCGCCCGCCTCGGTGCCACGAAGAGGCGGGCGATGGTTTATTGAGCGGGCTTCGCGCTTTCTACTGGCGAGGAGTTTTCATCCTTGTCCTGCAGAGAAAGCGTGGTGACGAAGCCGAAACGGCGGCCGGTGGCGTTGGCTTCGGCGGGTGCGCCGGGCACGCGACCGTCGTTGTAGTCGGTGCACTCGCGCACGGAGAAGGGAACCAAGCCGTTGGGGCTGACGATGCGGCAGAAAGTTTCGACTTCGCCGCTGCGGTAGCCCTTGCGGACGGTGCCCCAGACGCAGGTGGCGCAGAGCGAAGCTCCGCGGACTGCGGCGAATGACTTCCAACGAATCACAGACATTGGTTCTCCTTTCTCGAAGGAGCCCATTGTTCTGCTCCTTCGTTTTATTTCCTCGCTGGTGTTTGCTTCGCGTGCATAGCCGTGGCGGGGATGATTTCTGCGTCCTCGCCTTCGATTTCCTGGAATTGCTTGGACGTGACGAACCCGATAGTTCGTCCAGTCTTTTTTGTGAGCAAAATCCAGGCGACCTTTTCCATATCGCCCTTGCTGGGGAGACGGCTATCGTCGTAAGAGGAGCACTGGCTGACCGGAAAATGCATTAACTGGGACGGCCAGACTCCCTGACAGCGCACTTGCTGCTCAGACGCAGAGAATCCCCTGACGATGCGGACGTAACGGCACGTCACGCATAAGGAAGGGGAACCCTGCGGAGTGCCGTCCTTAATTTTTACAGTGACCATGACAAACTCTTTTCTAAGAAGCGCAAGGCTTCGGAAGGTGCTCGTGGTGTTCAGCTTGGAGTGAGACCAGCGAGAGTGGTTCGCACGACGCAAAGTCGTGCGGCAATGCGGCGTGTGTGCCGCGCAAAAGACGCAAGATCGGCAAGCAAGATTGACGGTGAAAAGAGAGATTAACGGTAGCGGGCGGAATGGACCAGCCCGTTGCCGTGAATCATGTTCATCGGCAATGCTGTCGTACGGTCGCGTTGTGTCGAACGCCGCATGATGTGGTCCTTCGCTACAGATGGCCCAATAGACGAGCCGTAAAGATGCGGCAGGTTCGCATGAGAGTCAGAAAGGACAAACTGAAAAGAATCGAATGGCGAAAAATGCGGGTCAAACGGGGAAAAACAGCATTGAACGGTAATTACAAGGAGCACCGAGTAGTCTCGCTGACCGGGAACTTCTGCGCTGTAGCGACAAATCAGTTGGCGCCTTTGAGATATTTGTCGAACCAGGCGACGGTGCGGCGGATGGAGTCGATCTGGTTTTCGCGTTTTTCGAAGCCGTGGCCTTCGTTGGGGTAGTAGTGCGCGTCAACGGTCTTGCCGTCTTTCTTAAGCAGTTCGACGACTTGCTCGGCTTCTTCTTGTGGCACGCGGGGGTCATTGCCGCCCTGGAGAACGAGGAGAGGCGCTTTGACGTTGTGGATATAAGTGATGGGAGAGGCCGCATCGTAGACGGCGCGATCTTTGACGGAATCGCCGAGAAGGCTTTGCTCGTATTGCTGGAGCATAGGGTCGGAATGCTTCAGCATGGTCATCCAGTCGATGATGCCGTAGAGCTCAACCGCGGCGGCCCACACTTCGGGAGTCTTGCCGATGGCCATGAGGGTCATAAAGCCGCCGTAGGAGCCGCCAGTGATGCCGATTTTTTTTGAATCGACGTAGCCTGTGGCTTCGAGAAATTTTGCCGCGAACACTTCGTCCTGCAGATCGCCGCCGCCGAGGTCCTTATAGTTGGCTTTTTGAAAATCGATGCCGTAGCCGGTGGAGCCGCGCACGTTGGGTTCGATGCAGACGTAGCCGCGAGAAACGAAGGCGGCAACGCGCGGGCTCCAATAGTCGGCAGACTGTCCGGTTGGGCCGCCGTGAGGCAAGACGAGAGCGGGATTGGACTGATCGCGTTTCAGGTTGAAGGGAATCCAGAGCAGCGCACTGATGGTTTTGCCGTCGAACGATTTGTAGCTGACGATGTGCGAAGGGGCGCGAGGCGCGGAACTCAAACTGGCGATGGCAGAAAACGTAAGTTGTGAAGAATTGCGGGAAGTCAGGTCGTACACCCACAAATCGCCAGGTTGAACCGAACTTTCGTGGGAGAAAAGCAGGCGGTCGCCGGAAGGAGAGAAAGAATTTGGATTGGCCGCTGGGCCGTTGACGCCCGCGGGGATGGAAAGCTTTTCTGATTTTGTGGAGGCGAGGTCGCCAAGAAAAACATCGGTGCGGCCGTCGGCATTGATGGTGTAGAGGAAGCGCTTGCCGTCGGGAGAGAAATCACCAGCGCCAGCTTCCCATTTCGTATCGGTGATCCAGTTGAGATTTTTCGAAGCGATGTTCAGCAGTGCGACATTCTGGTAGCCAGCTTTTTGGTTGGAAGTGATGAGAAGATTTTTGCCATCTTTGGAGAGAGATGAAGCGAGATTTAGGGATTGTCCCTGGTGAGGAGTGAGATTGGTGGTTTTCCCGCTCGCGACATCAATGGAATAGACATCGGCGTCCGTGAAGCTGACCTCCACGCGATTTGCATAGAGGGTTTTGTCGTCAGAACTCCAGGCGACAGAACTCCAAAGATGATTTGGAGTGTTCTCATGCGTGAGAAGCGTAACTTTGCGCGTGGCCCAGTCCAGCAGCGCGATGTCGTAAACGGTGGCTTCTTTTGGTTTGTAGTTGACGGCGATAGTCTTGCCGTCGGGCGACCAACGCGGACCCTCTTCGCGAATATCGGAAGTGTTGGTTAAATTGATTGTCTCGCCGCCGTCGCTGGGGATAGCGAACAAGTCCCAGAGTTCGTTTCCAGCAGTGTCCTGTTGAAAGACGATCCATTTGCCATCGGGAGACCAGGTTTCAGCGTATTGACGTTCGTCAGATTGCGCGAGCTGGATGGGCCAGCCGCCGCTGGCATTGACTTTCCAGAGGTTCGAACGGCCGGAGATATCAGTGGTAAAGACAATTTCTTTACCGTTGGGCGACCAGGAAGCGCTGGAGACGGAGCGGGTGAAGTAGAGGTCATCAATAGGAAGGCGTCGAGCAGCGGGATTGGACTCGGAATCAAGCGATTTTGGATCGGTGACTTGCCGAGTGTCAGGCCCGGAGGATTGCGCGAAGCAAGTGGCGCAAACCGAGAAAACGAGCAGGAAGAATGTAGTCCGCAGTGAATTCATTTGTGAGCCTCTGTTGAGGAGAAAGATGAATTGCGTCCGGCAGGCGAAATTGTACACCCATAGGGGATCGCAGTTGTACGAGCGGGAGATTGCAGCCTTGTTTAGGGCTAGGCGTTCAGGGCGCAGCCCCGAGCGGTCCGGGGTAAACATGCTGCGCCCTACGGGAAGACGAACGCTAGAAAAGTTTGCGGAAGGTCCAGAATAAGAAGCCAGAAATCGTCATGGCGGCGGGCAGAGTCAGGACCCAGGCCATCAACAGGTTTCGAACGGTGGCCCATTGCAAGCCAGAGTGATTTGCCGCCATGGTGCCCGCGACGCCCGAAGATAAAACGTGAGTCGTACTGACAGGCAAACCGAAATAGTCTGCCGCGCCGATGGTGGCCATGGCGGTGATTTCAGCGGCAGCGCCCTGCGCGTACGTTAGGTGATTCTTGCCGATTTTTTCTCCCACGGTGACCACGATGCGCTTCCAGCCGACCATCGTGCCGAGTCCGAGAGCGATGGCGACGGCGACTTTTACCCACAACGGAATGAAGCGCGTGGCCTTGTCGATATGGCTTTTGTAATTTTTCAGCACGGCGGCATCAGCAGCCGAAATTGCTGGCTTGCCGCTTTTCTGCATGATGCGGAGCGCTTCGCTGGTCAAGTACATGTCATTGCGGAAATTGCGCACCTGGTCGTTGGGCACGTTCTTGAGATCTTTGAATTGCGCCATTTCGGTTCCGACATCGTTGATCAGAGTGCGCATGGCGAGCATGGTGTTGGGCTTGAATTCCTTAGTACGAATGAAATCGGTGACGTCATCACGTGGATCGCCTATGACGGCACTCTGTTCGACGTATTTGTTGAGGGATTCAGAAGCTTGACGCGAGACCGCGATAAAGTCCTGAGTTTGAGTCGGGGTGATGGCGTGGTTCAGTGCGTAGGTTGTGGGCACGGTGCCGATGAGGATGAGCATGATGAGGCCCATGCCTTTCTGGCCGTCGTTCGAACCGTGGAAGAAACTGACGCCAGTGCAGGTGAGCATCAGTAAGCCGCGAATCCAAAACGGCGGCAGCGCATTGCCTTCGGGCGCCTGGTAGAGCTTCTCGTCCTTGATCAGGACTTTGGTTACGAGCAGCAGCAGTGCCGCACAGATGAAGCCGACAATGGGCGAAATGAGCAGCGATTTGCCAACGTTCGCCGCTTGGCCCCAATCCACGCCGCTGGTTCCGCTGCGCGCGTTCATTAATTGATTTGTGATACCGACGCCGATGATTGAGCCAATCAGAGTATGGGAACTCGAAGCCGGCAATCCGAAATACCAGGTGCCCAGGTTCCAAAGAATTGCCGCAACCAGTAGCGCAAAAACCATTGCGAATCCGGCGTTGCTGCCAACCTGCAGGATCAATTCCACCGGCAACAACGAGATGATTCCGAAGGCCACGATTCCCGTCGAAGTAACCACGCCGAGGAAATTGAAGAAGCCGCTCCAAACCACCGCAATGTGCGGGTCAAGAGTATGCGTGTAAATGACGGTAGCGACGGCGTTGGCGGTATCGTGGAACCCGTTTACGAATTCAAATCCCAGCGCCACGAACAACGCGAGGCCTAACAGGAAGTAAGGGAGGACTGAACTTACATGGAGATTGGCGAGGTCGCGGGAGAGGCTCCAGCCGATATACGAAATCCCAACGACGAGGACCGCAACAAAAATCAGAGTGCCGACAAGCCCGGGACCCTTAGAAAACTTTTCGTGAACCGCGGAAGGGCCAGTTGGAGCGATTGCAACAGTAGCCATAAGACTCCTTCGGGTCGGACGTGAGAGGAATGGGAACAGACTGGGGAGTCATACGAGATGGGTGTTACGCGACAGTGAACGCGACATTGCGGTTTATTCACATCGGATATGGGCACATGGACCGGAAAAACGTGTTGTTGACAATGCGCGGCTGGCGCGCCAACGTGGGACGGCCATGACATCCGCTCAAGTCTTAGTGTTTGCGTTTCTTATTGGCGTATTTGCAGGATTGCGGGCGCTGACGGCACCGACAGCAACTGCATCGGCCGCACACCTCGGGTGGCTGAAGATTTCTTCGCCGCTCGCCTGGCTGGGATCGCTGCCGGCAGTGATTGTGCTTACGTTGCTAGCGGTGGTGGAACTGGTTTCGGACAAGCTGCCCAAGACGCCGAGCCGGACTGCTCCGCTGGGATTGGGTGCGCGGATTGTGACGGGAGGGCTTTGTGGCGCGGCGTTGTGTTTCGCGGGGACGCAGCAGAGTTGTCTGGTGGGGGCGATTGTGGGCGCGGTTGGGGGAATTGTTGGGTGCTTCGGTGGATATCAGGTGCGCACGCGGTTGGTGAAAGCACTGGGAACGCCGGACTACGTGGTTGCTGTGGTCGAAGATCTGGTGGCAATTGGCGGATCGTTCTGGGTGGTGTCGCGATTTTAGCGGTGCGCGTGAAAACGCGGAAAGAAAGAGCAGCGGGATAAACCCGCTGCTACACAAACCGAAAAACCCGTTCAGATTGTTTTGTTGAGGAGAAGCAATGGCTTCGGATGGTTCGAAGAGTTTTGATGCGATTGTCATCGGTTCCGGGCAGGCTGGAACGCCGCTGTGTCAGACATTGGCGGCTGCGGGAATGCATACCGCATTGATAGAGCGCGAACACGTTGGAGGAACTTGCATCAATGAAGGATGCACTCCGACCAAGACGATGGTGGCGAGCGCACGTGTGGCGTATCTGGCGCGACGCGGCGCGGATTATGGTGTGCACACGGGCGAGTTGAAAATTGATCTGGTAAGAGTGCGCGAGCGCAAACGCGCGATTGTGGATAGTTTTCGCAACGGCAGCCAGTCCAGAATTGAAGAAACTGAAAAACTTGAATTGATATTTGGCGAAGCCGAATTTACTGGACCGAAAGCGATTCGCGTACGAAGAAAGGACGGCGGTGAACTTGCGCTTACTGGAAACCAGATATTCATCAATGCGGGATGCCGGCCGTCGGTGCCAAAAATCGCAGAACTGAGCGATGTTCCATATCTGAATAGCACCAGCATTATGGAATTAGATACGGTGCCGGAGCATTTATTGATCGTTGGCGGCGGCTATATCGGACTTGAATTTGGCCAGATGTTTTGTCGCTTCGGCAGTCGCGTGACAATTGTGCAGTCTGGGGCGCAATTGCTTTCCGGAGAAGATCCGGATGTTGCGGAAACAGTGCTGAAGATTTTGCGCGATGAGGGCATCGAAGTGGTACTGAATTCCAAAGCCAAGCGCGTGGGAAAAATCGCCAGCGGCGTCGAGCTGATCGTAGAAAACTCCGGTAAGTTGCAGACACTCAGCGGGACGCAGCTACTGATTGCGGCTGGGCGTGTTTCGAATGCTGACTCCCTGAACACCAAAGCCGCGGGAATCGCAACCGACAAACACGGCTACATTCAGATAAATGATCGTCTAGAAACGTCGGCGTCCGGAATATTCGCGCTCGGAGATATCAAGGGCGGCCCAGCCTTTACACACATTTCCTACGACGACTTTCGCATCATTCGAACAAACGTAATTGAAAAGGGAAATGCGTCCATCGCTGGACGGTTATTGCCCTATACGGTTTTCATTGACCCGCAGCTTGGCCGAGTAGGCATGAGTGAAATGGAAGCCCGCAAAACGGGGCGTAAGATTCGCGTCGCGAAGATGCCCATGAGCTACGTGGCGCGGGCGCTGGAACTTGACGAATCGCGCGGCTTCATGAAAGTGGTCGTGGACGCCGAAAGTTCGCAAATGCTGGGCGCGGCGGTCCTCGGCATAGAAGGCGGCGAAATCATGACGCAAATCCAATTGGCCATGATGGGCAAGCTGCCCTATACCATTCTGAAAAATGCGGTGTTCGCTCATCCCACGCTGGCCGAATCGCTGAACAACCTATTCGCGCACTTCGAAAATGACTAGAGCGTTTTAGAAAACTCTTCCCAGTTGGAAATACAACTTGCGGTGACCGGAATCGCCGTAGCTTCCGCCGATCAGCAGCGGGCCAAAGGCAGTTTCTGCGAGCACGCCGACGTTGATGTCATTTGGGAAGCCGCTCTCCGCCTGGAAGCCATACATTTTGGCGAACTCGTAGGCACCGATGGCATAGATTGTTTTTCCGAGGAACGGCGGCAGTGTGAACAAATCGTGAAGGTAGCCCAGACGGAACAGATAATACTGGTTGCCGTAGAGTTCATTGGTGCCGTAGGCGCCCAGGCGCAACGGGCCGCCCAGAAAAAATCGCGGGATCGGTCCGACCTCGCGCGAGCTGAACGTGGTGCCACCTTGCGCGGTTACGAAAATGGAAGCAGGGGTAGTGATCGGCTGGAAAAATTGCAAACGTCCTTCCATGGTGGGAAATCCCTGCGGAGCGCCGGGACTGGTGTCATACCAGCGGAACGTGGTTTCGGCCGTGTAGCCACGGCGGGGAATGACTGGGTCATCGCCATGGTCGATAAGGAAATGAAGTTTCGTGTCTCCTATGCGTCCGGAGATGGAAGGAAATTGCGGTTGCCCCAAACGAACGCGCGCATCGAGGGCGCCTACTTCGTAGCCTAGCCGGATTTCACTAAAGCGATTGAAACCGTAACCGAGATCTACGCCACCATTGACATTGTTGAGACCATAAATGACCAGCGGGTCGGAGCGCCGGTAGATTTTGAATTGTGTGTAGTTCTCCGACGCGTGCGGAGCAACAAAAAAATTGGAAAAGCTGGTGAACGGTTTGTAGAGCTCGGTGGAAAGACCATAAGTGTTTCCAAAGAGCAAGTCGGTGCGCCATTCGGAGCGGTAACCGGCGACGTCCATTAACGTGAGCCGAGCAGCCTGGGTAAAGGAGACATCGGCGGTTTCCGACCCATCCACCTCAGAGGCGAATCGCAGCAGCGGCGGAGCATAACTTTTTTCGTGGACTTCGATGAGCAATCCAGTTCTGGCGCCATCGTTCAATTCACGATAGCCGATGGCGTCAAACTTGCCAATGCCAGTCAGCCGGGTGAGCCGACCATCCAGAGTTGTGGTGTCGAGCGGTTTGCCGACCAGCGGCTGCAAAAAGGCCTCGATGTGTCTTGCGGCGTCCGGGTCGGTGCCCTCGACGCGAATAAATTGCGGAATGGGAATCGCGCTGCGGCGGCGCGAGCCTCGCGCTTGCAGATAGGTTTGCCAGTCGTTGTCATTGAGCGCGAAAGGTTCGAGAACGCGTGCTTTGGCTTCTGTGGCTTTGCGGCCGA
>Ga0137407_10002151_pt1 | contig 12972 bp, 10 predicted proteins | sample CZOMad2_2_16fung_FD_108410 | JGI IMG/M metagenome (GOLD analysis project Ga0137407, IMG submission 108410) | Vadose zone soil fungal communities from Angelo Coast Range Reserve, California, USA - CZOMad2_2_16fungal (Illumina Assembly) | ecosystem: Environmental > Terrestrial > Soil > Vadose...
CCGATGGCTCGGTGGTCGAGGTGGGCCGGCTGGGCCGGGCGGAGCTGCGGGCGCTGCGCCGGGAGATGCAGATGATCTTTCAGGATCCTTTCGCCTCGCTCAATCCCCGCATGACGCTGCTCGATCTGGTGGGGGAGCCGCTCCTGGTGCACGGCGTGAAGAGCCGGCGGGTGCGCGAGGAGCACGTGGCCGAGCTTCTCCGACGCGTAGGGCTCCGGCCCGAGTACATGCGGCGCTTCCCCCATGCCTTCAGCGGCGGCGAGCGCCAGCGCATCGGCATCGCCCGCGCCCTGGCCCTCCGACCCCGCCTGGTGGTCGCCGACGAGCCGGTCTCGGCCCTGGATGTGTCGGTCCAGGCTCAGATCCTGAATCTGCTTCAGGATTTGCAGGTGGAGTTCCGGCTCACCTACCTCTTCGTGGCCCACGATCTTAGCGTGGTCCGGCACATCAGCGACCGCGTGGCGGTGATGTATGTCGGGCGCATCGTGGAGCTGGCGGAGACCGAGGAGATCTTCACGGCGCCCAAGCATCCCTACACCGCGGCCCTCCTGTCCGCGGTCTCCGAACCGGACCCGCGCGTGCGCTCGCGGCGCATCATCCTCGAAGGGGAAGTAGCAAATCCCGCCTCGCCTCCGGAGGGCTGCTATTTCCATCCCCGCTGCCCGCACGCGATCGACAGGTGCCGGTCAGAGGCGCCGGCCTGGCAGGAGATCTCACCCGCGCACTTCGTCGCCTGTCACCGAGCCCGCGAGCTCCAGCTCGCCGGGGTGGAGTGAGACGTCGGGTGGTGCCCATGTCATACGCATAGCGCTCGAGGAGGTGGCCTATCCGGCTCATTGTCTCCGAGAAGGGGTGGGTCGTCATCCCGGCCGACCTTCGGAAGAAGTACAAGCTGCATCCGGGTGACCAAGTCTCCGTGATCGACTACTGAGGCGTCTTGGCGCTCGTTCCGGCGATGGCTAAGCCCATCCGGCAGGCCGCCGGCATGCTGAAGGGACGGACATTTCTCGCTCGCGGGCTGCTGAGGGAACACAGGAGAGGCGTTCGCGTGGCCGGTAGTCCGGCCGCCTATGTCCTGGGCAGCTTCGCGCTCCTGGTCTACCTCGACGGAGAAGTGGGGATTGCGCGAGTGCGATCGGTGCTCAAGGGCGCAGAGGCGCGCCGCCTTCACCCGCAGTCGTGCCTGGAAGAAAAACGACAGCGCCCATGTCGTCAAGAGCGACGTATTGACGGACTGCTGGGAAGCTACTTGAGAAGCGACGGTGGCGTGGCTGCTACGGCGATCTTCGGAAGACAAGCAGCCGGCGATCCCTCTTCGGATGAGACTCAAGGCCTCGGTCTCTGGGCCCGGGGGTGCAGGACGTCGATCGCCCACCCCACATTCAGTCGCTCCCCGAGCCAGCCGGCACACGCCGTCCGCGCGGTGACGCGAAGCCCTTGCGAGTCGTGAGACGCTCGGAGCGCTTCGACGGGATCCCCCGGCACCGCAGCAGGCAACGGCACCTCAGGCAGCGGGCGGCCATCGGGCCGCCGGAATCGGAGGGTTCCGTCTGGCCTACGGGAGACCTGGTAGCCCTCCTCATGCACGGCCCGGTGATGCCGGCGGCAGAGGAGCGCGAGATTCGAGAGTGTTGTCGGGCCGCCGTGCGCCCAGTGGCGGAGGTGATGCCCCTCGGCGAAGCGGCCACTGCAGCCAGGAAAGCGGCAGCCCCGGTCCCGATGGTGGAGGGCGCGCCGCAAGGCGGGGGGAATCGTCCGGGTCCGGGCACCGATTTCCAGCAGGCGTCCCTCGCTGTCGTGGCGCATCACCACCCGGCTGGCGTCGCACGCCAAGCGCTGGGACGTCTCCGCGGAAACGCGCGCGCCGTCCTCGAGCACGGACTGGCCCGGCTGATCCGGGTCGGCCAGCGCCGGGGCGTCGACGTGAACCACCACCTGGTAGCGCTCGCCCGGGGCGCCGGGATCGAGGTGATGGAGAGCCGTCTCCGCGAGCAGGGCCAGAGCATCGGCCTGCTGCTGGGCCAGCGTGGGCGTTTCCGCGGAAACGCCCAGGGGCCCGGCGTCCCCGTCCGGGACGCGTGCCCGCTGATACAGAGTCTCGCGCGCGGCGGCGAGCGCCTGCACGAGCAGCGCCCCCACCTCCGGCTCGAGCTGCCCCCGGAGGATCACCATGCCGTCCTCGTCCTGGTAGACGTGCAGCGCCCGGCCCGCATGCCGTTGCGCCGTCTCCCGAGCCTCGGCCCGCCGGTCTACCAACCGCCAGCCGCGCACGATGCGCTCGACGTGGGCGGCCGTGCCCGCGCGCCCCACCGCGAGCAGGCGAGCTTCCGTCTCCGGCGTGGCCACGCGGGTGAGGGCGCGGACCTTGGCGTACGACAGCTGCCCGTGGGCAAGGGCCTCGGCGAGGAGTGGCAGCGTCTCGAGGGCGCGTGCGACCCGGACCCGTTCCCGGGCGGCGCCCAGATCGAGCCCGACCCTCCAGGAGAGCCAGGCGGCGCAGGAGCGGAAGCCCGTGTTCCATCCGCCGCGGGTGTCGAACTCGCGGATCAGGGCGAGGAGGCGCGCGGTGGCGGCGTCGAGATGCGCGGAAAGTTCGGCGATTTCGTCGCCGAGTTGGTCCAGCTCCGAGGGGAAATGATGAGGGGCAAACACAGGCTGCGAATGAACTTGCATGGCGAGGCCTCCTTCTGCTGAGGCGACTCTACACCCTGATTTTCGGGCTTCCAGAGAGCCGCTACGACGGGAGATCTCGGGGAGCGAAATGATTTTTGATCGGCTCCCGTCCGGCCGCGTGCCGGCGGAATCGTGCGGCCGCTGGGCGGGCAACTGCTGAGGGCTGCCGCCCCAACGCCGACTCCCCCGGCGAACCTGTCAAGCGGAAAAGCGCGGGAGTAAGCCGAGCGCCAACTCTGGGTGTATCCACTCGCATACACTGACGGCCGTGGGACATGGTCTGGCTCGCGGGTCCTAGACGTCGTCGCTATCCTTAGCGCAGGACCGCACCGGCTTGGTCTTGCGGGCGCGGCCGATTTAGGATTGCAGCGAGGTGTTCGACACGCTCAACATGATCGCATACGTGTAAGCGATGAGAAGGCAGAGAGCAACTGAGCCTCCAGACGTTGTGCCCGGCGAATGGGTCGCGGGATGGCGCCCAGGTCCGTTCCGCATCAAGGAGCCCAAGCCATATCGGCCCTGGGTGGCGGTGGTGGTAGACGCCACGAGCGGGTGGCTTTTCGGAGTAGAGACACTCGACCAGGGCGCTGGCCCGGCCGAGGCCGCCGGCGCGATCGTGAAAGTCGTAAAGACCCAGAGACCCAAGACCGAACCTGCCTTCGTCGAGACGCTTCGCGTGGACGATGCGGAGCTCGCCGCCGTCCTGCGAGGGCACCTGGGCCCCGGCGTCGCGGTCCGGGTGGGGCCGACGCCGGAGATCGACGCGGTGGTCCGCGCCACGGGGCGCGCAATCGGGCCCGGCGATGACCGGCAGAGCTATCTGGAGAATGGCAGGGTGACCCCGGAAGCGGTGGGCCGGTTCTTCGAGGCGGCTGCGGCCGTGTATCGTCTCGCGCCGTGGCGCATTGCGCAGAGCGACAACCAGGTTCTTCGTCTCGACGCACCCACCTTTGGAATGGAGGGTGCCTGCCTGAGCATCATCGGCGGTTTGGGCGAGAGCCACGGCGTGTTGGTCTTCGAGTCGGTCGACGACTTCACGGAGATGGCCCACGTGGGGACGGAGGAGGAGATCCGAGCTCAGGGCGCCGGCGTACCCATACTCTCGATCAACTTCGAAGCGCGCAAGAACCTGCCCCGAGGACTCGCGAGCGAGGCGAAGCGGCACGGCTGGCCCGTGGCGGGACCGCAGGCCTACCCGTGGTTACTCTCCCTCGACGCCCATGGCCATGCCCGCGCGCTCGCGGAGCGAGACTACGCGTGCGCCACGGCCGTCCTCGATGCCCTGGCCGGATTCTTCGGCGCCCACGGCGCCGTATTCCAGGACGAGCCGCAGACCCCTGTCTCGCGGACAGTGTCGATCGATCGGCTCCCTGGGAAGCCGTCTGTGACGCTCACGGCCCCGCACCCCGAGGCGGACTGGAACTGGCTCGACGGGAGCCCTCTCGACGCCGAGTACTGGGGCGAGGCGGATGCCCTCGGAAACCACTTCGTCGCAGACCAGGTGAGAGGGGGGCGGAGCGCGGAATGGCTGCGGGGAGCACAGGCGGTGATAGACGACCTGTTCGGCTACAAGATCGACACCGCGGGGGAACCGCCCCTTGGATGGACCGCGACGCGGGTCGACGAGTACCTGCTCGAGTACTTCCCTCAGATGAGCGGCATTCCAACGGAGGAGGCTGAGACCACCCCGGAGTACCTAGACGCCTTCTTCGCGTGGCTCGGCGAGACCGGCGGCGAAGATCCCGCAGTGGCGCGAGAGCTCCGGAGCCGCATCGCGCGGCGGCGGCACGCCTTCCTGCAGTTGGCAAGCGGGCCTGCGGCGGCGGGCAGTCCCCGCAGTCTGGCCCAGGTGATCCGGAAGCGCGGGATCGATCCTTCGGACGAAACGGCCATGGCCGCTGTCGTCGAGGAGTGGGCGGCTCGCCTGGAGAAGGACCCGATACCCGGGCCCGCGGCGACCGGGAAGCGCTGGCAGTGGACGCCCGGCACGCCGCTCCCCGCACCCGCCGCGCCCTGCCCGTGTGGGAGCGGCGTGCGCTACCGCAAGTGTTGTATGCCCCGGTAGGCGACGCGCGCCGTCGACATTGTGATGGCGGTCGGCATTTGGGCAGATTGAAGGGCGCCTCCGCCGGTGGGGTAAGTCCACGGGGCGGGCAGGGCGGGGACACGCCCCGAGCTGTCCGCATCTGTGCCCGCAGGTCCCGAGTGGAGGACCCTCGGAGCGAGGCGGTCCGAGAACGGCGCTTATGTTATCTACGCTCTCTACGCTCTCTACGCTCCAAGTTCGGCAGCTGGGAGCTGCCCTTCGTCGGCAGCATGGTCCTGATGGCGGCCGGCGTGTGGCGGGCGTTTCGCATGCGCCCGGAGTCGAAATTCGAGTCGGGCGCGACCCCGGACGCCGGCGCGGTAACGATGGAGATGATGCGGCCCGTCGTCCCCGCGAACCTGCTCGGATTGCCGTCTGCATGCGTTCCGGCCGGGCGCGACGCCACGAGCGGACTGCCGATCGGCGTACTGCTGACCGGCGCGCGCTTTCGCGAGGACTTGTGCCTCGATGCCGCGCAGGTCATCGAGGCGCGCTTCGGCCTCGAGACTCCGATCGATCCGTCTGCGCGGCCTTGACGCCGGATCAGGCCGCGAGCCGCACCCGGAATCCGTCGCCGGCCGAAACCGTCTTTGAAGGCCCCGAAGCGGCCTGCGATCGGCGCACCGCAATGCGGGCAGGTGCCGGCCCCCGCCCGACGAGTACGCTGGTCGGCCTCCCGAGCGGGGCGCGGGCCGGCTTGGCAGCGGCCCGGCGCTCGGCCCGTCGATATCTCATCGCAGCCGCTTCTCGAACACCAGCGCGCCATACCCGGGCTCCAGCTCGCGGGGGTGGAGTGAACCGATCTTGCTTCTGCCCCCGAACGTGCGTAGCCGGTCAGCAACTTCCTGCTGGCGGGGTACTTTCCCAGTCCGGGAGTACATCCCGCCTTGACAGGCACGCGCCCCCGATACATCCTTGCGCGCTGTCTCGAGCGGCCCCGCCGGACACCGGATGAGACCGGAGCCGGCACGTCGGGCCGGCGTGCGCAGAGCCCTTCCCAGACTCGGCGCACTCCCCGGAAGGCCAACGAAGGCACTACGGAAGGAGCGGCTCTGATGAAACACACGCCCGCACCCACGTCCCGCGTTTCCCGTCGTCGCTTCCTCGCCGGCACCGGAGCGGCCATCGGCGCCGCCGCGCTCGGACGCGCGCCCGCGGCCATCGGCCAGCAGGTGCGCGAGATCCAGGTCTGGCATACCGAAGTAGAGCCGCAGACGGTCAAGATCATCCAGGACACGAGCATCGCCGAGTTCGAGCGAAAGTTCCCGGGCTTCAAGGTCCGGCAGCAGGCGCTCGGGTGGGGCGACCTCAACACCAAGCTCCTCGCCTCGCTCTCCGCGGGCAGCCCGCCCGATCTCACCCACCTCAATCCATTCATGACCGCGTCGCTCTACACCAAGGGCCTCCTGCGCCCGATGGATGAGCTCATCCGGGCCCTCGGCGAGAACGACATCCACGAGGCGACACGGAAGCTCCAGTATTTCGACGGCAAGTACTACGGGGTGACCCACGCCATGGGCGCCACGTACTTCTGCGAGCGCCGCGACCTGCGCGAGAAGAAGGGGCTCAAGACGCCGGAGACGTACGACGACATGCTCAAGCTGGCCGCGGCCCTCACCGAGGACGGCCGCTACGCCTTCCAGATGCCGGGCGAGAAGCTCTACATGGGCTTCGTGCACCCGGCGGAATGGATGGCGTCGAACGGCGGCTCCTGGGTGGACGCCAAGACGTGGCGGCCGCAGCTCAACAGCAAGTCCATGCTGGAGACGCTCGACTACCTGCAGAAGCTGAACAAGTTCCAGTCGCAGGGCTGGTCGGGGCAGAAGTACCTCGACACGCAGGCCGCGCTGGCCACCGGCAAGATCTCCATGAGCTACCTCTCGGGAGCGCGGGCCATCGGCTACATCGAGAAGTACGCGCCCGAGGGCATGCGGGACCCCGAGCACTTCATGCCGATGCTGCGGCCGCGTGGCCCGTCGGGCAAGGTCGGCATCTCCGCCCTCGACGGGGAGAATTGGGCCGTCTTCAGCCAGTCCAAGTACCCGAACGAGTCCTTCGAGTTTCTGCGGATTTTCTACAAGAAGGAAAACTACATCCAGTACTGCCACTCGGTGCCCATCCACCTCTCGCCGATCTTCAAGTCCATGCTCGGCGATCCCGCCTATCTCGCCAATGAGCGCATCAAGAAGTGGAAGGCGTGGCACGACGTGATGATGACCGGCCTCAGCAAACACAGCTTCTTACCGCTCGGCTTCAGCCGGCCCGAGGACAATCTCCTGCCCTTCCTCGCCGAGCTCGACGGCTCGAGCATCGTGGCGGATATGGTGGTGGAGGTCATGGTGGGCGGCAAGAACCCGAAGGCCGAGGCCGATCGGGCGCAGAAGCGCTCCGAGGAGCTTCTCACCCAGCTCGGCCACAAGCGCTGGTCGTAGGCCCGGATCGCGGGCGGGGCGAGTGAGGAAGAGCGCGCTCGTCGGCTGGCTCCTCCTCGCCCCGTCGCTCGTCCTGCTGGGCGGGCTCGTCGTCTTCCCCGTGCTCTACAATATCTGGCTCAGCCTCTTCGACAAGCACGCCTTCATGCCCGTGCAGGCCTTCGTCGGCCTCAAGCACTACCGCTACTTCGCGAGTGATCCGGAGTTCTGGACCAGCTTCTACTACGGCAGCGTCTACGCAGGCGTGACCATGGTGCTGCAGCTGGGCGTCGGGGTGCCCGCCGCCCTGTTGCTGAACGAGGGCTTTCGCGGGCGCAACCTCCTGCGCGGCGTCGTGCTCTTCCCCTACATGATCCCCACCATCGTGGCCGTCATCCTGTGGAAATGGCTCCTCAACGACTCCTACGGCCTCGTCAACCACATGCTGATGAGCGCGGGCCTTGTGCGGACGCCGGTGGCCTGGCTGGGCCCCGACTACATCATGGGCTCCCTCATCGTCACCAGCGTGTGGCAGTTCTTCCCCTTCGTGGTGGTGACGTACCTGGCGCGCCTGCAGACCATCCCGCCCGAGCTCTACGAGGCGGCTACCGTCGACGGCGCGTCGGCGTGGCGCCGGTTCGTGCACGTCACCCTGCCTCAGACCGCGAGCGTGCTCTTCGTCATCGTGCTCCTGCGCAGCATCTGGATGTTCACCAAGTTCGACACGGTGTGGCTGATGGCGGGCGACGGCGGGGTGAGCCGTTACATCCGCACCCTGCCCGTCTACGCCTATGCCCGCAGCTTCACCTATCTGCAGGCGGGGATGGGAGCGGCCCTCGCGGTGATCATGTTCGCCATGCTCCTGGCGGCCACGGCCGTGTACTTCCGGCTCTTCCGGAGCGAGGAGGTCTTCTCGTGAGGCGGGCCCTCGGTCTCTACGCTGCCGGCGGCCTGCTGCTGCTCGGGGCCGCCTTCCCCTTCCTCTGGATGCTCTCGACCGCGCTCAAGCCGTCGGGCGAGATCTTCGCCACGCCGCGCTTCGTGCCGCTACACCCAACGCTCGAAAACTTCTCGCGCCTCTTCGCCGACACGGGCTTCCTGGTTTTCTTTCGCAACAGCGCGGCGGTGGCGGGCGCCACCGTGCTGCTCACGCTCACCGTGTCCGCCCTCGGCGCCTACGGCCTCACCCGCTACCGCTTTCGTGGGCGCGACAGCGTGGCCGGCCTCATCCTGCTCACCTACATGTTCGCGCCCATCATGATCATCATTCCCTTCTACATCCTCGTGAGGCAGCTCGGCATCGTGAACACGCGCTTGGCCCTCGTGCTCTCCTACACCACGTTCTGCCTGCCGTTTTGCCTGTGGGTGCTCCGGGCGTTCTTCCAGTCGATTCCGCTCGAGCTGGAGGAGGCGGCCCTCGTGGACGGCGCGGGCCGAGGGCGGACGGTGTGGTACGTGGTGCTGCCCCTGGCCCTGCCCGGCCTGATCGCGGCGGCGATCTTCACGTTCATCCTGGCCTGGAACGATTTCCTCTTCGCCCTGGTGCTCATCACGTCCGACGAATTAAAGACGCTCCCGGTCGGCGTCAACGACCTCTTCAACGCCACCATCGTGGACTGGGGCATGATCATGGCAGCGGGCGTAATGATCACCGTACCCACCGTGGGCTTCTTCGTCGCGGTGCAGCGCTACCTCGTGCAGGGATGGGGAGCGGGCGGGGTGAAGGGCTGAGCCGGCGACCCTCCAGCGATGCTATCCTCTGCCCCATTCCGCCGGGAGGAGGGCACATGATCGGATCGGACGGACGCGAGACGTACCGGGTGATATGGCCGCGCGGGGCCAAGACAGTGCAGGCGACCGATGTCGCTCCGCGGCTGGGCACGCTCGAAGGCAAAGTCATCGGCCAGCTTTGGGATGATCTCTTCCGCGGCGACGAGATCTTCCCGATTCTCGAAGAGGAGCTCACCCGTCGCTTCCCGGGCGTCCGGTTCGTCCGCTACGACACCTTCGGGTCTACTCACGGCCGTGACGAGCAGCGCGTGCTCGCCGAACTGCCCGACCGGCTCAGACAGCTGGAGATCGACGCGGTCATATCCGGGATGGCCTGCTGAGGGAGCTGCACGCCCGCCGTGTTGCGGGCCAGTGCGGTGGCGGAGCGGGCGGGAGTGCCGAGCGCGTCGCTGGTCTGCGAGGGCTTCCGTGGCCAGGCCGCCACGACGGCCACGGGTCTCGGGCTTCCCGGATTGCCCACCGCGCTCGTGCCGGGTCACGTCGACGTGCAGAGCGCGGACGAGCTACGCCATAACGTGGCGGCGGTGACGGTGGACGAGGTGATCAGGAACCTGACGGAGACCATCTCGAGTGGGGGCGACGCCGTCGTGGAGCCTGCGCCGGCCGACATCGTCTTCGAGGGCAACCTCGACGAGGTCAATCGCTTCTTCTACGAAAACGACTGGAGCGACGGCCTGCCTATCGTGCCGCCCACTCCCGAGCGCGTGGCCGAGTTCCTCCGCTGGAGCGACCGGCCGGGCGAGACCGAGCTGGGTGTCCTCCTGCCCGACCAGCGCCGCGCCACCGTGTGGAACGTGGCGGTCAACGGGGTCATGGCCGGCTGCCGGCCCGAGTACATGCCCATCCTGGTCGCGCTGGTCGAGGCGATGGCCGACCCGCACTACGGCGTCGAGCACAGCGGCAATACCCCGGGCGCCGAGACTCTGATCATCCTGAACGGCCCGATCATCAAGGAGCTCGGCTTCAACTACGAGCAGGGGGCGCTGCGTGACGGCATCCAGGCCAATACCACCATCGGGCGTTTCTGGCGACTCTACCTGCGCAACGTCGCGGGCTTCCTCCATCACCGCACCGACAAGGGCACCTTCGGCAATACCTGGCGGGTGGTGCTGGCGGAGAACGAGGACGCGCTGCGCCGCATCGGCTGGACCACCATCGCGGAGGACCAGGGCGTGCCGGGCGGCAACGCGGTCACGATCTCGCGCTACACGGGCGGCGGCGTGATCGTCTCGGTATTCGGCAATGGGCCGGACCAGATGCTGCCGTATCTGGCGGATTCGATCGTACGCAAAGTCGGCTGGGAGCTGATGTTCACGGTGGGCATGGGGGTGGGGAGCCAGCGGCCCCTGCTGCTGCTGAGCCCGATCCTCGCAGAGACGCTCGCCAAAGCCGGGCTCGACAAGGCCGCGCTCCAGCAGCGGCTCTTCGCGCTCTGCCGCATTACGGCCTCGCAGTTCGAGCGCTACATCGGCGACTGGACCAACCTCGTGCCCGGACGGCCGACCCTCAGCGGGCTCGTGAAGGCCGGCCTGATCCCGCCCGTCTTCGCGGAGTCGGAGGATCCGGAGCGCCTCGTGCCCATCGTCTGTCGCGCCGAGGATCTGATGGTGGCGGTGAGCGGCGATCCGCTGCGCACCAATGCCTACGCCTTCGCGCACAACGGCATCCTCGGCTTTCCCACGACGAAGCCGATCCGTCTCCCCACAGAGTGGCCGCGACTGCTCCGGAAGGCACGGGGCCGCTAGCTGGACTCTCTCTGGGTGCTGCTGCCCGCGGGCCAGCGCGCGTCGGGCGAGTGGATCGACGACACGCTCCGGACGCGCGTGGCGGAGAAAGGCCTGCTCGCCCGCACCCCGCCCGCGGGAGAGTTCCCGCGCCTGCGGGTCGAGGTGGTCCGCGCCGCCGATCCCACCGCCGAAGTGAACCGGCTCTACCGGCACATCTTGCTAGGCGTTGGCGAGGAGGTATCTCGCCCGCAACGGTTGAAACGCGGCATCAGGGCGTCAACAGCGCGCTCTTCGGCGTGACCGACTGTGCGGAGCGGGCCGGCACGTTGGAGAGGAGCGGGTCGAGCCCCTCCGCCATCGTTGGGTGCGCGAGAACGGCGTCGCGGAGCCTCGAATATGGCAGGCCTGCCAGCATCGCCGTTTGCACGGTGCCCACGACCTCGCCGGCCTCGGCACCGATCATCGTGAAGCCGAGGATCCGGTCGTCGCTCGCGCCGACAAGAGCCTTCATGAAGCCTTGTGTTTCGCCGGTCGTCTGCGCCCGGAGCACCGCGCTCATCGGCATCCTCGCGACGCGCGCGGTCGCCCCTTGGCGTCGCGCGTCGGCTTCGCTCAGTCCGACGCGGGCGAGCGGAGGGTCGGTGAACATGCAGTAAGGAAATAGCCGATCGCGCGTGCTGCGCGTTCCCCCGGCCAGATTGTCCCTGATGATGCGAAAGTCGTCGACCGATACGTGCGTGAATTGCGGGCTGCCGGCGCATTCCCCAATCGCCCAGACCTCGGGCGCGCTCGTCTCCAGCCGCTCATTGACGCGAACGTAGCCACGGCCGTCGAGCTCAACGCCGGTCTCCTCGAGCCCGATCCCGTCGGTGTTGGGAATGCGCCCCGCCGCCACCAGGATGTCGCTGCCCTCTATCGTTTGCTCCCCGGAGGGCGTGCGCACGACCAGGCTGACATCCTCTCCGGATCGACCGTGCACGCGGAGGGTCTGGGTCGTCAGGAGAAATTGAACGCCTTCACTAGTGAGAATCCGCTGCACCTCGCCCGACACGTCGGGATCCTCCCTGGCCATGAGCTGGGGGCCGTGCTCGATGACCGTCACCCGGCTGCCGAAGCGACGGTAGGCCTGGGCCATTTCGAGACCGACATAGCCACCCCCGAGGACGATCAGATGTGTGGGCAAATAGTCGAGCTCCAGGGCCTCGATATGCGTGAGCGGTCGGGCCTCCTGGAGGCCTGGCACGCTGGGAACTGCCGCGTGGGTTCCGACGTTGAGGAACACCTGGTCGCCCGCCAGCACGCGCGTCCCACCGTCATTCAGGCGCACCTCGAGCGTTCTCGGGGCCACAAACCGCCCAGCGCCCATGATCAGCTCGGCGCCGCTCGCCTTGTAGTTCTGCAAGTGCCCGGCAATCTGGGCCTCGACCATGTCGCGCTTGCGCTGGCGAACGGCCGCCATGTCGATCGAGACGGGACCGCGGATCGCGCCGAACTGCGCCGCGTCGCGTACCAGGTGCGCGACCTTCGCGCTCCAGATCTCGTTCTTGCTGGGCATGCAGGCGATGTTGGGACAGGAGCCCCCGATCCATCGGCGCTCCACGACGGCAGTGCGTCGGCCGGATCGCGCCAGATGCCAAGCCAGGAGCTTGCCACCCGCTCCACTGCCAAGGACCAGTGTGTCAAATCGCTCTGGATGAGACATGCCTTCCTCCGCGGGCGGCTCTCACGGCGAGCACCGGACCGATTTCCAATCCGATGCCGGCAGCGAGAAGCGTTCCGACCGTCGCACTCGCGCTGGTGCGCGAGGTGCTCGGGCCCTGGGATTGTCGTCTTGGTTTGTCCACGTTCACGCGCTGATTAGACGATGGCCGGCCCAGATCTGGATGCGAGGCGCCATTTTTCAGCAAGAACGCGAAAGGCGGCGCGCGGGCTGGCGAGTTCTTGCCGAAAGGCGGGGCCGTCGCACCTCAGCGTGATGCTTACTGTGCCCTCCGCGTGGGCCCCGTCCTCATGACGTAACCTGTCAGACTCGGGCGCCGGCCGCCCCAGGAGCCCGATGCCACAGCTCTTGCCTGCCACCCCGCAGGAAACAAGGACCGCGTCCGCCGCGCGAGGTACCGATCGACTTGGTACCGCGTCTCCGTCCAAAGCCTGTCCTTCTCCCACGGCCACGAGTGATCCCACTTTCGGTTGACGACCGACTGGGCCCGGAGGTTGCCGAGGAGCCAGACGCCGTGTGGCCGCTGTCGCGTTCTTGCCACAAAGACGAGGGCGGGCCGCCCCG
>Ga0137407_10002152_pt1 | contig 12971 bp, 12 predicted proteins | sample CZOMad2_2_16fung_FD_108410 | JGI IMG/M metagenome (GOLD analysis project Ga0137407, IMG submission 108410) | Vadose zone soil fungal communities from Angelo Coast Range Reserve, California, USA - CZOMad2_2_16fungal (Illumina Assembly) | ecosystem: Environmental > Terrestrial > Soil > Vadose...
GGAAGCCGCGCACGCCCGGCGCCTGCGGGGCGCCATTGTCGGGGCCGCGGCGCGGAGTACCCGCGCGGTCGCGGGTCGGCGGCAGCTGCGGGTCCGGCATCGGGACTTGCGGCAGGGACGAGGGCGGTTGCGGCCGTGCCGCCGCGCAAGCCAACCGTGCCGCACGAAAGACCTACGCCAACGTGCCGTCGCCCTCGCCGGAATTCGACCGGCTCGAGCCGAGCATGGAAAACCGCGGCGGTGATCCCGACCAGCCCTATTCCTATGAGGAGTCGCTGGAGGAGGCGGACCGCTACGCGCAGCAGCCGCCGCAAATGCCGCCGCCGCGTGAGCGTTCGCGGCTGTCGCAGGATCGCGACCGCGAGCCGACGAAGCGCGCCCGCGCGGCGGCGGTGTTTCCGTTCAAGAGCGCGATCGCGGTCGGCATCGTCCTGATTCTGGTCGGCGCCGGCATCCTGTGGGGCAGGTCGGTCGTCACGGCTGTGAGCGGCCTGTTCAAATCCTCGCCCGTGGCGGAAGCGCAGAAGGATCCGGCAGCGCCCCAGGCGCGGCCGAAGATTCCCGATCGCGTCGGCCAGCCGTCGTCGAGCGAAAACGTGGCGCCGGTGGCGCAGCGCGTGGTGCTCTACGACGAGGACCCGTCCGATCCGAAGGGCAAGCAATATGTCGGCTCGGTGGTCTGGCGCACCGAACCGATCAAGGCGAGCGGCAGCCAGAAGCCTGACATCGCCGTGCGCGCCGACATCGAAATTCCCGACCGCAAGTTCAAGATGACGATGTCGTTCCGCCGCAACACCGACTCGTCGCTGCCGGCGAGCCATACCGCGGAGCTGACCTTCATCCTGCCGCAGGATTTTTCAGGCGGTGGCGTCGGCAACGTGCCCGGCATCCTGATGAAGTCCAACGAGCAGGCACGCGGCACGCCGCTCGCAGGCCTCGCGGTGAAGGTCACCGACGGCTTCTTCCTGGTCGGCCTCTCCAACGTCGATTCCGACCGCGCCCGCAATCTGCAGCTCCTCAAGGAGCGCTCCTGGTTCGACGTGCCGCTGGTCTATGTCAACCAGCGTCGCGCCATCATCGCGATCGAAAAAGGCGCCCCCGGCGAGCGCGCGTTCAACGACGCGTTTGCGGCGTGGGGTGAGTAGCTCTGGGGCGCAGCAGATGCGCTCTCCAAGCCTGAGCTGATCGCTAAATCGATCGCTGCGCGGCGTAGCGACAGAGTTTAACCGGCGGCCTCAGCATTGCACGCGGCACTGCCAAGGCCGTTCGCGTTCATCTTCGAGCGAAGCGGCCGGTCACTCGGCGGCGGCGGCTCGCCTCCGCGCGGCGGCTTCGCGGTCCATCACGGCACGGCAGCCCGGACTGAGATTCGCGCGCTGCCTGACCATGCAGGCGGTGATCCTCTGGACATTGGGAACTTCATGGCCGCATAGCCGCATGGCGTCGCCGGTGCACATCTGCTGCGCCTCCGACGCGAGGGCGAGGCTCGGGCATGCGGAAAGCGCCGTCGCCGCGACGGCGAAGAGAAGTGCGATTCTGCTCGTGCGATGGAAAGTCATTGATGCGTTCCCCAAGGTTGCGCGCGGCGCTGGCCGCTATTCACTGGGGGCGCTGCACGCGGTTTGCGCTGCCGCACGCGTCATCCATCACGCGGGAGTCACCCGGTGTGGTTGCTCGATTTCTGCCGATGTTCGAATCAAAAGTGCTGCGCCGCCCCGCCGCGAATTATGCGCCAATGCTGCGAAGCTGCAATGGCTCGCGTCAACACTTCCTGGACTGTTGCGTGCACACCACGTCGAGCGAAGCGATAGATGCGCGACAGCTCGGTTTTGACGCTGTGCCTTCTGTCAGGTTGATTCCGAAGAAGGACTAGATGCGGGGCTCGCGTCTGCTTCCTCGACCGCGATCGAAAAAGGCGCTCCCGGCGAGCGCGCGTTCAACGACGCGTTTGCGGCGTGGGGAGAGTAGGGGGCGTTTTCCGCGCCCTGATATTTGTCTCGGAGGCGCCAACTCCCGCGTGATGCCCCGTTGGGCCACGCCAGGCACCCTCCTGTCATGGTTGGCCGCCGGAGGGCCGCTTTACACCAGGTGCTGGCCCCTCAAATGGGTGAGGCGGGCCCCGGAACCCCTCCCAGAATGCGACCCTCCGTATAAATGCGGAAAAACGCTGATTTAGCATCAACTTCCGGTTAGGGAAGTCTGCGTACGATCAACCGCTATTGCCGGACACGCATCGACACCGTTGCCATCGTTTACTCAAAAGAGCGGGAAATCAGTTTTTCCAACTGGTGCTCAATGCTTGTTCACTTTCTCACCGATGAGCCGACGAAGATCCCAGCCATCCGCGCGATGCTGGAGCCGCAGTTTGACGTCAAGTCCCAGGTGCTGGGCGTTGGCGACACGACGGCCATCCCAAACAGCGTCCTGATGGTGGACGCCGACCTGCGCAAGGCCGCTCCCGTAGAGCAGCTCAAACTTGTCATGCAGGAGCTGGGCAGCGTTTCCGAGAAGCTGTTCGTCGTTCAGAAGCACCTCCACCATGTGGTGGCGCAGGCGTTTGCGCTCGGCGCGACATCAGTGGTTTCTCGTCCAAAAGAAGCCATACCGAGGCTGGCGGAAATCGAAGTCGTCCAGAAGGCGGCGCAGGCCAGTCTTGCCCATGCTGCATCCGAGATCACCAAGGGGGCGGCGGCCTTCGGGTCGATGTTCGCGGCGATACGGGACGGCAGACCGTTCAAGCTTTCGGATGCCGAGAGCGCCACGACGGAGATCATCAACGGTATCGAGCAAAACGGACTCGGGGTGTGGCTGGACGACGTGCGCCGCTATCATGAAGGAACGTTCCAGCACTGCCTGCTGGTCACGGGCGTGGCGGTCGGCTTCGCCATGGCTATCAAGTTCTCCAATGCAGACATAAAGCGGCTCGGATTGGCGGCAACCTTGCACGATATCGGCAAGGCGCGCATCCCGTTGTCCATACTCGACAAGCCTGGACGCCTTGATCCGGGCGAAGAAGAAATCATGAGACGCCATCCGGTGATCGGATACGAAATATTGAAAGCCCAACCGGAGTTTGGCCCGGAGGTTCTTGATGGTGTGCGACATCACCACGAATACCTGGACGGTTCCGGTTATCCCGATGGGCTGACGGCGCCGCAGATATCTGACCTCGTGCGATTGCTGACGATATCCGACATCTACGCCGCGCTGATCGAGTCGAGGCCGTACCGGCCGCCGATGCCCGCGCCAGCCGCCTACAAGATCCTGGACGGAATGGATGGAAAACTGGAGCGGCCGCTGGTGAAGGCGTTCCGGAAGGTGGCATTGAAGGCATGAAGCGAGCCCGGACGATCGATATGGAGCCCAACTAGTCATGCCTGCCGCATCGCCAGATCTGCGCGCGGAATTGAACGGCGCCGAAAAGGATGGACCCGAGCACGATGCCCAAGTCATGGGGCAGGTGACGAACCTGTTCCTGTCCAATGTTGATCACCTCAGTGAATCTCAGATAGCTGCCGTCGATGGCGTGCTCGCTCAACTGATCGGGCGGGTGGAGATAGCGACCGCGGTTCATCTCAGCGAAGCCATGTGCGCAATAGATCGGGCGCCGCGCCAGACCATCCGCAAGCTTGCATTTCACGAAGATCCCCAGGTCGCCGGGCCGGTCTTGCGAAAGTCCAATTGTCTGTTGGAAAAAGACCTCCTTGAAATCGCCAAAAGCCGCGGCCAGCAACATTTGCTGGCGATATCAAACAGAAAAACCCTCAGCGAAGCGCTGACCGATGCGCTGATGAGGTTTGGTGACGTCAACGTCTCCAACGCGCTGGCGCACAACGCGGGAGCGAATTTTTCCGAGTGCGGTTACGCAACGCTTGTCGGAAGGGCAGAGCGCGACGAAAGCCTCGCGGAAAAGGTCGGCCTTCGATCAGACCTTCCCGGGAACCTGCTTCGGGAACTGCTTGGCAAGGTTGCCGACGTGGTGCTGGCGCGATTTCTGACGGCGCCGCGGCCCGTCGTGAAGGCGAAAACCCAGGGTCCTGTTGCCGCGACTGCCGAACGGGATTGCGTGAAGCGGAAGGCGATTGACTACACCCAGGCGCAAAGCGAGGTCGTCGTGCTCAATCGCACGGGCAAGCTCGGCGATTCCATCGTGAACCGGTTTGCGGTGCGGGGCGAATACGCCTATGTCGTGGCCGCGCTCGCATTGAAGGCGGACGTCAAGGTCGAGGCCATCGAACCCCTGCTCGATAGCGACCGGCTGTATGGACTGATCGTGGCGTGCAAGGCCGCCAGGCTGAGCTGGTCGACCACGACGATGATCGTTCGCAACCGGCCGGGTTGCCCGCCGCCGACTCAGCGCGAGCTCGACCAATGCGTCGCGATACATGAATCCCTGCTGCTGTCGGTGGCGCAATGGACGATCAGATTCGGCTCTGATCGGCTTCTTGCAAAGAAGAACGAGCGTGCAGTGGCCGCGCCGGCTGCAGTGTGATCACAGATCGGCCGACACGAGAGTGGCAGCGCATCGGATCTCTCATGGGCGGTACGAGGCATCTCCCATCAGCAGAATGAAACGCCCGCGGATCAACTGATTAATCAGAAATCATTCCGCGAGGCCGATTCCATTGACCGCCCCGCGCGACGCGAATTGCGGCAATTGCTGGCGCACCTCGCGCGGTCCCGGACGCTCCGACGGATCGCGCCCGAGCTTTGGCTTCAATTCCGCAAGGTCAATGAAGGCGTCGGCCTGGCGCCGCAGATCGTCAGCCACCATCGGCGGCTGGCTGGTCAGGTTGGAGACGACGGTAACGTGGACGCCGCGGCGCTGCACCGCTTCCAAGAGCGGGCGGAAGTCCCCATCGCCCGAGAACAGAACCATCCGGTCGATATGAGCGGCGATCTCCATCGCATTGACGGCAATCTCGATACTCATGCTCCCCTTCACCTTGCGGCGGCCGCTGGCGTCGAAGAACTCCTTGGTGGGCTTGGTGACGACGGTGTAGCCGTTATAATCGAGCCAATCGACGAGGGGGCGGATCGATGTGTATTCCTGATCCTCGATAATGGTCGTGTAATAGAACGCCCGCAACAGCGTGCCACGGCTCTGGAATTCCTGGAGCAGACGCTTGTAATCGACGTCGAAACCGAGCGCTCTGGCGGTCGCGTAGAGATTGGCGCCGTCGATAAAGAGCGCGATTCTGTCAGATCGTAACATCAGGCACCGACCTCTCATTCAAGGCGCGCAGGTCAGCCTGAGCATCGGCTCAGGCTTTGCCCGCAGGCTGGTAGACACCGAAGCTGGCCGAAGTGACGGGGCAGGTGGCGCCGGCGATCCGTGCGGGAGAGATCATCGATGCGCCGGCAATTGCAATGAAGTCCACCCTGCCCCGACGCATCGACGTTAGGATCCGCGCGCGCCATGCTCAATTGTACGGAGGTAAGCGGCGGACATCGAAACGGATGGAGCGGTTATACGAAGGTTTAAGAGCCGGCCCGAGGGCGACGGCGGTTTGGGTTGCGGCGGCCTACCTGGTCTTTTCAGGAACAGGCCAATGGGGCCCATTGAGAACGGTCATGTTCGCCTCCAGAAAGGCGAGATAGCTTTGCTGGAAAACGAGAAATCCAAGACCGAATAGTTCGAGCGCCGCTTGCCAGGAATGCTCGCCCGGCACAGACCTCACGCCCCCATCAATTACGAAGGGCTGGAAGCTGCCGCCGTGCTGTCGGCGCTTTGCTCCCGGCTGGATGCCGTCCGAGCAGTGGATCAATTGCAGGCACGGCTTTGACATATCAATCCCCGGATTTGTGGCGGGACAAGACGACGGTCGTTTAGCAAGCTGCCAGTGCGGTTATTCGGACAACGCCGCCTATCTGCAGCCTCCAGTGCGAGCAGGTCGGCGGCGTGAGTGACCCACCGCCGGTTATCCAGCAAACGTAATCGCGGAGATTGGCCGGGCCATTGAACGGAGGTTGATCCACACGTTCCATTTGGGTGAGAGGAGCATACCTAGGTTTAGGGATCGACAGCCTTTGCCTGGCGAGGAATCAGTACAACCCACTTCCGGCCGCGACAACCTGGCGTATCAGGTTGAGGGCGTTGCTCATCACGCGCGTGCCGCAACAATCGGCGCCGCGCGCGTGGCGCGACGATCGGCCCGAGGACCAACGCCGCGATATCGCGGCGCACCATAACCTCCGAACCCTGAAAAGCTGCTAAGGTCAATCCGTTAGGAGGGCCACGTTCTCGCCGCTGATCGTCATGATCACCTGACGCAGCGCTGGCCCGCAGGCCGAATGGTTCGTGCTGCCATGCGTCACCAGACACTGAAATCCTGGCCTACGGCCGAGCAATCGCTGCTTGGCGGCATGGCGCTGGCGTCGCTGGCCGCAGCTTGCATTTGGCTCGTGCTCGGCCCCGCGCCCGATGTCGCCGACCATTTGATCGCCATCGGGCTGCTCGTCGCCCTGTTTCTCGCCGCACTGATCGTGATGCATCTGGTCGGGAATACCCGCAGGCAAATGGAAGCCGCGCTTGAGAGCCGCATAAAGGCGGAACAGCGTGCGACAGAAGCCCTGCGCGAGAGCGAGGCACAGTGGAAGGAGGTCTTCGAGCACAACCCCGTGATGTACTTCATGGTCGATGCGGACGGCACCGTCTTGTCGGTGAATACTTTTGGCGCCGCGCAGCTAGGCTACCCCGCCAGCGAATTGCATGGGGCATCGGTGCTGAAGGTCTTCTTTGCAGAAGACCGGGACCTGGTCCGGAAAAGCGTTGACCTCTGCCTGAAAAATATCGGCCAAACCCATAGCTGGGAGATCCGAAAGGTCCGCAAGGACGGGTCGGCGCTTTGGGTTCGTGAAAACGCCAAGGCCGTGCGACGGCTGGATAGCCGGTTGATCGTCCTGATCGCATGCGAGGACGTCACCGAGCGCAAGGAGGCTGAAAACGCGCTGCGGCAGAGCGAATCTTATTTGGCCGAGGCCCAGCGGCTGAGCCACACCGGCAGTTCCGGGTGGCGTGTCGCCACCGGCGAATTCATCTGGTCGGAGGAAACGTTCAGGATATTTGGCTACGAGAAGGCCCCTTCTGTCACCCTCGACAAGGTCCTTCAACGCATTCATCCCGACGATCGGGCGCGCGTGCGGCAAACCCTCGACCGGGCGTCCCGCAACAGGAAAGATTACGATCACGGATATCGACTGCTGCTGCCCGACGGCGCGGTCAAGCATGTCCATGCAACGGCGCATGCCGTGACGGATGCATCTGGCAATATCGAATTCGTCGGCGCGGTGACGGATGTCACCGTGCGCAAGCGAGCCGAAGAGAAGCTGCATGAGGCGCAGGCGGAACTGGCGCATGTTGCACGCGTGTCGGCTCTGGGCGAACTGGCGGCCTCGATCGCCCATGAGGTGAACCAGCCGCTGGCCGCCGTCGTGGCCAACGCTACGGCCTGCCAACGCTGGCTCGACCGCGACCCGCCCGACCTGCAAGAAGCGCGGAGCACCGTGCAGTCGATCATCAAGGACGGCAATCGGGCGGGCGACGTGATCCAGCACGTCCGGGCGCTGGTCAACAAGACGGTCAATCAGAAAGTGCCGCTCGACATCAATGAAGTCGTCAACGAGGTGATCCCCTTGTTGCATCACGAGCTGGTCAGCCACCGGATGTCGCTGCGGACCGAACTCGCCCCCGCGCCGGGCCTGGTTCTCGGCGACCGGATCCAGCTGCAGCAGGTGATCCTCAATCTCGTCATCAACGGCATGGAAGCGATGCAGCCGGTCACGGACCGGTTGCGTGAGGTGGTGATCCGGACGCACGAGGAAGAAGCCCGCCAAATTCTGGTCGCGGTAAGCGATTGCGGCACCGGATTAGCCGCCGGGAAGGCCGACCGGCTGTTCGATGCATTCTTCACCACCAAATCCGGCGGCATGGGCATGGGCCTGTCGATCTGCCGATCGATCGTCGAGTCCCACGGCGGGCGGCTGTCGGCCACCGGTAATGTCGGGTCCGGTGCGACATTTCAGTTCATATTGCCATTGTATCAAGAGGACACCACGCCGTGAGCGACCGCTCGACGTCACCTCGCAACGTTGCAGGCACGGAGGAGCCGATCGTCTACGTCGTCGACGACGACGCATCGATGCGGGAAGCGCTCGGGAATCTTTTCCGCTCGGTGGGCTTGCGGGTAGAGGTGTTCGCGTCGGCTCCCGAATTTCTGCAGAGCAAGCACCCGGATGTCGCCAGTTGCCTGATCCTTGACATCAGGCTGCCTCGAATGAGCGGCCTCGATTTTCAGGTCGACCTGGCCGAGGCGGGCATCCTCATCCCGATCATCTTCATGACGGGTCACGGCGATATTCCGATGACGGTGAGGGCGATGAAAGCCGGCGCCGTCGACTTTCTGACCAAGCCCTTCCGCGATCAGGACATGCTGGATGCCGTGACGGCAGCGATCGAACGCGACCGAAACAGCCGCAATGAAGCAAAGATCCTCTCGGACCTGAAGGCGCGTTTCGTGAACCTGTCTGCCCGGGAGCGCGAGGTGATGGCGCTGGTCACGACCGGACTCATGAACAAGCAGATCGCGGCCGAGATCGGAATTGCCGAGATCACCGTGAAGATCCACCGCGGGCACATCATGAGAAAAATGGCCGCGAAATCGCTGGCCGATCTGGTGAAGATGGCCCAGGCGCTCGGGCTGCAGCGCGCGGCACCGCAGCAGTGACTAATAGTTGAGCAACCCCCTCCCTGCAAACCTAAGTATGATTTTCCGCTCCTGATTTGCGACGCACTGTGCCGCCAAGCGGCATGCAGTTTGCGCCCCAGGAAGGACTGCTTTGTCCAACCCACCCGTCATTTCAATCGTCGACGACGACGGCTCCGTTCGCGCCGCGACCGGCAATCTCTTGCGGTCGCTTGGATACGTCGTTCATGCGTTCGCGTCGGCCGAGGAATTCCTGGGGTCGCCTCACCTGAATGACACCTCGTGCGTGATAGCCGACGTTCAGATGCCGGCGATGAGCGGTCTCGAGTTGCAGGCTCACTTGCTTACCGAGGGATACCGCGTGCCCTTCATTTTCATCACGGCTTTCTCCGTCGACAGCGCTCGCGTACGAGCCCTGAAAGCGGGAGCGATCTGCTTCCTGGCCAAGCCCTTCGCCGGAGACGCCTTGATCGACTGCCTCGACGCCGCGCTGCAGGGGCATGGCGACCGAAGGCACCAATGACCCGATTGGGGTTGGCTTGCGTCCGGCGTCGGGCGGCGCCAATCGGCCGGTGACAGCCAACAAGAACTCCTTATCCACCAGGACCAGCAAGCACATACGTAGGGATGAGCCGACGAAACATCTGGACGGTTGAACAGGGAGGGGGGCGGAACGAGACTGGGGCATCGTCGCCCTCCGATATTTCGACGGCGAGATAACACAGCACACCAGGATCGAGAATGGCAGTTCCCCAGAAGGAGGTCGCCATGCGTACAGACCCACGCTGTTCCCACTGCGACAGTGCAGACCCCAAGATAATCTGCCTGCGAAATCCCGCAGGCGAACGCTACTGCGGACGTTTTTGCCTCGGCATAGGACAGGAACAATTCACCCGCTGGATACGGCGAACCAATGCGGAGGCTACCTCATGACAAATCGTTGCGGGAATCCAGATTGCAATCGTCCGTTCGGGTTGGTCCGCTTCAGCTGGTACTTCCAGCAGTTTTGCTCGACCGGCTGCCGCGCGACCTACAAACGTCAGCGGGAACGAAACAAAGCCAATTGGAGATGGCTCTACAAATGTCCTGAGCCCTCTGTCGCAAGCCAAAAATAATTCAGCCGTCGGATGGCGGAAGCGTCGATCGAGTGAGCGCGAGCAGCAAGGAGCTATCATGACAACAGCACAAGCGATGATAGTCGGTGCGCTACTCGCGTGGACGCCTTCGCTTCTCGTGTTCGCCTGGATCATGCAGGACATTCGAAACACACGCGGCCAACGCGATTAGACGCGATGTCCGCTTCGCGGCACTTTGGGCGATGTGGGCGGTTTTAATACTCTCCGCCATTAGGACATACCGCCGATCAAGCGCTCCGATCGCCGGACTGAAACAGTTTATCGGAACGTCTCGAATCGGAACATCTGGCGCCGGCCATTGCCTTTGCTGCGATGGAAGGCAGGTTGGCCCTCTTGACTCTGCGCTGACTGGATTTGAAATTGCGCCCGGCCATGAACGGTACGCGTTCAGTCGGATAGAGCGTCAAGTTTCCTGATCCAAGGGTTCACGTGGAGGGCGCCATGAAACGCTATCTGATCTTCGCAGCCATTGGCCCGTTCGTCGTCGGCTTCCTGCTGCTGCTGGCGACCACGGTTGCTTCCGGCTACTGGACCGTGATCAGTCCGGGCGAGATCGGAAAGTTCCTCGGCGCGTACGTCAAGACGCTGCCATTCAGCTATCTGTTCGGCATCGTGCCGGCGCTCATGGTCGGTGCGGTCGATGACATCCTGTTTCACGTAAAACGTATTGGCCCGCTCGTCCGGATGCTGATCATGGGCGTCATCGGGTTCACGGTCACCGAATTGCTCTATGGCTCGCGCGGGCCGGACACCAGCGCGGTGCAGTTCATCCTCTTTGGCCTGAGCGGTCTCGTGCCCGCGATGCTCTCGTCCTGGCTGGCGCACAAATACGCCGATGCGCCAGAGCCGGTGCATTCGACGTGAGGCATTGCATCGATCCACGGTGTGGGCAAAGGCGCTGTTGCGCCGTCGCCTGAAATTGTCGTCCCTGCGAAAGCAGGGACCCATAGCCACCGGCCGCAATTGTCGTGCGAGGTCGTTGTTATCTTTTCCAATAACACCCGCCGCGGAGTATGGGTCCCTGCTTTCGCAGGGACGACGTTTAGAGATTGTGCGTCGCCAGGCAGAAGCGGCGGACCTTTCGATCCGCCGTCCTTAACGCCGTATCGTTTCGTACTAAAACCTCAGGTCCCATTGGCGCGGCAGCGGCCGTAGCGGCCGAGGTACCAGCCGCGCGGGCAGGCGTGCGCGGCCGGGTTGGCGTAGTTGCGGCGGCAGCCGCCATAGGGGCCGCGGTGCCAGCCCGGCCCGCATCCGCCGGCGACCTCGATGATGTCGGTGTTGGGCGCCGGTGCAACCGGCGCCACCGGCATGGCATGGGCGCCGCCGGCCATCATGCCGAAAACGAAAGCAGCAGCGATCAGTCTGTTCATAAAACCTCTCCCGATGTGTTCAGCAAAAGCAAGACGTCAGCTGCCGGCGAACGCGATGCCGGCGCGGACTTCGCCGATCGCCTGGTCGATCAGGCCCATCGCGCGTTCGCGATGACCGCCCTTGTTCGGCGTCGCCGCGCCGAGTTCGGCACGCGCCGATTGCAGCAGGCCGATGCTGGCGGTCATGTGCGGCTGCGCGCCGATGGCGTAGCCGATGCCCATGCTGGCGGCGATCGCGGTGCCGAGCAGCGCCTTGCGGGCGAAAGATGTCGTCATCTCCTGGTCTCCTCTGATGTTTTCCAACGCCGGCCATTCCGGTTGCGGAATGCGGCAGCCCCCGGCGGCCGCTGCCGCCGCATCGGTAAGCCCGCCTGTGCGCGTCGTCTTGGACTGGCAGGCGTCCGAAGATCGGAGATTTGGACTGTCCGGCGCTGTTTTCTTCACGGCTGGGTGTTGCTAGGCTCGAGGGCCTTCAGCCGGTGTTCATCCGGCCGTGGCCAGACTGTGCCGCGTTGCCACCAGAACTTTCCCGCCAATGCCCGTTCTCAAGAAAACGCTGTCGACCGACATGCTGCCGCCGGGCCTGAGCGAGCGGCAGCGGTTCATGTTTTTTGCCGAACTGTTCGAGCATTTTTCCAATACCGGCGAGCTCGATCCGGCCGAGGACGTGCCGTTTCGGGCGGCGATGAATTCGATCCATGTCGGCACCACCATGCTCGGCCGCTGCGACGGCACCTTCACCACGGTCAGGCGCGAAAAGCGCCAGGTGCTGGCGACCAATGACGACCGCTATTGCCTGGCGCGCAACACCGGCGCCTGCGAATCCCGCGTCACCCATCGCGGGCGCGAATTCGCGATGCGGCCGGGGTCGTTGGTGCTGCTCAAGCTCGACGAGCCGTTCTTCGCGGCCGATGGCATGAACGAAAAACGCTTCACCAATGTGCATCTGCCGATGGCGACGCTTAAGGCCATGGTGTCCGGTGTCGACGATCTGGTCGGTCGCGAGCTGGAGCCCGGCGGGGCGCTGTCGCTGGCGATGGATTACAGCGACCTCTTGCTCAAGCATCCGGGCGCCGTCGACGAGGCCGGCTTTGCGATTGCGAGCCACCTGATGGATCTCGCAGCCCTCGGCCTCGGCGCCCGCAGCGATGTCGCAGCGAGCGCGCGGCGCGGCGGCCTGCGCGCCGTGCGGCTGGAAGCCGTGCTGATGATCCTGCAAAAGCGCTTCACGGAGCCGGATTTTTCCGCGCAGAAACTGGCCGCCGCGGCCGGCCTGTCGGAGCGCTATGTCAACGAACTGCTCTATGAGGCCGGCGCCAGCTTCACGACGCGGCTGTTGGAATTACGCCTGCACAAGGCGGCCGAATGGCTGGCGCATCCGGGCGAGCGCCGCATCAGCGACATCGCCTTCGCGTGCGGCTTCAACGATCTGTCCTATTTCAACCGCTGCTTCCGCCGCCGGTTCGGCCTGACGCCGACGGCGGCGCGGGGGAGATAAAAGCGTTTTCAAGCGAAGCATGCCCTCGGACTTGATCCGGGGGTGGGGACCGGTTCGCGTGAAGAAAACGCGTCAAAACAAAAAACGCGCAAACACGATAGGTGATATTTTGACGCAACTTGCACCTTGCATTCGCGTTACCATCTGATGGCCATGTCAAACGACGATATCTATATGCCGCCGCGTTCGCGCAGCGAACGGCCCTTTCGGGAACGCGCCGCGGGGCGTGGCCCTGTCATCGACCAGGAAGGGCGCGAAA
>Ga0137407_10002153_pt1 | contig 12967 bp, 11 predicted proteins | sample CZOMad2_2_16fung_FD_108410 | JGI IMG/M metagenome (GOLD analysis project Ga0137407, IMG submission 108410) | Vadose zone soil fungal communities from Angelo Coast Range Reserve, California, USA - CZOMad2_2_16fungal (Illumina Assembly) | ecosystem: Environmental > Terrestrial > Soil > Vadose...
AAAAACGCCACAGCTGCCTGTGGGAGAGGCGATTCACCTGCACGACTCCTGCTCATCAATCCCGCAATGACCCGCTCGGGGTCCGATACCTGCCCGTCCAGGCAAGGCTACGCAATGAAACGCGCGCGCGCTGCAGCGGATGACCATGGCCGGCGGCACGGGATCACAGAATTCAGAGATAGGGCATTCGGGGACTCGTGTTGGACACAGTAGTAAGGCCAGCAGGACATTTAGGTGGCTCGAGAGCAAATTAGGGCTTGCAATATCAGAAATCTTTGATTATAAATTTGTGATCAACAATCAAGGATACGCCGATTCCCGTTCGTACAAATCTCGGTTTAGTTCGAATTGCGCGGGAGACCGTCCAGGAGCGCGTTTATTGCGCGCTTCGGGATCAGTTGATGCGCGGCGGTTTCGAGCCCGGGCAAAAATTGAAAATTGCCGAACTAGCAGAGGCGTTTGGCACCAGTGCCATGCCCGTTCGCGATGCCCTCAACCGTTTGACCGTCGAGCGAGCGCTGGAAACGCTGCCCAGCCGGACCGTTCGCGTGCCGGATTTGTCAAAAGACGCGTTGCAGGACTTGCGGGAGACGAGGTTTGCGATCGAGGGACTGGCGATATCGCGCGCGGCGTCGAACATGACCGCTGAATCGTTGGTGACGCTCGAGCGGCTCATCGTGGCCCAAAGCGAAACAGATGAGGAGCATGTCTCGGAGGAAAGCGCGGAACAGAACCGGGCCTTTCACTTCGCGATCTATCGCCAATCGGGGTCCACGGTTTTATTGCCGATCATCGAAAGTCTGTGGCTTCAGTTTGGGCCATATCTGCGCGAGGCGTCCGAGGGCTCTGACGGCGCAGACGGGCGCGGGACGAACTTTCACCTCGAAATGCTCGATGCACTGTCGCGGGGGGACGCCATTGCGGCGCGCGGAGCGCTGGAGGCCGACATTGGCCGCGCGTTCGATCTCGTGATGAGCGATGAGTCGCTCTGGCAGCGGCGGGATGGGGTCGAATGAGCCGCAGGGCAGAAGCATTCGAGCATTGGATTCGTACATCCTTTGTTCAAATGAATACCGAACTCGAAAATCTATACTTCGCGAAGGAGGACCGCGCGCAAGTGATCGGCTGTGGAGATCCGATCAAGGCGTCGCTTCGCGACGAAGGTCATGCGCACGTCGTCGCCTTGCTCGCCGAGGGCAATACCGGCGAGGGATTTGACAGCGCCTATGGCGTCCTCGGCAGCGTGGGCCTCTACCTCGGCGCATTGCGGCGCCACGAACTGACCAATCCGGCGCGAGAAGAGCGGTCGCCGTTCCCCGAAGCGTCATCGCTTGCCCTGCACGTCGGCGCATCTCTGGGCATGGCGCCGAGATTCTCGACCGGGCATCTAGCGACGCGCAATAGGGCGCGCGCCGGCGTTCGCAAGAGCTTTACATCGCTCCGGGATGAATTTCTGTTCATCGATGAGAACACGCGTGGAATTCTCTCGCTGCAGCGAGCGGCGGATGCGCTCGCGGGCATCGTCCATCTCGGGGTCTCCAGTCCCGTGGCGGACGTCATGTTTGACGCCGCCAAGCAGGCGCTTCGCGACGTCATACGATTCAACGACAGGCTGATGAACCAGCTGGACGTCGACCGGTTCTTCTATTCGGTGCGGCCTTACTACAAGCCTTACCGTGTCGGCCGCCAGGAGTATCGCGGCGCAAACGCCGGGGATTTTTCCGGTATCAACGAGATCGACCTGCTCTTGGGCCTGTGCCGCGCCAACGACCCCTACTATGCGCAGCTTCTGGTCGACAAGATGCTGTTCATGTTGCCGTCCGATCAGGCGCGGCTGCGCGACTGTATGACGCGAACGAGCCTGCTGGATGAGCTGCTGTCGTTCGTCGACGACCATCAACTCGCAGATTGGTTTCAGCAGAATGCCCGGGCGTACCTCGAGGTCTGCGATCTGTTCGGGCAGGCGGCGGCGCAGCACCACGATGGTTTGGTCAGGCGGTTCATCGAGAGACCCGCGGCAAATCTCGATGAGCGGGGCCTGGAAGGAATCACCGCCAGCGGGCCGCCGCTGCCGGTGCTGTTGCGCTCGCTCGAAGTGCTGCGCGACCTGCGGCTCGCCGCCGATCGCCGCGACATCGCGACGCGGCACGACGATCTCTGCAAGCTTCGCCGCGTCGTTCGTGACCATCGCCGGCCCGCTTGCGCACCCGGAGCCTCGCAGTAGTATGTGTACCGAAAGGCCGGTTCGAGGAGGGCCCAATTAGTCAATAAAGGCCGCCGAACTGAAAGCACACTGAGGCGATGCACTCACTGGTGGTCCCGCGGAATCGGTTCCTCCCAGGACTTCGTCCGAATGATCACGCCGTCCCGCAACAAGGTGCGCGTGTACCGGTAGAAGAAGGTTTGTGCATCACTCGATACGTCGAGGCGCCCGCGCCAGGTGAGCACGTGATCCTTCACCGCCTGGATGTACTCTGAATCTGAGCGTTGTCAACATCAGAATACCGATAACGCGGCTCAGCATGCGGGACTCCGAATGACCACGCGGCAATATACGCTATGCGATAGGCTGCTTCGGTAAATCCCGCAATGAGTCTTAAGGCCGATCCCTACTCATCCGCCACGATCCCTGCCTGCCGCGGTCCGCACGTGCCGATTGCAGCATCGGCGAGGCACGGTTGACTACTCCGTCGCGGAAGGCTGTCGGCCACGTCGATACACTCAACGGCGGTATTCGAGAACGATACCAATACGTTCGATACCCCGAGGAAGGGATATGTCAATGACGGAAGAGCAGGCCAAGTCCTATATGACCAAGTTGTTGACGGCGATGAGCCGGGCAGGGGGATCCGACCTCTTCATTTCCAACGAATTCCCGCCGAGCATGAAAACTCACGGCACCATGCGACCGATGACATCGCAAAAGCTCTCAGGTGAATTCACCCGTCAGCTGGCCGACTCTCTGATGAACCCGCGCCAACGCGAGGAGTTCGCCAAGGAACTCGAGTGCAATTTCGCGATCTCGATTCCGGGCGTTGCGCGCTTTCGCGTCAATGCCTTCGTTCAACAACAACACGTGGGTATGGTGATCAGAACCATCCCCGCTGAAATTCCCGATTTCGCGACCTTGGCTTTGCCGGAAATCCTCAAGGAAATCGTCATGACCAACCGCGGTCTGGTGCTGGTCGTGGGCGCGACCGGATCGGGCAAATCGACGTCGCTGGCCGCCATGATCGACCACCGCAACCGCTCGTCCCCAGGTCACATCATCACCGTGGAGGATCCGGTCGAGTTCGTGCATCGATCGCAGCAATCGTTGGTCACCCATCGCGAAATCGGCATCGACACTCACTCCTGGCATCACGCATTGAAAAACACGTTGCGCCAAGCGCCGGACGTCATTCTGATCGGAGAGATACGCGATGCCGAAACCATGGAGCATGCGGTGGCATTCGCCGAAACCGGGCACCTATGCCTGGGTACGCTGCATGCGAACAGCGCCAACCAGACCATCGACCGCATCATCAATTTCTTTTCCGAGGAGCGGCGCAACCAGTTGCTGATGGATCTGTCCAGCAACCTCAAAGCCATCGTCTCACAGCGGCTGATCCGCACCGCCGACGGGAAAGGGCGCAAGGCAGCCATGGAGATCTTGATCAACACGCCGATCATTGCCGACAAAATTCTCAAAGGAGAGTTTCATGAGATCAAGGCGATCATGGCGAAGTCGCGCGAGCTGGGGATGCGGACCTTCGATTGGTCCCTGTTCGAGCTCTATAACGATGGCGACATTTCGTATGACGAGGCGATCCGCAATGCCGACTCGGCGAATGAGCTGCGTCTGAATATCAAGCTGAACGGCACGCGGGCCGCGCCGGCATTGGCCGTATCCGCTTCGTAGCGCTCCGGCGGCGCGGCGTTCCGGCCCCACTCCGCCTTACGCGCAATCAGCTAGGTCGTCGTCGGCCGCCGATTCCTCGACGAACAAGGGATTGTCGGAGGCAATCTGACGGCCCATGAACGCAATCTTGTCCCATTGCTCGGTCTGCAGGTAGTCGCGGTCGCGCGCGAATTTCTGCACGACTTCCAAAAACGCCTTCCGGTTCGTGGTCGCCGCGGTGTAATAGAGCTCGAGGAGCTTCATGCGCAGATCGTGGCGGTCGGGTTCGCGCTCAATCGCCATCTTCAGCACATCCGCGAGACTCGTGCGTCGTTCCTTCACCACCGCGCGTTCATTGAGCACGCTGGGCATTTGCACGTGGTGCGCGGTCAGATCGAGATCGGGAAAATTGTAGTCGAGCCGCGTCGGATCCATCGGCAGATTCACGGTATCGACATGCAGGTCGACCGTCGGGTCTTGCGGCGCGGCGCGCGACGAGGCACCGGCGGCGAATTCGCTGCGCCCGGCCGGTTCGGCAAGTGCGGGTAGCACGGGATGCGTTGAATCGCTGTCGTCCGCCGCTGCGGCATGTGCGCCAGCCTTGGCTTGAGTGTCGTCAGGCGCGCAAGCTTGCGGGATGTCCTGCACGCACTCCTGCGCAAGCGCTTGTCCCGGGTCTTGAGCGCCACCGTGGAGGGTGTCGGGTGTGTCGTCAGCAGTCACCGCGTCGGCCGCCGCTGCATCGGCCGGCACCGGACCGGCGGCCGCTGCAACCCCATCGTTGGGCGACCGGTTCAACATCGCGGTGCGCCGCCGGAATTTGATATAAATGGCGGCCAGAGCCGCGGACAATAGTCCTAAGCCTGCGACGACCGGAACCAGAGCCGTGTATCCGCGGCTGGGCCGCGCGTGCGGCGCGCTGACCGCCTGCGCTGTGTTGACTGTCTGCGCCGTGTTGACTGTCTGCGGTGCGTTGACTGTCTGCGGCGTATGGGCTGTCTGCGGTGCGGGGACGGGCAGTGGCTCGTCGGCGCGCGCCGCTTGCTGCCGCAAATCGAGCAATTGGACGCGTTCGCTTTCCAGCACGCCCTTCATCTCACTCAGCTTCTGTTCCAGCGATTGAACTCGACGGCCGAGTGCCTCGGCTTCAGCCATATCGGACGCCTTATCGACTGCATCGACTGCGGTGCTAGAGCCAGCCGTATTGGGCGTCGCGCCGGTGGCGGGTGCCGAGGGGACGGACGCCGTGGTGACGGACTCCGTGGCAGCAGGCGTCGCCGCCATTGCACCACTCGCCGCGACCGCTCGAGCGCGCCAGGCCGTCATCTGCGCGTGGACTTCGCGCTTCGCATCGATCTTGGAAATTGCCGCCGCCTCTGCGTGCGAGGGGATGGTAAGCACCGCGCCGCGATGCAGCTGATTGATATTACCGTCGAAGGCATTGGGATTCGCGCGGAAGATCGCGATCATCATTCTTTGTAGATCGGACTCGGATCGCTCACCCACGCGCCACGCGACACCGCGCAGCGTAGCTTTTGCGCCGACTTTGATATGCGTGGTCTTGCGCACGGCATGCTCGGCGCCCGCGTCGGGTTGACCGGTCGGCGAGTCGGCCTGACGCGCCACCGTTTGAGTCTTTGTCTCGACGATCGGAGTCGCAACGGGGGGCGTGGCAGGGACGTTGGGCATCGCCGGGATACCGGGTGCGGCGGGGACGGTGGACGCGACGGGGGCAGCGAGTGCGGACCCGAGGCCGGCCGGATCGAGCAGCAAGGTGTACTGACGGACCACTTCTCCATGGCTCCAATGCAGGTCGACCAGAAAGTTCACCACGGGCTCGGTAAATGAATCGTTGGAGCGGACGACGAGCACCGGCCGGCCCTGGCTGTCTCGAGTGACCTTGAACGTCGTCGAGGACAGGAACGACGGTCGATCGGCGCCGTAACGCAGGAAGGTCTCGCGATTCGCGACAGCGGCCCGCAGGTCGATCAAATCGAGCGCGGTTGCTCCGACGATGTCGATCTCTGCGGCGAAGCGCTCGTTGAGCCCGGAATCCACGTGGATGTCGCCCAAGCCAAGCGCATGAGCCGCGCCGGGCATCGAAAGGGTCATCATCAACATTAACGGGTGCTTCCCGATCGGCATCGCCTACTCCAGGGTACTGCTTGAACACCCCGACCTTCGGTCGAGGCGGTACCCATCGCACACCATGGATCCACCTGAGGCAAATGCTATGCGACGGATTCTTGCCTTGGATATAGCGGTATTCCAATCCTTCGACGCAGTTCACGCATGTTTGTCGGAACGGGCAGCGAAGCGTGCAAGACCCAAATTTCTAGGGCCCGCCTGGATTTCGAGCAGCACGCCGTATTCGGCCCGGATAGACTCTGTCGCCGGTAAACATAATCGCGGATTATCAGGTACGGGTTGCCTGACGGCGCGCGAATCGGCGCAGCAGTTGGCAGTGCACCGCGAGATACCCCGGCACCGCGACTTCGATGCGATTGCGTATGAGCGCATTGACTCGCCTCAGTGCGTGGAAGGGGATCGACGGGTAGCAGTGGTGCTCGACATGGTAGGGCATCTGCCAGGCGAGCAAGCGCAGCATTCCGGTGGTGTACGTCGTGCGTGTGTTGCTGAACGGATTATCGTCCAGCGCGCAGCCGGTGTGCTCGGCCATGAGAAACAGCCGAAGGAAGGGCTGTCCCGCGAGCAGAGGGAATACCCAATAGATGAGTGCGTCGGAGCGGCGCAGGAGGAGCGATAAGCCGAGCACCGCCAGATAGCCGATCCAGAGAATTCGTGCCTCGCGCACGATGGCCGCGCGCATGCGCGCCGGCACGAAGGATTCGCTTACCCGGCCGGTGAGCGCATGGCGAAGCGTGACGCTGATCCGCTTGTGCCAATTGGGCAGGCCCGATGCGCGCCATAGGTAGGAGCCCACCGTGTCGGGCGCCGGCTGCGCCAGTTCCGGATCGCGTGCAGGATTCTGGGTGAAACGATGGTGGGCAAAGTGAAATCGCCGGAAGTACTGCGGCGGCAGGAGCAGCAATGCCCCGCAGATCCAGCCTACCGCCGCGTTGAGCCGGCGGCTCGCGAAGGCCGACCAATGCGTGGTCTCGTGCAGCGGACAGAAGAGAAAATTGAGCACGATCCCGTGCACCGCGATGGCGGGCACGATCAAGAAGCCGCCTCGGGCCGCCCAAACGAGAACGCCGGCAGCGAACAGCAGTGTGAGGTGCGCGGATAATTGCAGGACTCCGCGCGTGTTCGAGCGCCGCGATAAGCGTCGCAAGGACTCGCGGTCAGGGCTGCCGGCCGTTACCCCCTCGACGCCCATCAAACTCCCCGGATCGGAACCTGCGAATTTTCCCCGAGAGCGGCATTGGTCACTCCGCGCACGAAGGGAATCGCGATGATCGCCGGCACTGCGGCCAACACGACATACCAAGCCGGTGCGAACACCGAGCCCGATTTCGTGCCGAGCCATGTCAGGATCGCCGGCGCAAAGCCGCCGAAAATCGTGATTGCCGCATTGTAGACGATGGATACACCCGTCGCGCGCACGCGAATCGGGAATAGGCTAGACAGTGCCGCCGGCGCGACGCTCGTGAAGCTCGACACCATCACGCCAAAACCCGATAGCACGAGAATGAGGGTGGCGGTCGACTGCGACGCCGCGAGCAAGTGAAACAGAGGTAGCACTCCCGACAGCAGCAGAACCACGCCGATCGTCAGTACCCGTGCGTGGCCGATGCGGTCGGCCAAGGCACCGAAGGCGAAGCAACCGATTGCAAACACCACGTTGCCGATGAGAGAGCTGCCGAAGGCTTGCGCGGCGGTGAAGCCGAACGCTTTCTGCGCCAACACCGGCATGAAGATCAGCAACACGTACACGGCCACTGCCCAGAGAATCGAGATACCCATTCCGACCAGCAGCGATCGTGAGTGTTCCCGAAATACCATTCTCACGGGTGCCGCGCCGGCCCGTGCCTCCGGCCGCTGCGCCGCATCAGCGCGAAATTGCGGGGTCTCTTCGAGCGTTCTTCGCAGATAGAGACCGACCGGCACGATCGACAAGCCGATTAGAAACGGGATCCGCCATCCCCAGCCGGTGACTTCCGACGCCGACAATCGCGTCGTGACGGCGAAGGCGACGAGCGCGCCCAATATGTTCGACATTCCCATGCTGGCTTGAAGCCACGCGGTGTATCGCCCGCGCTCGTGCGAGGGCGCATGCTCCACGAGAAAGGCGGTCGCGCTGCCGATTTCCCCGCCGGCTGAAAATCCTTGAAGAATTCTTCCGGCGAGGAGCAGCAGCGGCGCGCCGATGCCGATCGCGGCGTAGGAAGGGGCGGCCGCGATGATCAGGGTGCCTCCCGCCATGATCAAGATGGTGAGCGTCAAGGCGGCCTTGCGGCCGGCGCGATCGCAGTAGTTTCCGATCAGGACCGCGCCGAGCGGACGGATGACGAAACCCAGTCCAAAAACCAGGAAGGCCTTGACCAGATCCAGACCGGGGTCGCGGTGCGGAAAGAAATTCGCGGCGATATAGATCGCGAACAGCGCATAGACGGAAAAATCGTACCATTCCAATAGGTTGCCCACGGATGCCGCGAGGATCGCGCGATTGATGCCGTGGCTGGGTGAGGTTGCCGGATCTCTCATATTTCAGTAGAATGAAATCGACCCAAAAGTTTCTATGGAGATCCGCATGCCGCGCGCCTCGGTCGACAGCAAACCCGAACCCCGCCGCGTATTGACCGGCGCGGTTCTGCGTGCCCGCGCATTGCTGGAAATTACCCAGTCCAGCCTCGCGCAAATTCTCGGGTTGAGCCCGTCAACCGTGTCGCGCATGGCGAACGGAACTTATACCTTGGATGCTCAGAAGAAGGAATGGGAACTCGGCGCCTTGTTCGTACGACTGTTTCGCTCGCTCGATGCTCTGATCGGTTCCAACGATGCGGCGGCCCGCGGCTGGCTGAACGGACAGAATCATGGGCTGACCGGCCGGCCCATCGACTTGATTCGCAGCACAGAAGGCTTGGTTCGTGTCGTCCAATACCTGGACTCCGCGCGCGGTCGCATCTGAGGCGCCGCGGACGCGGCGGCGCCTGTGGCGCGCGGTGGAAGCCCAGCACATCGCCTCGACGCTGCGGCTGGTGACGAACGTCGAGGAGCAACTCCTGCTCGAGAGGCTGCTGGACCGGAGCAAGCCACCGCTGCCGCCTACGGCGAGCGGCCTGCACTACCTGCTATCGACTCCTTTCCGCTATTCCTCGCCGATCGGCTCGAGGTTTCGCGCGCCCGCCGATTCTGGCATCTGGTACGGCGCCGAGGCGCAGCGCACCGCCTGCGCCGAGCTCGGATTTTGGCGCTGGCGATTCTTGATCGACAGCGACGCGCTGCAAGCCATCGGACCGTCGCCGCAAACCGTGTTTCGAGCCGGTATCGACGGGCGCCTGGTCGATCTGACCCGGTCTCCGTTCAAGAAATCGCGCGCGGAATGGACCCATCCGGACGACTACGGTCCGACGCAGGGTTTCGCTCGTGTGGTGCACCGGGCGGCCGTCGATGCGATTCGCTATGAATCGGTGCGCGATCCCGAGCACGGGGCGGCGGTGGCCGTGCTTCGGCCATCGTGCTTCAAGCCGCGCAAACCCTTGGAACAGCACACCTGGTTCTTGACGGTGCGGCGAGCCGCGGTCGTCTGGCAGCGCGAGGGCGAAACTTTCGAATTTGACGCGGGCGCATGGCGTCAATGAGCCAAGGCTCCTCCCATTCCATGCGCATGGAGGTCGAGACCGAGTCCTGGGCTTACAAGGTGCCGTTTCGCGTCTCGCGCGGCGCCGAATCCGCGCTCGACGTCGTGGTGGTCACGTTCACCGACTCGGACGGTCACGTCGGCCGCGGCGAGGCGGCGGGGGTGGACTACGACGGAGAAACCGTGACGCTCCTCTGCGCCCAAATCGAGGCGGTTCGACCCGCAATCGAACACGGGGTCGCGTCGCTCGTTCCGGGCGGGCAGACAAGTACGTGCGCGAAGAACATCGCCTCGCCCTCGAGGAGGCCATCCGCAAGTTCACCGCGTTGCCGGCGCAACGCCTGCGGCTCACCGATCGAGGCGTATTGAAGCAAGGCCTCTGGGCCGACGTGGTGGTGTTCGATCCGGGGGTCGTCGCGGATCGCTCGACCTTCAGCTCCCCCAACTTACTGGCCGTCGGCATGCGCTGGGTGCTGGTGAACGGGGTTCCGGTGATTGCCGAGGGACAGATGACGGGCGCGAAGCCGGGCCAGGTGTTGCGCGGCCCCGGCTATAAACTTGTCCAGAAGCGCTGACGCGCCAGCGCGGCGAAGGCCCTGACGGCGGCGCCCTGTGCCCAGGCAGACGGTTCGGTGGGACAATGCTCGTAGGTCTCGATGTCCCAGCTCGGAAGCACGTCGGCGGTTACCCCGGTATACGTGCCGTCATCGGCCAACGCGCGGCGACAGGCACCCGCTGCGCGTTCCAGTGCTTGCGAGGGGAGTGAGACGAGTCCGCGCGCCGCAGGGTGCAGGGCGGCCGCGACGTAGAACGTGGCCGCCGATGTTTCGGTATCGGCCGCCGGATGGTCGAGCACAGCGGCCCAATTGCCATCGGGACCTTGTGTGTGCGCCAAACGCTCCATCACCTCCGCGGCAAGATCAGCCACTTCGCCGGTGCCGATGCCGTCCAGCAGATGGACCAAATCGAGCAAACCGAGCAGCGCCCATCCCATGCCGCGGCTCCAGGCGACATCGTTGTTCCGCTTGTGCGTCGGGTCGAACCATTGCGCCCAGCCCGCCTTGCAGCGCAGGACCCGCATGCAGTCGGTTGCCACACGAATGGCTTTCTCTGCGAATCGGCCATCGCCTCGCCAGCGTGCTGCCAGCGCGTAGGTCGCCGGCAGGTGGTACACCGCATCGATGCAGAGCCCAAAGCGGAAGAACAGCCGATGGGGCTCGAGCGCGGGGACCGCACCGTATGCCTTAGGCAGACCTTCCAGCAAATTGAGCACTCGGTCGCCGGCCTGGGCCGGCAGATCACCGTCCAGCACCAGCCGGATGATGGCCGCTCCCGGCGCCAGCGCATCGTCGAAATTCGGCAGGCAGTGGCGATGCCAGCGTTGCAGCGTTTCGATCACGTGATCGCGATAATTGCCGGCGCCCAAGGCGTGGGCCTCCATCAGCCCATCGATGGCGATCGCGTCGCCCCAGTACCAGCAGTGGAAGCGCCAATCCGTCAGGCGGTCTGCGGCGCGGCGCACAGGTGTGACGCTCGATGGGTTCATGAACAGCGAGCTCGTCTCGGCGATCGGCGGCGAGTGCGGCGCGATTCTCGCTGCACTCGCCGGCCTATCTCTATCTCGGAGGCGTCAGAACTTCTGCCCGAATTTGACTCCGAACTCCGCGGGTTTGATGGGGTAGATATGCGCATTCAGCAAGCAATAGTGGACCCCATCGTTGCACTCCGAATTTCTGCCCAGCTGTCCGCGCTTGTCGAAGGCGTTCTCGACGAAGGCTTCGACATGCCAGTTGTTGAGACCCGTGCCGGCCGAGAAATCGAAGGTGGTGAACGACGGCGTGTCCCCCGCATAAATGCGGGTCGATTCGAGGCTATAGGTGGTGGAACTCTGGTGCACCACCGATCCCTGAACGAAACTCTTGTAGTCTCGCATATTGAAAGCATAGCGGGCGGTGCCGTTGGCCTTGACCTTGGGTGTCGCCGGCAGTTGCGTGCCCGGGTAGGCATCGACGAAGTCGGCGGTGCAAGTCTTTTGCGACACGCCCAGCGGCGACGGCCGGCAGAAGACCGATGTGGTTTCGAGTCGTAGCAGTCCCGTCGCCGCCAATGACAAACTAAGATGGTCGGTTGCTGCCCAGTTGATCTCCGTTTCGAGGCCCTCCACCTTGGCGTTGCCGGCATTGACGATGGAAGTGATCCCGTACTGGCCTTGCACCGCGGTTTGCGCATCCTTCCACCGCTCATAGAAAACGGCGCCGTTCGCCCGCAGCCGGCGATCGAACCAGGCGGTTTTCCAGCCCACTTCAAAATTGGCGAGCGTGTCTGCCGCATAGGACCCTGCGGTCGGCAGGCGGTTGTTGCCGCCGGGCCGAAACCCCGTGGACCACGTTGCGTAGACCATGGCATCGGAGTCGATTTGATACTGCAAATTGATCTTATGTGTTTCGCCGTGCTGGACGACTTTCTTGTCGGTATTGACGCACGGCCGGTTACCTCCGGTATACACCCCCGGCGTGGTCACGATGGGATTTCCCAATTGATCGCAAAGCGCTTCGCCGCTGTGCGTGGAATAGCCGTTGTCATTGAAACCGAAGAATCCATAGAGCGTATTGTTGACCCAGAACTCGCGGATGCCGCCCGTCAGCTTCAATTTGTCCGTGATATCGAAGGTGGCGTCGCCGAACACCGCGTAGTCGCGGTCGGTGCGATCCTGCTGCGACAGGTAATAAACGTCTTTCTGGCCGGCAACTTCGTAGAAGACCGGCAGGTTGGGTATATCGAACTCCGCGCGAATGTCGTCCGTCTGACGCTGATAGAACAGACCCGCCGTCGCTCTGAAGCGATTCTCCGCCGGCGAAGCGATGCGCAGTTCATGACTCATCTTGGTGTACTTGTCGGTGTTCTTGGTGTATTGCACCGTGCGATCGAGCAGGTGGCCCGCGGCGTCGATGAATCGGGTGTACGTCGTATTATTCGCGATAGCCTGCGCATCATAGCCGATGGAGTACTGCGAGTAGTCCACCAGGTTGTCGATCCGGCGCTCAAACCAGCCGCCTGAATACAAAAGGTCCCAGTTGCTGATTTTCCCCTCGACCGTGAGTTGCGACTGGTACCACTTATCCACGTTGTAAGGTTGGAAGTAATCCGCCACGTTGAGATCGCCGAAGTGGGGGTCGTAGCTGAAATCTCCGTTCGATTTTTGGTTCTGTGCAAGCACCGTCGGTGTGATCGACCACTGGTCGTTGAGATCCACCTTGAGGGCCGCCCGGCCGCCGTAGCTGTCGACGTCGTTGGCACGACTCTTCACTACGTTCGCATTGTTG
>Ga0137407_10002155_pt1 | contig 12964 bp, 15 predicted proteins | sample CZOMad2_2_16fung_FD_108410 | JGI IMG/M metagenome (GOLD analysis project Ga0137407, IMG submission 108410) | Vadose zone soil fungal communities from Angelo Coast Range Reserve, California, USA - CZOMad2_2_16fungal (Illumina Assembly) | ecosystem: Environmental > Terrestrial > Soil > Vadose...
ACCTTTCGGGCAAGACCTTCACGTTTGCTGAGAAATGCCATTTCCGTTCCCTACCAAAGGTGCGAGATGAAAAATCCCACATTCATTACGGAGCTACACAAGAAGCTCGGAGCTCCATCGAGCGAAGCCGTCGAAAGTCTTCGACTGCTGAAAGCTTTCCTTAAGTTAGCGCCCAGGGAACGCTTCGAAGTCATCGAGCTGGTTGAGCGTCTCGCAACCGAAGGCTCGTCCGCCCCCGACCACCCGCTATCCTGACGGCGAGCAGTTCAGGCGCCGTTCAGAATCGTCGCCGGCGGTCGCGTTGCGATCGCATAGATTGCGCCTCCATCCAGAGCCTCCGACTGGTGAAGCGTGCCGGCGGGCAATAGGATGGTGTCACCAGCGCCGCAGACGCGCTCGCCGCCGTCCCACATGAAGTTCAGCCTGCCGCTGATAATGATCAGGATCTCGTCGACCGCGTGGGTGTGAAAATGATGCACCTTGCCCGCGGCGTCGCGCTGCAACTCGACGCAGCCCTGTTCCGGAAGCAGCTCAAGGATGGCGGGGTCGATCGAAAATTCGGTCTTTGTTCCACTGATGATCCGGGTCATGCGGCTTGCTCCGTGCCTTCGATTTTCGAGGTCTTGGTTTGGGCGAGCTTGGCGAATGGGCATCCCAAGGTTTGATGATTTTCGTCGTGCAGGAAGTATTGCTGATGCTCGCGCCCGTCGTGATTTCCGTAACGTCCAAGAAGCGGAGAGGGGCTGGTGCTGTCGTAAGGGATGAGCCGCTTGCGCACTTCGGCGAACGCGGCTTCGGCCGCTTTCTCGGAGCCGAGGATCTTCTCGAATACCCAGCGCGGCTGGAACGTCAGCATCAGGGTACTTGAGCGGCGGCTTTGCCGCATCACATGGGCGGGCGTGCTGCAGACCACGAAGATCGGTTCGCCTGCGAACGAAAACTCCCACATCGGATGGTCGGTCTGTTCGGGGATGCCCGCAGGCCACGGGCTCTTGTCGATCTGCGCCAATTGATCGAGCAGCAGCCAGAATTTCTTGTGATAGGCGTCGATCGTTTGCACAGGTCCCGGGCGGGTGAAAACCACGAGCGACGTGTTCGGCCCGTACGAACGCGACTCGGCGACGAACTGGGCGAGCTGTTCGCCGAGGGCTTCGGCGTCGAGCTGGTCGAGAAACAGATAACGCAACTGATCCTGACGGTAGCCGGCAACGCCGAACACACAGGGAAACGGCCGCGACTCGCTGCTCATTTGCGCTTCGAACTCGGAAAACATCACGCTCTGCCACGTGCTGACCGCAAAATTCGAACCCACTTCGCTCTTTCTCACATACAAACGCGACATACGTTCCCCTTTGTGCTTGGCGCCATTGTCAAACTATCAATTTGGGTCTCATCAATATCGGCCCCACAATTCCCGGAAGCGACATCAGCAGCAGCAGTGCAATGAGTGCGCTGTAGCCGGCGTCGCTGATGGAGGCCGGGTCCACCTGCCGGGCGCTAGTTGGGGCCAGCTGGCTGAAAGCAACCATCGCGAACCCGATGATGGGCTGCGAAGCTCCGGCAAATATTCCGGCGGCGGTCGTGTTGACGGACGCGCCGACGCCGATCAACTCGGCGGTGTAGAGGCGCTTGGTGCATTTGAGCACCAGCGGGACGGTGCCGCCCGCGACCAGGCCCAGCACGACAAATACGATTCCGACATAAAACAGGCCGAACGCATGCGCAAAGGGCGGCAGCAGCATCGCGATCAGCAGCATCCGCAACAGGCAGATTCGAACGAGTGCCGCGTCGAGCGCGACCACGCGGTCGGCCGCGTGACCGAGAAAGATCGAGCCGGCGACATTGCCGATCATGAAGGCGAGTAGCGGAGCGCCGGCCGCCGACGGCGACAGGTTGAAGACATGAGCCACCATCGGGATGCCCCACACGCCCGACAGCGTCGTCACGACCGCGAAATGGGACGCGAAGCTCATAGCGCATCCCCAGTTCGCGACCTGCGTGAGCGATCGCCTGCTCGCCAAGAGGACGCTTTTCAGGGTCTTGTCGCTCTGCGCCGCCTGGGACGGCTTCAGCGTCACCGAGGCGAAGGCGAGGTTCGCGACCCCGACGCAGGCGATGAAAATGAAGCAGGCGCGCCAACCGAATCCACTGACCGCGGCAGCAAGCGGCGTCGTCGCCAGGACGCCGCCGAGATAGCCCGACACCTGCGAGATGCCCGACATGAAGCCGAACCGTTCATCGGCGAAATTCTGTGCCACGAGTTTCAACAGCGCGGTGAAGACCAGGGCGTCGCCGCAGGCCACGATCAGGCGGGCGACAAACACGTCGAGCAGGTTCGGCGCGAGTGCAAATGCAGCGCTGCCAAGGGAAGACGCGGCCATGCTGGATAGCACCACGCGTTTGACGCCAAAGCGGTCGACCAAGAGGCCCGCCGGAATCTGCATCAAGGTGTAGCCCCAGAAATAGCTTGAGGCCAGCATCGCGACGCCGGCAGCGTCGGTGCTGAAATCGTGCATGAAACCAAAGCTGACCGATTGCGGCGACATGCGCTGCAGGAAGGCGACCGCATACGCGGTCGCTACCGTTGCCCATGCCAGGTAAGCGCGATCTCCGAGGCGGAACGGCGAGGCGAGCACGGCCTGTTGTCCGGGCATCGGCGTCATATCCTTGCGACGCCGACTGAAAACAGCGCGTCCGCTGAATCCGGAATGATCCGCGATATCGCCGCATCAACCAGCGATGCCGTGCCGTGATAGGTCTGCCGGTGATGCTTGATGTGGCCGTAAGCGCCGCGCATGATCATGCTCGGCAGTTCGAGCGCCTTTCCGGGGTAAAGCGAGGAACACATCTCCACGCACGCCGCCTGCAACGCGGCATCCTGGGCGTCACCGAGCAGCGAAGGGGCGACTTTTTCGCAGATCTTGGCGTTCGCCGCCCATACGATCGGATTGCGGGTTCGCCATCCGTACAGGATGCCGGCGTTCTCCTGCGTCGCGGCACGGCAACGCTTGAGGATTTTCGATGTGAAGAGTCCGTACAGGCCGCGTCCCTGATGGGCTGGAAGCACCTCGGTGCCGCTGCGGTAGACGGCGAGGCGGCCTGCGACGTTGAGTATGCGGTAGACCGAAAACGCAACCAGTCCGGACCTGTCATGAATAAAGATGAGGCTGTATTTGCTGTCGAATGGCGAGGACGCCGCGGTCCAGTGCGGCTCGGTTGCCTTCCAGTTCACGGCGATGATGTCGTTCATCGCCTCCATCAGCGCCGGCCGGTCGGCGTCGCCGATTTGGGAGGCATCCGGAAAGCTGAAGACCTCGTAGTCGGCCCACCGCGACGGGATCGCTTGGTATTGGCTGCCCAGATTTCGCGACATGGCGGAGCTCCAACTATCCGAAGCCCAGCTATACAGGCGGGCCTCGAATGGCTTAAAGGACAATATGCCCTCGAAATCTGCCAAATCCCGGCGGCCCGACCTGCGCGAAAAACTGCCCGCGAGGCGGATCGCGATCGCCGCTTTTCCCGGCGTGACCCTGCTCGATATTTCCGGTCCGGCGCAGGTCTTCGCCGAACTGCAGGAGATCGAACTGCCGGCCGCGGGCTACGCCCTGTCCTATCTTTCGACGTCGGGTGGACTGGTGCCAACGGACGTCGGGATGATGGTTGACACCGTGCCGATTTCGACCGTCAGGTCTCATCAGGTCGATACGCTCATTATCCCGGGCGGCCCGGGCATCTGGGCGCTGCGTCAGGACCCCACCTTGATGAAATGGATCATGCAAACCGTGCCCAAGGCACGGCGGATTGCATCGGTTTGTCTCGGCGCCTTCGTGTTGGCCTGGACGGGCGCGCTGGATGGCAAGCGCGCCGTGACCCATTGGCGATATTGTCCGAGGCTGCAGGACAGTTTTCCCGACATCCAGGTCGAGCCGAACGCGATTTTTGTTCAGGACGGAAGGGTGTGGTCATCCGCCGGCGTCAGCGCCGGCATCGACCTCGCGCTTGCGATGATCGAGGAGGATTTCGGCCACACGATCGCATTGGACATCGCGCGGCGCCTGGTCGTCTTTCTGAAACGTCCCGGCGGCCAAAGCCAGTTTTCGACCGTGCTCGCCGCGCAGGCCTCCGATGTCGAGGGGCGCTTCAGCGCGTTGCACGCCTGGATCATCGAAAATATCGCGAGCGACCTCAGGGTGGAAACGCTGGCCGAGCGTGCCGGGATGACGCCGCGGACTTTTGCCCGCACCTATGTCAGCCGGACGGGCATGACGCCGGCGAACGGGGTCGAGGCGCTGCGCGTGGAGACGGCGCGGCTCCTGCTCGAGAGCAGACAGGTCGGCGGCGTCGTCGAGGTGGCGAAACGGGCGGGCTTCGGTGACGATGAACGAATGCGGCGGGCCTTCCTCAGGCACCTCGGCGTGACGCCATCGGAGTATCGGCGGCGCTTTTCGGGATGAGGGGATCGGAATGGTTGTCTGGCGCGGGCGATCACGAGATCAGGCGTCTACCATATCTGCGCAATGTATCGGATGGCAGCTCCCCGAATGCCAGGCGAAAATCACGGGCAAAATGGCCAGGGTTCTGGAAGCCGCATTTCAGCGCGATCTGGATCACCGACGCGTCTCCCTCGGCTTGCTCCAGCATCTCTCGCGCCCGGTCGAGCCTGATGCGCTTGGCGAAATCCGCCGGAGAATAACCCCGGTCCTTCTTGAACTGCCGGTACAGGCTTCTGGCGCAGGTCCTAGCGACAGCCGACATCGCCTCGATGTCGATCGGCTTGTTCCAGTTCGCCTCGATGAACTCCTCGACGGTCTTGACCGCGGATGCGTTGGATGCCGGCGGCTTGCGAAACAGGAAGTGCGTATAATTGTGCCGCGTGTACATGAGAAATTTCATGATCGCGATGCGCGACATCTCGGCCGTGGCAAGGTCGGAAAAGAGAGCGCCGCGCGTGTTGAAGTCGGACGCAAACTGGAAAATCATGCGGCGCACGCGTTTCATCGCCGGATGCTGATCGGGGCCATCGTCGAACACGAGTTCGTTTTCGATCCGCTGTCCCAGCAGGGCGCCGAGATAGCGTTGCAGGGCTTGTTGCTCGATGCGGAGCACGAGATGACGGTAGCTCGACTGGAAGTCGAACCTAAGAGGAACGCCGGCCGGCAGGATCCCCGAGCATGAGCCCCGTGCGACTTCGCCGCTTAAATTCCCGCCGGAATAGCGAACCTTCCCGTCGATATTGAAGATTTGCCGGATGAACGGCACCTCACCGAAGCCGATCGAAACATCGCTCGAGAAGGCGCAATAATACACAATGAGGTCGCCGACCCGCAGGTGGTTGGCGCGAGTCTCGAACCTCTTTTCACTGCTTGGGACGTCGAAGCTGGTTGCGCCGAACAGCGCGAAAATCCGGTCGCGCGCGTATTCGGGATCACGGGTACGGATCGCCGGATAGTTGCTCAGGAGTGTTGTTCTGGAAGGCATCGGTCGAGGCGCTCGCAACCAAATGGTAACAAGAGGCCGTCGATTCCTGCACATTACGGCGCGAAATCAAACCAATCCAAAATTGTGATGCTGCGCCTGCGCTCCAGCGCCGCAGCATCATACCGCCGATGACGCTTCTATCTCGCTGTCGGCGCGCGCGTAATTCCACCCTGCAAGCCGCGGCGGAATCCACTCGCGACGTCGCCGTTCGGGCTAAGCCTTCGGTAAATCCAGCGGGGCGCGTCGATCGACCACGCGCTTCAAATCGCCCGGGAAAAGACATTCGAGCTTTTACTGCGGGAGCGGCCGGCGACGATGCTGTCCTCGTACCGGGGAGGCCGGGGTCAGGGCCGCGGCGCCTCTCCCGATCGTCAGGGGGGAGTTACAACATAAGGTTGAATGGCCCAACGGGCCCGATGATGGCTTCCGGTCTGCCTTCGGCAGGGGGCCAGCGGTCGCAAAGACGCGGCCCTGCAAATGTGATAATTGAATCGCATACCGGGAGGTCGCCGTCATGATTGAGCCGAAATTGGAAGTCCCCGCCGAACTGCGTGAGCTAGCCGAAAAAACCATCGAACAGGCAGAAAAAGCATTCAGGATGTTCTTTGACGCCGCAAGCAAATCCATGGGGTCCGTCCCGGGTGGGGGAACGGAAATCTCGAAACAGGCCCTGTCGTTCACTGAAGAGAACATGAAGGCGGCCTTCGAGCATGCGCGGAAGTTGGTCCATGCGACGGACCTTCAAGAGGCCATGCGCATCCAGTCGGAGTTCTTGCGAAGCCAGTTCACCAGTGCCGGGGAACATATGCGGCACATCACGGGCGAAGTGATGTCCGCCACCAAAGATGCGATGAAAGGCAAACCCTAGGGTCGCGGCCTTGGACGGTTGCCGGTGCCAAACGCAAATTGTGCGCTGCCCATAAAAAAGTCTTGCATGGGACCGCGCCCGGGACTTCAATCAAATTGCAGGTCCATGATGGGCCACCGGGTGCGTGCACCCGCCGTCTGTCATCCTTTCTGCTGATCCCTGTCGGCCAAAACCGGCAGGGATTTGCATTTGTGCCGCCGTTCCCGGCCCTCTGCTATTTGCGGAGGGAGCCGATATAGGCGGCGATATCCGCAGCCTCGGTCCGGTTCAGCGGAAAATTCGGCATCTTCGGATGCGGGTCGAGCAGAAAGTAAGCCACCTTTTCCGGTGAAAAGTCCGATTTTGCCGCGATCGCCGCGAAGGACGGAACGTCGGCGCTCGCCTGCTTCTGGCCGCTCTCCACGAGGTGACAAGATGCGCACCAGCGTTTGGCGAGATCCGCGCCGTGGCCGGCGTCGGCTGCCATGACCGGCGACGCGCCAAGCCCGACCGCGCCGACAATCAGGACCAGACTCTGTTTCAAGGCCACGTGCATCGGATACCCTTTCAAGATGTGCGTCATCGCCGCGATCAGCCGCAACAGGACCGTGGAAGGTATTTGAGGTCCATCCTGGCGATCAGGAGCTTCAGAGCCCTCAGCACGCGGCGATGAAGCTGTCGAACTGGAGGCGCCAGCGGTTCTGCCGCATTCGCGTCGCGGCTTTCGGTGGTTGGCGGCAATCCGCGTCTCCTGGCGTGCAATGTCGGCTCCGATCGGATGTGTGCATCCGCGTGCCGGGCAGCATGTCGCGCCCGCCGCGGCGGCGCTTTGATCTGGCGCAAGAACCGGTGCGGGGTGTCAGTAGTCGCCAGGATTGGCGATCATCGGCTGCTCGGTGTTCGCCGGCGCAAGATCGCTGGCGTCGCTATCCTTCAGGAACCGGTCGAGGGTCTCCTGAATCTTCTCTTTCACCGATTGAGGGCCGCGATCGCTCAAATCGGTATGCAACGCGCCGGTGTCGACGATATCGATTCCGCCGGGCTTGGCTTTCTCGGGCGGAGGCAGGACGCCGGGATCGGTCTTGAAGTTCGGGTCCTTGGAGCGGAATGACAGGATCTTCATCCTGTCGCTCAGTACGAAAGGCACCCGCAGATTGTCCAGGGTGATGACCTTCGACACCAATTCCGGGTGCTGTTTGGCGACATACATCGAGACGTCGCCACCGTTCGAATGTCCCACAAGCGTCAAGTGATCGTAATCGGCGTGCGGTTGCAGCTTTTGCAGCTCGCCGAGCACAAAGAGGATGTTGGCTTCGCAGCGCAAATAGACCGCGTGCCGGCCGACATAGGGCTGGCCGACTTTGGTCATCAGCGGCGGATCGCTCGGCAGGTCCTGCTGGATGCTGGCGACCAGATAGCCGCGAGCCGCCAGCACATTCGCGAGAAACGAATACTCGGTATTCCTGACGGTATTGCCGTTGCTGATAATGGCGACCGGGAGCTTCCATAATCCATTGTTCGCCTTCATCTCGTAGTCACGGCGTACGGCAAGGTCGACGGAGATGGGCCTTTGACGCGTCGCGTCGAACAGACTGAGCGTCTCGTGCCGAATGGCCCATTTGCTGATGGCAAAATATTCAGCTCCTGCGAGGACGCACAGACAGACCAGTATCGCAATTGCCCTCTTCATCTTCCAAGCCAATCAATCTTGATCAAGATATGGTGTTGAACGTGCGGCAGGCGAGTCTCGATCAGGACGGAAAAATGAAATTTAGGCAAGTCATGCGGGCAAAAGGTGGGCTCGATTCGCACTGCCGCAACATTGGCGGTCAGCTGGCTTAGTCGTTGGTTGCCGGTTTGGCCGCGCGGAGGGCGGCATCAATCTTTGTTTGAACGCGCCGAGCGGCGAGCGTGGTCAGCCGGGTCTGCGTTCTGCCGGTCTTGACCTTGTCGCCGATCCGGAACCGCCATTCCCAGATGTCCGGTTCGGCGGTCGGCATGATCGTATATTCTACGCCTTTGTAGATCACGGAGGTTCCCAGTTCCCATGTTAGTGGAGGACAATTTTTTGTTTATGGGCAATCCGGGCGAGTACGGGAAGTTCACGGATTTCCCCTCAGACGCGGGCGCTTTTGGTCCGAAGTTTGATCGTTGAATTCGGCTAATCCGCCGCTTGAGGCCACATCAGCGACCGGACTCTAAGCGTTGCCACCGCCAAAACATGACAATCAGTGCTGGCGTTACGTTATCCGCCAGTCCTATCCGAACGATTCGGCAACGACACGGATGCGGAACAACGGCTTCTTGGCGACATCCAGAAGTTCGAGCTGCCAGTGCGCGTTTGGCCTGAGGCTCCTTGTGGCATCGCGGACCAGATCGCCGCAGACGTTGGCCAGCTCAGTCCACGCCGCGTCGCGGTTTGCGAGGTCCGTGCTCAGATCGGCAACTTCGCCACCGGAGGTGTTCTGGATATGGAAATAATAGAGCGTCATGGGGGCGATCCGGAGCAAGCGAGCCGTACAACCTCGCGGCGCCAGCAACATGCGCGAACCCAGCGCCCTGCTCTTGATCTAGATCAGCTCTGGGAATTGAAAGACCCGGTCAAGAGTAATCGAGAAAAGCCTGTCTAGGTATCATAGTACGGAAATGGAAATTCGACGGCTGTCGTGCCGTCAGTAGGGCTACGGGCAAGGCGCCTGACCTCGCTCCGGACAGAGCTTGAGAGCATTGGACAGCGAAAGGAGCAGGCGCGCGGTCCGTGATTCATTATTTGGAGCGCGATAACTGAGGGGGAACGCCACGCCGATATCGGCCCGCAGATCATCGGACAGGAAGAATCGTACGCCACCGCCGGCGGAGGTCAGCGCAAGACCGTCGCCGATGCCAAAGCCGTCGTTCCAGACCGCGCCGGCGTCGACGAAGCCATAAAGCTGGTAGCCGGACAGATAGCGAAAATTGAGCTTCTGATCGAAACGCAACTCGAAAGAGCCAGCAATGCCGTTGTCGCCGCTGATCTCCGCACTGCCATAGCCGCGCCCGAAGGCGGCGCCGCCGAGATAGAATTGCTGCGAGGTGAATAACGGGCCGGATGCGATTTGACCGGCCGTCGCGACCTTCACCGACCAGGCGTCCGAGAGCGTCTGGTAGCGCGTCAACCACAGGCCGAGTACGGAAAAGTTGCCGGAAGCGCCGTCACGCGACAGCAAGTCGTCGCCTGAACGTGAGCTTCCGAGAATGTCGAGGCCCTGTCGCCAGGACAGCGTGGCAAAGTTGTTGCCGCCGAAGCCGTCCTGAAGCCGGTAGTCGGAGGTCAGGCTGACCGTGCGGATGCGATCGTTGTAGATGGGACCGGACACCGCGCTTTCGGAGACGTTGCTCAATCCCGCCGCCGCAGTGAGCGTCAACGTGGAGCGCTGCGATTGCAACGGCACGATGCTGCCGCGGATTTCAAGAGCTTCGGTCCTGATGTTGTCGTTGAAGAGGCGCCTGCTATCGCCTGGCCGAACCTCGCTATAGAGGGCTGACATGCCAAGCCTCGCGCCGTCGGTTCCGACCGGCGCGTCATAGGATAGGCGGCCGAACCCAAGTTCGCGCGGATCGTTGGCTGTGGTCGAGAGATTGAGCGCCAAGGTGTCGCCCGGCAGCAAATAGGAATTGAACGCGCCGGTGGCGTAGCTCTGCCAGGGGCCGACCGACGGCGATCCGAGATTGTCGATGCCGAATGACGTGTAGACATGCCAGACTTTCAGATGGACGATCAGGCGAAAGCGGCCGGTCGGCCCGCCGATCTCGTCAAGCGCGGAATCGGTGATGCGGACGCCCGGCAAGCCGTTGATCAGGAGCAGTTGCCGTTCGAGCGTTGCGAGATGCGAGGGATGTTCGGCCAGCACCGGGTCGAGAAGCGAACGTATGCCGAATTTTTCGGCGCCTTCGCCTTCCAGCGCTACTTCCGCGATGCTGCCCTCGATAACCTGGATGCGGACCAAGCCGTTCTGGATATCCTGCGGCGGAACGATCGCACGGCTCAACTGAAAGCCGGCCGAATGATAGGTCTCGCTGATCGCTAAAGCGATCGCCGCCAGGTCGGCTTGCGAGACCGTCTTCCCAAGATAGGGTTGATAGGCCTTCGCGATCTGATCTTGCGGTATCGCCGACGCCCCTGCGAGCGACACGCCGCGAAGCACAAACAGCGGCTTGTTGTCGGCCTGCGGTGCGGGCCTTGCGAGCACCGGCATTCGCAGTGCCGACCGGGCCGGCCGCGACCGCTCCGACCGCAAATCATTGAAGTGCTTTTCCGCCTGCCGCGGATCGAATCCTGTCCGGCTTGCCTGTTCCGCGCGGGCCAAAACCGTTGTCGAGAGCAACAGAGCCACGCAGGCGATGGCAAGACGAAGGAACGAGCGAGGCCTCGTGGCCGCTCTCGATGCGGCGCCTCCGTAGTTCCACGGAGGACACTCCGTGAACACCTGGAAAATTTCCAATCTCATGATTTTTAATAGTTTTTTATGGTCAATGAAGCGTTAAGGCGGCAACTGAAGCTGGTGCGTTCTCCTAAGCTCGCGTTGAAACATTTCCGGTAATCATCGGGGCTCGACATCGAGCAACGAAGGAACGCCATGCGCGGTATCATTGGACTCGGGCGCGTCATCGCGGTTGCGCTGGCGCTTGCGGCAAGCTCCGGCGCGATCGCCGCCGAAAGCGACGTCTGGTCAGTCAGCAGGTCCACAGGCGAGGTGTGGATCGCCGCCACGGGCGAAGCGAAGCAGGTTTCGCTGAAGCAGGACGAAGCGCTGAAGCCGGGCGACACGATCCGAACCGGACGAGACGGGCGTGTCCTTCTCATTCGGGGCGAGGAAACCATTCTCATCGCACCGAACTCGGTGGTGGGTTTGCCGCTTGAAAAGAAGGACGGTCTATCGACCACGATCCTGCAGCAAGCCGGCTCGATCCTTCTTGACGTTGAAAAACGCAACGTCAAACATTTCGAGGTCGAGACGCCTTACCTGGCCGCCGTGGTCAAGGGAACGCAGTTCAGCGTCACCGTCAGTGCGATCGGCACGCGCGTCGATGTGCGCCGGGGACAGGTCGAAGTCGCCGATTTCAAATCAGGCCAGATCGCCCAGGTGCTACCGGGCCAGATTGCGACCAGCTTTGCGCATGGTAAAGCCGGCCTTTCGCTCACAGGAGCAGGCGTGCTCAATCCGATTGAGCACGGCAGACCCCGCGCCTCGTCGATCGAACGGGTCCCGGTTCCGAAGGGAGGGCTCTCTGCTCCGCACAATGCCGCGAGCGGCAAATCCGTTCACGCGCTCGGGCATATCGATGTGATCAATGGCAAGCTGGGGACCGAGCCCCTCCAACAAAAGCAAGCCGCGGACAGGGCGCCGATCAAGCCGAATGTCATTCGAATCCCGGGCGCGCTTGGTGAAGTCACATTGAATGTTCAAAAGGCCACTCGTGGGATTGCCCATGGGTCGGTCATGCCGGGAGTGAAAAACTCGTCCGCCAGGAACTCGCCGACCAAAAACACCGTGTGGAGCGACGCCAAAGCGAATGCGAGCCAGGATAGCTCCAACGGCGGAAACACCGCCACAGCAGCCGGAGTTGATGCTAGTGCCGTATCAGGGGTGACCGCGACCGCCGTCACCGCGCCCTCAAACGGCAATGACAATGGCAACGGCGCCACAGGCAACGGCAAGGGCAATGGAAACGGCAATAATGGTAACGGGAACGGTAATGGAAATGGCAACGGGAATAATGGCAACGGCAATGCATATGGCCACTCGAAGAACAAGTAGTCGTTAGGCCGCGCGATGTGGGAAGGCGCACGTCTTTCGATTGAGAGGGGGTGCGGGGGGTGATAAATTGAAACACTATCGGCCGCATATTCTGGTGCTGATTGCGCTGGCGAGCGTCCTTTCGTCCGGCTGGCATGGCGCGTTCCGCAATGTCCTGGCCGATCTGCGGTTCGCGTGGGACCAGCGTCAGGCCAGCGGTGAAATCGTCGTGGTTGCGATCGACGCTTCCTCGATCGAGAAGATCGGAATCTGGCCATGGCCGCGCCGTCTCCATGCCGAGCTGCTCAGGAAGCTTGAAAATGCGGGCGTGCGCGACATCGCGTTCGATGTCGATTTCAGCGCGCCATCGGATCCTGCGTCGGACCAGGAATTTGTCGAAGCGCTTCGGGGTGCGGGCGGATCGGTGGTCCTGCCCTCGTTCAAGCAACCCGGTGCGGTCTCGGGCAATCCGAACGCGCTTCATATCAACCGCCCGCTCAAGCAATTCGGCGACCAGTCCTGGCCGGCTTTCGTGAACGTCGCGATCGAACCGGACGGCCTGGTTCGATACTACCCGTTCGGCGACAGGCTCGGCGGTGAATTCATTCCGTCGATGGGCGCGATGCTGGCGGGGCAGTTTGCGGAAGAAGATGCTCCCTTCCTGATCGATTTTGGCATTCGCGCCGTCTCGATTCCTCGCGTGTCCTATGTCGACGTGTTGCGCGGTGACACCGCGACGCTGGCGCGGCTGAGGGACAAGAAGGTCATCGTCGGCGGCACCGCGCTCGAACTCGGCGATCGCTTCAGCGTTCCGAATGGCAGGGTCGTCTCGGGCCCGATGCTGCAGACGCTTGCGGCCGAG
>Ga0137407_10002156_pt1 | contig 12962 bp, 11 predicted proteins | sample CZOMad2_2_16fung_FD_108410 | JGI IMG/M metagenome (GOLD analysis project Ga0137407, IMG submission 108410) | Vadose zone soil fungal communities from Angelo Coast Range Reserve, California, USA - CZOMad2_2_16fungal (Illumina Assembly) | ecosystem: Environmental > Terrestrial > Soil > Vadose...
CCCGGCGCACCAACCGCGTGATTTTTGCGCGCGCCCGTGCAACCTGAGCCTTCACCGTTCCTTCAACTATTCCCAGAATTTGTGCCGCTTCGCTGGTGGTGAGGCCATCCAGGTCGCGCAACTGGAATGCTTTGCGCAACGTGGGAGAAAGCTCCTCCGTCAACTGCATGATGTACTCGTGTAGTTCTGCCTGTTGATACGCTTCCTCAGGATTCGGTCCGCAGTCCGCCAAGCGATCTGACACGGTATATCCCGGTTCGTCTCCAAGTTCGTCGTTGAGCGACACGTGAACTTGCCGCGGCCTTTTCCGCAATTGCATCCGCGCGCAATTGCTCACAATGGCGACGAGCCAGGTCGACATTTGCGCCTGCCCTCTGAACTGGTCGAGGTGTCTGTAAGCCGAGAGGAGTGAATCCTGAACCGCATCCTCTGCGTCGGCCGCATTGCCCAGGAATCGATAGGCTGTTCTGTGGAGCAAAGGCAGATAACGCGAGAAGACGTCCTGCAGTTCCCGAGTCTCTTTTTCTGGGGCGGGACTATCAAGGTACTGTTCCTTTGCGATGCATGCCGCGGTCGCTTGCATGTTGTCTCTCCTCCAGTACGACACCCAAAAAAAGCACGCCCGCTTCCAATCCGCCGCCAAGGAACTTAGGGGCATGTTTTCAATGGCATGCGCGAATTCAGGTGGCGGAATGGCCTTATGAAACCCGGATGAGACGTCCCACCGTCGACACAATGTCAGTATGTCGACAGGTTGTGACCGTCTGTGACACCTCAGAGCCGAGGAGACAGGTACAACTCGGGCTTGGCAGTGTGGGGCGGCCTTTCAAGCCGCGGCGCGCGGAAAAATTTGCGTCCTCCAGAGACGCATAGAGCGCGAGCCGCCTTCGCAGCGCAATGAAAGATCTAGGGAGGCAGGACTGCGAAGGCGACTATCGCTCTTGGCGGATTGCCATATGCTCCTCTGATGCTGCGATGGACGACTTCGTCGCCGTTTTTTAATTTAAACTTCATTACTTGTCTGAATTGAGCAGCCAAACTTTGTCTTTGTAATGTTGGAACACGAAATGCATGCTGCACTTTGCGTTCAGTTTCTGTCTCCGCCGAATGTCCGCGACCTGACGTGGATGACAGGTAGCTGACAGTGCCTGGTCGTTCGTGGAGGTGTATATGCAGATAACTAGGTGGGGTGCAGACAGGGCGAGTTCAGACGTCATTTCCGGCATCCTGAATTGCGTGTGTCCTGATTGCGGCGGAAGCATGGGTGGTCCCGGCAAAGAGTTCAAGTGCCAAGGTGAATGTCAGACGGATTGGCGTGAGATTTGGGAGCGATCCCTTACAACCGGACACTGACCACATCGGACTTGCAACGACTGTGTGAAGGAGGAACCTGTGATGAAGGTTGCAATTGATGGCACCGTTCATGGGGCCCAACCCGACGAATTGCTGATCGATCTGATCAACCGTACTGGCGTGTCAGTCCCTCACGTCTGCTACCACCCTCAACTCGGACCGGTTCAGACGTGTGACACGTGCATGGTGGAAATGAATGGCCGCCTGGTACGCGCCTGCGCGACCCAAGTCTCCGATGGGATGAAGATCTCCACCAAGTCCGCGAGGGCGTCGGCCGCGCAAGTGGAAGCGTTCGACCGCATTCTCAGCAACCACCTGCTCTATTGCACGGTGTGTGACAACAACAACGGCAATTGCACCGTCCATAACACGACGAAGTTGCTGGCCATCGAGCATCAGCGAATCCCTTTCCGATCGAAGCCTTACGAAGTCGATAGCACGAATCCGTTTTATCGCTACGACCCCGATCAATGCATTCTTTGCGGCCGCTGTGTAGAGGCTTGTCAGAACGTCGAAGTCAACGAAACGCTTTCTATCAACTGGGAAGACCCGAACCCACGAGTACTCTGGGACGGCGGCTCAACCATAGGAGAATCGAGCTGTGTTTCCTGCGGCCACTGCGTTACGGTCTGTCCTTGCAATGCGCTGATGGAAAAAACCATGCTGGGTCACGCCGGTTTTTTAACTTCTCTGAAGAAGTCTGCTCTGAGCGGCATGATCGAAGTAGTCAAGGGTGTGGAGCCGGAAACCGGATACGGATCCATTCTTCAGGTGTCCGAGGCGGAGTCGGCGATGCGGGAGCACCGCATCCGCAAGACGAAAACCGTTTGCACGTACTGCGGGGTCGGTTGCAGCTTCGACGTCTGGACGAAAGATCGCCACATTCTGAAAGTAGCGCCCGAACATGGTCCCGCCAATGGGATATCGACCTGCGTGAAGGGAAAGTTTGGCTGGGGTCACATCAATAGCGAGGATCGCCTCACAACTCCATTAATTCGCGAAGGCGGCAAGTTTCGCCAGGCCGGCTGGGACGAAGCAATCAGTCTCGTCGCTAGAAGACTTTCAGAAATCAAAGCAAAAGATGGGCCGGACTCCCTCGCGTTCATCTCGTCTTCCAAGTGTACGAACGAAGAAAGCTACCTCATGCAGAAGTTGGCGCGGGCCGTGATTGGCACGAACAACGTCGACAATTGTTCGCGTTACTGCCAGTCGCCGGCGACCCAGGGTCTATTCCGCACAGTCGGCTACGGCGGCGATTCAGGTTCCATTACAGACATGGAGAAGGCTGACCTTGTCCTCATCATTGGCAGCAACACGGCGGAGAGTCATCCAGTCATTGCCACCCGCGTGAAGAGCTCTCATAAACTCGACGGGCAGAAGCTCATTGTCTCCGACTTGCGCGAGCATGAAATGGCACGGCGCGCAGACATCTTCTTGCACCCCAAGCCAAGTACAGACCTTTTCTGGTTGAATGCGATCAGCCGCTATCTGCTTGACAATGACCTTGCCCACACCAAGTTCCTCGATCAGTGGGTAAACGGACTAGACGATTATCGAAAGAGTTTGGAGCCTTTCACAATGGACGCCGCTTCGCGCTTATCCGGCGTGCCCGAGGAAACTCTGAAAGCAGTCGCGCATATGATCGCCGACGCGAAGGCCATGTGCATTCTATGGGCGATGGGAGTAACTCAGCACACCCAGGGTTCCGACACCTCCACCGCTATCTCCAACCTACTACTCGTCACCGGCAATTACATGCGCCCTGGAACCGGCGCCTATCCACTGCGTGGCCACAACAACGTGCAAGGAGCCAGTGATCACGGGTCCATGCCGAATGATTTGCCGGGTTACCAATCCGTGAATGATCCCGAAGTACGCCAGCGATTTGAGACAGGTTGGAAGGTCAAACTGCCTTCCTCCAAGGGACTCGACAATCACCAGATGGTGGAAGCCATTCATGCCGGAAAGCTCAAGGCGATGTATCTCATCGGCGAGGAAATGAGCATCGTCGATTCCAATGCGAACTACGTCGGAGCTGCGTTCGCCAAGCTCGACTTCTTTGTCGTGCAGGACATCTTCTTCAGCAACACGTGCCGCTACGCCGATGTCGTGCTGCCCGGAGCACCGAGCTTGGAAAAGGAAGGAACCTTCACGAGCACCGAGAGACGCATTCAGCGGCTCTATCAAGTGCTGAAACCGCTCGAAGGTTGTCAGCCGGATTGGAAGATCATCCAGAATGTCGCCAACCGGCTGGGCGCGGACTGGCATTATCAACATCCCTCCGAGGTCATGAATGAAATCGCTTCTCTCACGCCGATGTTCGCCGGCGTCAGCTACGAGAGACTAGAGGGATACAAATCCCTGCAATGGCCAGTTGCGGCCGACGGAACAGACGATCCCCTGCTCTATACCAAACGATTTGCGTTTCCAGATGGAAAGGCGCGGCTGTTCCCGGTCTCCTGGATTGGTCCCATCGATCAGCCGGACTCTCAATTTGATCTGCACTTAAATAATGGCCGGCTTCTCGAACACTTCCACGAGGGCAACCTGACCTACCGCACCGAAGGGATTCGAGAAAAGACACCCGACGTCTTTGTGGAAGTCTCCCCCGAACTTGCCGAAGAACGCGGCATTCAAAGCGGGACATGGGTACAACTGGTCTCGCGATACGGGCAGGTGCGGGTGCGCGCTGTAGTTACGGACCGGGTGCACGGGCACGAACTTTATATGCCCATGAACTCCGTCGAGAGTCCGGTAAACCGATTGACCAGCAGCCACACTGATCCCGTGACCAATACGCCGGCCTACAAGGAGGCTAGCGTTCACATGAATGTGTTGGCTGAAGTCGGTGAAAATCCACTCCCCCGCATCAATTCTCGATTCGGTCACCCGACGCCTCAGAACGGAGTGGAAGTCGAACGTAAGTGGAAACGACCGGACTATGCCCCTCCAGGAAATGGCCTGGTGCAGTTGCAGACAAACAAATAACGAGAGGAGAACTCAATGGCTCAACCGATTCCTCTGGAAATTCCGCCACGTAACCCGCGTGCTGAGTTGCGCTTTCGACTGGAGCAGGCGCCTGAAGAACACGCGGAAGCCGTGTTGGCCGCCTACGAAGTGCTCCAGCAGTTGCACGATCGCGGCGTGCTGGAGATCATGCGCGGTGGCTTGGCGGCAAGCGACGAGATCCTGGAGAAGGTAGTTGACAACGCCAAAACACCGGAAGCGATCCGGGCCATCAGGAACCTCCTCTTCTTTCGTCGCATACTTGGCAGCATCGAGCCGGAATGGTTCGAGGGGATCTTCCAGGCAATTCCAGAAGGAATCGCCCAAGTGACGGCGGAACGAGATCAACCCGTCAGCTTGTTTGGACTCCTTCGGCGTCTCGTCAGCAAAGATAGTCTCCGCGGACTGGCCGCCGCCATTGACTTCATGCAAGCCTTGGGACGCCACCTCCAAGTGCTCAACAGATACGTACGAACCACGCCAGAGAATCAGACGTCGCAAACGTAAACGGAGTCCATCCTGGTGTGTTCGTCGCAAGAACTCGGCCCCCGTCCCGTGCTTCCATGCTCTTCTCGTCTCTCATTCGTGGTCCTCTTTGGCCAAATTCGTGGAACGGCAGGCACTTCTAGACCGTCCGGCGAATTGCGTAACGCTTGCTTATCTGAAAAAATAGCTCCGAGTTTCCTCCCATGTCTTATATTGGCAGCTTTGCGCTCCTATTGGCGCTGGGCCTTAGTTCGTATTCATTCCTCGCAGGTATTCTTGCTTTGTTTGGCCGCGACGCCGGTTCGATGCGCCTGGGCGAAACCGCGCGCCGCGCTGGGATTGCAGCCTTTGGCGCTGTGCTGCTGGCGGCGGTCGTGCTCGTTCTCTCCGCGTTCCGCGATGATTTCTCCATAGCCTACATTTTCCATCACAGCAATCGGGAGCTGCCGGCTGCTTACAAATTCGCCGTGCTGTGGTCTGGCCAGGAAGGGTCGCTGTTGTTCTGGTCGCTTTTGCTCGGCGGTTACGGATCCGTGCTGCGCCTCCGCTACAGGACCGATCAGCGGTTGTTTGCGCATGCCTCCGTCGTGATTGCCGCGGTGCAGGTTTTCTTCCTAATGATCTTGAATTTCGCGGCGCACCCATTCGCCATCATGGAAGGCGCTCTCCCGCCCGACGGCAACGGTCTGAATCCGCTCCTCCAGTATCCGGAGATGGTGATTCATCCCCCCATGCTCTACCTGGGATATGTCGGCTTTACCGTTCCATTCGCCTTCGCGCTGGGCGCACTGATCATGAAGTATCCCGGCGAAAAGTGGATTCACATCACCCGCCGCTGGACAATGGTGACTTGGTGCTTCCTCACCATCGGAGTTTTTCTCGGTGCGCACTGGGCGTACGCGGTGCTCGGATGGGGCGGTTACTGGGGATGGGACCCAGTCGAAAATGCCTCGCTCATGCCCTGGCTGACGGGTACGGCTTTTCTGCACTCGGTCATGATGCAGGAGAAGCGCGGCATGTTGAAGGTCTGGAACATGTGGCTGATCTTCTCCACCTTTCTGCTCTCGATGCTCGGAACTTTCCTGACCCGCTCAGGCGTGATCAGTTCAGTACATGCCTTCGCGCAGTCTTCGATTGGCGACTGGTTCATTGTGTTCATGGCGTTGACGCTCGCTGCTTGCGTGTTCTTCTTCGTGAAAAACAAGTCGCATCTGAAGAGTGAGCACAAGCTGGAATCGCTGGTCTCGCGCGAATCGAGTTTCCTGTTTAACAATCTGCTCCTGCTGGTGGCCTGCTTCACGGTGTTGTGGGGAACGTTCTTCCCCATCCTCTCCGAGTGGGTCCAGGGACACAAAGTTACGGTTGGCGCACCGTTCTTCAATCGTGTGGCGGTTCCAGTAGCGCTGTTGCTGCTGCTGCTTACGGCCGTTGGACCGTTGCTTGCGTGGCGCAAGACTTCGATCGAAAGCCTGAAGCGCAATTTCCTGCTGCCGGCGGTGGGCGCGGTTTCGATCGGCATCGCGATGATTATCCTCGGCGTGCGCCCCTGGGAAGACCCATCGTATTTCTACGCCACTATGGCGGCCGTGTTGTCCATGCTCGTGATCTTTACGGTGATCTCTGAGTTCATCCGCGGAGGCCGCGTGATCGCCGGCAAGAGCCAGATGAATCTGTTTGCCGCCATGGGCCACCTGTGGCATCGCAACACGCGCCGCTACGGTGGATACGTCGTGCATTTCGGCGTGGCGCTTGTTGTCATCGGAATTCTCGGCACTCCCTTTAACAAGGAAGTCGAGAAGGAAATGGGCTTCGGCGACAAGATCAATATCGGCCCCTATACGCTGGTCTGCCAGTCATACACCCAGGAAGACAATCCCAACTACGGCAATGAGTGGGCGATCATCAACGTTTTCCGCGACGGCAAACAGGTCACGACCATGTATCCGGAGCGTCGCTTCTACAAGTCAAGCCAACAGCCTCAGACCCTGCCTAGAATTTATCCCAGCTTTAAGCAAGATCTCCTGCTGGTGACCGACCTTTATCTGGTTTACGAAGGTATCAACGAGACTACTGGCCGTCCCATCATTAAAGCGCACCTAAACCCAATGGTGCCGTGGATCTGGACAGGATTGATCGTGATGGTCTTTGGCACGATCACAGCGCTGATTCCGAACGCGGCACCGGCTCGCGTCACGGTACCAGCACAAGTCGAACCGCAGGCGGTGGGAGCAGGTGACTAGGTGAACTGCCAATTCTCAAAGCGCAGCGCTCAACTCGCCGTCGTTATCCTGGCGATCTTCCTCTTCCTTGGTGCCGGCGACGATGCCCGATTCAACAAACTCGGCCATAGCATGATGTGCACATGCGGATGTGGACAGATCTTGCTCGAATGCAACCACGTCGGGTGCACGTCATCCGACAAAATGCGGAACGAATTGATCGCAGCCCTCGATCGCGGCGATAACAACGACCTGATCCTGCAAGGCTTCGTCCAGAACTATGGCCCGACCGTGATCGCCGCTCCAACCGCCACCGGCTTCAACCGCGTTGCCTGGATCATGCCTTTTGTGGCTCTGGCGCTGGGGATGGCCTTTGTCGTCATCGTCGTCCGTTCCTGGAAAGACAAACCCACACCCGCACTGGCGGATGGCATCACGATCCGCCGGGGCGAGGAACTCGACAACTACAAGCGCAGGGCGCGTCAGGAGACTGACCAATGATTCTCTACGTGTGCGCCGCCGTCACGGTCGCGGCGGTCTATTACGTGTTTTTCTATCCAGGCGAGGTGTACGCCGGACCGGAAAAGACGCGGCTCATCTATCTGCGTGAGCGCAAGGAGTCCGTCTACGAGAACCTGCGCGACTTGAATTTTGAGTTGAAGGCCGGCAAGGTGCCCGACGCCGATTATCAATCCATGCGCGCCTCCCTTGAAGAAGAAGCGGCCGCCATCCTGGCCGAAATCGCGCGGCTAGAACAAATTGCCGATGTCGCGCGTACGCCATACCGTATCTGAGAGCGCGCAGCGGAAAACATCAAGGCCGATGTTCGAGCGCGGAGACGGACAGCTTCGTATCAGGGCATCGCTTCGGCGATGCCACCAGACGCCTTTCTGCCGAGCATCTGGTACGGTCGGGAACAGGAAACCGAAGACTCCAGCTGGCGCCGCGAGATTGATATTGCGAAGCCGCTTGCAGCGTTTACTGCGGGTGTATGCGGAGGGAAGGCGGGTTATCTATTCGCAACCAGGAGGGGTCGTCCTCTTGCGCAGCGCAACGATAATCGTGCTGCGGGGTGCGAAATCGTCGGAACACATGAGACACTGCGTGCCGCAGAACCCCATTGGATTGTGGCTCGGTCACGCTCCACGTTCGGTGACGGACCTCTACGCGAACGGATTGCAACACGACCTAGCGTGGCGGCGTGAATGGTGCGACCGTGTCGGGCGTGGTTTTTCAATTGGGCTATCAAGGGCTATAAACACCCCGTCGCTTGAACCAAAACAGGCGGCCTAAACCAATGAAAGGGCGGGACAAAGAATGGCTCCTCAGGTAGGACTCGAACCTACAACCCTCCGGTTAACAGCCGGATGCTCTGCCATTGAGCTACTGAGGAGTGGTGGCGCTTGCGCGCGGTCAACTTCTCAAAAATCATATCAGAGCTAGGAGGCAGTTGGGAACTTGCAGTTTCTCCGTGTCGCCTATCGTGCACGGCGCCGTGCGGCCGTGCTCGCCGCGCTTCCACCTGCCCGGAGTTCTGCTAACCTATGGCTCTGCTCTTAATCTAAAGAGAAGACATCTAGACAGATGGCCAGCGAGGTATTTATGACCGGAGGCTTTCGTTTGCTTGCCTTTTTCATTTTCATTCTGACAGGCGCGGCGGTGATGGTATGGGCAGCCGACGCTGCCGCTCCCTCAGGCCCGCCCAAAGCGAAAGTGGCTCCGGTCGAGGACACGGTTCAGGGGCACAAAATTATCGATCGCTATCGCTATCTTGAGAACGGCGATGACCCGGACACGAAACAGTATGTCGAGCAGGAATTGGCCTACACGCGCAGTCTCCTCGACCCGCTACCCGGACGAGACCGCATCAATAAGCGGCTCTCGCAATTGCTCACGATTGGCACGGTGGGTGCGCCCCAGATCGGCGGCAAGTACTACTTCTATACCCGTCGCGAAGGCAACGAGAACCAGCCCGTCCTTTATGTTCGCGAAGGACTGAACGGCACCGATCGCGTGCTCGTCGACGTGAACAAGATGTCCACCGACGGCACGGTCGCTCTCGACTGGTGGTTCCCGACCGACGACGGCAAGTACGTGGCCTATGGCACCTCTCCGAATGGCTCGGAAGAAAGCACGCTGCGTTTAGTGGAGAGCGCGACCGGCAAGCTGCTGCCCGATACCATCGAGCGCACTCGCTTTGCGAGCGTCGCCTGGAAGAAAGACAATTCCGGCTTCTATTACACCCGCCATCCCAAGAAAGGCGATGTTCCGGCCGGTGAAGAGGTTTATCACGTCAAGGTTTTCTATCACGATCTGGGCAGCGATCCGGCCAAGGATCCGCTCCTGTTTGGCGAAGGCCGCAACGCGCAGGACATTCCCGGCGTCAGTCTTTCGGAAGATGGCCGCTGGCTGCTGATCACGGTCTTTCAAGGCTGGACCAAGAGTGAGCTCTATCTTCAGGACCTCTCATCAAAAAATCCGCCCGTCGAAATCACCACCGGCAAAGAATTCCTGTATAGCGCCGATTTCCTGAAGGGCACCCTGTATATCACGACCAACGAGGATGCCGCGCGTTATCGCGTGTTTGTTGCCGACGCGTCCAATCCCAAGCGCGAAAACTGGAAGGAACTCATCCCGCAGACGGATGCCGTGTTACAGAGTGCGAGCGTCACTGGAGGAAAGCTGTTTGCGCAATACGAACACAATGCCAGCTCCGAACTGAAGATCTTCGATCTCGATGGTAAGAAGCTCACAGACATTCCCTTGCCCACCATCGGCACAGTCTTTGCGACCGGTGGGAAATGGGACAGCAACGAGCTCTTCTTTGGTTTTCAGTCCTATACCGTGCCGCCCTCAATCTACCGCTATGACTTGAACGCCGGTAAGACCTCGCAGTGGGCCAAGGTCGACGCGCCCTCCATAGATCCGTCAGCCTTTGAAGTCCAGCAGGTCTGGTACAACTCGAAAGATGGCACGCGCGTACCGATGTTCGTGGTCAGCAAGAAGGGAATCGAGAAGAACGGCAAGAACCCCGTTCTGCTGACCGGCTACGGCGGCTTCAACGTCTCAGAGACCCCGACGTTCAGCCGCAGTATGTATCTCTGGATGGAGCACGGCGGCATCTACGCCGTAGCCAACTTGCGGGGCGGTGCCGAGTTCGGCGAAGATTGGCATCGCGCCGGCATGCTCGAAAAAAAGCAGAACGTTTTCGACGACTTCATCTCCGCCGCCGAATATCTGATCGCCCAGAAATACACTGACAGAGATCACCTCTCCATCCTGGGCGGATCGAACGGCGGCCTGCTGATGGGCGCAATGATCACGCAGCGTCCGGATCTTTTCCGCGCCGTAGTTTGCGCAGTGCCGCTGCTCGACATGCTGCGCTACCAGAACTTCCAGATTGCGAAGCTCTGGATCCCGGAATATGGCTCTGCCGAAGACCCTAAACAATTCGACTGGCTCTACGCCTACTCGCCCTATCACCACGTGAAGGCCGGACAGGAGTATCCCGCCATCCTCTTTATGACCGCGGACACCGACACCCGCGTCGATCCCATGCACGCCAAAAAGATGGCCGCGCTCATGCAAGCCGAAGCGAAAAATGGCGCCAGCAAAGAGAAGCCCATCCTGCTCCGGATCGAAACCAAAGCCGGTCACGGACAAGGCAAGCCCGTCACCAAGCAGATCGAAGAGAACACCGACATGTATTCGTTCCTCTTCTGGCAGCTGGGAGTAAAGCCATAAGGGATGTGTGGGGACGGGTCTCTGACCCGTCCAGCCGCGCGAAGCTCGGCACGAAGTTTGTAGCGCCGACGTCCCGTCGGCTGTCGCGAGGGCATCCTGTCCTCGCCTCTGGACGAGCGACAGGCTATGTGCGTCGACTGTGCGCCGTGCCCCCTCTGTGATTAAATGAGGACAATGCCTGACCTCAAGATCCGCGTCCTCGTCGCCAAGCCCGGACTCGACGGCCACGACCGCGGCGCGAAAGTCATCGCCCGCGCCCTGCGCGACGCCGGCATGGAAGTCATCTACACCGGCTTGCGCCAAACTCCCGAAATGATCGTCAACGCCTCACTGCAGGAAGACGTACAGGTGATCGGGCTCTCGATTCTCTCCGGCGCTCACAATGCCATCGTCCCGCGCGTCATGGACCTGCTCAAGCAAAACAAGATGGACGATGTCCTGGTGCTGGTCGGCGGCATCATCCCCGATCAGGACGTCGAAGGCCTGAAGAAGATTGGCGTCGCCGGAATCTTTCAGCCCGGCACCCCCATGGACGATATCGTCCAATTCATCCGCGAGCACGTCGGGCAGCATGATGTGCCGGCCGAGCGCTGAGTATCTCCAGCTTTACTCCCTTCCAATTTTCAGTTTGTCATCCCGACCCCGATTGGGTAACGACTTGCTTCCGTTAAGAATCCCCAATTCCCGAATTGGGAAATTCTTCCAAACTATTGGGGCACTATGGCTTCTCTAACCCACGATAAATGGTTACCTAACGCGGTCCCCGTTGGGTAACTTCGTGTAAGGTAGGTGATAGGCAATCGAATTCTGTTTGGTAACCCGCAAGCCGGCGTTCTGGGGTTATTCAATCGCCTTCCCAGGGGAGAGAAGCATGTCAACAGATATTGGCGGGACGGCCGCGACGCCCAGCCCCGAGGCGGTTCCACCGACGCCAGCAGTGTTAGTCGCCATGTTGCGCGCGGCAGAAAAGGTTAGCGATCTGATCTTCTCACCGGGTCGGCCGCCTCTGGTTGAACGCGACGGGCGTCTGGTGCCGGTGTTTGTCCCGGGACTTCCGCGACTCACGGCGGATCACACCCAACGTATTGCCGCCGACCTGATCGGGCAGAACCAGCACGCTCTGACCACACTCCGGGAGCAGGGCGCGTGCGATGTCTCTTATGGGTTGCCAGGTAACGGCCGTTTCAGAGTCAACGTTTTCATGCAGCGTGGCAGTTGTGCAATCGTAATGCGGGTGATTCCCACTGCCATTCCGAGTTTTGAAGCGCTTAACCTCCCGCAGCAGTTGGCCGATGTGGTGGATCTGCGCACTGGCATTGTGCTCGTTTCCGGCCCCACCGGTTCGGGCAAGTCTTCTACCTTGGCTGCCATCATCGATCAGATCAATCAGAAGCACTCCTACCACATCGTCACCATCGAAGACCCGATCGAGTTCCTCCATCCGCACAAGAATTGCGCCGTTCATCAGCGCGAGCTGCACAGCGACACTCCCAGCTTTGCACTCGCCCTTCGAGCGGCGCTGCGTCAGTCCCCCAAGGTCATACTGGTAGGCGAGATGCGCGACAAGGAAACCATGGAAATTGCGTTGGAAGCGGCCGAGACCGGGCACCTGGTTTTATCGACGCTGCACACCATCGACGCCTCGAAGACCGTCGAGCGTATCGCCGGAGTGTTCCCGCTCGCGGAACAGCCCATCATTCGCAGCCGCCTCGCGAAGAGCTTTCGCTACATCATTTCGCAGCGACTGGTTCCTCGCAAGCAAGGGGCCGGCCGGGTGGCTGTGATTGAGATTCTGAAGGCAACTCTCCGCACTCGTGAGTACGTGGAGAGGGGTGAAGTGGAGGGGAAAACCCTCTTAGATGCGATGCGAGATGGCAGCACCGAGGGTATGCAATATTTCGACGGCGAGATCGAAAAGCTGATTCGCGAGGGCGTCGTCGACTTCGAAACCGGGCTCTCTTACGCCACCAACCCGGGCAACCTTCGTTTGCAAATGGCCGATCTGAGAAATCCAGGAGATGAAGCCCCGGAGGAAAAGACCCAGCCAGCGCCGAAAGGCGAAACCGAACTGGAAATTGAACCATAGCCTGAGCCTAGAAAACGAGCGACCAGTTCAGAAACGCCCACATCCACATCACGTTTAAAAATCCGAAA
>Ga0137407_10002158_pt1 | contig 12960 bp, 9 predicted proteins | sample CZOMad2_2_16fung_FD_108410 | JGI IMG/M metagenome (GOLD analysis project Ga0137407, IMG submission 108410) | Vadose zone soil fungal communities from Angelo Coast Range Reserve, California, USA - CZOMad2_2_16fungal (Illumina Assembly) | ecosystem: Environmental > Terrestrial > Soil > Vadose zone...
CTCGGCGTACTGGGTGAAGCACAGCGCCTTGTCGCCCTCGGCCACGATCTCGTCGCAGATCTCCTCGAGCCGGGCCAGCTTGCCGGAGCGGCCCGGCAGCCGGGAGCCGTCGCCGAGCAGGTGGGCCGGGTGGTTGCAGACCTGCTTGAGCTTGGCCATGGTGGCCAGCACCAGGCCGCGGCGGCTGATGTCGTCGGCCGCGTCCTCGATCCGGCTGAGCATGTCGTCGACCGTGGCGCGGTACAGGCTGGCCTGCTCGGCGGTGAGGTTGCAGAAGACCTTCATCTCCTGCTTGTCCGGCAGGTCGGAGATGATCGTCTTGTCGGTCTTCAGCCGGCGCAGGACGAACGGCTGGGTGATCCGCTTGAGCGCCTCGATCGCGTCGTCCGCCGGGTCCTGCGGATCGCGCCGCTCGATCGGCACCGCGAACCGCTTACGGAACTTCTCGGCCGGGCCGAGCAGGCCCGGGTTGGCGAACTCCATGATCGACCACAGCTCGTGCAGCCGGTTCTCCACCGGCGTCCCGGTCAGGGCGATCCTGGCCGTGGCGGGCAGGCCGCGGACCGCCCGGGCCTGCTTGGTGGCGTGGTTCTTGATGTTCTGCGCCTCGTCGCAGACCACCCGGGCCCAGGACACCTGGGCCAGCGCGGCCTGGTCCCTGGTGGCCACGCCGTACGTGGTCAGGACCAGGTCCGCGTCGCTGAGCGCCGCGGCGAGCGCCTCGCCTTCCAGCCGGTCCGCGCCGTGATGCACGTGGACGCGGAGACCGGGGGTGAACCTGGCCGCCTCCCGCTGCCAGTTGCCGACCAGCGACATCGGGCAGACCAGCAGCGTGGGACCGCCGCCGGGAGGCTGCGCGGCGATGAGCGACAGCAGCTGGATCGTCTTGCCAAGCCCCATGTCGTCGGCCAGGACGCCGCCGAGGCCGAGGCCGCCGAGGAAGGACAGCCAGGACAGGCCCCGTTCCTGGTAGGGCCGCAGCTCCCCGTGGAAGCCGGCCGGCGTGGTCATCGGCTCGAGCCGCCGGTCGGCCTGGCCGGAGATCAGGTCGGCCAGCCAGCCGTCGGCGTCCACCCCGACCAGCGGGACCTCCTCGTCCGGCCCGTCTGGGCTGGCCAGTCCCAGGCCCAGCCCGGCCGCCAGCGCGTCGGCCGCGGTCATCGTGCCGGCCTGGTTGCGCTCGAGGAACTTCAGCGCCGCCTTCAGGTGCGCGTCGTCCAGCTCGACCCACTGGCCGCGCAGCCGGACCAGCGGGATCTTCAGCCGGGCGAGCTCGGCCAGCTCGTCCGGGTCGAGCGCCTCGTCGCCCACGGCGATGTCGTACTTGAAGTCCACGATGTCGCCCAGGCCGAACCGGGCCGCCGCAGGCCCCGCGGCCGACCCGCCGGATCCGCTCCTGGACCTGGTCGTCAGCTTCAGGCCGAGGCGGGCCTTGCGTACCCAGTCGGGCAGCAGCACGCCGAACCCGGCCCCGGCCAGCAGCGGCCCGGTCTCCTTGAGGAACCGGAAAGCCCCGGCCGTATCCAGCTCCACCAGGGCCGGAGCCGCCTCCCGCAGGGCGGCCTCCATCTCGGCGAAGAGCCGGGCCGCGGCACCCAGGCCCGCCAGCAGCTCCTCCACCGGGTCACCGCCGGGGGCCATCCCGGCGCCGAGCCCGGCCCAGACATCGGCCGCGGAGACCATCAGGCTGGGATCGTCCGCGGACTGCAGCGCGAACTCCACCCGCCAGGGATCGCCCTCCGCTGCTTCCGGTTCGGCCAGCCGGAAGCAGGTGCGGACCGGGCCCGCCGGTATCCGCGCGCCGTCCAGCCACGCGTCGAGCTCGGCGGCCAGGGTGGCGGCCTCGGCCTCGTCCTTGGACGTCAGCACCTCGACCCGGGCGTCGGGTGCGGTCAGGGCCAGCGCGTAGCGCTCGGCGACCGGGAGCCGGGCCGGGGCCCGGCCGCGCCGGACCGGCAGCAGCGAGGACGGCAGCCGGGACCGGGCGGCCGCGTCGGCCAGGGCATCGAGGGCGTCGCCCAGCAGCGGCCCGGGGGTCTCGACGCCGAGCGCACGGCAGGCCGGAGGCATCGCCGCCGCCAGGTCGCGGGCCCGCTGCACGTCGGCGCCGCCGAGCACCGGGCGCCACCGGGCGGCGAGGGTCCCGTCCTCGGCCGCGAGCACCGGCAGGATCCGGCCGCGCTCGGCCAGGCCGGAGGCAAAGCGGGCCACCGCGGCCAGGTAGGCCAGCGACCCGCCCGCGGTCGCGGGGTCGTCCGGCTGACCGGGACCGCCGAGCGCGGCCAGCACGGCGAGCGCGGCCGCGGGCCCGAAGGCGAGCACCGGCACCCGCCAGCTGGCCAGCGAGACGCGGCCGCGCCTGACCGGCCCTCCGGCCGCCGCGGGCTCGTCGCGGGCGGACCTGACGAGTTCCGGCGAGGCCAGCGGGCCGCCGCCGGCCGTGGGCAGCTGCAGGGTCAGCTCGTCGTGGACCGCCTTGCGGGCCGCGTCACCCAGGGCATCCGGGGACAGGGCATCCAAGGACAGGGCATCCAGAGACGTGGCCTCCACGGACGGGGACCCGGGCCACCCGCCCACCAGATCGGCCAGCTCGGCAGCCTGGCAGGCGAACGGATGCGGTCGCGGCAGGCGGACACCGGACGGCGCGGCTCCCGCCGCCGGCGGCAGCTCCGGGTCCTCGGCCCACAGGCAGAGCGCCCCGTGCGCCCAGATCCCGTGGATGACCCGCATGCCGCTACGACTCCTGATTCAGGCTTGTCCTGAGAGCACTAACCGCGCCCGGACCCCGGCGTGACGACCCGCCGGACACCGCCTAGGGTATGCCCGGCCAGTGTCATTATCCCTCGCCGCTCCCGGTCCGTCAGGATCAGGCGCCAGACCGCCGCCCCGTACTGCGCGGGAGGCCGCCAGCCAAGCCTCCGGAGCCGCCGGTGCGGCTATTCCGGCGTCCGGGCGGGATCCCTCGCCTCCTGGCCGCCGGCGGGGTCCCCGGCTCCCTCACCGCCGGGCGGACCGGGCTCCGGGGTGATCTTGCGGAACTGCTTGTTCATGGACCTGAGCAGGAACACCAGGGCCACGGCGAGCGCCGCGAAGACGAGGAACCCGAGTATCCCCGGGGTCACCATGCTGCTGGCCGGGGCGGCAGCGGCGATCACGCCAGCCGTCATAGGCTCACCCTCTCCCGGACGCCCGCGAACAGGTCATCTTCTGGCAGCTCGGTATCCACCACTGACCTAGCCAGATGATAGTCCTCGGTCGGCCAGACGGCGCGCTGCACGTCGAGCGGGCAGCGGAACCAGAAGCCGTCCGGGTCGATCTGGGTGGCGTGGGCGATCAGCGCCTGGTCCCTGATCTCGAAGTAGTCGCCGCACGGCACCCGGGTCGTGATCTCCAGCTCGCGCCGCTCCTCCTGGCCGTTCTCCTTGGCGCGGGCTTCCCATTCCTCGAAAATCTTCGTGTACGGCGATTCCATCCCCCGCCGCAGCATCTCCTGATGGAACGCCACGAACTTAGCCCCGTGAAATGACACGAAGTAGTACATCTTGAGCGGCTGCCAGGGCTGGCCGGCATCCGGGTACGCGTCCGGGTCCGCCGCCGCCTCCCAGGCCGCCACGCTGACCTGATGGGTCATCACGTGGTCGGGGTGCGGGTAGCCGCCGTTCTCGTCGTAGGTGAGCATGACGTGCGGCCGGAACTCGCGGATCGCGCGGACCAGCGGCCCGGCCGCCTCGGCCAGCGGGGTGAGCGCGAAACAGCCCTCCGGCAGCGGGGGCTTGGGGTCGCCCTCGGGCAGCCCCGAGTCCACGAACCCGAGAAAGCGCTGCTCAACCCCGAGGATCTCACGAGCCCGCGCCATCTCGGCGCGCCGCACGGCCGTGATGTCGGCCTTGATCTCGGGCCGGTCCATCGCCGGGTTCAGGATGTCGCCGCGCTCGCCGCCGGTGAGCGTGCACACCAGGACCTGGGCGCCTTCACGGACGTACCTGGCCATGGTGGCGGCGCCCTTGCTCGACTCGTCGTCCGGGTGCGCGTGCACCGCCATCAGCCGTAGCTGTTCCGGGTTGCTTTGCAACAGTGGTCTCCCTCGTCTAACCTTCTGTGCCCGAAACACCTGTTCGGCTGCGCGACATTCCCCGTTCCGGCGCAGTTGATCCGGTGCTCCCATTTGACTAGAACGCAATAGTCGCCGACGCTTGTTAGCCTCAAGGAGATTACCCCCGAGGACCGACAGTGGTCCCGCGGACTGTACGTCCTGCGCAGTACCTAGGAGTGCCCGTGACCGAGACGCGCGATGACAGCGTCACCTGGCTGACCCAGGAGGCGTACAACCGGCTCAAGGCCGAACTTGACCATCTTTCAGGACCGGGACGCATCGATATCGCGAAGAAGATCGAAGCGGCCAGGGACGAGGGCGACCTGAAGGAGAATGGCGGGTACCATGCGGCCAAGGACGAGCAGGGTCAGATCGAGGCGCGGATCATCCTCCTGCAGCACATCCTGGAGAACGCCCGGGTCGGCGGGCCGCCGCGCACCGACGGCGTGGTGGGCCCCGGGATGACCGTCACCGTCCGGTTCGTCAAGGACGACGAGGAGGTGACGTTCCTGCTCGCCTCGCGCGAGGAGAGCGGGTCGCCGATCGACGTCTACTCGCCCAAGTCACCGCTGGGCGCCGCCATCATGGGCAAGAAGGTCGGCGAGAAGGCCACCTACTCGATGCCGAACGGCCGCGCCAACAGCGTCGAGATCCTCGACGCGGTTCCCTACGTGGGCGCGTAAAAAGCAGAACCTAGCTACCGAACGGGCCGCGGTGACAGTCACCGCGGCCCGCTCTCGTTCATGCCGGGGAAGCCGCCCCGGTCAGGACACCAGCTCCGGCTGCTGGGCGGTCTCGCCAGCTCCGGCCGAAGGAGCCCGGCCGCGCAGCGGCACCTCCTTGATGAACCAGGCCAGCACGAAGATGAGGACCGCCGAGGGGGCGGCCCAGACGAACACGTGCTGGACGGCGTGGGCGATGGCGAAGAACACGTCGTGCCTGACCGGTGCGGGCAGCGATTTGACGGTGGCCGGGTCGAGCTGGCCGCCGCTGGCGCTGATGTGCGCGCCCGGGCCGGTCGCGGCGGCGAGCGAGCTGGTCAGCTGACGGGCGAAGATGGCGCCGAACGCGGCCACGCCGAGCGACCCGCCGATCTGCTGGAAGAACATCCGCGCGCTGCTGGCCACGCCCATGTCCTTCTGCTCCACGCTGTTCTGCCCGATCAGCGAGACCATCTGCATCAGGAAGCCCATGCCGAGGCCGAGGATCACGTAGTAGATGGCCGAGGTGAACCGGGAGGTGCCGGTGCCCAGGCCGGTGAGCAGGAACATGGCCACGGCCATGATGCCCCCGCCCAGGATCGGGAAGATCTTGTACCGGCCGGTCCTGGTGGTCACCTGCCCGGCCAGCATCGAGGTGACCGTCACGCCGACCATCATCGGCGTCAGCATCAGCCCGCTCACCGTGGGCGACTCGCCCTGGACGGTCTGCTGGAACAGCGGCAGGAAGGTCATCGCGCCGAACATGGCCAGGCCGGTGAAGAAGGTCATCACCATGGCCAGCGAGAAGTTCCCGTTGCGGAACACGTGCAGCGGCAGCATCGGCTCGGCCGCCCTGGTCTCGACCAGGACGAACCCGGCCAGGGAGGCCACGGTGAGCACGGCTAGCCCGACGATCTGCACCGAGGCCCAGGCGTACTGCGTGCCGCCCCAGGTGGCCAGCAGGATGAGCGCGGTCGCGGCCACCGCCAGCAGCGTCCCGCCCAGGTAGTCCACCTTGTGCTTGACCTTGTGGGCGGGCACGTGCAGCACGGCCAGCAGGTAGATCAGGGCCGCGCCGCCCAGCGGGATGTTGATGTAGAAGATCCAGCGCCAGGAGAACGAGGTGGTGATGAACCCGCCGAGCAGCGGGCCGCCGATGGTGGCCAGCATCATCACCACCATCATGTAGCCCATGTAGCGCCCGCGTTCGCGCGGGGACACGATGTCGCCGAGCGTGGCCATCGCGCCGACCATCAGGCCGCCGGCCCCCAGGCCTTGCAGCGCGCGGAAGGCGATGAGCTCCGCCATCGACTGGGACAGGCCGGACAGCGCCGAGCCGATCAGGAAGATGATGATCGCGGCGATGAAGAACTTCTTCCGGCCGTACATGTCGCCCAGCTTGCCGTAGAACGGCGTGGTGATCGTGGACGCGAGGATGTAGGCCGTGACCACCCACGACAGGTGCGCGACCCCGCCCAGATCGCCCACGATCCGCGGCAGCGCGGTGCTCACGATCAGGTTGTCCAGCATGGCCAGCAAGATGGCCATCAGCAGCCCCGGCAGGATGATCATCACCTGACGCGGCGGCAGGAACTGCCCGCCCCCGCCCGGCCCCGCGGTCACTGCCCCCGCGCCGCCAGTCGCCGCGCCAGCCTGGTCACCCATGCCCGGCTCGGCCCCTGAACGGTCAAGTGGTTCCGCCACCCCAACTCCCTTTCTTTGTCTCGCTCGCCTCCGGGCGCCCTTTAGGCCCTGTCTTCCCTCGTCGCTCGTCGCAAGCTCCTCGCTCCTCAGTCCAGACAGGGCCGGCGCCCTTTGGCTCGCGAGACCTCCGCCGTTTTCCGTCCGCATCGGCTCGGCCCGTCGTTGACTTACCGGCCGGCAAGTCACTATGCTAGGACCGCTACTTACCGGCCGTCAAGTAAAAATGGCGGTCCCAGCTCCACCTAGAGGGTGCGCACGGATATGCACGACGCGGGGTCCACGCCGCGGACCGATACCAGGTCCCGCGTGCAGACGGTGGCGCTCGAGCTGTTCGCCGAGCAGGGCTACGAGAAGACGTCCCTGCGCGAGATAGCCGAGCGCCTGGGCGTGACCAAGGCCGCCCTCTACTACCACTTCAAGTCCAAGGAAGACATCGTCCACAGCTTCACCGACGACTACTTCGCCGAGCTCGACGCCCTCCTGGACTGGGCCAAGGACCGCCCGCGCGATGACGAGACGCGCCGCGAGCTGCTCGACCGCTACGTCAGCGTCGTGCTGGCCAGCAGCGCGGTCTTCCGCTTCCTCGAGCAGAACCGGGCCTCGGTGCAGTCCATGGAGGCGGGCAAGGAGCGCTTCGCGCGGGTCCGCGTCCGGCTCGACGCGCTGGTCGACGTGCTCGTGGGCCAGGACGCGCCGCTGCGCGACCGGGTGCGTGCCACCACGGCCGTGCTCTGCGTCGGCGCGACCTGCATGTTCTTCCTGGACGAGGTAGACGACCGGGACAAGCTCCGGGCCATCGTGCTGGAGATGGCGGCCGACCTGACCGGTTAGGCCCGCGACCTAGGCCCGCGAGCCCCGTCGCAGCCGGGCCGCGACGGCCCTCAGGTCCCCGCTGTCCAGGACGTACGCGACCAAGCCGAACGCGATGACCGCACCGCCAGCCGCCACCACGGCTACGCCGGCCGCGATCAGCTTCCCGCCCGCCGGCGCGGCCAGGCAGATCAGCACGCCCACCGCGGCGCTCACCAGTCCCGCCGCCTGGCCCGCCCCGGCCGCGTGGTTGACGCCCGTCAGGGCGGCCGGGCCGCAGATCCGGCGGGTGGCGATCACCACCGGGACGACCGCGACGGTCTGGCCGATCGTGTTGCCCAGCGCGAGCGCGGCCACCACCAGGCGGGGCGGCGCCAGCCCGGCCAGCACGACGTCGGCCACGATCACCAGCAGCCAGCTGCCCGCCAGCGCGAACGCCGCGACCTTCAGCCGCCCGAGAGCGAACATCACCCGGGACAGGTTGCTGATCACGGCGGTACCGGCGACGCCGGGCCCGAACAAGGCGAACGACTCGACCAGCTCGGGCACCTGATCCGGCTGCCGGGCCAGGACCCGGGCCGCGGGTATGGCGATGGCCGCGATGACGCCGGTGCCGAGCCAGGATAGCAGCAGGACCGCCCGCGTCGAGGAGGCGCAGACCTGGTCGAAGGCCGGGCCGTCGCGGGCCGACAGCACGGGGAAGGCGCTGACCACGACCGAGATGGCCAGTACGGCCAGCACCGAGTTGAATACCTGGGAGGCGTAGTTGAAGATGACCAGGGCCCCGGTGGATCCGCGGCCGTTGGCCAGGGCGATCGACACCACCGAGGCCAGGTCGATGACGACGAGCTCGGCCACGCCCACCAGGGCCAGGCCGCCCGCCCGGCGGGCCACCCCGGGCGGGAACCGCCAGGCCGGCCGGATCCGCAGGTGCAGCCGCCAGGCCGGCCCCAGGCCCACCACGACCAGGGCGGCGATGCCGAGCGTGGTGCCCACCGCCAGGACGAGCTCGGCCCGCAGCGGCAGCCGGGCCAGCGGCAGCCCCTTGGCCAGCGGCACGAAGGCGAGGCAGGCGGCGATGACCACCAGGCTGGAGATGGCCGGCCCCAGGGTCGGCCCGGTGAACCGGCGGTACGCCTGCAGCAGCCCGTAGAGGATGACCGAGAGCCCGTACAGGATGACCTGGGGGGCGAACACCTCGAGCAGGTGACCGGTAGCGTTGATCATGTCGGCCCGGTTGCAGCCCGCGTTGCCGTTGGCCGGGATGAGCAGGGTGGCGATCGGCCGGGCGGCCGCCACGATGGCCAGGGTCAGCGGCACTCCGATGGCGATCGACCAGGTCAGCAGCGCCGAGGAGATCTGGCTGACGCGCGCCTTTTCCGCCGGATCGGAGTCAGCCTGCTCGGCCGAACGCGCCAGGACCGGAACCATCGCGCTGGTCAGCGCGCCGCCGAGGACCAGTTCGTAGACGAGGTTGGGCACCTGGTTCGCGGTGACGTACGCCGTGCCCAGGCAGCTTGCGCCGACGGTCTGCGAGAACACCAGCGTGCGGCCGAGCCCGAACAGCCTGGACACCATCGTCAGGCCGGCGATGAGCATGGCTCCGCGGGCGATGCCCGCCGTGCGCCGCGGCGCCTGAGCCCCGGTCGGAGGACGTGTCGAAGCCGCCGCCCTGGTCCGCATATCCGGCCCCCGAGGTCCCCCCACCGGCTGGACGGCGACGGCCGCCGGCTGCCTGATGGCTCGCTAAGTGAAGAAATGGCACGTTACCAAGACGCGGGACCTGGCCGATAGGAGTACATGACCATCAGCGCATGACAAGCAACCCGCCCTTTCCGCGTATTCACGCCCAGCCTTCCCGAATCGCCGCTGCCTGCATAGGCTGGCACCGTACTCTGGAGGGGGGCAGCATGATCGCGCGGAAACGATCGTTCCAGCCGTACGGACAGCAGATCATGCGGATGCTGCGGACTTTCGCGGCCGACCCGGTCACGGTCGGCCTGGCACTGCCCGGGGAATTCCGGCAGCGGTGGGAACGCCATACGGCCGGCCGGGCCGAGACGCCGGAGCCGGACGAGGCCTGGGAGGCGCGACTGCACGAATTGCTCGGCGCGCCCTGGCCGTGCCCGGAAGGTGACCGGCTCGACGCCCTGATGACCGATATCAGCGACCTGCTGGTGGCGAGGGGACTGAGAACCGGCCGCCACACCTACGGCTGGTACAGCGACGCGGAGAACGCGCTGGGCCGGGCCATCTGGTGCACGGCCCTGCACAAGCACCCGGATGTGGTGGTCGAGACCGGCGTGGCCCACGGTGTCACGAGCCGGATCGTGCTCGAGGCCCTCGGCCGGAACGACACCGGCCATCTGTGGAGCATTGACCTGCCTCATCCCCTGGACAACCGGCTGCACCGGGAAACGGGCGCGGCGGTCACCGACGCGTGCCGGGAACGCTGGTCATACCTGGAGGGATCGAGCAGGCAGCGGCTGCCGGCCTTGATCGCCAGAACCGGCCGCGTAGACCTGTTCATCCACGACAGCCTGCACACGGCCAAGAACACGCTGTTCGAGACCGGGCAGGTAGCCCCGGTCATGCCCGCGGGGGCGGTCATGATGGTGGACGACATCGGGTCGCACAACGGGTTCGTGACCTTCGCGCGGCGGCATCCGGAGTTCCGGACCATCGTCTGCCCGTCCGCGGACCGCCTGGGCGTGTTCGGTATCGCGGTGAAGGCCGCCTAGCTCCCCGGCTGAACGGCCCCGGCCGCGGTGCGGACCAGGGGGAGGATCCGGTACGGGACCTGGGTGGCCAGCGAGATCAAGGTGGCGGAGCGGACGACTCCGGCGGTGGAGACGATCGCGTCGATCACGCGCTGCAGGTCGGCATTGGACCGGGCCACCACGCGGCAGAGCATGTCGCCCGCGCCGGTGATGGTATGGGCCTCGAGCACCTCGGGGATGGCGGCCAGCCGTTCCGCCACCGGGTCATGCCCGCCCGCCTGCCTGATCTCCAGCGTGATGAACGCGGTCACCTCGTAGCCCAGTGCGGCCGGGTCGACCTCGGGGCCGTACCCGGTGATCACGCCGCGCTCCCGGAGCCGTTCCAGCCGGGCCTGCACCGTGCCGCGGGCTACCCGCAGGCGCTTCGAGGCCTCGAGCACGCCCACCCGGGGCTCGGCGGCGAGCAGTTCGATCAGCGCGGCGTCGAGCGAGTCGACCGGCCCGCGACCACTGATGGTCATACTGTACAGAAATACCATTCGCCGTTCGTTATTAATAGTCAACTTGACCGGTAAAAAATCAATTGGTTGCGCAGTTTGAAACCTCGTGCGCATGCTGGCGGGTATGACGACGCCATCGCAGGACAGCTTTCCCGTCATCGGCATGGACGCTGTGGTCTTCGCGGTCGGGAACGCGAAGCAGGCGGCGCACTACTACTCGACGGCGTTCGGCCTGCGCCGGATCGCGTACCGCGGTCCGGAGACCGGGTATCCGGACGAGGCCGTGCACGTCCTGGAGTCGGGCAGCGCGCGGTTCGTCTTCCGCGGGCCGGCCCGGTCCAGGACCCGGCTGGGGCAGCGGATCGCGGCCCACGGCGACGGTGTCGTCGACCTGGCCCTCGAGGTGAGCTCGGCCGAGGAGGCCTATTACTACGCGGTCGCCCACGGCGCCCGCGGCCTCGAGGCCCCGCACCTGGTCGAGGACGACTACGGCAAGGTCGTGACGGCCGCCATCGCGACCTACGGCGATACCCGGCACACGCTGGTGGAACGGTCCGGGTATTCGGGTCCTTACCTGCCCGGCTTCGTCCCGGCGGCGCCCGTGGTCGCGCCGGGCGAGCGCCCCTTCTTCACCGAGATCGACCACTGCGTCGGCAACGTCGAGCTCGGCAAGATGGACGAGTGGGTGGATTTCTACCACCGGGTCATGGGCTTCACGAACATGAAGGAGTTCGTCGGGGACGACATCGCCACCGAGTACTCCGCGCTGATGAGCAAGGTGGTCGCCGACGGCACCCGCACGGTGAAGTTCCCGCTGAACGAGCCGGCCGCGGGCAAGCGCAGGTCGCAGATCGACGAGTACCTGGAGTTCTACGGCGGCCCCGGCGTACAGCACATCGCGCTGGCCACCGACGACATCGTGGCCAGTGTCCGGGCCATGACGGCGGCCGGGGTGGAGTTCCTGGCCACCCCGGACAGCTACTACGACGAGCTCGGATCGTGGGTCGGCGAGACCCACGTGCCCACCGGCGAGCTGCGCGAGCTCGGCATCCTGGCCGACCGGGACGAGGACGGCTACCTGCTGCAGATCTTCACCCAGCCGGTGCAGGACCGGCCGACGGTGTTCTTCGAGCTGATCGAGCGGCACGGCTCGCAGGGGTTCGGCAAGGGGAACTTCAAGGCGCTGTTCGAGGCGATCGAGCGAGAGCAGGCCAGGCGCGGCAACCTGTAGCTGATCACCCGGTCAGCAGGCCGAGCGGGCTCGGCCGGGCGAACTCGAGCCGCACCACGGGCTGGCCGTCCACCCGGACCACGGTCACGCTCCCGGTGAAGTGGTTCAGCTGGGCCCGGATGAACGAGGTCAGCCAGCTCTGGTAGGCAGCGTCGGCCATGCCCGCGGCCCGCCCGGAACCGGACAGTTCCGCCACGCACAGCGGAGTGTCAGGTCCAGCTCCGGGGCCGGAATCGCCGAACGCCAGGACCCGGATCGAGTGCGTCGCCGCCAGCGTCGGAAGCACGATCAGCAGCCGGGAATCGACCGAGCCCGCCTCGAGCTGCGCCCGCGCCCGGGCCGTCGCCCCGATCTGCTTGTTGGCCAGCAGCTGGGTCCCGGCGCTCTTCCTGGCGGTCAGGTCCTGGTGCAGCGCCGCGAGATAGGCCGCGGCTCCGTCCGGCGCCACTACCTGCACGTCCACCTGGCCCGGGCCCGAGCCGAAGCCGGCGATGACCAGCGGAGCGTACTCGCTGTCCAGGCGGCTGCCGAACTGGCTCCTGACCGCGGCGGTGACCACGACCACCCCGGCCCCGAGCGGGTTCGAGGCGTCGGTCTTCAGGACCAGCAGCTTCGCCGCGGGCAGCCCGCGGGCCTCCAGGGCCGCGCACATCAGCGGATCACAGGCCACGGTCACGCTGCGGCTGACCTGCTGCGCGACCCAGTCCGCGGCCATCTGGGCGGTGCTGGCGGGCCGAGCGTGGCCGGTGCCGCGGCGGAGCGGCGAGTGATGGCCGACGTGCAGCCGGGAAACGGTGAAGGCCGCCGCCCCGGCCACCAGGGCGATCAGGATTACCGCGGCCACCCGGAGAACAGGAGCGGGCCGTCGCGCCGGACGGCCGACGGCGGGCCGGCCCGCTCCAGCCGGCGGCCCCGCCGGGGGCACGGCTGGCTCAGGATCGGGAGGAGGCGCTGGCGAGCGAGCCGCGTCGCCCTCCGGTTCCCCGGCCGCGGGCTCATCAGGCACCGCCCGCTCGGCTACCGCTTCTTCCGGCCCCTCGGCCACTGTTTCCTCAGCCACCGGCTCTTCGGCCGGGGGTTCCCCGGCTGCCGGCTCCCCGGCTGCCGGCTCCTCCGAGACCGGTTCCTCGGCTGGCGGGTCCTCAGAGACTTCCTCGGCTGGCGGGTCCTCAGAGACTTCCTCGGCTGGCGGGTCCTCAGA
>Ga0137407_10002159_pt1 | contig 12957 bp, 10 predicted proteins | sample CZOMad2_2_16fung_FD_108410 | JGI IMG/M metagenome (GOLD analysis project Ga0137407, IMG submission 108410) | Vadose zone soil fungal communities from Angelo Coast Range Reserve, California, USA - CZOMad2_2_16fungal (Illumina Assembly) | ecosystem: Environmental > Terrestrial > Soil > Vadose...
CCTCCTGGTCGGTCCGCCCGGCACGGGCAAGACGCTGCTCGCCAAGGCCGTGGCCGGCGAGGCCGGCGTGCCGTTCTTCTTCATTTCCGGCTCCGAGTTCGTCGAGATGTTCGTCGGCGTGGGTGCGGCGCGCGTGCGCGATCTGTTCGAGCAGGCCCGTGCGAAGGCGCCGGCCATCATCTTCATCGACGAGCTGGACGCGCTCGGCCGCGCCCGCACCTCGCTCTCGAGCTTCGGAGGCGGCCACGACGAGAAGGAGCAGACGCTGAACCAGCTCCTGGCCGAGCTCGACGGTTTCGACCCCTCGATCGGGATCGTCCTGTTGGGGGCGACGAACCGGCCCGAGGTCCTCGACCCTGCGCTGCTGCGCGCCGGCCGCTTCGACCGGCAGGTGCTGGTCGACCGGCCCGACCGGCGCGGCCGGGAGGCCATCCTGAAGGTCCATACCCGCAAGGTGAAGCTCGCGGCGGCGCTGAAGCTCGACCAGGTGGCGGCGCTCACGCCCGGCTTCAGCGGCGCCGACCTGGCCAACCTCGTGAACGAGGCGGCGCTCGCGGCGACGAGGCGCGGCGCTGAGGAGATCCGCATGGACGACTTCAACGTCGCCGTGGAGCGGATCGTGGCCGGGCTCGAGAAGAAGAACCGGCTCCTCAACCCTCGCGAACGGGAGATCGTGGCGCACCACGAGATGGGGCATGCCGTCGTCGCCTCCGCGCTCCCGGGCACCGACGCCGTCCACAAGATCTCGATCATCCCGCGCGGCATCGGCGCGCTGGGCTACACCATCCAGCGGCCGACCGAGGACCGGTATCTCATGACGAGGGAGGAGCTGGAGAACAAGATGGCCGTGCTCCTGGGCGGCCGCGCCGCCGAGCACGTGGTCTTCGGGCACCTTTCGACCGGCGCTGCGGACGACCTCTCCAAGGCGACCGACATCGCCCGCAACATGGTCACCCGCTTCGGCATGGGCCGGCCGCTCGGGCCGGTGACGTACGAGTCCGAGCCGAACACCTTCCTGGGCCCGATGGCCGGAACGACGCGGCTGTACGCCGAGGAGACCGCGCGCGAGATCGACGTCGCGGTGCGTGAGATCGTGGACGCGGCCTTCGAGCGCGCGCGCGCCATCCTGACCCGGAACCGCCCGATCCTGGAAGAGGGCGCGAAGGCCCTCCTCGCCAAGGAGACGCTCGCCGACGCGGAGCTCGCGAGGGTGCTCGAGAAGGTGAGCGGCGAGGAACCCCGGATCGCCGCGGCCGCGGCCGTGTGAGGACGAGGGGACTTCGTCACGCTGGCGGACGTGATCCGGACGCTCGAGAAGGTCACCGCGCTGTCCGGCCCGCGCGCGCGGATTCCATACCCGGTCGCATTCGTCTACGCCGCCGTCTCCGAGATCTGGGCAAAGATGACTGGCGGCGAGACGCTGGTGACCCTGGAGGCAGTGCGGGTGATGCAGGCGCGACTGGCGGTGACCTCCAAGGCCGAGCAGGAGTTGGGCTGGAGACACCGGCCGCTCCCGCCGCGGCGGTGACGGCGTAGCAGCGGCGTCAGGGCCGCGGAGCAGGTGAAGTCGGAAGCTCGCGACGGTCCGTCTTCGGTCGCTGCTCGTTCAGCAACGCTTCGACCTCGGGCGCGGAGCCGAGCTCCAGAGCGAGGCGCGCAAGCTGCCGCGCATCCTCCAGACGCGTCCTCCGGATCGCGCTCTTCACCTCGAGCATCTGGCCGGGCGCGACGCTGAGCTCGCGCAGGCCCAAGCCGAGCAGCAGCGCGGTGTGCAACGGGTCGCCCGCCATCTCGCCGCAGATGGACAGCTCGCGCCCCGCGCTCCTGGCTCCGTCGACCACCGACTGGATGAGGCGGAGGACCGCTGGGTGGAGCGGTTGGTAGTACGGCGCGGTGCTCTCGTCTTCGCGGTCGGCGGCGAGCACGTACTGCACGAGGTCGTTCGTGCCCAGGCTGAGGAAGTCGAGCTCGTTCGCCAACGTCCGAGCCATCAAGGCCGCCGACGGCACCTCGATCATCGCGCCGACGGGAATGTCGCGATCGAAGGGCTTTCCCTCGGCGGAAAGCTCGTCCTGGACCTGCCGCACGACCTGGCGCGTCTGACGCACGTCCTCGAGCCCGACCACGACGGGGAGCAGGACGGAAATCGGATGCCGGGCGCTGACGCGGAGGAACGCGCGCAGCTGCGGTTTCAGCACTTCGTGGTGCCTGAGCAGCAACCGGATGCCCCGCTCCGCCAGGGAGGGGTTGCGGGAAGGTGGCAATGGAAAATAGGGCAGGATCTTGTCGCCGCCGAGATCCACCAACCGGAAGACCAGCTTCCGCGGGTGCATCCGTTCCGCCGCGCGCTCGAGGAACTCGTACTGCTCCTCCTCGGTGGGGAAAGCGCTCCGGATCGAGAAGGTGAATTCCGTCCGGTAGAGCCCGATGCCGTCGGCGTTGTAGAGGAACGCGGCCTCGGTGTCCGAGAACTTGTTGACGTTCGCGAGCAAGGGAAGCGTGGTGCCGTCGAGGGTCACGGAGGAGAGGTCGACGAGATGCCGCAGCTCCTCTTTCGACGTTCTCAGGTCCGCCGCCAGGCGCTGGTATTCGCGCTCGATCGCGCTGTCGGGGTTGACGAAGACGACGCCGGCCACCCCGTCCACGATGATCCGATCGCCGGTCTTGATCTTCACCGCTGCCCCAGGTACGCCCGCCACTGCCGGCGTTCCGAGCGAACGCGCCAGGATCGAGCTGTGGGAGAACTTGTTCCCTCGTTCCGTCACGAACGCCCGGACGTGATCGAGCTCGAGGCGCGCCGTCACCGAGGGCAGGAGCTCGTCCGAGACGACGATCGCTCCGTCGGGAACCTTTGGACCCGCGCGGCCTGGTTGCTCGGCGAGGGCGGAGAGCAGGCGCCGGCGCACGTCGTGGATGTCCGAAGCCCGCTCGCGCAGGTAGCCGTCCGGATTGCCCTCGAGCGATCGTGTGTATTCGTCGAAGACCTCCGCAACCGAGGCCTCCAGGTTGACGCGCTTCTCCTCGATTGCGCGGAGCACCCGATCGCGCAATGACGCGTCCTTGAGCACCAGCCTCTGCACGGCGAAGATCTCCGCCTGGCTGGGGCCAATCCTCTCCCGAACGTCGTTCTGCAGCTTGACGAGCTCTGCATCCGCCCTGGAGACCGCTCCGTCGAAGCGGGCGCGCTCGCCGTCCACCTCCGAGGCGCGGATGTTTCGTTGCGGCACGGCGGACCGGTAGCCGCAGGCGACCACGTACGCCGTCCCCTGCGCCACGCCCGCGGACACCCCTGTTCCTTTCAGCATTCTCAGGACCTTTGACGCGGGAGATCGTTGAACGTTTTCCTTCGGACGGCCGAGTAGTATACGACCGGCGCAGGCGGCCGTATTGCCCAGGGCTGCAGGTTGGGCGGAGCACCTGGTTCAACCGGCAGAGGGTGAGCGCCATGACTCGCGGTCGCGTCGTGGTCGTAACCGTGCTGGTCCTGGCGGCGCTCGATGCCGGGCGCTCGCTCTGGGCGCGCGTCGGATTCGCGCAGCCGCGCTCGCGCTGGCGCCCCGCCCCGGCCGAGCTCGCCCCGATCGCCTGGCCGCCCGGTGCCGATGCGAAGCCGGAGCTTCCACCCGGGCAGCGCATTTTTCTGCAGCACTGCCAGACCTGCCACGGTCCCGACGGGCGCGGCAACGGTCCGGCGGCACCCTCGATGAGCCCGCGGCCGCGAGATTTCACGCTCGGGCAATTCAAATACGTCTCGACGCCACCGGGAGGCCCGGCAGCCGACGCCGACCTGATCCGCACCGTGCGCGACGGCCTGCAGGCGAGCGCGATGCCGTACTTCGGCGACCTGCTGAGCGACGAGGAGCTGCGCGCCGTCGTGGCGTACCTGCGCTCTCTCGGCCCGCGCGCCGAGCCCGCCGCGCCGCTTCCCGTTCCGCCGCGCCTGCCGGCGAACGCCGCGAGCGTCGAGCGAGGCAAGGCCCTCTACGGCCAGAGCTGCGCAGCTTGTCACGGCGCCGACGGCCGCGCGCAAAACCGTTACGACGACCAGAGCGGCCGGCAAGTCGCCGCGCGCGATCTCACCGCACCCTGGACGTTCCGCGGCGGTAGTGAGCCGGCGCAGATCTGGCTGCGTCTCACCACCGGCATGGCGTTGAGCGCGATGCCTTCGTATGCCGATCCGCTCACGAGCTCCCAGCGCTGGGACATCGTCAACTACCTGCTGTCGCTGGCGCGCGTTCCTCCCTGGGAAGCTGGAGGGAAGCTGGCGGGCCCTGGACAGGACGCCGATCCGGCGCGGCGCGGCGATTACCTCGCGCATTCCCAGATGTGCGGCCTCTGTCACACACAGATCGATCCCACCGGAATCTATCGCGAGCAGGGATATTTCCTCGCCGGTGGAATGCGCGTCGGCGCATGGCCGCACCCGAACTTCATCTCGCGGAACCTGACCTCCGACCTGGACACAGGGCTGGGCGCGCAATCGGTCGAGCAGGTCGCGAGTACGCTCCGCACCGGCCGCCGTTTCGATCGGGTGCTGGATCCGTTTGGAATGCCCTGGTACTTCCTGTATTCCCTCACCGCCGAGGACGCGCGCGCGATCGCCACGTACTTGAAGACGATGCCGCCGGTTTCGCATTTCGTGCCGGCGCCGCTCGAATACGGCTTCGCCGAGACGCTGCTGGTCAAGCTCACCACGCCCCTCCCCGCCGCCCTGCCCTTGAAGCTCACCTACGCCGACGGCGATTTCGCCGACGCGGCGGTGCCATCGTGGCCGCGTGACTGGCCGCAGCGCGCCCTCAAGACCGCGCAGTGGATCGCCCTCGCGCTCGGCCTGGTTGCCTTCGCTTTGGCCGGACCGCCGATACGCCGCCGCCTCGCCACGCTCCTCCTCGCGCTCGGCGTGGTGCTGCTAGCGCTCATGGCATGGGTCGTCGTCAACCTGCCGCAGATCGTCCCGGCCGAGCAGCTCGCGCAGGCCGTGACGGGGTCGATACCTCGGCCCGACACGGCGAAGATGCCGCCGCACCAGGCGGCGTTCGTCGAGCGCGGCGCGTATCTCTTCACGACGACATCGTGCGCCTTCTGCCATGGCAACGACGGCTCGGGCGGAAACAAGATCAGCTGGAAGCCGTTCGGCACGCTTTACACGCGCAACATCTCCTCGGACCGCGAGGCCGGCATCGGCGCCTGGAGCGAAGCCCAGGTGGCCCGCGCCATCCGCAGCGGCGTCTCCCGCCACGGGCGCCAGCTGCACTGGCAGGGGATGACCTGGGACATGCTCTCCAATCTCGACGAGGAAGACGTGCGCGCCGTCGTCGCATACCTGCGCACGCTGCCGCCGGTGCGGAAGACAGTGCCGCCTGCGCGGCCGCCGGCTTCCGACGACTGCGACACGTATTCGTTCTTCCTGCGCGGCAGCTCCGAACCGGGCTGCCGGTGAACACGGCAAAAGACCTACGGGGAGGGCAGGCACGAGACTCGCGATCTCGCGCCTGCCCTCTCCCGTCATCGCCTCCTGCGACAAGTCCATCATCACGGCCGCTGGACTGAGGCGCGTGCGCGAGATCCCCGTGCGGTCTGTCGTACGGCGGTGCGATTGTCGCTCGCCGCTACGGCAGCGCGTGCTTCATCCGTGCTGGTCACATGCGCCTTGGCCTGCGAGACCTGCGCAACCGTCCCCGAAACGGGAACCGACTCGCCAGCCAGCACGCGAGCTTCATCCGTGCTGGAAACGGGGCGGTAGTGCGGAACCGTCGCCCTGGTCGGTTCCGGGGCCGGCTTGTTTCCGGCGAGCGCCCGGGCCTCGTCGCTGGTCGTCGGAATCGGATTTGCATTCGCAGCGCCAGCCACCGCGAGGGAAAGCGCAAGTGCGGCAGCGAGCGAGAAACCCAATCCCGGTGACATCCGCTTGATCGTTTTCATGTTCTCCTCCTATGGGGACCTTCGATGTGCGTTGGCCTGGAGCGGTGCGTCAAAGAGGGCGGACGTGCTATGTAGGAAACCTTCACAATGGCCTTCACTCCTCTCAACGCGCTCAACGAATTCCTGGCGGTGGCGCGGCGCCGGAGCTTCGCCGGCGCCGCATCGGAGCTGGGAATCTCGCCGTCGGCGCTCAGCCAGGCCGTACGCCAGTTGGAGGCGAAGCTCGGCGTGACGTTGCTCTCCCGGACCACGCGGAGCGTTGCGCTCACGGCGGCAGGGAGGCGCCTCTTCGAGCAAGCGGGTCCGGCGATGAGTCAGGCGCTGGAAGCGATCAAGGCGGCATCGGCCCGCGCGGGCGAGATCACCGGGCAGATCCGTCTCACCGCGCCCGCGCTCGCCGTTCCTTTCGTCATCAATCCGGTGCTGCCACGATTCGTCGCACTCCATCCGAAGGTGGAAGTCGAAGTCCAGGTCGACAGCCGCCTCGTCGACATCGTGGCGGAGGGCTTCGACGCCGGCGTCCGCCTGGAGGAATTTCTCGAGCGCGACATGGTGCACGTGCGCCTGACGGAGCCGTTCCGATTCGTGGTGGTCGGCGCTGCGTCCTATCTCCAGCGGAGGGGCACGCCCGACGAGCCCCGGGACCTGCTCGCGCACGATTGCATCCGCATCCGGTCGCCCACCACTGGCGCGATGTACGTGTGGGAGTTCGAGCGGGGGAAGAAGACCTGGCGCGTCCCAGTGCGCGGACCGGTGATCACCAGCGACAATCTCCTGATGATCGCGATGGCCGAGGCAGGCGTCGGCCTCGCGTACTTGCCGGAGCCCGCGGTCTCGGCACGTTTGAAGCGCGGGCGCTTGCGCCTGGTCCTCGAGCCATTCGCCCCCAGGGTGCCGGGTCTCTTTCTCTACTTCCCGAGCCGCACCCAGGTCTCGCCCGCGTTCCGCGCTTTCGTGGATACTGTCCGGGAGATCAGGCTGAGGCGTTCGCCGGAGGGACGATGAAAAGCGCGGCTCCCTGCACTGCGGCGCTCAAGAAACCCTGCTCTTCCTCGGACGTGAATCAGGAGGTCCGGCGCTTGCCACCCTGACCCGAGCCGAGCACCGATGACCCCGAGCGCCTCCCTCTTTCATCAACAATGACGACACTTTTCCGCCTGCCCTGTATATTTTTCTGGGGCCCGTTCTTCAGTCTTTTCGGGCCAGACTTCGCCGCCCGGTTGACTGTCAGTTGCCTGCGTGACAACTCTGTTCCAGAGGGGCAGGCGCATGTTGATCATGCAGCATAGCGGGACCGGACCCGCGCCATATCCGCGTTTGCAGGCGCCCGTATATTTCACGAAGCTGAGCTCGGGCCTCTTTCGAAGCAGAGGCTGGAAATCCGACCCAGCGCTGGGCGGGGTGCGCGTCTACACCGACGATGAGCCGAAGCAAGGATCGCAGCTCGAGATCGAGATCTTCGTGCCCGATGGCACCACTGTAATCTGCAGAGTCGGTGTGGCCCGGGTGGAGTTGCTCCCACAGGGTTCGCCGGCAACCTACGACGTCGGACTCTGTTTCATCGCCATCCATCCCCATGATCGCGAGCGTCTCTCCGGCGTGCTCAAGCAGGGTTGACTCAAGCTTTCTGGCACTACGGCTTGCTGCTGACGGTAAGAATGACTGTGTGTGCAGCGCTGCGTTCAGTCTTTCTTACGGGAAACGCATTGCCCATCCGCGTCAGGCGTAGCCTTCCCGCACGTAAAGCGCACAAAATACTGCCGATTGCCTAGAAGCGGACCGCCTCAACCGGTTGGCAAGCGCGTTGCTAGACGATAATTGCGCTCCCACCGGAAAAAGCGAGTCGCACGATGCCGGACATGCTCTTCAGCGTTCCCCACCTTGGCCGGCCTCCCATGTCGCCTGCGCGGGTCCTTCGGGCGCAGCCACTCCGCGCGGGCTGGCGGCAATCCGGTTGTAGACGAGCGTACAGATCCCAGTGCAATGCGAGGAGGGAGTAATGGCGGGAGGAACGGGTCTGCTGTTCCCCGAAGGCAGAGTTCAGCGGCTGCACGACGGCGGCGGCAGACCATCCGACCAGGCGAGCGGCGGTTCGCACGGGGATTCTCAACTCCTGGTCGCCGGCGCTGAGCCGGTGGTTGCCCACGCCTACGCCGTCTGCCAGCCGGAGGTGCCGGCCGTCGTCCCTGCAGGCACCTTGCAGGTCGAGCCGGTTTCGCTCACCCCGGAGGCAATCGAAGCGGACCTCTCCGTCGCTTGGCGGCTGGCGCTGAAGCGCGCTCTCGACGTCTTCATCTCCGTGGTCGCGCTGGCGGTGCTCTCGCCGTTGTTACTGCTGATGGCGCTGCTGATCAAAGCCACCGGCGCCGGCCCGGTCTTCTTCGGCCAGAGGCGCGTGGGAATGCACGGGCAAGTGTTCCGCATGCTCAAGTTCCGCTCGATGGTGCTCAACGCCGAGGAGCTGCGGCCGCGGCTCGAAGTGCTGAATGAGTCGAACGGCCCGGTCTTCAAGATGCGCCTGGACCCGCGGGTCACGTGGATCGGCAGGTTCATGCGCAAGTACTCGATGGACGAGTTGCCCCAGCTCATCAACGTCCTGTTTGGCGACATGAGCTTGGTGGGCCCCCGCCCCCCGCTGCCCAGCGAAGTGGCGCGGTACGAGCCGTGGCAGCACCGCCGCTTCGCCGTCCGTCCCGGCTTGACCTGCTTCTGGCAGGTGTCCCACGGGCGCTACCGGATCTCGTTCGACGAGTGGATCCGGCTCGACCTGAAGTACATCGACCAGTGGACCCTTCTCGTCGACCTGTGCCTCATCTTCCGGACGGTCGGAGTCGTGCTTCGCGGGACCGGAGAATAGCGCCGGTCACGCGATATCTTCGCCGATCTGGAAGACGGAAGCATACCGGGTCTTCCAGTCAGATCTTCTCCGGTCGAGGGGTTCCAGCCCCCAGTACTTGTGAGGCCAGCTCGCCCTCAGCGAAGGGTCCCCCTCATGGAGCTCTTGCAGGAGCTCCTGGACGGGTTTCCAGCCGAGATCGATTGCGACCTTCGTTCGCACGTCCAGGTCCACTCCTGAAACGAAGAGATACCCACCCGGCACGAGCAACCGCGCGATGTTGCGAATGCACCTCTCCGCTTCCAGCGGGCCCATGTGGCAAAGAAACCGGTTTGCGACGACGATGTCCTGAGGGCCCAGCGTCTCGAGGATCCGTGGATCTGCTGCGTCGCCGACGTGCCAGACGATTCCTTCCCGGATCCCCGGCTTGATTCTCAACCGGTCCCCGATCCTCTCGAACATCTCCTCCACTTCCTTTGCCGTCATGCGCTCGAAGATCGGCTCGTCCACCAGCTCGGACCTGCCCGGTTCGTAAAGACCTTTTCGGGCGGCCTCCACGGCCGCCGGCGAAATGTCCACGGCGTGCATGTCGAGCTTGGCATCCGGCTGCGCCGAACGGAGCACCCATGCGATGGAATACACCTCGGCCCCATTGCTGGAACCCAGGACCGCGATCCTCACCCTGCGACCCTCGCTCCCCAGACCCGAGAGCCGGCGGAGCAATTCCAATTCCGGGCGGTTCCGGAGGAAGAAGGTACCGAGATACATCCGGCGATCCTGCAGGCGAACCAGCGAATGCAGCAGATGGCCGAAGGATCTGAACGGGCGAAGGGCCGTCAAGGACGGGGGCAGGCGGTTCCAGATCCACTCGTTCAGCCGCAACCAGGCGCCCACCGGGGACCTTCCGAACATCCGCAGCCTCGCCATCCTTCTCAGAATCGCTTCGGCCATGGTCTGGTGTTAGCGCGGCGCCGCGGCGCAGAGGTGATTGAAGATGTGCGCGTATTTGTCGATCCAGGGCTTTGCGATACTGCTCTACTTTCTGTTCGATGACGGGCTTGACGATATCGGCATTCTTCTCCAGTTTGAGGAATTGTTGCACCAGCACGTCGACATCCAACCGATCGATGTTCTGGCAGTAGTCGCCCATTCCCACGCCCGCCATCAACGACGCGATCTTTTCGTGATACGAGAGCGCGACGACCGGCTTGTTGAGCAACAGGGCCAGCAAGATGTTGTGAAAGCGGGTGGCAATGACGATGTCCGCTTCCGCGAGCTGGGCGATGAGCTGTTCGACGGACGATACCGGCTCGTCGATGACCTGGCCCTTCTCGAACTTCGACCCCTTCTCTTGCAATCGCTTGACCACGTCTCCCTTGATGCGCCTGTCGTATGACGAGTCGCCGATCAGCAGTCGGACCGTGTACTTGTGATCGAGCAGCCATGCCAGGATGTTTGACGCCTTGTCCAGATAATCCTGATAGATGGCCTCGCCGTACTCGTGGGCGGAGCTTTTGCCATAGTAGTCCATCAGGCCGAGGCAGACCACGCGGGGGACCCCGTCCCGACTGCGCGAGCTGCGCATCCCGGGCTTCAAGCTGAAGGCCAGATCGGGGTAGACGAAGTCGTTCCGCGTGTCGAAGCCGATGCTGGCGAGGTAATCTTTCGAGAAGTCGTCTCGATACGATCGGTAGTCTGCCAGCGAGATGGCCCGTTTGACGATCCACCGGCTCAGCGGGTGGGCTATCGGGCCGGCGCCGACGCTGACGAACAGCAACTTGCATCGACGGATCTTGGCAATGATCGACCATTTGAGGATCTCGTAGTGCAAGTCGAAAGGACCGATGCCGAAATCTCCCAGCATTCCCGTTCCGGTCATGACGAGCATGCTGGTGCCCCTCAACGCCCTGAATGCCTTCAGCCATTGGATCACTTCGAGCGGCAGACGGATCACCAGGCGCCTGAGGAATCTGATGATGGCGGGAGCGTCCTGATCGCGCGCTCCTGTCGATGCCGACCCGTTGGCATATCGATAGGAGATGAGAGAAGCGGGAATCCGGTGTCTGGCCGAGGTATCCCAAGGATACGTGCAGATGCAGTTTGCGCTCGCGTCCGGCAGGAACCTGGTGGCGTTTTGTAAGATAGCTTGCAGTGTGCATTCGTTTCCGAAGTTCTGCATGCCGAAATTGCCGAAGAAACTGATCGTCGTTGGCTTCAATTGAACGCGCCCTTCGTCGGTATCGGTGAGCTGACGCGGAGTGTAGCGCACCAGCACGGTGTGCGCCCGGCGGTCGTGCTAGGAAGGGGCGATGAATCAAGGAGAGTCACCGGGCAGCACCCGCGCCACGATCGCGAGGAACGCTTTCCACCTCGTGCTCGGGCAGGTGGCCACCACCGCGCTGGCGATCGTGTTCAGCGCGGCGCTCGGCCGATCGCTCGGCGCCCGGGATTTCGGCGTCTACTTCCTCATCACTTCATTCGCGACCTTCGCCTACGTAATCGTCGACTGGGGGCAGCAGTTCTACGTCATTCGCGAAGTGGCGCGGTCCCCGGATCGCGGCAGCCGCTTGCTGGGGACTGCCCTCGTGCTCCGCATCGCGGGCGCAGCGCTGGTGACGGTTCCCACCGGACTCGTGGCCTGGATGCTGGGGTACGACGCGCGCACGTGTTGGTTCTCCGTCGCCTTCATCGTGGTGAGCCTCCCGTTCTTCCTCGCGCAGAGCTATGGAATGGTCTTCCGCGGCCGCGATCGCATGGGGCTGGACGCCTGGGTCTCGGTGCTGAACAAGGCCGCCTTGCTCGCTCTCGCCCTCGCAGCGCTCTTTTTTGGGACGGGCCTCTCCGGCGTGCTCGTGGCGCAGATCCTGGCGGGCGTGGTTGCGCTCGCGCTGGCCGCGCGGCTCTATCGCCGTGTGACCACCGGCCCGCTCCGCTTCTCGGGGCAGATCGCGCGGGAAGTGATCGCGGGCGGCAGCGCCCTGGCCACGATGATGGTGGCCGTCTCCGTGCAGCCCTACCTGGACGCGATCATCCTCTACAGGCTCGTCCCTGGGGAAGTGGTGGGCTGGTTCGGCGCTGCCAGGAACATCATGGGTACGCTTCTGGCGCCGGCGCTCATCCTCGGCGCGGCCGAGTTCCCGCGGCTTTCGCGCGCCGCGGCGGACGTTGCCGCCTTCAAGGCGGAGGTCCGCGCCGCGCTGCGTCCGATCCTCTGGCTCGGCGCGCTCGGCGGCGTGGGCACGTTCCTCTTCGCCGACCTGGCGATCGGGATCATCTACGGCGAGCGGAACTTCGCGCCTGCGGGCGCGATCCTCAAGGTCTACGGCCCCGGTCTCTTCCTCGTCTTCATCGATGTGCTCTTCGGAAACGCCCTCACCGCGATGGGGCGGGCGACCGCGCTCTCCGTCGCGAAGATTGGCAGCGTGGTGCTCAGCACCGCACTGGATCTGATCCTGATTCCGTTCTTCCAGCGAAGCACGGGCAACGGCGGGCTCGGGGTGGTGGTCGCTTTCGTGACCAGCGAGGCCGTCGTATTTGCTGGCGCGCTGTTCCTCCTGCCCAGAGGGAGCTTCGGGGCAACCGCCGCCCTGGACGTGGGACGAGCGCTCGGCTCGGCGGTACTCACGGCGCTCCTCTTCCGGTTCCTGCCGCCGCTCCCTCCCTACGTCGCCTTGCCCGCCTGCGTGCTCGCGTTCTCGCTGTGCTCGGTCGCACTCGGACTGGTCCGGCGCGACGACGTGCGGTTGCTCCGAGCGCTCCTGCGCCGCGGCAGGCCCGCGGAGCCGTATCCCGGCGCGCTGCGGCAAAATGACGGCACATCGCCTGTCGCATAGTCGACGCGTCGCATAGTCGACGCGGCGGCCCGCCTTCGCGCCTCTCTGGCTGCAAATCAGGCGAAGCGTATTTAACGTTACAGATTGACGGTTGGCGGAACCATTTTCCCCCTGGGACGGAAAACGATGAGAATCCTCCTCACCGGAAGCCGCGGGTACATCGGCACCGTGATGGCGCCGTTCCTGCTCGATGCCGGCCACGAGGTCGTCGGGATCGACACCGATCTCTACCGCCGCTCTACTTTCGGCCCCTGGCGCGAGTCGATCCGGACCCTCTGCAAGGACGTGCGCGAGATCCAGGTCGCCGATCTGCGCGGGTTCGACGCGGTCATCCACCTCGCAGCGCTCTCGAACGATCCGCTGGGC
>Ga0137407_10002160_pt1 | contig 12956 bp, 12 predicted proteins | sample CZOMad2_2_16fung_FD_108410 | JGI IMG/M metagenome (GOLD analysis project Ga0137407, IMG submission 108410) | Vadose zone soil fungal communities from Angelo Coast Range Reserve, California, USA - CZOMad2_2_16fungal (Illumina Assembly) | ecosystem: Environmental > Terrestrial > Soil > Vadose...
AAAAAATATAAGATACAAGCCTATAATTTAATGGTAGAATGATTTCTTGATGAGAAATTTATAGAAGTTCAAATCTTCTTGGGCTTAATAATTTTTTTTTTATATAAATTAAAATTAAAATTATAATTAAAAATTTGATACAGTGTCTTTACTTTAATAAAAATAAAATAAAATTCTTATGTATAATAATTCAATTAAAAAAAAATTGCTATACAAAAACAAAAAATACAAAAATTTTCTATAAAGCTTATAAACTTTAAATAATTATTACCCGAGATTATTATATACTATTATATTATATATCTTTAAATTAATTAACTTAAATTTTCAAAAAAAAAAAAACAATTACACAATACCAAATACATACCCATTATACAAACCCATATGAAATTATTAAAAAATAACGTTCTATTTAGATTATTAAATTCTTACATCGTTGCCTTCTTTCAATCAGCTAAAATTAAAATTAAAAAAAATACTTTATTTGCATATATTGCTGGCGCTTCTCAGCCTAAAACTAGAATAAGTCATCAGTTATCTATCATTTTAATAATTACAATAATATTTTGTATATCTTTTTCTTTAGGTATAGAAATCTCTATTCTTATTCATAAAACACAGATCAATACCTTTGGAACAGCATTTCTAATTAACAAACTTTCTCAAATTGAGATTAATAAATTAGAATATTTTATCTCTTTATTGGAATCTTTTTCAAATCATTCTTTTTTATTAAGCCTATTTTCTTTTTTAATTTCTTATCCTATTATCTCTTATATTGGGGACGGATTAAAGTTTTCTGTCAATAAATATATGAATATCTGCCAAAAAATAATATTTCTTTTATTTTTATTTATATTTATTTTATTAAGTATATTTTTATATGCTGGCACTATTTTTTAAGTGATGGAAATGAAGAGCCTCATATAAACTTAAAAAAAGTATAGATGCAATTAGTCAAGCAGCAAATTCGTTTGGATATGGTATAGCTGATGGTGCTGGTATTAAAGCTTCTGCTAAGCTTATACCTAAGGCGGCATGCCGCCCTATTGGAGCTAAAAATGCTGTTTTAGGAGTTAGTGCAGCTGCAGGTGTTATAGGTAAAAAAGCTGGTCAAGCAGGAGGTGATATAATTGCAGATTCAATATCTAATAGTTCAAGTACAAATTCTGTAAATAGAGGAACAACTACTAATACTAATGGTTCCAGTACAAATTCCGGAAATAGTGGAACAACTATTAATACTAATACTAATACTAAAAGTAATACTAATACTAATACTAGCGTAATACAAAATCAAAAAAGAGAATATCATTCATCATTGAAAAGATCTCAAGAAACTTAAACTTAAACTTACACTGAAAACTTACACTATATGGGGTGAAGCCCGGGCGAAGCCCGGGCGAAGTGCCTTTCAAATCTAATTTAGAAAATTAAATTCTCTTTCTATTTAAATTTTTAATTTCTTAATTTTAAGTTAATTCAAAAGAAATAGAATAAGGCGGGAGAGAGGTGGGTACACACCATAGCAGGGGACTTTAAATTTAGATACTACCCATATAGAGATAAAAATCTAAATTATTGTAATTTTTTATTTATTTATTTATTTTAATTGATTATTTATTATTATAATTTTTAGGTATTTATCTTATTAAAAAATAAATTATTCTGTTTGTTAAGGTAATTAATGATTATTATAATTTTAATCTTTAATTTTTATTTTAACAAAATACAAAAAATGAATAATTGGAGTATTTAGTCAGAGGTAATAATACTAATTTTTTTTTCCTCTTCTTTTTAAAAAATTAAATTAAATACAATTAAATATGGAAAACAAACAAGTGTTACCAAATGAATTTATTAAAGAGTTTGGTGCAAAATGAGGAAACACAAATATTATAGCAGTTTTTGTGAATTCGAAAGATAAACAAGTTAGAACCGATAATTTTAATCATATAATTGCATCAGTTATATTTATTGAGGATAAAACTCTTAAAATAATAGATGAGAAATTATACAAAATGTCTAGAAATCAAAGAATAGATGAAATTATTGGATATTTTTCATATAGTAATGTTGATAATTTACGAATAATTAGAATAGGCACATGAATGGAAAACAGAGAATATATACAAATATCTAGACAACCATGGTTTGGTCTCGAATATATGAATTATAATGAATTTTTTAATCCAATAGATCATAAAGTATTTAATGCATTGATGACAGATACTATTAAAGTTAAAGAGGATAAATGAGTAGGAACAAATATAATATTTATTTTTGAAGGAATACCGTGAGATTTTTTATTAATGATATTTAGATCTAATAATATAATAGTTAGTGGTGGTACAAATACTAAAAGACATATTTTATCTCCAAGTGAATTAAAATTATCTCAATTTATTCTAAATATAATACCTGAAAATTATATGACAGTAATTAATTCATTTCATTCTGATAAAAGAACTCCTGAATCAAGAACTTCGACAAGAGCAATACGTGATATGAGTGGTACAGAAATAGAAAAAATGTTAAAAAAAGTAAATTGATTAAATTTTAAACAGCCAGATAAAAAGGAACAGAATAAAAAATCAAAATCAAAATCAAAATCAAAATCAAAATCAAAATCACAAACAAAAACACAAACAAAAACACAAACAAAATCAGAAGAAAAAACATCTGAAAATAAAAATATAAATATAAAATCAGATGTGGATACCTCTGCTAATAATATTAATAATAATAATATTAATAATATTAATAATAAATTTAATTTAAATAAAACAGTTACTTCTTCTTCTGTCTCTAATACTAATACTAATACTAATACTAAGAGTTCAAACTCAAACTTAGACAATAATGGAACAATTACTAATATTAATACTAATAATTTAATTACTAATTCTGGAAATAATAATATTGATAATAATTCTATTGTAAATTTTGAAACTAACACTGATACTGATTATCAAAATACAATTTTGGATAATTTGGATTCTAATTTAATTTCTTCAAGCATTGATTCCATACTATCAATAGATAAATATTGAATATTATCACCTAATGATAATGCTAAAAATTTGATATCTTTGATTTTTAGTGATAATCCTGTAGAAGTATTGATAAGTTGTATATTAGGTTTAAATATAATAACTTTATTTTTAGTTATAATGTTAATATTCTGTTTAGGTTCTAATTATCTTGTTAATAAAGAATTGGAATTAAGTTTTCTAAATAAATTTTTTCCCGAATATTATATAATTAAAATAAAAAATTATATTAAATATATAATTAATATATATAGTAAATCTTTAATAGTAAATACTATTCTTATTATATTAGTAATGGTAATTACTTTAATTATGAGTATATATTTTTTAAATCTTTATATTACTCATTTAGAATATATTAGTACATATTATTTAGAATTAATAAATAATATTAAAAAATAATTTATTAATTAAAATTTTAATATATAGTATTAACCAACCAAATTTATATTATAATTATAATTGTTTTTTAATCAAATCTTTAATCCCCAATATTGAGAGAATAACTATATATATAAGAATATATATTTTATATTAACAATAGAAATTATTTATATAAAACTAAACTAATTTAACTAAACTAAATTAAACTAAATTAAACTAAAAGAAACTAAATATAATTTTAGGCGCAATTCTTTTTATGGGCTAGCTTAGAATATATAAGAATATATAAACATATAAACCAAGAATTTAAATTTAGACTTAAACTGAGACTGATACGGAAAAATAAAATAAAATTAACATTCAAATTAAAATTCAAAATAATAACTTAAAAATTAATTTTCTTAAAAGAATATTAACTAATTTACTTATTAAAAATTTATTTAATATAATTTTATATGACAAAAATAATATCTAATTTAAAAATTATTCAATTTCTGGAATCCAATTAAAAAAGGACCCCCCGAAGCGGCCAGCGCTTATAAACTTGAAACTGGATAAAATAAACAGTACCAGTAATTAAATCTGATTCATTAAAAAAACAACAGAAGTGAATTAATATTTTAACAATTTATCGGGCCTGAATAATTTCAATAATGAATTAATAAAAATGAACTTTACTAGTGCACAAAATAAAAAGTGAAGAATTTTGAAAGTATGGGGTAGTAAAATAAGTAACAAAGTGAAAGGAGCTAATAAAAAATTAAATTTTATAATTTTCACTTTAAAAAAATACGCTCCACACAATAACAATTTATAGAGCAAATAACAGATTTATTTATTCAATTAAGTTTGAGTTTAAGTTTAAATTTAAATTTTCAGTTTAAGTTTAAATTTCAAAAAAAAAACAAAAAATAGCGCGGTCAAATTGAGTGAGGTTTAAGTATAAAATAAAATTAGGGCTTTCATTTATCTGGTTCTGTATTTAAACAGAATAGTTTCTATATTAAATAATAATTTTGGGAAATAAATTATTAATTTATTTAAAATTAGAATGGGGAAAGTCCTCCTAAATTCTTCACTTCTAAATTTACCGTGATATTATATATATAACTTTATTTTTAATATTTTTTAGTTTTATTAGGTAGTATTTATATAAATAATATTCTAAGATTAGAATAAATAATTTAAATCTTTATTGTTAATTTTATTAGTTATTATTAGTTATTATAGTTTATTTTATTAAATTATATTTTTTGTTTTTGTTTATTTATTTGGTTATAAATTAAAATAAATTTTATATTCCATTTTATTACAGGGCTACGTCTCTATTATAATCATCATTCTTTTGTTTGTGTTTGTTTGTGTTTTTGTTTTTTCAATTATTATATTAAATAATATTAAGATTCCAATTTCTTTTTGTTTTTGTTTGTTTTTGTTTATATAATATTTATAAAAATATAAGTATATAATTAATTATAATTTTAATTAAACTTGAAATTAAAAAGTTAAATACAAAATTACAAATAATAAATCTATATCAGAAACAATAATTATGAACCTTTGAAAATAATTATTTTATAATTTTAATTTTCTAATTTCTTAAATTATTTATTATATAAATGAATTTTTATAGGCGCAGTGATAATTATTAATTAGCTGAAATTGATTCAATATTTTAGTTAAAAAAATTGTTAATTTGCAATTCTTTAATTAGTAATATTATATAAAGTAAAGTAAACAAACAAAACAAAAAAACATAACAAAAAAAAAAATAAATAATTATTTAATTTTGACTAAATAAATATAGTATATTTAGTAATATTTAATATTATTAATTAATTTAAAGTTTATTAACTTATTTTATTGTATTAAATAATAATTTTAATAATAACTAAATTATTTAAAATTAAAATAATAAACAATTATATAAATTATAAATTCAATTTATAATAATATTATATTAATAATAATATTATATAATAATATATAATAATTAAATAATAATATAAAATTTAATAATAATTAATTAAATTAATTAAGTAAAATATTATTTAATAATAAAAATTATAAAATAATTAATTTTACAAACTATAATTATTATTATATAACAATACCATATTTATAAGTATTATAATTAATAATTAATAGAAATTTATTTTTTTAGTTAATTATAAGCGCTGGGGGGGTAATATTAGCTTATACTAATAAGCTGGATAGGGAATAAATATATTAATTAAATTAAAATCAATATAATAATAATAATAAATATTAAAATTTAAAACTATATATAATTATATTTATATATAATATGTATATAATATAATATTATATGGTTAAATTTTTATTAATAAATTATATTATAAGAATTATAATTTTTAAATAATTATAAATATATGTATTTAATATTAGGCTGTTGCTGGCCTTCGGTCTTTATTATATTCAATATATAATTAAATATATATAAATTACTTTCTTAATTTTAGCATAAAATATTTTTATCTTATATTGCGGTGGGCGAAGTCCCAACTACCGCGCTATAATAAAACTGAAATTACAAATAAATAATAAGTAATGATCTTTTTAAGTATCTTAATTTTAATAGTGGCAATAGCCCTACCTTCTATTAATAGAAATATAGTTCCTATTTTTTATTCTAGAATATCTGCTATAATATTTATTTATGCCGGAGCAATATCAATAAATGCTTTATATATTCAGTCAATTGGATCAGGTATAGGTATATATAGTGGATTATTTCAAACCAGTATAATAAGTCAAATATATGAAGAAATAATATTATTAATAGGATCGGTAATATTAATGGCGTTGTGCGCTAGCCCTCCTACTTTGAAAAAATTAGATTTAAATCTAATAAGAATAAAAATGGCTAATTATTCAACAGAATATTCATTAATAGTATTAATATCTACTTTAGGTTCTATTTTATTATTGTCTTCAGCTGATTTAATTTCTTTATATTTAAGCATAGAATTACAATCCTTTGGTGTTTATATTTTAGCTTCTTTATATAGAAATTCAGAATCCGCTATATCAGCAGGATTAAAATATTATTTATTAGGTGGATTATCTTCATGTATAATTTTATTTGGTTGTTGTCTAATATATAGTTATAGTGGTTTAACTCAATTAGATTCAATTTATAATATAATTTCTGTTAATAGCGAGAATTCTATTTTATGAGGGGTATATTTAGGTATAATTTTTATTATTATTGGTTTATTAATAAAAATAGGTGCAGCACCTTTACATAATTGAGCACCAGATGTATATGATAATAGTCCTACTATAGTAACTATTTGATTAACTATTATGCCTAAAATAGCTATATTAATATTCTTAATTGAATTACAAAGTAAATTAGGTGTATTAATTAATAATATGGCGCTTAGTGGCTTCGTTAGCTCAATTACAAGTATAAATAGTAATTTAATAGATTCAATAATATTAAATGAAAGTAGTATTATAAATACAGATTTAACAATTATATTAAAAAATTTATTATTAATAAGTTCTTTAATTTCTTTATTAATAGGTACAATAATTGGTTTATCTCAAACTAAAATAAAAAGATTATTGGCATATAGTACAATTTCACATCTTGGATTTATTTTATTAGCTTTATCTATAAATACTCAACAATCTATAGAATCTGTATTATTTTATATTATTCAATATTCAATAACTAATTTAAATATTTTTTTAATATTAATAACTATAGGTTTATTTAATTCAGATTATCCTTATAATTTATATAAAAGTAATTATACAGGTTCTGAAAATGATATTAGTTTAATTTCTCAACTTAAAGGTATTTTTTTTATTAATCCTTTAATTAGTATCTGTTTAACTATTTGTTTATTTTCTATGGCTGGTATACCTCCTTTATTAGGTTTCTTTGCTAAACAATTTGTTTTATCTTCAGCTCTTCAAAATGGTTACTATTTTATGTCTTTATTAGGAATAATAGTAAGTATAATAAGTGCTTGTTATTATTTAAAAATTATTAAAATTTTACACACTGAAAATAATAATTCTAATTTAATAGCGCATCAAGGGCCTGATTATATACACAATAATATTAATTCAATTAAAAGAAGTACTATTAATAGTTATAATAATAATAGTTATAATAAGAATAATTATAATTATTTTTGAATTTCTAATACTCATAGTTTTATTATTTCTACTCTTACTTTAGCTATTTTATTTTTTGTATTTAAACCTTCTATTTTATTAAATATTACTACAATTATTTCTTTATCTTTATTTTACTTTTAAATGAATAATTTAATTATGTTTTTTATTTTTGTACCTTTTTTAGCTTTTGCTTTATTAGGTATAAACTTTTTATTAGCTACTAATAGACCAGATGATAATAAATTATCTCCTTATGAATGTGGATTCTCTGAAATTCATGGTCAAACTAGATCACAATTTCAAATACATTTTTATATTGTATGTATGCTATTCTTAGTATTTGATCTTGAAATATTATTATTATTTCCTATAGCTGTTACTATTTTTAAAGTTAGTTTATTTGGTTTCTCTATTGCTTTATTATTCTTTATTGTTTTAACAATAGGTTTTATATTAGAAATAGGATCAGGAGCTATTAAACTTTCTTATTTGAAAAATTTAAATTAAATCCCCTATATTTATTTTTTGATGCTTTGTTTTTTTTTTTTATTTATTTATTTATATTAATAATAATAATAGTACCTTCAGCTGTACAAATTTCTGCTATGATAGCTAGTTATGCTAGAGCTAGTATTAATCCATTTAAAAACTTACAAGGTAATGAGGCTATTGCAAGTAATATTTATAGTTTAATTTTAAAAGATCCTTTACCAGATGAAATTATAAGTAATAAATTAGGAGATTGAAAATTAGAACAAAGATTTGTAAATGGAATATTTGTACGACCTAAATTATATTGTTATACTGATGCTGAGAATAATGAATTTTTTAGAAAAGCAAGTGGGAGCGCTTCGCGTCATATAAATTGAGTTATGCTGATTATACTAATTTAGCTAAAGGATTAGATGGTTTAACTAATAAAAAGGTATTTAAACTAAATTGAAGAAATTTAAATTTAGAAATAATTAAACTAGATATTACATTAAGAGGTATTGATATTAAATTTGAATTTTATTTTTTAGATTATATAAACAAAAAATAAACTCGCACCACCCACTGCATTAGTTAATTCTCCGATTGTACGTTTAGAGTAATTTAAGTAATATTAATATATTAGTATATTAGTATATAGTAACAGAATTTATTAATTATCCTATGAAATATTTAGAAATTAATAAACCTTTAATAAAATCGCTAAGATCTTTATCAGAGAAGGCTACCACTATTAAATTTAAGGGAGATATTGTATTATCTGCAGTTATAACTTTATTTTCTTTAGGTTTAATTATTTCAGTAGCACTTATAATTTATGTAATCAAATGAGAATGTAATTTACTTAAATATCCCTTATCTTTAAAAGATCTTTCTATAAATGCTAATTTTACGAATTTTTCTAATAATAAGTTATTATTAGGTGTACAAGCAAAACATACATGAATTGTGTAAATAGGTAGTTTTTCATTTGAGAAATTAAATAAAAATAAATGAACATTAGCAACATCCAATGATTGATTAAAGTTAGGCATAAATTCTCTTTTCATTCTAAATACAACAATTATATCAGTAGGTAATTTGATAGTTGTTGTATTACTTGTTGGCACAACTTTAGCTTTTATTTTAGTAGATTCAAAATTAATATTACTATATCTGATTTTAAGTCCGGCAGGTGTTATGCAGGTAATAGGTAACTTTAATTTAACAAATATACTAATCATTCTATTATAAGAATTTGATAAGAATTTTAATGAAGGTAATTCTGGTGTTAATACAAAATAGATTATTTTACATAATTCACCAAATTGTTTTGAATTTAGATATAATTCTTTACCGCGCTTGTTACTTTACCTGGTATTTTATATATTTATGATTTAATACCGCGCTGCGCGCCTTTCAAAGTGTTCCAATAAATGTGCACCTATTCCAGCCATACTATTATTATATGGAATAGTCATAACTGATGAATAATAATAATAATAATAATATTAATAATAATAATATTATTTATTATTCTAATATTAATAATAATAATAATAATATTAATAATAATAATAATAATAATAAGAATAGTTATAATTTTTTAATAATAATAATAATTTTTTTATTTTTTAACAATATTTTCTATTTTGGGGTTGTGATATTTATTTTTTAAATTATATAATAATAATATATTACATAAATTTTATAAAAGAGACTAATATTATAAAAAAAAAATATATATTATAAATAGATATTAAGGGGAAATCTGATAATGGTAATCAGTTGTACTTGCACTACAATTATGATAGTTCGATTCTATCTTTCTCCAATTTAATTTATTATATTTATAATAAGCCCCGATAGTTTAATGGTTAAAGCGTTTGTTTGAAGATCAAAAGACTAGTGGTTCGATTCCATTTCGGGGCATAGTATTTCATTCTATTCTTAAAAATTAGAATAATTAAATTAAAAGAGTAATTTTATAAAATAAAATATATATAATATAATAATAATACTAATTTATACAGCCGGAATAGTTTAATTGGTAAAACGAATTCCTTGTAAGATTTAAATATTGGTTCGATTCCAGTTTTTGGCTAGCAAAATAATTATTAATAGTATTTTTAGATAACTAATATGAGTTGTAGTTTAATTTGGAAAAACACCATTTTTTGGTGATGGCTTATATCAGTTCGAATCTGATCAACTCAGGTTTTTAGTTATTTATAGGAAGCAGAACTTGAGTGGCTGAGTGTCTCCCTTTTAAGGAGAAAGTCCTGGTTCAAGTCCAGGTGTTTTCATTTTTTTCTTATATTATTTATTTTTATTTTTTTTTTAATAATAAATAAAATAAAAATAAATTTTTTTTATTAGTTTATTAGGCTGAATTTATTTTCAATTAATCTGAATAATTTAATATTATTAATTATAAATACTCTACTTATTAAATTTAATATAATTATTTTATTTTAATAATAACTGTAAATTTTAATTTATTATATTGTTTAATAATAATTTATTAATAGTAATTACAGTTTTTAATCTTTAATTTTTAATTTTTAATTAACAATTTAATATTGTTTTATTAGTAACTTTTAATTTAATAATGATTGATAGCTTTTATATTAAAAATAAATAAATATTATTAAATAGTTATATATAGTTTTGAGACACTATAAATTATAATATAATATAAATATTAATATTAACTTTACTACTACTATTATTATTACTATTACTATTACTAGTATAAATTTATTATTATAATAGATAATATTGTAATTTTATTTACACTTAAACAGTTATAATAATTATTATTAAAAGTTAATTATTATAATTAATTAATATATAAAATAAAAGAGATTATATTATATAATCTTATAACTAAATTTAGGGCAGGTGATCCGATTGGTAATGGTGGTTCTCTGTAAAAGAATTGGTTAACGCCGTAAAAGGTTCGATTCCTTTACTGCTCATTAAATTATATATAAAAATAAACATATATATATTATAATAGTATTTCTATTTAATTTAAATTAAAAAAATTCAAAATATTATTGGATTGAATTGGACTTTAAAAAAAAAATAAAATATTATATTAAAAAAAAATTATTTATATAAATAATGATCGGACTATGCCACGCGCTTTGTGCCTGTTTAATTAATTTTTAATTCTGTAATTTTTTATATAATTAAATTTAAATTTTCCCTTTTAAAAAAATTCAAAAATGAAACTAATTTAAATATATATTAATAAAAAAACAACAAAAAAAAACCAAAACCAAAAAAATTTTAAGTTTTTATATATTTAATTAAATATAAATTTAAAATTGATTTAAATAACTATAAGAATAGTTAGAATATATACTTGGATGGTAGATGACAAATTGGTTCGTCGCTCCCTTTGGGTGGGAGATATATAGCGTGTTCGAATCGCGCCTATCATGTATTATATACATATAATATTCAGGTGTCATGGCAGAGTGGTTAATGCGGGGTACTGTTAATACTTTTTTCAGAGGTTCAATTCCTCTTGATACCTTATTAAAAGGACGCTCTCAAAACTAGTTATATTTATTATTTTGGTTTGGGGTGGCGCAAAGCGCGGTCAAATTTTTTCATTTTATGAAGTACTTTATTTTTAATAATTAAATTAATGTATGCAAAAAAAATAAAAAAAAAAATTAATTTTAAAAAATCTGAAATAATATTAAAAGAGTATATATTATATATAATATATAAAAATATAAAAAATTTAATTTAAAAAAATATAAAATTAATTCATTCTTTGAATTATTATAAATAAGTGTTTATATTCTTGTTTTGTTGTTTTTTGTTTATTTTTTTGTTTTGTTGTTTTTTGTTTTTGTTTAGTAAAGCGATTTAGTGTAACGGTAGCACTTCAGTCTCATGAACTGTTAGATTAGGTTCAATTCCTAAGTCGCCATTTATAATAAAAAAAAAATACTGATAATTTAAAAAAAAAAATTATTTTATTTAAAAATAAATAAATATAAATAAAATAACAAATTTTAACTTTATCCCCGCGTTGCGTGCCTTATATAAATAAAAAATATATATATAATATATAGGTTTTTAAGTATAATGGTTGTACAGCTCCCCTTCAAGAAGCTAGAGTCAGTTCGAATCTGGTAAAAGCCTTATTTAAATATTTTATATCTATTAGTTTATTTGTTATATTTTTTTTTTTTACTTACTTTTGGAGTTAAAAAAATTTTTATTTTAAAATAAATTAAAATAATTAATTTTACGGTTTAATTTAAAAAAAATAATTCAATATATAATTAAATATAATATAATTAAATTAAGTTAACTTAAAATAAAATAAGATTAAATTATTATAATTAATATAATTTTTAAAAAAAAAAAATTAAAATAAATTAAATTATTACAAATAATTACATTTAATATATATTATATATATATTATAATATGAGGTTAAATTCTTTTTTTTGGTTGTTATAATAATTATATTATATAATTAGTTATAAGTTATATTATATATAAAATCCTTAATTAAATATTTAAAAAAAAAATAAATAAATAAATAAATTTTAAAACAAAATTAATCGGTTTTAGTTAGTATATTTTATATATTTATATATATTTTTATATAAAATATAATAAATTATTAAAATTAAATAATAAAAGAAGAAGATAATATAATATAGAAAAATTATCTATCTGTAACAATTCTTACCAATTACAACTATAATATAAATAAAATAAATAAATATAAATTTAAAATAAAATAAAAATTATTATAATGTTAAAAATAATTGATTATTCAAATAATTAGATATCTTTATATAAATATCAATTTGTATAATATAAACTAATTAGGTACAAATAATAATTGAATTG
>Ga0137407_10002161_pt1 | contig 12954 bp, 8 predicted proteins | sample CZOMad2_2_16fung_FD_108410 | JGI IMG/M metagenome (GOLD analysis project Ga0137407, IMG submission 108410) | Vadose zone soil fungal communities from Angelo Coast Range Reserve, California, USA - CZOMad2_2_16fungal (Illumina Assembly) | ecosystem: Environmental > Terrestrial > Soil > Vadose zone...
CAGATCGCAGAGCAATATCTCTTTCACGTCCTCGCCGATGAACAGCTTGCCGAGGTCTTGCAGGTTCGGCAGTCCTTCGAGGAAAAGGATGCGTTTGACCAGGCGGTCCGCATGCTTCATTTCATCGATCGACTCCTGGTACTCGATCTTGCCGAGGCGCTTCATCCCCCAGTTATCCAGCATGCGGGCGTGCAGGAAGTACTGATTGATGGAGGTCAGCTCGTTCTTCAATGCCTGGTTGAGGAAGTCCAGAACTTTCGCGTCGCCCTGCACGGCAGCCCCTTGGGTGTTCGATGGCTAGACGGCGAATCCGCTACCGGTGCGGGGAAAGCAGGCGCGCGCAGCCGCAAGCACCGTGGATTCGCCGTGCGAGTCGAGAGAGGCAGATAAGGTCGCCCTGGCTTCCGGGACGCATTTGCCGCAGCAGGTGCCCACGCCGAGCTCTCGGGTGAGATCGCGCAAATTCCTGGCTCCGCCCTTCACGGCGGACTTGATGTGCCGGTCGGAAACCGCTTTGCAGACGCATATGATCATGTCGCTATTGTGAACGCGAATGCGAATGATTGTCAATACCGTTCAACTTAATGTTTCAATTTAACCTAACGTAAACGCAATCGGCGCCCGTCTTGTGGTCAAATCTCATCCAGGGGAGTGGCATTCGGATCGAGGGAGGCCGGGGTGACCAGAATTTTCGTTGCTAGCATGGCCGGCGTCACCATCTGCGCGCTGTTGCTGATCGGCGGGTGCGGGAGGTCAGGAGGCAGCGCCCAGCCCCCGCCGCCGCAAGTCAGCGTGGCCCAGGTGCTGGAGAAGCGGGTCAAGGATTGGGATGAGTTCACCGGACGGTTGCAGGCCGTGGAGACCGTGGAAATCCGCCCGCGGGTTTCGGGCTACATCGACAAGTTGGCCTTCACCGAAGGCAGCCAGGTCAAGCGCGGCGACCTCTTGTTCGTGATCGATCCGCGGCCCTACAAGGCGGAATGCGATCGCGCAACCGCGGACGTCAATCGCTACAAAACCGCTCTCGAGCTCGCGCGCATCGAATTGGCCCGCGTGCAGCGGCTGAAGGACAGCGGCGCCGTCTCCCAAGAGGAGTTGGATGAGCGCAAGAGCACGGTTGCACAGGCCGAAGCCAACTTGGGGGGGGCCGAGGCTGCCCTCGAAGCAGCGTCGCTCAATTTGAACTTCACGCGGGTCACGAGCCCGATTGATGGGCGGGTCAGCCGCGCGGAAGTGACGCGCGGGAATCTGGTCACCGGCGGGACCAACGGCGGCACCTTGCTCTCGTCGGTGGTGTCGATGGATCCCATGTACCTGTATTTCGACGCGGATGAACAGAGCTACCTGCGCTACTCGCAGATCGCACATTCGGTCGCGGGCCCGGGCTCGAACGGCGCGCAAAATCCCGTGCAGGTCGGCCTTGCCAACGAGGAGGGTTTCCCGCACCCCGGCGCCCTCGATTTCGTCGACAATCAACTCAATCCGCAGACCGGCACGATCCGCGCGCGCGCCGTGCTGCAAAACAAGAACGGACAATTCACGCCCGGCTTGTTCGCACGGGTCCAATTGTTGGTGAGCGGCGAATATTCGGCCATCTTGATCGAGGATCGCGCGGTCAATACCGATCAGAATCAAAAGTACGTGCTGGTGCTCGGCGCCAACAATCAGATCGAGTATCGCAAAGTGAAACTCGGACGCGTCATCGACGGCTTGCGCATCGTACGCGAGGGCTTGAAGCCGGGAGAAGTGATCGTGGTGAACGGTGCCCAGCGCGTTCATCCCGGAGTCACCGTGGCCCCCCAGCGCGTCACGATGGGCGCGGCCGGAACGGACTCCGCAGCGCCGGCGTCCGGTTAAGGCCGCCGTGCGATGAATATCTCGTCGTTCTTCATCGAGAGGCCGATATTCGCCACGGTGCTCGCGATCCTGATCACTGTGGCGGGACTGCTCGCGATGCCGGTGCTTCCGATCAGCGAATATCCTGAGATCGTGCCGCCCACCGTCGTGGTCAGCGGTCAATATCCCGGGGCGTCGCCCAAGACGATTGCGGAGTCCGTGATCACGCCATTGGAACAGCAGATCAACGGGGTAGAAAACGCCATCTACACCAATTCCACGGCCACACCCGATGGGACTTTCTCCATCACGGTGACGTTCAAGCTGGGTACCGATCTCGACATTGCCCAAGTGCAGACACAGAACCGCGTGGCACAGGCGGAGACGCGGCTTCCCGATGTCGTGCGCCAGATCGGTTTGGTGACTCAGAAGCGCTCGCCGGATCTGACGATGGTGGTGTTCCTGCGTTCCATCGACGGCCGTTATGACTCGCTGTACTTGCGCAATTACGCGGTCATTCAGATCAAGGATGTGCTGGCACGCCTGCCCGGGATGGGCGATGTGCGAGTGTTCGGCTCCGGCGACTACGCCATGCGATTGTGGCTGGACCCCGGCAAGATCGCGGCGCGCTCCATGGACGTCGATGAAGTGCTGGCCGCGGTGCGCGAGCAGAACGTGCAGGTGGCGGCGGGCCAGATCGGCGGGCAGCCGTCGCTTCCCGGCACTCAGTTCGAGTACATCGTCAACGCGCAAGGCCGGCTGCAGACGGAACAGGAATTCGGCAACATCGTGGTGAAGAGCGGGGCGAGCGGCGAGACCACGTATTTGCGCGATATCGCGCGGCTCGAGCTCGGTCCCGACACTTACGCGCTGCGCAGCATGCTGGACGGCGGGCCGGCGGTCGCCATTCCGGTGTTTCAGCTGCCGGGCGCGAACGCGTTGCAGCTATCGGACAGCGTGCGCGCCACTATGAAGGAACTCGCGAAGAGTTTCCCGGAGGGGGTCAGCTACGAAATCGACTACGACCCCACGGTATTCGTGCGCAGTTCCATCGAGGCCGTGGTGCACACCTTGTTCGAGGCGGTGTTGCTGGTCGTGCTGGTGGTCGTCGTGTTTCTGCAGACCTGGCGAGCGAGCGTCATCCCGCTCGTCGCCGTGCCGGTGGCCATCGTCGGTACGCTCGCGGCCCTGCTGCTCGCCGGCTTTACGATCAATTCGCTGACCTTGTTCGGCCTGGTGCTCGCCACGGGTATCGTCGTCGACGATGCCATCGTCGTGGTCGAGAACATCGAACGCAAGATCGAGCAGGGCTTGAACCCGCATGCGGCGGCGCATGCGGCCATGGGCGAGGTGACTCGGCCCATCATCTCCATCGCGCTGGTGCTGTGCGCCGTCTTCATACCGGTCGCCTTCGTGAGCGGACTCACCGGCCAGTTCTACCGTCAATTCGGCATCACCATTGCGGCCAGCACCATCATCTCCACGTTCAACTCGCTCACCTTGTCGCCGGCGCTCGCTGCGCTGCTGCTGAAGCCGAGGGGCGCGCCTCCGGACGTATTCCAACGCGCCATCAATCGCGTCTTCGGGCGATTCTTCGCGCTGTTCAATCGCACCTTCGAAAGAGCCTCGGAGCGTTACGGCCACGGCGTGGGGCGAATTGCCGCGATTCGCGTGGTGGTGCTCGGCGTGTTCGTGTGCCTGTTGGCCGCTACCTGGGGCATGTTCAACATCGTGCCGGGCGGCTTCATTCCCGCGCAGGACAAGCAGTACCTCATCGGCATCGTGCAATTGCCGGACGCCGCCTCGCTCGACCGCACTGAAAGAGTGGTGCGGCAGATGTCGAAGATGGCGAAGGAGACTCCCGGTGTCGATCATGTCATCGGGTTTACGGGTCTTTCGGTGCAAGGCTTCGTCAATTTGAGCAACGCGGCCGTGCTGTTCTTCCCGCTCAAGCCCTTCGATGAGCGCACGACCAAGAACTTGTCCGCCGGCGCCATCGCAGGAGCGCTCAACAAGAAATTCAGCGCCATTCAGGACGCCGTTATATTCGCGGTACCGCCGCCGCCCGTTCAGGGCTTGGGCACCACCGGCGGGTTCAAGCTATTCGTGCAGGATCGCGGCGCGCATGGCTATGACGAGCTCGCTCGGGTCACGGCGGAGGTTTTGAACAAGGCGCGCCAACAGCGCGAGCTCAATCCTTACGCCACCTACACGACGTTTCAGAACAGCGTGCCGCAGCTCTATGCAGACGTGGATCGGGTCAAGGCCAAGAACCAAGCTGTGCCCCTGTCCAATGTATTCAATACCCTGCAAGCCTATTTGGGGTCTATTTATATCAATGATTTCAATCGTTTCGGGCGAACTTATCGCGTGTATGCTCAAGCAGAGCCGCAGTTCCGCAGCCAGCCCGAAGACATTGCGAACTTGAAAATGCGCAACTTGCGCGGCGACATGGTGCCGATGGGAGCGGTGGCCGATGTCCACTTCGAATCAGGGCCGGATCGCGTGTCGCACTACAACGTGTATCTGGCGTCGGATATCAACGGACAGGGTTCTCCCGGCACTTCCTCCGGCCAGGCCTCGGCCGCCATGGAACGCGTGCTGCGCGACACCCTGCCGACCGGCTTCGGCTACGAATGGACCGATTTGACCTTCCAGCAGAAGTCCGCGGGAAACACCTCACTCTTCGTGTTCCCCATCTGCGTCATGCTGGTGTTCTTGATTCTTTCCGCTCAGTACGAGAGTTGGGCGCTGCCGCTCGCCGTGATTCTCATCGTGCCCATGTGTTTGCTGTTCGCGATGTCGGGCGTGTGGTTGAAGGGCTCGGATAACAATGTGCTGACCCAGATCGGCTTCATCGTGCTCGTCGGGCTCGCGTGCAAGAACGCGATTCTGATCGTGGAGTTCGCGCGTGAGCGCGTCGAGCATGGCAAGGCGCCGATCGACGCGGCGATCGAGGCATGCCGGCTGCGTCTCCGCCCCATTCTCATGACGTCGTTCGCGTTCATCATGGGTGTGATCCCTCTGGTGACCGCGAGCGGCGCCGGCAGCGAAATGCGCCAGGCCATAGGCATCGCCGTGTTTTCGGGCATGCTGGGCGTGACGTTCTTCGGCTTGTTCTTGACGCCGGTATTTTTCGTGACCATCGAGCTGTGGTTGGAGCAACGCAGGAATGTGGGCGCCGAGCAGCCGCAGGTCTCCGCCGCCGAAGAGGAGCCCGGCCGTGCGTAGGCTCGTTGGCGGTATGGCGGTAGCGGCGATCCTCGCGGGCTGCGCGGTAGGCCCCAACTACCATCGACCGGAGACGCCGGTCGATGCGCATTTCGCCAACGCCGGCGAGCCGGGTCTCAAGGACGGGGATGCCGTCGAGCAGTATTGGACCGCGTTTGCGGACCCGCTGCTCAACAGCCTGGTCGACGACGCGCTTGCGCACAACAAGGATTTGGGCGTGGCGGAGGCTAATTTGCAGGCCGCACGCGCAGCCAGGCGACTGGCCGGATTCGATCAATTTCCGACGGCCACGTTCGCCGGCAGCTATAGCCATATCCTGGATTCCAAGCAGCAGTTGCCGTTCGTCGACCGGCATGACCGTGAGTTCGACAGCGCGCAGGGCGCCTTCGACGGTCTATGGGAACTCGATCTGTTCGGGCGCGTCAGGCGCAATGTCGAAGCGGCGAGCGCCGATCTCGGCGCCGGCGCCGCGACGCTGCGGGATGCCCGCGTCAGCGTCATCGCCGAGGTGGCGCGCGACTATTTCATCTTGCGCGGGCTCCAAGATCAGTTGGCGCTGACGATGCGCAACGCCGACAACCAATTGAGCACGGCCAAGCTCACCCGGACCCGGCTGGAGGCGGGCAGAGGCAATGAACTCGACACCGCGCGCGCCGAGGCGCAGTGGCAAACCACATTGGCGTCCATCCCGACCTTGCAGGCGTCGATTGCGACGACCACCTATCGATTGAGCGTGCTCACCGGCCGGCAGCCGACCGCGCTCGGCGAGCGGCTGTCGCCGCAAGCGCCGATGCCCAGCCTGCCCCCTTTGAACGCCATCGGTACGCCGGAGCAGCTCCTGCGGCGCAGACCCGATGTCCGTGTTGCGGAACGCCGTCTGGCCGCCGCCACGGCGCGCATCGGCGTTGCCGTGGGCGACTTATTCCCCAAGGTCACGATCGTCGGCGACTGGGGCTACCAGGCTCCCACCTTCGGCGACTTCGGCTCGCGCAACGCGGAGTTTTTCTCGGTGGGGCCGAGCATCACCTGGGCCGCTTTCGATCTCGGCCGGGTGCGTGCGCGAATCAGCTCGGCGAAGGCGGAGACCAACGCGGCACTCGCCGGCTATGAAGGGGCGGTGTTGAACGCGCTCGAAGACACGGAAGGTACGTTGATCAGCTATGGCCGTTCGCAATCCCGGCGCGAGTCGCTGCAACTGGCGGCGGCGGCGAGCGACAAGGCCGCCGACTTGGCGCACAAGCGATTCGAAGGCGGATTGATCGATTTTCTCGAAGTTCTCGATGCGGAGCGCACGGCGTTGAGCGCGGAACTCCTGCTGTCGCAAGGCCGCACCGATGTCGCCACGTCCCTGGTCGCGGTGTACAAGGCTCTGGGCGCCGGTTGGGCGGTATCCGAATCCAATGCCGCAGCGACCGCGCGGCGCTGATCGGAGAGGTAACGGAGATTTGGGATGATGTTTTGAAAAACTAGACTGCCTTGAATTCCAGGGTACAAAACCCCGAGGGTGCTTTACGCACCTCTCGTAACTGCAAAGAGGCGGCTACACCGAGCACCCGATACTGCTCTTGCGTACGCTCTTTCCCGCCGTTCATCAGCATGAATAAATCCAATCGCGCGGCGCTGCGGTCGGTCAACGACTCGGACAGTCTCGAGGCGAGCACCTGTTCAATCAACACGATCGTGCCCTGTGCCCCGGCGGCGGCGCGGACATTCTTCAAGATCTTCACCGCTTTCTCGTCAGCCCAATCATGGATGACGTATTTCAGAACATACAGGTCGGCGACGGCCGGCACGCCGGCGAAAAAATCGCCGCCAATGAATTCTGCACGGTGGGAAAGCTCCGCCTGCGCGAGATACCGGCAGGCGTCCTCGGCAATCATGGGAAAATCGAATACCGACCCGCGCAGCTGCGGGCAACTTTCAAGTAGGGCACGCAAGAGCCCGCCATACCCCCCACCGACATCGAGAACCCGCGCAAACCTGGAAAAATCATAGATCTTGACGAGCTCGCGGCCGATCGCGTGCGAGTGCTCTGCCATGCCGCGATTCAGCGCCACCGATCGTATCGGATCACTCTGTACACCGGCAAAACCACTTTCTCCGGCGCCCTGCTCGGAGGTCTCGGTCAGTGCAGAACCCAACGAATCGAACGCCCGCCAAATATCTTCACCCCAACTCATGGCCATAGCGCTCAAGGACCCTGGGGTCTCGCGGCACAGCAACAGACCTTTTGCAGTGAGCTTGAAGGATTTATTCCCCAGGTCCTCAACCAACCCCAACGTTGCACAGGAGCGCAGCAGTCGGCACGTAGCGTCCTCCCCGGCGCCACAGCGCGAAGCGATTGCATGCGTGCTCAACGATGATTCGAGCAGGGCTTCGAACAACCCTAAGCGCACTGCGTGATGAATCGCTTGGGTCATCCAAGCACCGGCGATGAGTTCGCGGACCTGCGCGGCACGCTCATCCTCGAGGGCTGCGGTCGGGTCATCCATGAAGGTCGGCTTTGGCGGAGTGCACGGGAACGCGTTGCGGGTTGCGGATGATCTAACACCCACCATACCTGTCGGGCAGTCGTTGTCAAATGGCGGCCAAAAATGGTCTATCAGGCGCTATCGAACGCCAACGAACACAACCGCTCCTCGAGCGACGAGCGCGAATAGCGCCATTATGGGTGTTTGACCGAGCCTCCCGCATGCATAATGCACACTTCGACGTCCTGGTGAGAGATTTGCGATGAAGATTTTTTCCTGGAATGTCAATGGCATTCGCGCGGTAATCAAGAAAGGGGTATTTCAACCGTTTCTCCGGGAGTTGCGGCCTGATATCGTCTGTCTGCAAGAGACCAAGGCCGAGCGTGGACAGTTCGAGATCGATTTGCCCGATTACCGCGAGTACTGGAATTCCGCCGTGAAGAAGGGTTATTCGGGCACCGCGATTTTCTCGAAGCAAGAGCCGCTGTCCGTCATCAACGGCTTTCCGCTCGAGTTTGCAAAACGCTTCTCGTTCGCCGATGAACTGCAGCGCGACAGCGCCGAGGAAGGCCGGGTCATGACGGCGGAATTCCAGAAATTCCACGTCGTGACGGTTTATACGCCGAACGCCAAGGACGATCTCAGCCGTCTGCCGCTGCGATTCAAGCACTGGGATCCGGCCTTCCTCGCCTATTGCAAGCAACTGGAGAAGACCAAGCCGGTCATTTTTTGCGGCGACCTCAATGTGGCGCATACCGAGCTCGATCTGGCCAACCCCAAGCCGAACCGCGGCAAGAAGGGCTTTACGGATGAAGAACGCCGGGGATTCCAGAATTTCGTCGACGCGGGTTTCGTCGACACCTTCCGGCTGTTCACCCAGGGTAACGGGCACTACTCGTGGTGGAGCCATTTCGCCAATTCGCGGGCGCGGAACATCGGGTGGAGAATCGACTACGTTCTCGTGTCGCGGCAATTGCGCGACGCGGTGAAGGGCGCCGAGATCCATCCCACCGTCATGGGCAGCGATCATTGCCCGGTCAGCATCACGCTCGATGCATAACCCCAAGAGCGCGCACTGGCGCGGACGGCGCCTTGGAGCGGTACTGTTCGATCTCGACGGTACGCTGCTGGATACCGTGGCCGATATCGCGTTGGCGCTCAACCGGACGATGCTCGAGTACGGCTGCAAGCCGTTGGCCGAGGACGAGGTGCGGCACATGGTCGGACGCGGCTCACGAATGCTGATCGAGCGCGCCGCAGCCTCGCAGGGCCGTATCATCGCCGCGTCGACCCAGGCCGAGATGATCGAGCGCTTCTTTCACCACTACGGCGAACTCGAGGTATCGAATGAGGACAGCGCACGGCCGTACGCCGGCGCCGCGGAATCGCTCCGCGCCCTGCACGACGCCGGACTACGTACCGCGGTGGTGACCAACAAACAGCATCGCTTCGCCGCGGCGCTGCTCGAGCGGCTGGGTCTCGCGGACTGGATCGATGTAGTGGTCGGCGGAGATACCTGCGCGAGGCCTAAGCCGGACCCGCAGCCGTTGTTCTTTGCCTGTGAGTCGCTGCAGGTGCCGCCGTCCGAGTCCTTGATGGTGGGGGACTCGGTATACGACGTGCAAGCGGCGCGCGCCGCCGGCATCCCGGTCGTCTGCGTATCGTACGGATACAACGAGGGCCGGGATCCGCGCACCCTGGAATGCGACTTGCTGCTTGATTCGTTGACTGAGCTTCCGGCGCTGCTACAGGTGTTCTGATGCGAAGAATTCTACTGCTGGCGATGGTCTGTTGCGCGGCACCGGTCGTCGCAGGCGAGCCGCCCAGCCGCTATGGCGTCGACGCGCCGGAACTTGCGCCCCTTGGGGACCAGGCGGTAGGGGTCAGAACCCTGCATTTGGTCCAGCATGGACAAATCGATGTGCTCGCTTTCGATGCCGCCAAGGGATCCGCGCCATCGGCCGATCGCGCGCTGACCGTGGATCTATGGTATCCGGCACGCCCACGCCCGGGCGCGCCGCACGCGGTATACACGGCGAGACTTCCTTCCGAGCCTCCCGCCGCGCCGGCGAGCTTTTCCGTTCCCGGCATCGCAGTGCGCGACGCACCGCCGTCGGGAACGAGCCTGCCGCTGGTGATCGTCTCGCATGGCTACAGCAACGACCCCGCTGCGATGACTTGGCTCACGGAGAACCTCGCATCGAAGGGGTACGTCGTGGCCGCCATCCGCCACGATGATCCTCCGATCACCGATCGAACGCGGTTCCCGCAACTCTTGATGCGCCGGCCGCTCGACATAGCCTTTGCGGCTCGAACACTGCAGCGCACACTCGCCGCGGATCACCTCGTGGACCCCGCGCGCACGGCGCTGGTCGGCTACTCCATGGGAGGCTATGGCGTGCTGACCGCGGCGGGTGCGGCGCTCGATCCCAACGGCGGTGCCGTAAAGCTCGTGCCCGGCGGCTTGATGCTGCCGTTCGCGCGGGGCGGAGCATTGCTCGATGAAGTCGCGGTCAAGGGCCTGCGCGCGGTAGTGGCGATTTCACCTGCGGGCGGCGGTTCGCTGGCTGCGTGGGGCGCAGACGGTGTGCGCATGATCACGGTTCCGCTGCTGCTCATTGCCGGCGACAACGACAGAACGGTGGATTACAAGACCGGGGCGCGCGCGATTTTCGACATGGCGGCCGGCTCGCATCGGTACCTGTTGACCTTCAAGGAAGGCGGACATGCGATCGGTTTGAGTCCTGCGCCGGATTCCATGCGGCAACGTCTTTGGGATCAGGATTGGTTCGAAGATCCGGTGTGGCGCAAGGAGCGCATCAACGCCATCGATGCGCATTTCATCACGGCGTTCCTCGATCGGTACGTCAAGGGCGATGAGAGCCGCGCCGCCTATCTGAATGTACCGGTGAGGGATTCGGCCGCCGGGGCGTGGCCGGCCGCGACTCCACCCCTCGCGTATGACGCCTACAGTCCCGGCACCGCGGAAATCACCCTATGGAAGGGCTTCCAACGCAACCATGCGGCGGGGTTGGAACTTCTGCAGGCGGACGCGCAGTCGACTCCGTGACGCCGCTTCCTCTTCCGCTGCCGCTCGCCGCACCCGAAGAAATCGGTCTCTCGTCCGCTCGCCTCGCCCGGGTGGGCGCGGTGATGCGCGGCGAGATCGAACGCGGGCGTGTGCCCGGCGCCGTAGCACTCGTCGCCCGGCGCGGCCGGCTGGGGCTTTTCGACAGTTTTGGGCAACGAGATGCTGCGAGCGGCGCGCCGATGGCAAGGGATACCATCTTCCGTATCTATTCCATGACCAAGCCCATCACCTCGGTGGCGGCGATGATGCTGTGGGAAGAAGGGCGGTTCCTGCTCGGCGATCCGGTCGACAAATATCTGCCCGATCTCGCCGGTCTCCAAGTCGCGGTGGCGCGCGGCGGAGAAATCGAACGGGTGCCGGCCGAGCGCGCCATCACCATCCAGGATCTTCTGCGTCACACATCGGGTCTTACCTATGAGTTCCGCGGTTCCGGACCGGTGCATAAAATGTATCAGAGCGCGAGGCTCTACAGCCGCGCGCAAAGCAACGGCGATCAGGTCGCCTCCCTCGGCAAGATTCCGCTGCTCCATCAGCCGGGGACGCGGTGGGAATACGGCCGCTCCACCGATGTCGTCGGCCGCCTCGTCGAGGTGCTGTCGGGCCAACCCTTGAGCGTGTTCTTCGAGCAGCATATTCTGGCGCCGCTCGGCATGGTCGATACGGCATTTCACGTGCCGCAGCGTCACCTCTCGCGCCTCGCCGAGGCCTTTCCCAAGGATCCGGACAGCGGCTCGACGGTGCAGCTGCTCGACGTCAGTAATCCACCGAATTTCGAGTCGGGCGGCGGCGGCCTGGTGTCGACGGCGAGCGATTACGCGCGCTTCTTGCAGATGCTGCTCGACGGCGGAACGCTCGACGGACGCCGGCTGCTGAGCCGCAAGACGATCGAACTGATGACGGCGGATCACTTGGGGCCGATTACCGGAGCGCCCGATCTCTTGCTCCCCGGCCACGGTTTCGGGCTGGGTTTTGCGGTTCGGCTTCACGCCGGCATCGCTCCCGTGCCGGGCTCGGTCGGCCAGTACTTCTGGGGCGGCCTCGCCGGCACCACCTTCTGGGTCGATCCGGCGGAGCAGATGTTCGCGCTGATGCTCATCCAGGCACCGGGGCAGCGCGACTATTACCGCACGCTATTCCGCGATCTCGTCTATTCCGCGTTTGGAGACTAGGCGACACCTGCGGATTGACTACGCTGTCGCGAGGACTCACGTCACAATCTTTGTTCTGGTTGGTAGGGTAATACCTGAGGTCGACTCGAGAGATGACCTTCATCACGCCACTTTGTGCGTGAACATGGCAAAAATGCGGTCTATGTGGTGCTGCACTGCGGTCTAATACCGGCCGAATATGCGAATAGCTAACAATCTCGCGCTCATCGGGGCATTTTGGCTGTCCGCTACGGTTGCATCCGCGGCGGCCGCGGAGTCGACTTTCGCCGATGAGCTCGAGATGCTGGAATGGTCGGACCCCGAGCGCGCGGCGAAGATAATCGATGCCGCGCCGCCGTTACCGACGGATCTCCCTTCGGAAATCGAAATGCTCGAGATCCGCGGAATGGTGTACGCGGACAGCTCCCGGGACGACGACATCAATACCCTGGTGCAGCGTCTCGATGCCATCGCGCGCGGCGGCGATGAGGCGGCTGCCCGGGCGGCTCTCTTCGTACGGGCGTATTCGGCGCGTCAGCATAGAGAGTTCGCGACGGCCGAAACCGAACTGAAGGGCATCGACATCAATTCGATTCGCTCCGATACCGAGCGATATCGCGTGCTGTCGCTCAAGGGTTATGTGCTGCGCATCCTCGGGCGGGACGAGGCGGCGCTGCCCTCTTTGGAACAAGCGTTGGATCTGGCGAACAAGATGCACGACGAACCGCGGGCCCTGCACGCAATGCTTGCGCTGGCCTGTATCTACACGGACAGCGGTAATTTGGACCGCTCCCTGGTTCTGTTGAAATCGGCGCGCAGTCTCGCCACCCGACTGGGCGATGAGGCGGCATTGGTGGAAACCGAGGAGCGCGTGGCCGATATAGCGGATCGCCGCGGAGATCGAACCGAGGAACGGCGCGCCTCCTTGGCGGGACTCGAGCATGCAAAGCGCTCGGGAAGCAGCAAATGGCTGGAAATCGCGCTGCTCAATCTCGGCGATTCCTATTTGAAGACCCGCGATTTTGCCGAGTCGCTCAAATATTCGAAACAAGCGCTGCCGATCATGCTGCAAGCCAAGCACCACGACCATGAGCAAATCGCTCTGTTCAACGAGGGGTTGGCGTACATCGGACTCGGCAGCATCAAGGCGGGCGAGAAGCTCGCCGAAGGCGCGATA
>Ga0137407_10002163_pt1 | contig 12952 bp, 12 predicted proteins | sample CZOMad2_2_16fung_FD_108410 | JGI IMG/M metagenome (GOLD analysis project Ga0137407, IMG submission 108410) | Vadose zone soil fungal communities from Angelo Coast Range Reserve, California, USA - CZOMad2_2_16fungal (Illumina Assembly) | ecosystem: Environmental > Terrestrial > Soil > Vadose...
CGTGCCAACTGTTCTGAGGACTGGCCCGTATCGGTTCTACTTCTACAGTCATGAGCCTAACGAGCCACGCCATATCCATGTGGATAGGGACGACTTATCGGCGAAGTTCTGGCTGGAGCCGGTCGCACTGGCTTTGAACTTTGGATTTAGTGCGGTCGAGCTTCATAGAGTAGAATCCATAGTTGAGGCCAATCAGGCCGGATTGATAGAGGCATGGAATGGGCATTTTGGCGTTGAAGGCTGACGAACGAGTTTCGAGCGTGGATTTCACGGCCGACTCCCTCTGCGTTTCGCTGAGGGACGGGCGAACCATAAGTGTGCCTCTGGCGTGGTATCCCCGGCTGCTGCATGCTTCGAAAGAACAGCTTGGCAATTGGAAGATTTCCGGCGGTGGGTACGGCATTCACTGGCCGGATTTGGATGAGGACTTGAGCACCGAAGGGCTCTTACGTGGCGCGCCTGCACCTCGGCCGGCGACGAAGGTGTAGGTTCCCGGGCGTCTCTAACCCACACTTCTACTACCCATTCCAACCATGGGTCTGTGATAGAGTTTTTGCCACGCCATGCGGATCTTCGTTTTGGGGGCCGGAGCGACCGGTTCCCTTCTCGCACAATTGCTGGAGCGGCAAGGACATACGGTCTGGTGCGGCGACCGCGACCTGGAGCGCGCGCGGCGCTTCCTGGGCAAGAAGAGCACCATCGCCATCACGGAAGTGAATGCGCGAAACCTGCGCGGGGTCGTGAAGGCCGCTAAGGGCTGCCAGTTGATCGTCAATGCCTCGGCCTCGCTTTTTAATGAGATCTTGTTGCGGGCGGCGCTGCGGCTGCGGGCGCATTACATGGATCTGAGTTCCCACCTGACGCGCCATCCCTTCAAAGCGGAGCAATTTCGCTACACAAAGAGATTCAAAGAAAAAAACCGCGCGGCGCTGATCAATGCCGGAGCGGCGCCGGGGCTGACCAATCTGCTGGTGAAGCGCGCGGCCGAGTTGCTTGACGAGGTCGAGGCGGTGCACATCCGGCTGTATGAAAGCACGGAAAGCGACGACCCAATTTCGCAGTGGTCGCCGGAAGTTTCGTTCGATGAAGCGATTTCACATCCGCAAGTCTACCGAAACGGAAAATTTCAGCTCGGGAAGCGGTTTTCGGAAGTCGAAAAGTTTCGCTTTCCCGAGCCGATTGGGACGGTAAGCGTGGTGCTCGCGGCACAGGATGAAGTGGCCACACTACCGCGCTTCATCCCGATGCGCGAACTCGATGTGAAAATCGGCGGGAATGAAATCGACCGGCTGCGGCGGTGGCACAAGCAGGGAAAACTATCGAAATCCCGCGGGATGGCAAAGCTGCGATTTCCTCAGACATCCTCACCGCGGATGATCGCGAAACTGATTCGTCAGGGAGTCCTGCAAAACGCGCGATTCGCGGCAGCCGTGCTAGTTCGCGGGAAGAAGCACGGCAAGAAGGAGGATGTGCACCTACTGATCCGCAGCGACTGTTTGTTTCCCACGCTTTATCAAATTCGGCGGAAAGGACTGTTCACGACGCCGGTAGCATACGCCACGGCTCATGTGGCGGCAATCTTCATCAAGTTTTTCCCGCGGGATGTCTCTGGCGTATTCGCTCCGGAAATGCTGCCCGAAGAAAACCGCCGTGCGATCCTCGCAGCAATCCGCAATAGCAGTATACGGATCACGCACAAAACAATCACGCTCAAGCGCCGCAGTGAGGACGAGGAAGAGATATAGCCAGTCACCCGCGCCGCCAAAGCGCGGCGCGGGTGACTGGTCCTATGCAAGCCGAGGTTCAATCCGCCGAAGTGGCCTTGGCATTCCCTGAAAAATGAATGGTGATCAGGAAGCCATTCGTCCCGTCGTAGGAGAACTTGTGGCCGTCTCCTTCGAAGGCTTCATGCTTGTTCTTCCACATGCGGAAGCCGTCGTTGGACTGCGCCGCCCAGTACTTCAAGTTGTGCATAACAACTTCGTGGTTGGAATTATCGCCCTTCACGCGCTCAAGGATTACTTCGCCCTTGCCATTGTTCATCTTGGCGTGAGCTACGCCGGTCTTGGTGTCCACGTTCCAAGAAAATGCGGTAGTATCCACTGTCTTTTTCTGCCAGGGAATCGCCGAATAGACCTGGGGGAGAATGTCACTGAGTGCGGTCTGCTGCTCCTTGCTGACGCTGGGATCGAAGTTCATCACCAGCCAGGAATCTTTACCGGTGCTCCAGTCGCTGCCTAGATCGGCCGCAAGCCAGACCTTGTCACCATCCAGCTTGGTGTCTTTGTAATAGCCCTTGTCCACTTTGAGAACGAGGTTGGTGCGGCAGAATTGCTCATTCATATGATGCTCGCCCATATGATTCGTGGAATGGGTGTTGAAGTAGCAGGGACAGAACATGTCGCAACTGCAGGCTTCGATGTAGCTGGCGGTCATGTCGAAGTCAGGTTTGGAAGATTTCTCCTGCGCGGCAGACGTGAAGAAAACAAGGCCGGCCGCAAGCACCAGGAGAGGAAGCAGAAAAAAACAAGGAGTGCGTCTCATGATCCCTCCAAAAGAATTGGTCAGAATCGGGGCCCAACCGCGAATGGAGAGAGTTTATCCCCAGCGCCAAGATGAGGCAAGAATTGGCTGGCCGCCGATTAGCAGCAGCGGTTCGGACGGGAATAGCGGCGATTGAGCTGTTCGACGTAAAACTCCTCCGGCGAAAGCGCGGGGTGAGAGCTGGATTGCGTGCGTGGAGAATGAAGATAGCGTTCGTAGGCGGCATCGCCGCACCATTCGCGGAGGCCGCGCCAGAAGCGGCGGAGCGGGCGCGAGATGGATTTTGGAATGCGCGGCATCAGTCGTCTCCGTGTGCGGTGCCGGTAAAATCCGCAGCCCAAGTGGTCGCAACGTACGGCGATTCATGAAGCACTGGCTGCTTGCGGCGGCTGAGAATCGAGTACCACTGCACGAGCGCCTCGACAAGTAGGACAAGAATCATGGAGGCGAGAACGGCGGTAACCGTGGCGTCGAGACGCTGGTTGAAAATGAGGCGCTGCGTTTCGGCAATTTTGTCGGCGGGAATTTTTCCGGCTGCAATTTGCGCGGCCAAGGTATTGGCGTAGGCAAGAAAACCGATGCGAGGATTCGAATGGAAGATTTTCTGGTAGCTCGCGGTCATGGTGATCACGACCAGCCAGGCCATGGGCAACAGCGTCACCCAAATCCAGCGCAGGCGGCCCATTTTCATCAGGATAGTGGTGGCAACGACGAGCGCGACCGCCGCAAGCAATTGATTCGAAATGCCAAAGAGCGGCCATAGCGAATTGATGCCGCCGAGCGGATCGACTACGCCTTGATATAGAAAGTAGCCCCACAGCGCGACGATGATGGCGCTGGAAATCAAGACGCCTGGCATCCAGCCGGTGCGGCCGAAGGGTTTCCAAACACGGCCACCGAGCTCCTGGACCATGAAGCGGCCGACGCGCGTGCCGGCGTCGAGCACCGTCAGAATGAAAAGCGCTTCGAACATGATCGCGAAGTGATACCAGATGCTGAGAAGGCGCGGGCCCCCAATAGTGCTGGAAAAAATTTGCGCCATGCCGACGGCGAGCGAAGGCGCGCCGCCCGCGCGATTCCACAGGGTGATTTCGCCGACCGCGTGAGCGAGGTCGGTCATGGTTTGCGGTTGCAGCGAGTAACCCCAACCGCTGATCGTTGCGGCAGCCGCGTCCGCAGTGGCTCCCACGATGCTGGGCGGGCTGTTGATTGCGAAATAGACGCCCGGGGTCATCGCACAGGCTGCGACCATGGCCATGACACCCACAAAAGATTCCAGCAACATGGCGCCGTAGCCGATCAGGCGCGCGTGGCTTTCACGTAGAATCATTTTTGGCGTGGTGCCGGAAGAAATCAATGAATGAAATCCGCTGATGGCGCCGCAGGCGATGGTGATAAAGCAAAAAGGAAAGATCTTGCCGGCGAACACGGGGCCGGTGCCGTCGACGAAGTGCGTGAGCGGCGGCATGAGGACTTGTGGGCGAACCAAAAGGATGCCTGCAGCAAGTGAAAAAATGGCACCTGCTTTGATGAACGCGCTGAGGTAATCGCGCGGTGCGAGAAGCAACCAGACGGGCAAAGCAGAAGCGGCGAAGCCGTAAATAATGATGGCGAAGGCGAGCGCGACGCCGCTGAGCGTGAATACGTGGGACCAGGAAGGAGAATCGGCCACCCACTGCCCCGCGACGACGGCGAAAAGAACGAGCGCGACGCCCATGATCGAAGCTTCGAGGACGCGGCCGGGGCGGACGAAACGAAGATACAGACCAAGCAGGATTGCGATAGGAATAGTCATCGCAAGCGTGAACGTGGCCCAGGGAGAGGACTTGAGAGCGTTCACGACCACGAGGCCGATGACGGCGAGGAGAATCGTCATGATCGCGAGCACGGCGAGTTGAGCGATGAAGCCGCCGCGCTCGCTGACTTCTTCGCGCGCCATTTGGCCGAGCGATTTTCCATCACGCCGGATCGAGCAGAAAAGAATGACGAAATCCTGCACGCAGCCCGCGAACGCCGCGCCGGCGATCAGCCAAAGTGTGCCCGGCAAGTAGCCGAACTGCGCGGCGAGCGTGGGGCCGACGAGCGGGCCGGGACCAGCGATGGCCGCGAAATGGTGGCCGAAGAGGACCCACTTGTTCGTGGGCACAAAATCGCGGCCGTCGTCGTGGCGCTCACAGGGCGTGGCACGAGAGTCATCGAGTACGAGAACTTTTGCGGCGACAAAGGCGGAATAGAGGCGGAAAGCGACGAGATAGCAGCAGACCGCGGCGATGACAAACCAGATGGCATTCAGCGGTTCGCCACGATGCAATGCGATGGCGCCGAGTGCGCCCGCGCCCAGAATGGCAATGCCAATCCAGATCGAAATGCTGAAGGCGCGCTTCATTTTGCAGGGCCCGCCGGCATGCTGGATTTGATGAATTGGGCGATGTCCGACTTGAGCTTGGCGAGCGATGGCGGGTGGACATACATCATGTGACCGGCTTCGTAGTAAGCGCCGGTCAGATGGCCGCGCAGTGTCGGGTCGAGGCCGAGATGATCGAACGTGTAGTCCGCGGCAAAAAACGGTGTAGCCAGATCGTAGTAGCCCTTGGCGACAAACACGTGCAGAAACGGATTTTGCGTCATGGCTTTGCGCAATGTCTCAGCCACGTTGACGTAGCGGTTTTCATAGGGCGCGTAATTCCACGGCCGGACACGTGCCGTGAGAACTTCGTAGGGCAAATCGCTGTCGAATTTCAGATCGTTGCGAACGTAGTCATTCAACATGCCCGAATACGGGCCGATGATCGCCGCAATGCTGGGGTCGAACTCCGGATCTTCGCCGGCGGCGTCGCGATCGATGCCGAGGAAGCGCGCGTCAATGCGACCCACAGTGCGCCGCTCGTTGCGCAGGAGCTCTTTCGTAAAGCGCTGAATCTCGATGCGCAGGTTGGTGCGGTCGATGTAGTCGGGCGAAAGCCCAGTGAGCCGCGCCAGTTTCTGCCCGATCTCAGTACGTCTCGCTGCCGGAAGCGCGTCACCCGTCATCAACGCATCCGCGTATTCCCCAACGGCAAACTTGCGCGATTCCTCAACGGCTTTCCGCAAGTCGCCCTGCAAGTCCGCGGGAAGTTTCTTGTGATACCACGCGATGGCCGTGTAGGTTGGCAAATAAAGGATGTACGGCAGGTCGTTGCCGGCGTCGAACTCCGCGGTTTCGAAATTCAGGATCGCGGAAATCAGAACGATGCCGTTGAGATACATCCCGTACCGCTGCTGGAGATAGCCGGAGAGCCCCGCGGCGCGCGTCGTGCCATAGCTTTCGCCCGCCAGAAACTTCGGTGACGACCAGCGCTTGTTGCGCGTGGCATAGAGCCGGATGAAATCGGCGACGGACTGCACATCTTCCTCAACGCCGTGAAACTGCTTCGGTGCTTCGCCGGGAACCGCGCGGCTGTAGCCCGTCGAAACGGGATCGATGAAGACGAGATCGGAGATGTCAAGGAGTGATGCCTCGTTGTCCACAAGTTTGTACGGCGGAGGAAGCAGCGCACCGGCGTCGCCCATCTGCACCCGGCGTGGACCGAGCAGGCCAAGATGCAGCCAAACGGATGCGGAACCCGGTCCGCCATTGAAGCTGAATGTAATTGGGCGCTGGCTTGCATCGCTGACATCATCTTTCGTATAGGCCATGTAGAAGATGCTGGCTTTGGGAGTTCCATCTTCGAGCTTAAGCAGAATCGTGCCGGCCGTCGCGGTGTACTTGATCTCCTGCCCGCCAATTCTTAGCGAATGCTTGGTCTGAACAATTTTTTCTTCAGGAACGGGCGGCTTCTTTTCGTCTTTCGGCTTTTCCGCGGGTTTCTCCGGCGCGGGCTGCGGAGGCTGCTGCGCGAAACAGAAACTAGCACCAAAGAAAAGCGATGCGGCGAAACTCAGAAAACGATGCGAACACTTCATGGGCTGCAGATCTCCTTCTTGAACGTGCAAGAAACGAAAATTGGCGACGTGCGGCATCGTATGCGAGAGTGCGAGCAGCGTCAATCAGTTCGGAGTGCTCCTCGCGGTGCATCTCGCCCGGTAATTCTTATTGCAACGCCTGAAATCACGGTTAGAATGCGGCCCACTAAAGAATCTCATTTCCCAAGGAGCGCCGAATGCGCCGTGCTGGCCAGTCCGCCGCCATTCCACTACTTCTCGCCTGTGCGTTGACCTTGGCGCCCGCCCGGAGCGTCGCACAACAAAAGAAAGAAGATCTGCCGCATCCGAAGACTATCGAGGAATTGCAAAAGGCTATGAAAGATGTGCTCGGCAAGGAACACGTACCGGGAGCAGGGGTGGCGCTAGTCGCGAACGGTCAGCTTCTCTGGTGTGGAGGAATCGGCAAGGCCGACCTCGCCACCGGCCGCGAAATGACCTGCGACACGGAATTTCGCGTCGGCTCGATCAGCAAGGCGTTTGTCGCGCTGGCGCTGCTGAAATTGCAGGAAGAAGGAAAGATCAATCTCTATGCCCGGCTGCAGGATGTCGCGCCGGAAATCCCCATGAAAAACAGGTGGGAAGCCACGCAGCCGGTGCGCATCGTAAACCTGCTTGAACACACCGCCGGCTTCGACGACATGGAGCCCAGCGAAGCCTACAACCGAAAGGATCGCTATGATTTTCCGCTGCTGGATGTTTTCAAGCGATTTCAGAAACCGCAGGTTGTACGCTGGCCTCCCGGCACTCGCATGTCGTATTCGAATCCAGGAAATGCCATTGCGGGCTACTTAATCGAAAAGGCGGCGGGACAGCCCTTCGATCAATACATCCGCGAAACTTTGCTGCGCCCGCTGGGCATGGAAAAAGCTGATTTTCCGTTCACCGATGCAGATAAAGCGCTGCTGGCTACCGGTTATGAAAAAAATCCGCCAAGAGCTGTCGGATATCCATTCATCTATTTGCGGCCTGCCGAAGATCTAAAAGCTTCGCCGGGCGAATTGGCGAAGCTGGTGCAATTCCTCTTGCGGCGCGGAAAAGCAGGAGACACGCAGTTGGTGAAACCCGAGTCGATCCTGCGGATGGAAGTGCCAGAAACCACGCTAGCGGCGAAAAACGGGCTTCGGCTCGGTTACGGCCTGGCGAACTACTCAAGCGTCCAAGGTGGAGTTGTAACGCATGGCCATGACGGCGGGATCGACGGATTCATCTCCACCTATCGCTACGTGCCGGAACACAATTGGGGCTTTGTCGTGCTTCTGAACAGCACGAATTCGGGCCGCGCTCTGGAGGAATTGAATCGCCTGGCGATTGATTTTCTTTCGAAAGATTTTCCCAAGCCACAGCAGGCAGCGATCAACCTCTCAAAGAGAGAATTGGAGAGATTGGAGGGCTACTACGCTTCGCGCGCACCGCGAAACCAGATGCTCGCGTTTCTGGACGACCTGACTGGCGGTACCCGCATCCGAATTATCAAAAGCAAATTGACGCGCTCGGGATTATTCGGCCAGCCCGAGCCGCTCCTCAGCGTCGGCACGAATCTGTTTCGCGGTGAAAAGGAGCCCGAAGCCACGGCGATCTTTTTGCCCGGTGAGTCCGGCGAAATGGCGGTGGCCGGCAGCGGGCTGGACGGAATTCCTTACAGCGAGCGGAGCCATCTCGTGTTGCCATACCTGAGAATCGTGATCCTCACTCTTTGCTTGTTCCTTATGCTGACTGCTCTTCCCTTTGCATTCGTCTGGCTCATCCGAAAGCTCGTTGGCGCAATGAAGGACGTGCGCCACCTGTCGGTGCGCGTGGTCCCCCTGTTTGCGATGCTGGCGCTGTTGATCGTGCCTGTTTGCTTTTTCCAACTGAGTGGTTCACAAATTGGCAGCTTTAATCTCTGGACCGCGGGGATCTTCCTCGGGACATTACTCTTTCCATTGTTATCGATCCTTGGCCTAGTGCTTGTATTGCTCGTGCCAAGGACGGAGATCCACCGCGGCGTGCGAATTCATTCGCTGCTCGTTTCTTCCGCTTGCTGCGTGCTCACCGGTTTTCTCTTGTCGTGGCATCTGGTGGCCGTGCGGTTGTGGGCAGAATGACCTGGATTTTCCGCAGTCAAGACGAACGGCCAACAATGTAGTTGCGCGTGATTTTGTCCACTGACGTGGTTCCCGCCTGGCGCATGATGGTTTCCAGTTCGCGTCTCAGGATGTCAAGAACAGCTTCGACACCTGCCTGGCCAAACGCGGCGAGTCCCCACGAATGGGGTCTTCCAATTCCCACCGCGGTTGCCCCAAGCGCAAGAGCCTTGAAAATGTCCGTACCGCGCCGGATACCGCCATCCAGAATGACAGGCACTTTGCCGGCAACGCCGTCTAGAACTTCCGGCAAGCATTCGATCGTTGGCCGCAGTGTTTCTTCCGCGCGCCCCCCGTGATTCGAGACCATCAGACCGTCCACACCATGTTCGACCGCAAGCTGCGCGTCTTCGCGGGTGACGATGCCTTTAATGAGTAGCTTAACGGTTACGGTATCGCGCAGGCGTTTTACGAAATCCCAATTCATGTTCAATGGGTGAGTGGCCGTGACTTTCGACAAATCGAGGCCATCAAACATCGGTTTCCGGGCTGCGTATTGGGCGAAGCCTCCCGTTCCTGCCCTAGGCCTTCCGCGGGCATAGCCCGTGTAGGCGCTCTGATGGCAAGCAGAGCATTCCCTCTTATCCGCAACTTGAGCACGGAATAGCGTTTCCCGGTTGCTGCCCTCCTGTAGGTCCACTGTGAGGACAATCGCGGGGGAGCCCGCAGCTTCGGCGCGCTTGACGATCGCCCGGCCGACTTCCCAGACGTTCGTGGGATAGAGCTGCTGCCAGGCCGGGGCGCCTGCCGCAGCGCTTACGTCCTCAATCGACGAAGTGGCAGCCGTGGACAACATCATGAGGTTGCCCTTGGCACGCGCCGCGCGGGCGACGCCGACTTCGCCTTCAGGATGAAATGCTTTCTGTGCGCTCACCGGAGAGAGCGCAGTTGGAGTGTTCCACTTCGTGCCGAAGAGCTTCACCGACATGTCGATGTTTTCGACATCCACGAGCCTGCGTGCCTTAATCTGGATTCGCGAATAGCCTTCGCGATTCGCCCGCACCGTTCCATCGTCGTCCACGCCGGTGGCGAGATAGCCGAAATGCGCTGGCGGCAACACCTTGCGCGCGGCAGGCTCAAAATCCATCACGTCCAGCGCCTGGTCGGGAGCGGAGATGACTTCTCCGGATTGCTGAAAGGACTCAAGCCAGCCACGAAAGCTGCGCTCGGACAGTTCATTGGCCGAAAGGAGGCTCGCGATCGAGCCCGACAAGAAGTGTGGGCTGGCAAGCAGCGGGCTCGCTGACAACATCTGGAGGAACTTCCTTCGGGTCCTGATCAAATCCGTGGCGCAGTTCACAGGGAACCTCCTTGACCTATTCTGCTAATGAAGTAAAACGCAGCAATGGGTAAAGATCGCGAAAGACCTTGGCCGCCTCGCGCGGAAAGGACGCGCGTGTGCCGGCAGCGGGCGCGAATTTCCGGCGTACGATCCACGCGAGAATCTTCTTCCAATCTTCCGGTGAAGTCGGCCAGCCTTTTTGCATGGTCCATTCGCCCTTCACGGTCGTGTACCAGTAGCTTTCGTAGCGGCGGCCGAGGCGCTTTTTCTGCTTCGCCGCCCAAGCTGGTGTGGCGATCGTCCGCGGTTCCGCGATCAGCGCGATCGTGGACTCTTTACGCTTCCCGCCGGAATAGATTCGGAAACCGGCGGTCACCGTGTCCTTTGAAATCCCGACGTAGAGTTGGCCGGTTTCGCGGTTGCCTGGCGCGGGAACGGAAAATTTCAAGTACATATGCGTTTTGTAAAGCGTCTTATCCTTCGCGAAACGGATATCCCGGTTGATGCGCGAAAAATTAGGCCCCGTTCGGCCCGACGTGTCGAAGCGCGAGTCGAGCGCCAGCACAGCAGGCGCCATTTCTTCCAGCAAACGGCGAAAAGGCTGAACAATAGCGGCCTGATAGCGGTCGCGGTTCGCGGCCATCCACTCTTTGTGGTTGTGGCGGCCCAGATCCTTGAAAAATTGAAACGTTTCACGGGTGATGATTGGTTTTGCCGGAGCCACGGGACGCCTCGATCTTTTCGCTTGAGTTACTGCGCGGCGTCCCTCAGCCTACACGATTCCCAATGAAGGTCAATTCCACCAAAGATCCGGAGGCGCGCTCCACGTAGGGACAGACAGGAATGTCTGTCCTACCAGATTGGCACTTGCCGCGAAGTACGCCTGCCAGCTAGTCTGCCCGCATGAGCAACTTCACTCCTACTGAAAGAACAAAAATCCGCCGCAAACCAGATCGCGGCAGCTACGACCGCGAACTCATCTATCGCATTCTCGATGAAGCCTTTGTCTGCCACGTTGGCTTCATCGCGGATGGCCAGCCATTTGTGGTTCCCACAAACTACGTGCGCGTCGGCGACAAATTATTTCTTCATGGTTCGGTCACGAGCCGCTTGATGAAGACTCTCGCGAGCGGCGCGCCATTTTGCCTCAGCGTGACCCTGCTCGACGGCATCGTGTGTGCGCCCACCGCAACGGGCCACTCCGTCAACTACCGCTCCGTCGTCGTCATGGGCAAGGCCGAACCCGTCGAAGGCGATGCCGCAAAGCTCACGGCCATGCGCGACTTCGTCGATTACGTGATTCGCGGCCGCTGGGCTACCGTGCATCCGCCAACCGAACAGGAGTTGAAGGGCACGATGGTGCTTTCGGTTCCACTCGTCGAAGCCTCGGCCAAGGTACGCACTGGCTTCGCGGTCGATGACGAAAAAGAGTATTCCGCATCCGGGTGGACCGGAGTTATTCCTATGAAATGGATGGCGCAAACACCCGTGCCCGATCCGCGCGGCAACCCGAAGAATCCGATTCCCCCAAACGTCTTGAATTATTCGCGTCCACAGTAGGCGTGCGGGCGATCGATTCCCCTCGGCCGATTACTTCTTGCCGCTGGAGCCTGCAAGCGCCGTGGCAACGCCGAGCGATATCAATATTCCGCCCGAGACGTAGCGTTGCGTGCGCGTCCAACGCGTATTGCGATTCAGACGCTGCGCGACGGTTCCCGCGAATAATGCCCAAAGACTGTCGCTCGTGATGCCCATGAGGGCAAACAGTGTCCCCAGAAAGAGAATCTGCACCGCAACATTTCCGCGCGAGGCGTCCACAAATTGCGGCAGGAAGGCGAAAAAGAAGAGCGCGGTCTTCGGATTCAGAATGTTGACGATGACGCCCTGCCCAAAGACGCGGCTTAGTTTGGTACGCGAAGTTTCCTGCGAAAGATCAAGAAATTCCTCAAGGCGCAGCTTTTGAATGCCCAGGAAAATCAAATACGCCGCACCCAGGTACTTCACGGCGCTGAACGCGACCGCCGAGGACATCAGCAACGCCGATAGCCCGACCGCCGCCGCGGCCGCGTGAACCAGAGTGCCGACGCCGATTCCCAGCGCGGAGACGAATCCCGCGCTGCGCCCCTGGCCGATGCTGCGGCTCGTCACGTAGAGCACGGCAGGCCCAGGTATCACCAGCAGCACGACGGCTGCGCTGACAAAGAGCAAAAGAGAGGAAGAGCCGGGCATCATGGGATGGAATCTTGTGATCGAGTGTTCAGTTGCAGCCGCATCCGCCGCCACAGCAACCACCGCCACCACCCGTGAATCCTCCAGATGGCTTCGCAGAGGCGCCGTTGCCCGAGCCATTCGCCGCGCTGAACACCGAGAGCTGAATCGCGTTCTTCTTCCCCGCGCACTCCGGGCAGGCAATCTCCTGCGTCTTGTTCAAGACGATCTTCTCAAAGTGCGTCTGGCAATCCTCGCAGATGTATTCGTAGATCGGCATCGGACAATTATAACGCTAGCCTATTCAGTATCGATAGCCCATCTCAATAACTATCCATGCCGCGAGTGGCATGCAAACGCACCAGAGGAAAAGAGGACGTCGCAACCTCCCTTTGCCCAGCGCGGCGGCTAAGAGAGTAAGAGTCCAAGCTAGTGCGCTTAACCAATTCAGGATCACCCAGTGTCGCGGAGGGGGTCCCGCAAAAGACTGCCCACTAGAATCGAAGCCCTTAAACAGGAATCCGGAAGTTACGACGAGACTCAGGGTTGCGAGGCAGAGCCCCAGCGTTAGAAGTCTTGCCCGCCAACCACTCTCCGTAGGCCCAGCATCAAGTTGATACCGCACTCGCCAACCGCAGATCAGGCAAATGGCCGGAAGGCTCATGAAGATTGCAACGAAGAGCATTGCTTAGTCCTCTAAGCAAACTAGCTCCGGCGAAAGCCGGAGCTAGTTGCAAATCTGGAGACTTGGACAGGATGCTTAGTCGCCGGCGACGGCTTCTGCAGCCTTCTCGTCGGTCTTGGCCGTAACGCCGTTGCCGTTCGAATGGCC
>Ga0137407_10002165_pt1 | contig 12946 bp, 9 predicted proteins | sample CZOMad2_2_16fung_FD_108410 | JGI IMG/M metagenome (GOLD analysis project Ga0137407, IMG submission 108410) | Vadose zone soil fungal communities from Angelo Coast Range Reserve, California, USA - CZOMad2_2_16fungal (Illumina Assembly) | ecosystem: Environmental > Terrestrial > Soil > Vadose zone...
GCCCTCGACCAACTCTTTGCAGGAGAGGCCGCTCCGTCCGCAATCGCTATTTCTGGTGCGAGCCTCATGGCAAGCGCTCGCGGACCGGGTCTTAAGGCGGCCAATCCTGACAGCGCTTTTCGCGAGGCCAACACTGCGTCGGTCAGCCTGAGAGGCGGTGAGGCTGGCCGCGCATCAGTAGGCCAGGTCCCTCGCAGTCTCCGTCAATGGCGCGCGATGGGTCGCTCTGATGCGGACCTGCCTGTCTTCCGCACCTCGGCGTGAACACCTGCATCCGTCGCCTCGATGCCATCCGAAGACTTCGTGCCATTGACTAGGTCCTTATTCCATTTGCCATTCGAGACCTCGTCCACTTGCCGCAGCCAAAGCCTGTCCACGAGTGGACCGCTTGGGGCATATCCTTGGACGGTGCGCAGGAGCATTCTCCGCAGTGCCTCGCAATCATGCTGGGCGCAGAGTTCATTGAGGAGTTGAATTGACAAGCGGACCTGCTCCAGCGATAGACAGTGCTCCCTGACGCACATGATCTTTAGGAGCGCCGTCCGCTCGACCTTGTCCCCGATAATCAACTCCTCGTGCAGCCTTTCGCCAGGCCGCAATCCGATGTACTCAATCGCAATATCACCGTCCGGATTGCCCGAGCTCTTGACGCTGAATCCAGCGAGCCGGATCATCTTTCGGGCGAGATCATCGATCCGAACTGGCGTTCCCATATCGAGGACGAAGATCTCTCCTCCATTGCCCATGGCGCCGGCTTGAATGATGAGCGCGGCCGCCTCCGACACGGTCATGAAATAGCGAGTCGCGCGCCGGTCGGTGACCGTCAACGGACCGCCGCGTCGAAGCTGGTCGCGAAACAGCGGAATGACGGAGCCCGAGGATCCAACGACATTTCCCAGCCGAACGACGCAGAACCTTGGTGCGCCCACGGCCTGAGCCGCCATCGCCTGGAAGATCAGTTCCGAGAGCCGCTTGCTGGCTCCCATGACCCCGGTTGGCCGTACCGCCTTGTCGGTGGAGATGAGGACACAGGTCTGCACGCCGGCTGCGACAGCCGCCGTGGCGACGTGCCAAGTGCCCAACACGTTGTTCCGGGCCCCTTCTACCATGTTCTGCTCTACGAGCGGCACATGTTTGTAAGCGGCGGCGTGGTAGACCGTGTCGACCTCAAAATGCTTCATAACGTTTTCGACGCGTGTGCGGTCCTGAACGGAGCCGAGAAGGGGAACTAAGCTCACGCTCAGTCCCTCCTGCCGCATGGCGACCGATAGCTCCATTTCAATTTGGTAGAGCTGGAACTCGGACTGCTCGAAAAGGATCAGCCTCTTCGCTCCGTGCCGGAGGATCCAGCGGCAAAGTTGCGAGCCGATGGAGCCGCCGGCGCCTGTGACCATCACTACCCGATCTCGCAAGCAGATGTCGGGCAGTATCTCCTCCTGCGTCACGCTCTTATGGCCAAGCACGTCCTCGATGTCGATTCCGCGGATATCGTGGAAATGGTCCATGCCGGACACTAGGTTCGATAGGCTGGGCACTGTCTTGACGCAAGTTGGCAATGCGTCGAGATCGGCCAGGATTTCGGCCCTCCGTGCTTGGGATATGGATGGCATCGCAAGCAGAACATGCGAGAGACCCAGCTTCGATATCAGCGTGGAAAGGTGTCGTGGTTCGTACACTGGCAGACCGTGGACCAGGCGTCGCTGCAGCGCCTTGTCGTCATCTATAAAGGCCACGGGCCGGTACTCGTTGGAGCAGCCAAGCGCCTTCACCAGCTGCACTCCGGACACGCCAGCACCGTAGACCACGACGCGCTTCCTCGCCGTTCCTGTCACAGCCTGGAAATAGATCCGCATTGCCAATCGACTACCCCCGATGAGCAGGAGAGCGGTCAGACAGTAGGTGAAGGCGGCCGTTATCGAAATGTCCCGCGGCCCGGCGATCAGGATCAAGGCGGCGAGCACGACAGCGGAGAGGAAAACTGCCTCACCGACAGCGAGAATCGCCTGCTCGCCGAGATAGTGGATCACTGTTCGATACAACCCCATGCGGGCGAAGATCGGGACCGTGATGATCGAGACGGTGGCGATAAGCCACATGGAATCTGCCCGGCCGATGGAATCCCCTCTGGTCTCGATCGCCAATGCTCCCCAAAGCGCCATCGGCAGCATCACCCCGTCCGCTGTTGCGAGGATGGCGCGCTTCTGCCGGTGGGAGAGGCCAAGCAAAGCTTTGCCAAAGCGTATCATTAAGCGAGAGGCAGTGGACGTCAGCCCGCCGAATCTTGCTCGGATCAGTTTGCCAGGTCTTGGGGCGAGAAGGCCGGGTAGAGTCCTCTCAGTTCTTTCCACGCCTCTGATTCCCCATGATGTTGCTAGTCTCGCCACGACTTTGAGCCTTCTGCACGCATTATGGTCCGTTCTACGGATCGGCGGAACCTCAGCGGGACGGGGCACTCGAAATACCTCTTCAAGTAAGAGATCGTCTCGCCTGATGCCTTGGGTCAAAGACTTCATCACGAACGATCAACGAGCGACGGGAATGCAGGACCGGGCAGCGCTCCGAGACCTCTTACGATAAACGGAATAACCCGGAAGAGGCATTCTCCGCTGTGCGCCTCAACCATAGGCTCGGTTATCGCCCAATGCGGCTGGATTGGACGGCGTGGCGAAGCCGCATGTGAAGGTGGCAGAGGCCGTGGCCATTAGCATCGTTGCAAGCGCGTGTCGGCCCGATAGCGACTTGACCACCGTTGGCGTCGTGGCGCACGTGCCGCGGCTGAGTGCAAAATCCACAGGCGGCGCGGAACGTTACCGGTCTTATCGACCGTGGCAATCTTCGCCGGCGGCGGGTTGAATCATATGCCTGACCGGGTCGCGCTGTTCCTACCATCGTTATCCTGCGGCGGAGCGCAGCGCGCCATGCTGAAGCTGGCCGGAGCGTTCTCCGAGAGCGGCCTGATTGTCGACTTAGTCGTAGCCGCGGCCGAAGGCCCATATCTGTCGCAAGTTCCGCCGCAGGTTCGGCTTGTGGACCTGGGGGCGGGCCGTGTACTCGCCAGCTTGCCCGGACTGGTGCGATTCGAAAGAGAGCCAACCCTTGAGAGGTCGGCTTGCGACCGCCTGGGCCTCACCTTTCTACCGAGCTGCCCACGGCGTGGTCGCCGTATCCGATGGGGTTGCCGACGACTTCGCAAGAACCACCGGCTTCCAACGCTCCGGCATCCGTACGATCTACAATCCCGTCGTTACGCCCGCTGGGTGGGGTTCACTCACCTGACCGGGGGGCCGAGAATCGTGCCAAGCACAGCACTATGAAGCATTCTCCGCTTCCACAGACCGATCGGACAACTGACCGGATCTCGCTCTTTTTGCCCTCGCTGCGCTGCGGTGGAGTCGAACGCGTCATGCTCAACTTGGCCGGAACTTTCGCTGGGCGCTGTTTCGATGCCGACTTGGTCGTGGCGGAAGCCGCAGGCCCTTACCGCGTACAGGTCCCGCCGCAAGTTCGAGTGATCGACCTGGCGGCAGGTCGTGTCTTAGCTAGTCTGCCAGGGCTGGTTCGCTATCTGCGACAAAATCGCCCAGCCGCACTGCTTTCGGCCATGGAGCATGCCAACCTCGTTGCGTTGTGGGCTCGAAGGATCGCGGGCGTTCCGACACGCGTGGTTGTGAGTATCCACACTACGGTTTCGCAAGGTTCGACGAAGGGCCGACCTCTGAGGGGACGTCTCGCCACTGCCTCGGCTGGCCTTTTCTATAAAATGGCGGACGGCGTTGTAGCCGTTTCGGATGGTGTCGCCGACGATTTCGCGCGGGTGACGGGCCTACGGCGCGCTTGCATTCGGACGATCTACAATCCCGTGGTTACCCCCGCACTATCTGCATTGGCGGAAGCGCCTTTGAGCCACCCGTGGTTTATGGCAGGTCAGCCTCCCGTTATTCTGGGCGTTGGCCGATTGACCGCGGCTAAGGACTTCCCTACGCTGATCCACGCGTTTGCGCGCGTAAGATCCGTGCGGCCAGCTCGACTTGTGATCCTGGGCGATGGCGAGCAGCGCTCTGAGTTAGGAGCTTGGGTGCACAGGGTCGGATTGGCCGCAGATGTGTCCCTTCCTGGCTACGTCGACAACCCCTTCGCATATATGCACCGCTGCTCTGCCTTCGTTCTCTCCTCTGCGTGGGAAGGACTGCCCACGGCTTTGATAGAAGCCATGGCTTGCGGAGCGCCGATCGTCAGCACCGACTGCGCCAGCGGTCCCTCAGAGATTCTGGCTGGCGGGCGCTACGGTCGGCTTGTTCCAGTCAGTGATGTGGACGCGATGGCGGCGGCCATTGTAACCATACTGAATGAAAAGCCCGACACTGCTGCCAGTCGCCGGCGAGCCGAAGCCTTTTCGACGGATAGCAGTGCCACACAGTATCTGGAGTTGCTTCTCGGCGATCGGGCGGCGGACCTGAGAAAGTGCGCGGCTTGATCCGCACACGGCATCCGCGGTGGGGTGAGATATCCTCTCCGCCGAGACTTGGTGTATTGGCCGATCTCGCCATCGGTCTCGGATTGGCGGTCGCGCTTTTCCCCCCACTTACCGGCGCCGACCTTTATCTCAGCGCCGACCGAAGCGGCATACTTCCGGTCAATGCGACCGTGATTTCCGCCCTCAGTCTCTCGTCAGTCTTTGGCCTTATTCTGCTTGACGGTCTTGCCCGTGATCACGGCCGGCGGCTTTGCACCATCTATCGTGCGGCCGGTCCACCTTTACTCGCTTTTTCGCTGGTCACGGTTGTGCAGCTAACCGGCGGCTTCTTGCCTGAAGCTTATTGGTCCGACAGCGGAAAATACATCTATCTCCCGCTCTATACCCTTGTGCTGCTGATGTTCTCGATTGGGATCGCGTCGACTCCAACTTTCCGCCAGTACCATCGTGTGATCTTCGCCATCTGCCTTGCGGCGGCTACGGGCTCGATATTTGTTGATGTGTTTTTTCCTGAAACGTTTTCGAGATTCGATACACGGCCGGCGGGCTTCATGAAGGACCCGAATTACGGTGCCGCCACCGTGATCGTCCTAGCGCTTGCCACGGTCGATTGGACGCGCAGCCGTACCAGCGACATGCTCGTATGGTCGATCGCCGGATCCGCGATCGTAGCCACGCTGTCGCGCGGCGGCATGGTCTTGCTTGCAGTCGCGTTCCTTGTTTACAGCGTGGTGGTTGCCCGTTCCGGATTACAGCTCTATGCGAAGCGTCTCTCGATTCTGCTGCTGGCGATCGCTATCGTTGTGCCCGTGTACTCGATGGCGCATCTCGGCACCACCGTGTATTCGGCGGATAACCAGCGGGCGCAAATGCTTGCGGCACTCTTAAGGGGTGACACGGCCACGGTGACAGCCGATCCGCGGGTGAAGCTGATCTCCGGTTACATCGATCTGATTTCGGATCGTCCATTCCTGGGATATGGAACCGGGTTCGTGACCTCACGAGCGTGGCAAGATGACGGACCGCACAACATGTATCTTGCGCTATGGGTGGAAAACGGTGTTGTCGGGCTTTCGGCCTATGTCATGCTGCTAACTGTGTGCTTCTCCTATTTCCGCCGGCTCGGGGACCCGAGAGGTCAAGTCTTCTGCATTTCGTTGATGATATTCAGTTTTTTCAGTCACGACGCCATCACCATGCGACCGATTGTCCTCAATCTCGGCCTGTTGAGCGTCATGGCGGTGTTCGAGAGCACCGCCAGAAGGGAGCCTTCGCGCCCGGCGCCGCAGCGCCAGCCCGCGGTGCTGCTGCACGAACGGAAGAGTAACGCTCGTGCCCGACCGCCGGATCCCCTGCGGCCGCTGTCTCGGTGAGCGCTGATCGATGATCTCGATTTGGCTCCAATGATCGCTGGAACAGTCAGCTTGGCATCCTGGGACGCCGAGAGGCAGGCGACAACCCAGGGCCGCCGCCCCACTAGGCAACTCCATATCATCACAGCGCTGGAGACTGGCGGCGCAGAGATGATGCTTTACAGACTTCTTGCAAAACTGGATCGGCGTCGATTCGAGCCGAGCGTGATCTGCTTGGGCAGTTATGGGACCCTCGGACCGCGGATCGAAGCACTGGGTGTCCTCGTGCGCGTTGCCGGGATTTCGGCGACGTTGCCTTCCCTGAAATCGCTCGGCCGGGTTTGCCGATGGGTGCACAATCTGCAGCCAGACCTCATCCAGGGATGGATGTATCACGGCAACGCAGTGGCATTGCTTGCAAGAGCTTTATCCGCCCGGAGCGCTCCTGTCCTCTGGTCCATCCATCACTCGGTCTACCGCTTGGCCGATGAGAAACCCATGACAGCGAAGATCATACGGTTAAGCGCTCTTTTGTCGCGCCGCGCGCTGCGCATCTTGTACGTCTCGCGCACCAGCGCCGATCAGCACGAAGCCTTGGGATTCGCAGCCGAACGGACCGTTGTCATCCCGAACGGCTTCGATTGTGACATGTTCATGCCCTCGAGGCATGCGCGTTCTGCTCTTCGGAAGCAATTGAATGCTGGGGATGATACTGTTCTGATTGGCCTCATCGGCCGCTTCCATCCGATGAAGGATCACGTATCTTTCTTTCGGGCAGCTAGCACAATCTCTCAAACGAATCGAGCAGCCCAATTTGTCCTCGCCGGCCAGGGGATCAATCGGGAAAACCCGGTTATCATGGATCTGGTCAATTGCTTTCGATTGAACAGTCGGGTCCATCTGCTCGGCGAGCGCGACGACATACCCGAGCTGACCGCGGGCCTTGATATCGCCACCTCGTCCTCCTTCAGCGAGAGCTTCCCGCTTGTCATCGGCGAGGCAATGGCGTGCGGCGTACCCTGCGTGGTGACCGATGTCGGATACTCAAAAGGTATCGTGGGAGAGACTGGTGTCACTGTCCCTCCAAGGGACCCCGTCGCTCTGGCCAACGGTTGGGCTAGGCTTATCGACGCTGGAGCGGCACAGCGCAGGCGATTGGGGGAGGCCGCCAGACAACGGATCATAGACAACTTCTCGCTTGATCAAGTCGTCCGCCAATATGAGGCGCTTTATGAAGAAGCGGTGCCCGCAACACCCTTTCGAAACTAGAGAGAGCGCGCGCGAGAGGGAGATGCATTCGACGGCATTGTTAGTCGGCGTTGTCGTGTATGAGAACAAGACACAAGCGTGGCAGGTTGAGTTGCTCGACAGCCTCGCTCAGATGTGTCGGACCCTCGTTATCGCCATTCCGCCCGCCACGAACCCCGTGCCGGGTGTGATGAAGTATCTATGGCGGATGACGGCAGCCTCCTGTAGAGCGCTCGTACCGACCAAGCTACCGGGCGGTTACCAGCAGTTTCTCGTATCGACTGATTTTGATGTGCCCCCGATACAGCAGGAGCCCGACGTAATTGTTGATCTCACCGGCAATGCCCCGGATCATTGGGGAGTCGGGCCTCGGCACGGTCTATTGCGTCTCTCGGACAGCGAAGGCCGACCCATCGGACATCCATTTCCTGCTCTTGGGACGGGCCAGGAGGGACGGCGGATCCGCGTAGTGCGTCTGGCAAGATCAAACGGTTCCTTGGTCGCCGTCGTGCGGTGGGCCCGATTTGGTTCACATGGCCTGAGTAATACAGCGTCACTGGAAAGAACCTATCGCACCGCTATCCGATTGGTTCTGCAGGCCGTAAAGGACATTAGAGCCGGCACCTTGCATGAAGAGAGCCATCCTCAACCTAAGTCGAGCCCACTAACGGTCGTAAGGGTGGCGGCGGCATTGGTGGCGGATCAGTGCAGGCTTTTCTTTGAACGTGTCCGCGCGATCGCTTTAAGTGAGAGCTGGATGATCGGCTTGATCGATGACCCGATCGAGCAACTGATCACAAAACCAGAAGAACCAACCATCAGATGGCAGGGACAACGAGAGGCATACCGGTATTTAGCAGATCCATTTGGCTGGCCGGGTGATGCGAGCCGTATCTATTGCGAAGAATTCCAATACGAGCGAGGTGTAGGCACGATTCTGGAGCTGGCTCTTTCGCGCGATCACATCGTTGCCGAGCATAAGGTCGCTTTTCCCACAGTGGGCCACCTATCTTATCCGTTTTTGTTTCGTCACGGTGCTCAAGTGTATTGCCTGCCGGAGGCGGGTGCTAGCCGTCGTTGTGTTCTGTACGTCGAGAGTGCCCACGGGAGAGCATGGCAACCGCATGCCGTTCTTCTTGAGAGTACGGCTGCTGCCGACCCCACAATCTTCGCGTGGGGTGGACTATTCTGGTTGGCCTACACAGACATGGAGATTGGAGCATCTGACAATCTGTGCCTCTGTTATGCAGAGCGGTTGGAAGGACCTTGGATACCCCATTCGAACAACCCCGTTAAGATTGATATTCGGTCGGCACGGCCAGCTGGCAGCCCGTTCTGGCACGACGGCCAACTCTATCGGCCGGCCCAGGATTGTGGGCCGACCTATGGTGGTGGAATCTGCATTAACCGTGTTCTGAGGTGCAGCCCAACGGAATTTCGAGAGGAAGCTGTGCGTCTTCTGTCGCCGGCACGACTTGGACGGAATCCGGATGGTTTGCATACAATCTCGGCGTGGGACGGACGTTGCCTTGTGGACGGTAAACGACATGTCATCAAGCTCCTTGTCTCGTACCGTAAAGCTGCTTCACGCTTGACCCGTCTTGGGCTGCTCCGGCGCAGAGTTCAAGAAAGAGAATGAATAGAAACAAGGAGGACGGTGCTGGAGCATGAAGACGTTGTGGACAGCTTAGATGGATGACCCAAGCCGCTCCGAACGTCATCACGAGGCAATGGCGTGTGGGGATGTGCCCTGTGTAGCGGCCGATACGGAGTAGTCCGCAGATCATCGGAGAGCCTATGATGCAAGCGACAGAACAGGAATCGCTCGAAGAGATACGGGCTCGGCTGTCGGCGCAACAGGAATGGATCCGCACGATTCTGATGCGCATCGATCCTCTCGTTCAGAGCGGGGAAAAGGACCACTCTCGAACCGTCATTGAAATCGGGGCGGCTCAGGGGCTTGGTCTGATTGGCTTGGCGCGCATCGGGCACCGCGCGCTGGGTGTGGAGCCCTGGGCGCCCGCCATCGAACAGAGCAAGATGCTCGCGACCGAGTTGAACGTTCACATTCAAAACCAGCAAGGAGTGGCCGAGCAGATCCCGTATGACAGCCGGTCGGCTGACATCGTGCTTGCGCTGAGTGTCATGGAGCACACAACCGATATGACGCAGGCGCTCCGAGAATGCTATCGGGTTCTAAAGCCGGGCGGGGTTCTTTGGTTCAGTTGCGCCAGTTCGGTGTCACCCAGGCAGGCTGAAATTTCCCACATGTTTTGCTTCGGCTGGTATCCGCTGACGCTGAAACGCAAGATCATGCGCTGGGCGCTGGAAAGCCATCCGGCCTGGATCGGTCACACATCCACTCCGGCCATGCAGTGGATTTCGCACCGAGGGGGAAAGAAGCTGCTACGACAGATCGGGTTCGAGGCGGTTTGGGATCGCTGGGAGCTGCGCCGGCTTGAGGAGCACAGCGGCCGCCCGCGACTTCTGCTCCAAATCATCAAATCGTCGCCTATTGCAAAATTCTTGGCGGATGTGTGCCAACCCGGGGTGTCGTTCGCAGCCAGAAAGCCAAACGGAAGCTGATATGTTTCTTGCGCAGACCGTGAGACGAGATCGACCAGCAGTCGGGCGACAAATGCCCTTGCCCACTGAACTGAGAGCCTCGATCCGGGCGGCTCGCCCTGAACTTCATGAACCGGCAGCGGCGAGGACCTTCTCCACGGCGTGGCACGTGTCAGAAAGCTCTTGGGGGGTCAAGGTCGGGTGCACTAGGAACATAAGGCTGGTTTCCCCAAGCTCTCTCGCGACAGGCAGGCGCTGCTTTGGTCGGAGATCACCTCGATCAAATGCCTTCTCGAGATAGACCTCGGGGCAGGATCCGCTCAGCCCTGGAATGCCCTCGGCCTCGAAAGCCGCCAGGAGCCGATCGCGATTCCATCCATCTCTTAGTCTGTCACAACGAACGAACGCGTAATACCTATAGTAGGAATGGTAGATGTGACTCGGAGGCTCGGTGAGACGCAACGCGGGATAGCGACGAAAGCAGTCTGTCAGCACCTTTGCGTTGCGGCGCCTGCGCTCCACCCATCGCACGAGGCTGTTCGAGAGCTGAATTCGACCGATTGCAGCCTGCATCTCCGTCATTCGCCAGTTGGTTCCGAAAGAGTCGAAGATCCATCGGAAACCTGGTGCATGCGCTCGGTTGTAGATAGCGTCATAGCTCCGGCCATGGTCCCGGTACGCCCAAGCTCGTTCCCAGACATCCCGTCGGTTGGTCACTAGCATGCCCCCCTCGCCGCCGGTGGTCATGATCTTGTCCTGACAGAATGAGAATGCTGCTACATCCCCCAACGATCCAACTGGTCGCCCCTTGTACGATGCCCCGGTCGCCTGCGCGCAGTCTTCAATGACCGATATCGGTCGCTCGCGGGCGAGTTTGATGATGGGGTCCATGTCGCAAGGCCAGCCGCTCAGATGCACCGCGATGATGGCTCTAGTGCGCGGGGTCAGCACCGTCCGGATCGTGTCTGCCGTAATGGTCTGGCTCTCTGGATCTACGTCTGCAAAGCGCGGGATAGCACCCCGCATGACGGCGCAACTTGCCGACGCGATGAAGGTCCGCGGTGGAACGATCACTTCATCGCCTGGGACGATGCCACAAGCCTCTAGCGCCAACTCAAGCGCAACCGTCCCATTGGAAGTGGCGAGCGCGTAATCAACATGGCAATGGGCCGCAAAGTCCTCTTCGAATGCTCGGCATTCGAGGCCTGTCCAATAGTTCACCTTCCCAGAGCGGAGCACTTCGGCAACGCGGCTGATTACCTCCTCGTCGAAATGCGGCCAAGGAGAAAGGTCACCAGAGCGGACTGGCTGACCACCGAACAACGCCAACCCAGTATCCTCTTTTTGTACGAAGCCACGAACTGCCATGGCACACACTCCAACTGGCGACTTAAGCGCGCTTACAGCAAGAGGTCCGCCTGTCAGACGTTGACGAGCACTTCTCCAGTCGACCACAGCGGCAGACGCGTCGAGAACCGCGTCGATCCTATCGTCACGGGACCGCCGCTGGAATTTCTCAAGAGATTGGATAGTGATCGGAGGAAGTAGCCCCTTTGTAGCCGATGGGATCGTCGCGTTATCAGCAATATTCGCCGATTGCGTTATCCCGAATGCGGGACCGTGGGAGTGGGCAGATTGCGGGCCGTTCCAAGTGATCGTGTCATGTCTCGTTCAATCTCGCTTCACTTGCATGGGAGTATCGTTAGGCTTAACCGAACTGTACCTCGGGTCTGGTTTTTGAGATCGCCGAGACGTGGCGTGTGCCCTCCTGCGCGAGCGACATCTCAGACGCTCGGTGAGCGATAGATGTGCCGGGATTTTGCAGCTAACATATGCGAACCCCATGAAAGCAGTGACCGCTAGTCTGTGGCGACAGATAGGGCAGTTGCGAAGTATAAGCTTCGTCCGAGATGTGGTGACCTTCGCGTCCGGAACCACTGCGGCTCAAGTGCTTACGATCGCCGCAGCCCCCGCCCTAACGCGGCTCTACGCCCCTCATGACTTGGGAATTCTATCTTTATTCACGGCGGTCGTCGCACTGTTTGCCAGTGCTGCAGCGTGGCGATATGACTACGCCATCATACTGCCCAGGCGTGATGCGGAGGCCGCAAACCTTTTCGGCCTGTCTTGTTTTATTGTCATTCTAATGGCTGGTTTAGCCGCGGTCGTTGTGGTTGTGGCTGGTGATCGGCTGAGCGAAGCGCTTGGAGCACCAGACCTTGCGCCCTTTCTGCCCCTGGCTCCCGTCGCCGTGATTGCCATCGGTCTCTATCTGCCGCTTAGTTCCTGGGCTGCGAGGCGCCGGCACTACAAGGAAGTGTCGATTGCGCAAATCGTGCGGTCCATCGGAGGGACCGCCATCCAGATCGTCCTCGGACTTCTGAAGAGCGGACCGGCAGGCCTGATTCTTGGCGTTATCATGGGGCAATTGATCGCCGGCGGCACTCTCGTGGGGCAGATCTGGCGAAAGGATGGTCGGCTAATCGCAGCATCGCTTGATCCAAAGGAAATATGGTGGTTGGGTCGCGAGCACAGCGACTTCCCGATGTTCAGTATGCCGTCCGCCTACCTATTCGCCGTGACCCAAACGGTGCCCGCGATGCTGTTGGCCATGTGCTTTGACCCGGCAGTGGCGGGAGGATACTGGCTGGCAAGCCGCATCTGCCAGATGCCGATCGCGCTGCTCGGTGAGGCGGTTAGGCAGGTCTTCTACGAAAGAGCGGCGTCGCAGTTCAACAGGGATGAAGGACAACTGCTCATCCTTGCTAAGTCCACCATGGGGCTCGCCTTCATAGTCTTCGTGCCGTTTGCCATTATGATCCTTTTTGCACCGAAGCTCTTCGAGGCTGCGTTCGGAGAGGCATGGGTGTACGCCGGCACCTATTCTCAATGGCTAATCGTGCCGTGGACAGTGGAGTTCATCTGCACTCCAAGCCTCACGCTTGTTCCGATATACAGCCATCAGCGACTACTGCTCGTATTCCAGTGCCTCACGTTAGTCCCTCGTCTGGGAGTCATCCCATTTGCGTCTTACGTCGGCAACGATAGGACAGCCATAGCGATGTATGCCATGGCCGGTGCCATCTTTCACTTATCGATCCTGCTCTTCGTGTTTCTGCGCAGCTGGCGGCATCAACTTTCCCTCGTTCGGGCGGCCTCGGCCAAGGTTTGATCTGCGCTCTGGCTAGCCTGATCTATTCACGGCTCAGAGACAGATTGGCGAGACGTCATGCTAAATACTGGCCACTCGCTTCCGTTTTTGTATTGCCTTGTGACAGCCGGGCTGCAGCCACTTGTTCCCACGCAA
>Ga0137407_10002166_pt1 | contig 12945 bp, 10 predicted proteins | sample CZOMad2_2_16fung_FD_108410 | JGI IMG/M metagenome (GOLD analysis project Ga0137407, IMG submission 108410) | Vadose zone soil fungal communities from Angelo Coast Range Reserve, California, USA - CZOMad2_2_16fungal (Illumina Assembly) | ecosystem: Environmental > Terrestrial > Soil > Vadose...
CCTGACCACGGGGCGGCTGGCCGCGCCGCCGGCCGACGAAGTCCTTGATCCACTGGTACAGGCCCAGCCAGCACTCGCGAGCCTGCGGATCGTTCGGCGTGGACGACTTCGACGCCAGGTACGCGACCCGCTCGAGCTCCCCGGCGGGCGCGTTGAGCGCGAGCTCGAAGAACGCCAGGCTGGGGAACGGCCGGGCGAAGGCCGCCATGAAATCGCAGGCCCCGTCCTCGACGAAGGCATCGATGAGGCGGGTCACCAGGACGCGGGTCGGCTGCTCCCACCGCGCCACGGCCGCGGGGGTGAAGAAGGGGTTGATGAGGCGCTTGAAGATGCGCTGTTCGGGCGGGTCGGCCTCGACCGGGAGGTTGCGGACCACGGTCGGCGACCGGGACACCGACAGGCCGTGCGCGGAACTGTACGTCGCCCAGTCCTGGGCGACGCTGAGCGCGTCTTCGTACCTCGTCACCACCCAGAAGCCGCCGTACTCGTCACTGCGGGCCACCGGGCACAGCTCCCGCATGCGGGCCATCGTGTCCGGCATCGTCGCGGCCAGGCCGCCGGACAGATGATCGAAGTGGTGCAGGCACCAGTCGTCGGGGAGGGCCGGGCTCTGCTCCATTTACCGCACATTAACAGGGTGAGCGATTACTTTCTATATGCGGGTACCCGAAGCTTAGGATGAGTAAGCACCTCCTTACTTAAGGTCGGCCGCGCTCGCGCCTGGTCACGATGGAGCCTTGGAGTCTTGATGTCGGCACCACATCGCACTGACACCCCGCCCGCCTCCCCTTCCCCTTCCTCGCCGTTCCTCGACGGCCGCCCCAAGAGGCTGCTGATCGGCGGCCAGTGGGTCGAGGCGGCGTCCGGCCGGACCTTTCCCAGCGTCAACCCGTCGACCGGTGAGGTGATCGCCGACCTGGCCGAGGCGGACGCGGCCGATGCCGACCGCGCCGTCACGGCGGCCCGGGCGGCCTTCGAGGGTCCGTGGCGGCGGATGAAGCCGCGGGATCGCCAGGCGCTCCTGTGGGCGCTCGCGGACGCGGTGCAAGCACACTACGAAGAGCTGCGGCTGCTCGAAGTGCTCGACATGGGCTCGCCGATCGGGCGGCCCCGTTCCGGCTCCGCGCCCTCCCCCGCCTGGGAAGCGGAGGTGCTGCGCTACTTCGCCGGGTGGGCGACGAAGATTCACGGCGAGACCATCCCGAACTCGATCCCGGGCTCGGTGCTGAGCTACACCCTCAAGGAGCCGGTGGGGGTCGTCGCCGCGATCGTCCCGTGGAACCGGCCGGTCAGCAACGCCGTCTGGAAGATCGCGCCCGTGCTCGCGACCGGCTGCACGATGGTGCTCAAGCCCGCCGAGGAGGCCAGCCTGGTCGCGCTGCGCCTGGGGGAACTGCTGACGGAGGCGGGCCTGCCCGAGGGCGTGGTGAACATCGTGACCGGCTTCGGCGAGAGCGCCGGCGCGGCCCTGGCCGAGCACCCCGGCGTGGACAAGGTGGCGTTCACCGGATCTACCCCGACCGGCCGGCGGATCATCCACGCCGCGGCCGGCAACCTGAAGCGGGTATCACTCGAGCTGGGCGGGAAATCGCCGGACGTGGTATTCGCCGATGCCGACCTGTCACGCGCCATTCCCGGCGCGGCCATGGGCGTGTTCGCGAATTCGGGTCAGGTCTGCTGCGCGGGCACCCGGATCTACGTCGAGCGGCCTATCTACGACGAGTTCGTCGACGGCGTGTCGGCGTTCGCGGACGGCCTGCGGGTCGGCAACAGCCTGGACCCGCGGACCAAGATCGGGCCGGTCGTGTCGGCCGAGCAGCTCGCGCGCGTCACCGGGTATCTCGAGGTGGGACGGGCAGAAGGCGCGCGGATCACCGCCGGCGGCAGCCGCCTGGAGACGGAGGGCCTGGCCCAGGGGTATTTCGTCGCCCCCACCGTGTTCGCGGACGTGCGGGATGACATGCGGGTGGCCCGGGAGGAGATCTTCGGCCCGGTGGCATGCGTGCTGCCGTTCGATTCCCTGGCCGAAGTCGCGGCCCGGTCGAACGACACGACCTACGGGCTGGCGGGCGGCATCTGGACGCGAGACGTCGGCAAGGCCCACCGGATGGCCAGTGAGATGCAGGCCGGGACGGTGTGGGTCAACACGATGCTGCTCTTCGACCCGGCCGTTCCCTTCGGTGGCTACAAGATGAGCGGCTGGGGCCTGGAAATGGGGCAGCACTCGCTCGACGAGTACCTCAACGTCAAGTCGGTGTGGATCAACACGGACTGAGGATCGCGGCCGGTGATAGCATGCTATGTGAGCGTTCGCTTTCTTAATGCCCCGCGCGGGCGCAGCGGCTGGGAGGTCTGATGTCGTTCAGCTGGTTTGTCTCTGTAGATGATCACCTCATCGAGCCGGCCCGGCTGTGGCAGGAACGGCTGCCCGAGCGGTGGCGTGAGACCGGGCCGCGGATCGTGCGCGAGGGCAGCTCGGAGTTCTGGGTCTACGAGGACCGCCAGATCGTCACCACCGGTCTCAACGCCGTGGCCGGCAAGCGGCGCGAGGAGTTCTCCCCCGAGCCGATCAGCTACGACGACATGAGGCCGGGCTGCTACGACCCGGCCGCCCGGGTCGCGGACATGAACCAGGGCCGGGTGCTGGCCTCGATGCTGTTCCCGTCCTTCCCGCGCTACTGCGGCCAGGTCTTCCACGAGGCCAAGGACAAGGATCTCGCGCTGCTGTGCGTACGCGCCTGGAACGACTTCATCCTGGAAGAGATGGCCGGGGCCCATCCGGGCCGGTTCATCCCGATGATGATCATTCCCTTGTGGGACCCGGCCGCCGCCGCGGCCGAGGTCGAGCGGACGGCCGGCCGGGGCGCGAAATCGATCGCGTTCTCGGAGAACCCCACCAAGCTGGGGCTGCCCTCGGTCCACACCGCGCACTGGGATCCGCTGTGGCGGGCGTGTGAGGACGCCGGCCTGGTGGTGTCGATGCACGTGGGATCTTCGTCGAACCTGATCCGCACGTCGGAGGACATGCCGACGCTGGCGTTCATGGCCTACTCCCCGGCCGCCAACCAGGCCGGCACCCTGATGGACTGGCTGTTCAGCGGCGCGTTCGTGCGGTTCCCGGGGCTGAAGATCGCCTTGTCGGAAGGCTCGATCGGCTGGATTCCCTACTTCCTGGAGCGGGCCGAGCAGGTCATCGACAAGCAGCGGTTCTGGGCCTCCCGCTTCGACATATCGATGACCGCCGCCCACGACCGCGGCGAGCACAAGACCGAGGCCACGTTCGACCTGGACACCGACATCCGGGCGCTGTTCGCCGATCACGTCTACGGCTGCTTCATCGAGGACCAGGCCGGGCTGCGGCTGCTCGACATCATCGGCGAGGACAACGTCATGCTCGAGTGCGACTACCCGCACTCCGACTCCACCTGGCCCGACACCGTCGCGATGGCCGGCAAGTGGCTCGCCCACCTGCCCGATGACGTCCAGCACAAGATCACCGTCGGCAACGCGAGCCGGGTCTACAGCTTCACCCCGGCCGACCCCGCCAGCATCGGCCTCTCCTGAGGAGCACCCGTGGACCGGGAAGCCTTGGACCGCAGCCTCGTACGCCGGCTGCTCGACCACCTCGAGCACCGCACGACCGACCTCGCCGACGACGTGATGGAACTCCCGACCGACGTCTACTCGACGGCGCACCACGAGCGCGAAGTCGAGGTCCTGTTCCGTGACGAGCCGCTCGTCTTCTCCTTGTCCGGCGCGCTGCCCGGCCCGGAGACGTTCCGTACGGTTGACATGTGCGGGACGCCGATCCTGCTGACCAGGGACGGGCAAGGACGCGTGCGGGCGCTCGCGAATGCCTGCCGGCACCGCGGCGTGCGGGTCGCCGACGGAGCGGGCCAGGCGAAAAGGTTCACCTGTCCCTTCCACGCCTGGACCTACGACCTCGAAGGCCGTCTGGAGGCAGTGCCGACCGCCGACGCGTTCGAGGGAATGTGCCGGGAGCGGAAAGGGCTCGTGGAGCTGCCGGTGACCGAGGGCTACGGGCTGATCGTCGGCCGCCTGCGGCCGGGCTCGGCGGTGGACATCGAGGACTACCTGGGGCCCGGGCTCACGGACGAACTGGCCATGCTCGGCTTCGCGGACTGGGAGCCCTACGGCGATCCGCACGTCCACCAGGTCGGCGCCAACTGGAAGGTGACGCTCGATACCTTCCGTGAGAACTACCACTTCAAGGTGCTGCACCGGCGGACGCTGGCGAAGTACGCGTACGGCGGCGTGCTCACCTTCGACCCGTTCGGTCCGCACCTGCGCAACTGCTCGGCGCTGCGGTCCATCGACGAGCTGCGCGGCCGTCCCGAGACCGAGTGGGGCGACGTGTCGCAGCACTTCAGCTACCAGTACGCGCTGTTCCCCAACACCAGCCTGACCTTCGACAGCAGGCACGCCGAGCTGTGGCAGATCCTGCCGGTCGCGGCCGACGCGTCCGAGGTCGTGCACACCGCGTATCTCCGTCCTGGCCTGACCGATGAGGAACGGTCCAAGGTCGTGGACATGGCCCCGTGGATCTGCGAGACCGTGGTCGACGGGGAAGACTTCTGGGTCGCCGCCCGGACCGAGCCCGGCGTCAGGACCGGGCTGCTCGACACGGTGGTGTTCGGCCGCAACGAGCCGGCCCCCCAGCACCTGCACCGGGGGTTCGCCGCCGCCCTGGCCGCGGCCGCCGGGCGCCGCACCGTCGGATAACGAGCCGGAGGCACTGTGGACCTGCTGCTGCGCGACGCCTGGCTGATCGACGGGAGCGGCGCCCCGGGCCGGGTGGCCGAGGTGGCGGTGACCGGAGATCGCGTCTCGGCGATCGGGGCGCCCGGCGACCTCACGCCCGGCCCGCAGACCCAGGTCCTGAGCCTGGACGGGCTGGCGCTGGCGCCCGGCTTTATCGACATCCACACCCACTACGACGCCCAGGTGCTGTGGGACGGCGACTTCACCCCGTCCTGCTGGCACGGGGTGACCAGCGTGATCATGGGCAACTGCGGCTTCGGGGTGGCCCCGACGCGGCCCGCGCACCGGGAGACCGTGATCCGGACCCTGGAGAACGTCGAGGGGATGTCGATGGAGGCGCTCAGCGCCGGTATCGACTGGTGCTTCGAGACGTTCCCGCAGTACATGGCGGCGCTGGAGGCACGGGCCAAACGGCTTAACGCGGGTGCCTTCCTCGGCCACACGCCGCTGCGCCTGTTCGTTCTGGGCGGCGAGGAGCGCGCCGCGACGCCGGACGAGATCGAGACCATGCGCGGCCTGCTGCGTGAGGCGCTCGAGGCCGGCGCGATCGGCTTCTCGACCTCGCGGCAGCCCGCCCACCAGGGCGCGTTCGGCCGCCCGGTACCGAGCCGGTTCGCCGAGGTGGACGAGGTCGGCGCGCTGGCGGGCGTGCTGGGCGAGGCGGGCCGGGGGATCCTGCAGGTCTCCATCGGGCCCGGCTTGTTCGTCCAGCAGTTCTCCGAGCTGGCGGTGCGGCACGGGATCCCGGTGACCTGGACCGCGCTGGTGACCCGGGCGGACAAGCCCGGCGCGGCCCTGCGCACGGTGGAGCGGGGCGGCGTGCTGCCGGGCGAGGTCTACCCGCAGATCGCCTGCCGCCCGATCGTCATGCAGATCAGCATGACCGACCCGACTCCGCTCGCCGAGATCGACGAGTGGAAGGAGGTGCTGGCGCGACCCCGTTCCGAGCGGGCCGCCCTGTACCGGGACGCCTCATGGCGAGACCGGGCCCGGCCGGCGACGCTCGCCGCCTGGAGTCATCGCTGGCCCAAGACCGACGTGGAGGAGACCGGCGCGCATGCTGATGTGGTAGGCATTCCGCTGGACCGTCTGGCGCGGGAAAGGGAAACTACGCCATTCGACGTGATGCTGGACCTGGCGCTGGCCGACAACATGGCGACTCGTTTCCGGGTCGTGCTGGAAAACGACGGCGACGAGGAGACCGGCGCGTTGCTCGCCGACAAGCGCACGCTGCTGGGTCTTTCCGACGCGGGCGCGCACGCCAGCCAGCTCTGCGACGCCTGCTACTCGACCCACCTGCTCGGGCACTGGGTGCGGGAACGCAAGGCCATCACGCTGGAGGACGCGGTCTGGCGGCTCACCGGCCATCCCGCCCAGGCGTTCCGGATCGCCGGGCGGGGCCTGCTGCGGGAAGGCTACTTGGCCGACCTCGTGGCCTTCGACCCCGACACCATCGGGACGACACCGGTCGAGCGCGTGCACGATCAGCCGGGCGGCGCCGACCGGCTGATCGTACGAAGCACCGGCGTGGAGCACATGTGGGTCAACGGCGTGGCGACCCGCGCCGCGGGCACGGACATTCCCGGGGTCGCGGCCGGCCGGGTGCTGCGCGGCTGAGCTATAACGTCATGGCTGGGCTGGGCTTTCATGCTGCCCGTGAGATCTCCAGCTATGGCCAGGTGGTCCCGGCGGGGTCGGCAGCGTCGCCGTAGTCCAGGTCGATGGCCGTCCGTATGGCCGCGAGCGCCTTGCTCCGGGCCCGGACCTTCGTCGCGGCGTGAGCTTCCATGTCCAGCGTCCGCAGTTGCCCAGCGACGTCGCGTGCAGTGCTGGCCAGTTCCGCCGGGCCGACCACCCGGTCCAGGAAGCCCGCAGCGACCGCGGTGTCCGGATCATAGACCTCGGCAATCACGGTGGCCCGGTTGAAGTGGGCCGGAGCGAGCCGCTGGCGGCAGATCTCCACGGCCGTGCGGGGCATCGTGAGTCCGATTGCCACCTCGTTAGCCGTGATCTTGTATGGCCCGCCGGCGCCGACCCGGTAATCGCCTGACAGCAGCAGGAAGACCCCCATCGCGATGGCGTGCCCGCTGCACGCGACGACGACAGGCTTGGGGAACGACAGCACCCGCGCCGCCAGCTCGAAGCCGGCCCGCAGCATGGCGAGCGCCTCATCGCCTCCCGTGCGCAGTATCTTCAAGTCGAAACCAGCCGAGAACATCCCGGAGCGGCCCGCCAGCACGACGATCGCGTCATCCGCCTCGGCGCGGTCCAGGGCGCCGTTGATGTCGCTCAGCATCCGGGGCGAGAGGACGTTCACCTTCCCGTCATCCAGCGTGATGGTAGCGATCGAGTCGTTCAGTTCGTACGAAAGCAGGTCGGTCACGACAGCCTCCTGTCCGTTCCGGTGAGGCCGCCGCCCCGGAAGGCGTGCGGTTGACACCAGAGTACGACTCTGGAGTATTGCTCCGCAATCGATCATTCGCGTAGAACTGTGTGCCTGGTCCTCGCCTGGGCGGCTTGCGACGCCACGCGTCTCCGCCGCAAGCCGAGACCCGATTCTGGAGTTTCACTCTGGAGTGGCACTCCAGAGCCTCCGGCGGAACGGCAGTATCATCGCCGAAGGCTCGCAGGTCACTGCTATGAGAGGAGCGCCCGATGAAAGGCGGCCCGGCTCACGCGAAAGGTCGCTCACACAGCCGGGGCGAGCCTGATGGGCGCTGACGTCCCCGTCGGCTTCGAGCCGTCGGGACGGACGGGACCTTTCCTCGACATGATCGGGCCGGTATACACCAGGACCGGGGAGCACGGCATCCTGCTGGGCCTGCGCGCCCGCCCCGAGCACTGCAACGCCCGCGGCTTCGTGCATGCCGCGGTCCTGGCCGCGCTGCTCGACGTCGTCTGCGGACGCAACTGCGCCGAACGCGCCCCGTCAAGACCGCACCTGCTTACGGTGAGCCTGACGGTGGACTACGTCGCGGCCGCGCAGGACGGCGACTGGCTCGAGGCGAGCGCCACGGTGACCCGGGCCGGGCGGCGGCTGGCCTTCGCCGACGGCAGGGTCGAGGTCGCCGGCAAGCCCGTCGCCAAGGCCAGCGCCGTGTTCGCCGTCGCCACGCCGGCACCGTAGCGGGTCCTGCCGCTGCTGTCAGTCGCTGAACACGGCGGTGCGGCGGGCGGACCGTAGGCTATCCGCCGGGGCCGACCAGGCCGGTGTCGAAGGCGTAGACAATGGCTGCTGCCCGGTCGCGCAGCCCGAGCTTGGCCAGCGCGTGGCCCAGGTGCGCCTTCACGGTCACCTCACCGATATATAGCCCGGCCGCGATCTCGCCATTGCTGAGGCCCCGGCCGACGAGCCTGAGCACTTCGAGCTCGCGCGGGGTGAGGGATGTGCCGGGCGGACGCAGGGGCGGCGGGGCGTAGGCGCGGAACATGCGGAGGACCCTGGCGGTCACCGCGAGGTCCAGGTATGACCCGCCCTCGGCCACCGTCCTGACGGCCTTGAGGAGCTCGGTGCCGGGAGCGTCCTTGAGCTGGAAGCCGCTGGCCCCGGCCCGTAGCGATGCTGACAGCACCTCATCCTCATCGAATGTGGTGAGCACGAGGACGGGCGGGCTGCCCTCGCGGACCCGCAGCCGCCGGGTGGCCTCGGCCCCGTCCACCCGCTTCATCCGGACGTCCATCACCACCACGTCGGGGCAAGTGGCGGCCACTGCCTGCTCGACCTGATCCCAGTCCTCGCATTCGCCGACCACCTCGAAGCCGAAGCGGCTGGTAGCGATGGCAGGCGCCTTCCGATGCCCCCGGTGCGGGGCAAGGACCGCCCGGGCATAAGACCTGCGCCAGGCCCCTGGCATTCGCCCTATTATGTTCCTGCCTGGCGCGGGAGGAGCTCGACGGCCGCCTCGCCGTGGGCGATTACGCTGCCGTCGTCGCCGACGAGCTGCAGCTGCATGCGCCCATGGCGGGCCGCTGGGTGACACTGCCGGGTGCCGCTCAGGGCCGCCGTCGCAGCGTCGGTGAGCTGGTCAAGATAACTGTGGAGCGGTCCGCTGGCCTGTCCTGCCAGCCACTGCCGCGCGATGGCGTGCGTCGGCCCGGCCACGACCGCATTGAGCACGATCATCGGCATCGGGCGGATCTTGCCCGCCTGGATGAAGGGCTCCATCCACTGCCGGTACGCGTCTGAGACCTTGCGGTTGAGATCATCGAGCTGAGCTCCCGCCGGAGAGGACCAGTCCAGGTTGCCGCGCGCGTAGACGAACCGGGCCCGCTCGGCGTTCGCCTCGATCCACCCGATCTGGTGGCCAATCACCCCTCCGACCGCTTCGCGCAGCGAGGCCGGCCGGCGTTCCAGCAGCTCCCACACGCCCTGCTGAAAGGAGGCGATCGCGTCCACGTACAGCGCGTCGGCGATCGCCTCCTTGGTGGCGAACTGGTGGAACAGGGCGCCGTTGGAGACGCCGCTGCGCTCCCGGATCCGCGCAATCGTGGTCTGGGCGTAGCCGGTCTCAACGAAGCAGGCGAGTGCGGCATCGAGGATGCGGCTGCGCGTGTCCATACCTCACATTGTCACGCAGAGACTCGCGGGGACAGGCCAGCACGCGCCAGGTCCGTTTGCTTGCTCCCCAGCGGACTCACGGCCTCGAAGGCAAGCGTGCGTACGCGCGCATCCGCTCGTGAGCCAACGACTTCCCCCGCGTACCTACGTTTGAGATGTAGTCAACATGTTGACAAACGTGGAGCGGAGGTATTCGGTGGGATCGACGTCATGTCACAGGACTAACACCTTGTTGACATGAGATGGCGGTGTTCGTCTTGACCCTTCGGGTGCCGGTGTCACCGCGTAGCGCCCGGCACGCGAGCCTCGAGCTAGGGAGCACGACGATGAGTTTCCTTCGATCCTGGCATCCTCGGTACCGGCGGGCCTTGCGGGCCGTGGTCGTCCTGAACGCGGTGACCGTGATCGCGGCTATCCTCGCTCCGGCCGCCGCGTCCGCCGCGTCCGCGCAGACATCGGGTCCCGTCTGCGGGACGTCCACCACTACCGAGTATGCCCAGGGCACGACGGCGGCGGCAATCGGATGGGCCGGGAACGACGAGGCTGTCGTCGCGTGCCTGAGCGGCAGCTTCGTCGTCAAGAACACCGGCCAGCTTTACGGTTACGGCATCTACACCGGCGGCGCGGCCACGTGGGTCAACGCCGGCGGATACCTGCCCGCGCTGACCACCAGCTTCCACAGTGGCGACGCTAGGGTCAGCATCACCAACTTCGGCGACAAGGTCACTATCGGCGGTAATCCCTTTGTCGTGATCTACAGCCGGGTGACGGTGACCAACCCGACCGACAGGCCGATCACGGCCGATCCGAAACCGACGTCGAACCTGATATCGCTGGGCGCCGCGCCTGACGTCATCCCCCCGCGCTCGACGGTGAACCACGACTACGCGGTGTTCTCTGACAAGTTCGCCGGCAGCTATTCCTATCCCGGCCAGGGCCAGCTGAGGGCGGCGGGAAGTTACGGCCGGCACTTCGCCCACATGAGCGCGTACTGGAACGGGCAACTCAGCCAGCTCGTCCAGATTCGTCAGCTACCCGACCGCCAGCTCATCGACGCGTACAAGACCGGGTTTATCTACACGCAGATCACACGCGCCGGCACGCAGCTCAAGACCGGCGTCAACGGCTACGACAAGGAATACAGCCACGACGTGATCGGCATCCTGGCCAACATGCTCACCCAGGGCTTCTCGACTGACGGGACGGTCACCGCGACCGACCTGCTGCTGCGCCTGCGTGACGTGGTCGGAACCCAGGCCCAGTACGACGACGGCATCTGGAAGTACTCCTGGCCGTGGGCGATCTACCTGCAGAAGACCGGTGACATCGCCACGGTCCGGGCCAACTTCTCCACCCCCGGTCCGCTGGGTGACGCCGCCGAGCCGAGCATCAAGGACACGGCACACGCGATCGCCGCGGCACGCACCGGGCCGGGCGGCATCATCGAGGCCACGAACGACATCGACGCGAACGGCTACTGGACGATCGACGACTACTCGGCCCTGATGGGGCTCGCGGCGTACCGATGGCTGGCGCAGCGACTCGGCGACACCACGGAGTACAACTGGGCCACCAGCGAGTACAGCAGCCTTCTCGCCGCGGTCAACCAGACCCTGGACAACACGATCTCCACGAACAATCTTCACTACCTGCCCTGCTCGATGGTCGCACCCAACGACAGCAACCGCTGCTCGAACCCGAAAGACGCCAACTGGGCGGCGCCGTTCCTGTTCGGCCGGTGGGCCTGGGACGGCTACCTGTTTGACGCGCCGATCAGCGGGCCTGGCCACGACCTGATCGACGCGACGTACGACTACGGCTTCGGACGGCTGAAGGGCATCCTTCCGCCCGACACCTACGGCGGGTACGGCACTACCGACTACAGCACCGGATACAACGCCGGCTACGGAGAATGGGGCCTGGCCAGCAAGCAGCACCGCGACCAGGGGATCCTCGGCTACCAGTTCATGATCGCCAACACCCAGAGCGGCCCGTACAGCTGGTGGGAAAGCGTACAGGCCCCCGATCCGACCTCATCCTGGATCGGCCGCCACCCCGCCGCCGGCGCGGGCGCGTCACCGCACGGCTGGGGTGCGGCCGACGCCAACCTGGTGCTGCTCGACTCGCTCATCGCCGAGCGCGGCGACGGCTCACTCGTCATCGGCCGAGGAGTACCGAATCCGTGGGTCAGCGGCAACAACCCCATCGCCCTGGCAAACGTGCCGATCACCGGCGGACACCGGATGGCGCTGGCCATCACGACGAACGGCGCACGGGTAACCCTGACCCTGTCGGGAAGCAGCCCAGCGGGCCCGGTCCTGTTCCAGCTGCCGGCCTTCGTGAACAACATCGCGTCCTCCAGCGCCGGCGCTATCGACGAGGCCACCGGAACCGTCACGCTGCCCGCCACGGCACGCACCGTGACCGTGACGATGACCCGCCCGGCCACCTGACGCGGACCTGCTAGGCCGGCCCGGGGGAAGCCCCGCCGTGCCAGCCCGGCCGCACGAGCCCGGACTCGTAGGCGATGACCACCAGCTGTGCCCGGTCCCTCGCCCCGAGCTTTACCATGGCGCGGCTGACGTGGGTCTTGGCCGTGGCCGGGCTGACATACAGTCGTCCGGCGATCTCGGCGTTGGACAGTCCTTCCCCGACCAGGGCGAGCACCTCGCGTTCCCGGTCGGTCAGCTCGCTGAGGACGCCCGCGGGCTGAGGCGGCTTCGCGCGGAAGGCGAACTCGCCAATCAGCCGCCGGGTGACCCCGGGGGAGAGCAGGGCACCTCCGTCGGCGACCACCCGCACGGCCTGCACGAGCTGGTCCGGGTCGGTGTCCTTGACCAGGAACCCGGCGGCCCCGGAGCGGATCGCCTCGAACACGTACTCGTCCAGCTCGAAGGTGGTCAGGATCACCACCCGGACGCCGGCCAGCCGCTCGTCGGCGGCGATCTGGCGGGTCGCGGCCAGCCCGTCGGTTCGCGGCATCCGGATGTCCATGAGTACCACGTCCGGCACGACCTGCCGGGCCAGGCTGACGGCCTGTTCCCCGTCGCTGGCCTCGCCCGCCACCTCGATGTCGCCCTGAGCGTCGAGCAAGGCCCGGAACCCGGCCCGGACCAGGGCCTGGTCGTCGGCGACCAGCACCCGGATCATGCGCTGCCGTCCAGGGGAAGCGTGGCGGTGACCCGGAATCCGCCCCCGGGGCGAGGCCCGGCGTGCAGCTCGCCGCCGAGCGCGGTCGCCCGCTCCCGCATGCCGGCGATCCCGTTGCCGCCGGGGGGCGGCAGGCCGTCGCCGCGCCCCTGGCCGTCGTCGTCGACCTGCACGGTGAGGTAATGCTGGCCATAGCGGACGCGCACGGTGGCGGTATCCGTCTCCGCGTGCCGGGTCACGTTGGTCAGTGCTTCCTGTACGATCCGGAAGGCCGCCTGGTCAACCCCGAAGGGCAGCTCGCGCACCGTGCCGCCGGTTTCCGCGTGGACCTGCAGCCCGGCCGCGGCGGCATGGTTGACCAGGTCGCCCAGCCGGGCCAGCGCTGACGGCGGGGCATGCGGGGCGGGCTCGCCGTCCTGGCGCAGGATGCGCAGCACCGAGCGGAGTTCCCGCAG
>Ga0137407_10002169_pt1 | contig 12937 bp, 13 predicted proteins | sample CZOMad2_2_16fung_FD_108410 | JGI IMG/M metagenome (GOLD analysis project Ga0137407, IMG submission 108410) | Vadose zone soil fungal communities from Angelo Coast Range Reserve, California, USA - CZOMad2_2_16fungal (Illumina Assembly) | ecosystem: Environmental > Terrestrial > Soil > Vadose...
ACGGGCTCGGCGCCTACGGCACGGGCATCGCGCTTGCCAAGCTCAAGATCGGGTCGCTCTGGCTCGGGCTCGCCGCGGGGCCGCTCCTCGCTGTCCTCGGCGGCGTCGCCATCGGCTTCTTCTGTCTCCGGCGGCGCGGCATCTACTTCGCCATGCTCACGCTCGCCTTCGCCCAGCTCCTCTACTTCGTCGCCTTCCATCTCTCCGACGTGACGGGCGGCGACGATGGCCTGCGCGGCATTCCGCTGCTCCCCCTCGATCTCTTCGGCTGGAAGATCGACCTCGAGGGATCGCTCGCCTTCTACTACTTTTCGTTCGCTCTGGTCTGGCTCGCGGTGGCGGGCCTCAAGCGCATTCTCGACTCGCCCTTCGGGGCCGTGCTCCAGGCCATCCGCGAGAACGGCGACCGCGCCTCCGCCTGCGGCTACGACGTCAACCGCGTCAAGCACCTGTCCTTCGTCTTCTCGGCATTCTTCGCCGGGCTGGCGGGAGGGCTGGATGCGCTGCGGCTGGCTGTGGTGCCCGTCGAGTCGCTGTACTGGGTCACCTCGGGGCAGGTGGTGATCATGACCCTGCTCGGGGGCGCGGGCACCTTCTTCGGTCCCTTCGTCGGCGCCGGCACCTATCTGGTGCTGGGTGACCGGCTGGCCGCCTTCACCGAGCGCTGGCCGCTCGTGATCGGCTTGATCTTCATGGCCTTCGTGCTCTTCCTGCCCAAGGGCATCTGGGGCACGCTGGTGGCCAAGCTCCCGGGCGGCAATGCCGCCGGGGTGAAACCGTAGCCAAGGAGGACACCATGGCCGTCAAAGTGCTCGAACTCCACCACCACGGCATCCGCGTCAACCCGGAAGAGACGGACAAGTCGCTGGCTTTCTATCGCGACGTGCTCGGGCTCATGCCCGACGCGGGGCGCCCGAACATTCCGGGGATTCCCGGCTACTGGATGGACTGCGGCAACGACACCCAGATCCACATCATGGGCTGCGAGGGAACGTCGCGCTACGCCAAGGGCCCGAAGCAGGACCCGACCACGCTGCACGTGGCCCTCGCCGTTGCGGACGTGCAGGAAGCGAAGCGGGAGCTCGATCGCATGGGCGTGAAGTACTGGAGCATCCAGTCCGTGGTCGGCCCCCAGCTCGAGCAGATCTTCATGGACGATCCTCACGGCAACCTGGTCGAGCTGCACGAGGCCGGCACCTGCCGCTGCAAGAAGACGACGCGGAAGAGCGCGGCCGACGCCAAGCCGTCCATGGCGGGCTAGGCCGAGGGTCTCCCGGATGCGCGAGGACCTCGTCGATCGCGCCGACGCATTGACGCGCGAGAAGATAGCTCCCCGCGCGGCCAGGTACGACCGCGAGGGCAAGAATCCCGTGGAGAGTTGGTCAGACCTCCAGCGCGAGGGCTATCTCGCCTGCGCGATACCCGCGGCGTACGGGGGCATGGGGCTCGACATGGCCAGCTACATCGCCGTCATCCGGGTCATCGCCCGAGGGTGCGCGAGCACGGCCATGACGCTCCACATGCACTCGACGGTCATGCGCTTCATCGACGCGCTCGGCACGAATGCCCAGAAGCGTCGGTACTATCCCGAGGTGGTCGAGCGCGGCAAGATGTTCGGCAGCTGGGGCAGTGAGCCCGCGGTCAGCCTCTCGCGGACTTTCACCATGGAGACGGTCGTACGTGCCGCGGACGACGGCTGGGTCGTCGACGGCGTCAAGCACTTCTGCACCATGGCCCTGGGCGCGTCCTACTACATGGTCTGGTGCGCGCTCGACGGCAGCGGTGACATGGCGAACGCGCTGCTCCTCGCCGTGGTGCCCGCCGAGAGCCCCGGGATCTCCACAGACGGCAAGTGGGACACCTTGGGCATGCGCGCGACCTTCAGCCCGTCTGTCACGCTGTCGAGCGTTCGCATTCCGAAGGACGCCACCCTGGGCCGGCCGGGCTCGGCCACGGGCGTGGGCGTGGTCGAAGGCTTCGCCCTGGGCTACGCGGCGGTCTATGTCGGCATCGCGGAGGCGGCCTTCGAGTTCACCTCCGACTACGTGAAGAAGCGGGTGGTCAAGCCCGAGAATATTCCGGTGGCCAATGATCCGGCCGTCCAGCGCCAGATCGGCGATCTCGAGGCGCGGCTCGACGTCGCGCGGTTGCTTCTTCACGACTCGGCCTCTCGCTGGGAGGGTGCCGATGTGGCGCAGCGCGGGAACCTCGCCAACCGCGCCAAGTACCTGACCACGGAGATCGGTCTCCACGTCACGTCCCAGGCGCTCCAGATCGCCGGGGGGCGTGGCGCCTACAAGGACTATCCCGTCGAGCGTGCGTTCCGCGATCTCCGCACGGCGTCGCTCATGCCGCCCACCATGGATCGCATGGTCGAAGGCATGGGGAAGATCGCCCTGGGGCTCGGCGGCGGCATGTTCCAGTTCGGGGCGGGGCAAGCGCCCGGTCCGCAGACGGGCTGATGCCGAAGATCGCCTTCGTCGGGCTGGGCGCCATGGGCAGCGCCATGGCGCAGCGTCTCCTTGCCGCCGGCCATCCCGTCACCGGCTACAACCGGACGCGCGCCAAGGCGGAGGCGCTCGCGTCCCAAGGCCTCACCGTCGCCGCATCCGCCCGCGCCGCCGTGGAGGGCGCCGCCGTCGTCCTCAGCATGGTGACGGACTCCGAAGCGCTCCGTGACGTGGCGCAGCGACCCGACGGCATCCTCGCCGGTCTGGGCAAGGGCGCGGTGTGGGCCGAGATGAGCACGGTCAGCCCCACGGTCACGCGCATGCTCGGCGAGCGTGCCGCGGAAAAGGGGGCGACGCTCCTCGACGCCCCGGTTTCCGGCAGCACCGTCACCATCGCGCAGGGGCAGCTGAGTTTCATCGTGGGCGGAGACCCCGCCGCCCTCGAGCGGATCCGCCCCTATCTTCTCGCGATCGGTCCCACCATCACCCACGTGGGCGCGCTGGGGCTGGCCGTGACCATGAAGATCGCCATCAACCTCAGCATCGGCGTGCAGATGCTGGCCTTCAGCGAATCCGTGCTCGTGGCCGAGAAATCGGGCATACCGCGCGAAAACGCCGTGGAGGCTCTCCTCAAGGGCGTGACGGCCTCGCCCATGCTGAAGTACCGGGGCCCCTTCGTCCTCGACATGCCGGACGAGGCGCTCTTCAACGTGATGCTGATGCAGAAGGACATGCGACTGGCCCTGGAGCAGGGGAGGGCGGTGGGCGTGCCGCTCCCCGCCACGAGCCTCGTTCATGAGATGCTTACGGCCGCGCGTGGCCTGGGTCTCGCGGACAAGGACTTCGCGGCAGTCTTCGATGTGCTGGCCAAGCTCTCCGGGCTGCGCGGGAGCGAGAAAGGAGTCCGCTGACATGGACATCCACGCAATGCTGCAGACCGCGATCCCCCTCCTGACCGCCCTCGGCCTCAAGGTGGTGGGAGCGATCATCCTGTGGATCGTCGGCCGACAGCTCATCAATCTCGCGCGCCGGCTGGTCGTGCGCAGCCTCAAGTATCCCTTCGATCAGACGGTGGCTACCTACATCGGCACCGCGGTGTCCGTCATCCTCAACATCGCCCTCATCATCGCCATCCTCGGTTTCTTCGGCATCGAGACGACGAGCTTCGCGGCCCTCCTCGCCGGCGTGGGCATCGCCATCGGCGCGGCGTGGAGCGGTCTCCTCGCCAATCTCGCCGCTGGCGTCTTCCTCCTCATTCTCCGGCCCTTCAAGGTGGGCGACTTCATCTCGGCCCGGGGCATCCTGGGCACGGTGGACGAGATCGGGCTGTTCGTGACGAACTTCACCACGCTGGACAATGTGCGGACGTTCGTGGGCAACGCCAAGATCCTCGGGGACAACATCCAGAACTTCACCGCCCATCCCTATCGCCGCGTGGACCTCCTCGCCCAGCTCGACAATAGCGTGAATCACGCGGAGGCCATCCGGCTCCTCAAGGAACGGCTGGGCCGGATTCCCAACGTGATGGCGACACCCGCGCCGGACGTCGAGATCCTCACCTTCACGCCGCTCGGTCCGGTGCTGGCAGTCCGGCCGTACTGTCACAACGATCACTACTGGCAGGTATATTTCGATACGAACCGCTCGATTCGTGAAGTGGGGGGCGACGCGAACTTCCCGGCGCCCCAGCAGCACGTCTTCGTCCGGAGCGGGACCTCGGCTCAGGCTCCTTCCAGCCTCTTGATCCGCTGCTCGACTTTCTCGCGCTCGGCAAGCTTGGGATCGAGCTTGGCGGCCTGACGTAGCGCCGATGCGGCGTCGGTCTTTCTCCCGAGCTTTTCATAGGTCAAGCCGAGGTGGAACTGGACGAGACCGTTGGAGGGGGCGTGCTCCGCTGCGCGCAGGAGGATCTTCTCCGCCTCCGCGTACGCGCCCCGCCGGTAGTAGATCCAGCCCAGCGTGTCCGTCACCCATCCCAGCTGCGGGGCCAGCTGCTCCGCCTTCTCCGCCAGCGGCAGCGCTTCATCCGGCTTGTTCCTGATCTCGGCGAGGAGCCAGGCGAGGTCGTTCAGCGACACGACGTCATTCCCATCGAGCTTCAGGGCCCGGCGGTAGCTCTCTTCCGACCGATCGTTCTGGCCGAGGAGGCCGTAAGCCTGGCCCAGGCCGCGATGCGACTCGACGCTTTGGGGGTTCAACCTGACGGCCTTGTCGAAGGCGTCGACGGCGGCCCGGGGATTCTGCTGCGCGACCTGCATGGCCCCGACCAACACCAGCGGCCCGGCGGCCTTGGAATCGGCGCGCTCCAGACTCTGGGCGAGGGCGAGCGCATCCTGAAAGCGGCCCGACTGCGCGTACAGGTTGGCGAGGAGGAATTTCGCTTCGGTCAGGTTCGGATTCACGCCGAGGGCGGTTTCCAGAGGTTGCATGGCCTGTTCCCGCTGGCCTTTGCTCGCGAGATAGCGCCCCAGCAGGACATTCGATCCGACATGGGAGGGATTGCCCCGGAGAGCGACTCGCAGGTACTTGACCGCCTCCTCCTCCTTGCCTTGCCCGAGGAGGATGCGCGCCATGAGATAGTTCGGCTCGGCCAGCCTCGGCGCCAGCTCGAGCAGGAGCCTGAGCTCCCTCTCGGCTTCCATCAATTGACCTCGCTCGTAGTACGTGCGGGCGAGCAGCTCTCGCCCCACCACGTTCTTCGGATCGCTCTTGATCGCTTCCCGCAGCTGGTCGATCTCCTCCCGGCGGCTCTGCTCGTCCTGCTTCTCCCCCCTCAGCCCGGCCAGCTCACGCTTGGCGCGGGCGAACGAGGGATCCAGTCTGATCGCCTCCCGGTATTCGGCCTGGGCTTCTTCCTTGCGCCCGACCATGGCGTAGACACGGGCAAGATAGCCATGGATCGGTGCGGACTTGGGGCTGGTCCGAACCGCCTCCCGGAACTCGCCGAGCGCCGAGCCCGCATCGCCCTTGGCGAGATACGCCTGGCCACGGACGAGCCGCGCCGCGGAAAGGTCCGGATGACGCGCGAGCAATTCCGCCGTGCGCGCGAGCGCGTCGTCATAGCGCCCGACGCTCCCGTAGACTTCGGCAAGGGCGAGCACGAATGTGAGCTGGCGGGGGTCGGCCTTGATGCCTGCCTCGAGCGCGGGGATGGCCAGCTCCGGCCGTCCCAACCGATCGTAGAGAGAGCGGAGGAGGAGGACGGTGGTGAGGTCGCCGGGCCGCTCCTTGAAGGCCGCCTGGAGCTGGACGACCGCCTCCTCGTCGTTCCCCTCGGCCATGGCGATGCGAGCCAAGCCGAGACGAGCGGGCGCGCTCCGTGAGTCTGCCTCGAGAACCCGATTGAAGCTGACCACGGCCTTGCTCTTTTGGCCTTCCGCCGCGTACAGATTTCCGAGGAGCGTGTAGAATCCCGGATCCCGCCGGCCGCCCTTGACGGCCTCTTCCACGAACTCGATCGCGTCTTTTCCGCGGTTCTGCTGGACGAGGGTGGCCGCCTTCGTGCTGGTGGCGCGCAGGGAGTTGGGGTCGGCCATGACGGCGGCGTCGAAGTCCTTGAGGGCCGACGTCACGTCCTTGGCGAGCACGTGAAGGTGGCCGGCCGCCAGATAGGCGGGCACGAACGAGGGATCGACCTCGGCCGCCTTCGCAAACATCTCTTCGGCTCCCTTGAAGTTCCCGCGCTGGGCGCGAATTTGCCCCAAGAGGACGTAGGTCTCGGGCATGCGGGGCGCGAGGCGCCGCGCCGTCTCTGCGGCCGCCACGGCCTCGTCGAAACGTCCGAGAAGCACGAGGGCGCGCGCCCGCTCGAGGTGATACACGGGAGACCTGTCTGCCTGCCTGGCGATGGTGTCGAGCTTTCCCAGCGCCTCGCGCGGGCGTCCCTGGTCCGTGTACAAAGAGGCGAGCCGGAGCCGGACGAGGGGGTCATTGGCGAGCTGCCGGTCGAGCTCCTCGAACTGTTCCGACGCCTTCGCGTCTCCGGCGAGAGCGAGGGCGGTGCCGTAGAGATAGCGGGCTTGCGCATCCTGGGGAAGGCGGCGGACCACGGGACCGAGCAGGTTCACGGCGTCCACGGGCCGGTTCGCCTGGAGATAGTACTGCCCGAGCGCCAGAGAGCTTGCCAGGGTCCACGCGTGCGGATGGACCTCTTCGAGCTCCTTGATGGCCTCCGCCAGATTCCCCTGCTCGGCCATGGTAGACGCGAGCCCGACCGACGGCCGTGGATCATAGGGATGGGTCGCCTTGGCCTGTTTGTAGAACTCCTTGGCCTCGTCGAGCTTCTTCCGCTGCCGGCTGATGGTGGCCAGACCCAGCAGCGTCTTCAGCTCATCGGGCTGAACGGCCAACACCGCTCGATACGCAGCTTCGGCCCCGTCGAAATTTCCCCCGCTCAGGAGAATGTCGGCTCGAATCCGGTCTACCTCGGGATTGCTGCCGGGAGATACGGCCTGAAGAAGCGCGACCGCTTCCTGTGCCTTTCCCCGCCCCAGCAGCGACCCTGCCCGAATCGTGAGCGCCTGAGAGTTCTTGGGCTCTCGGCCGAGGATGAGCTCCACCTGCGCGTCGGCTTCGTCCCACGCGCCGAACTCGAGAAGCACTTTGCCCAGGTCGACGGCGATCGGCACGGAGTCGGGGGCCAGCTTCTGGGCCCGCGTCAGCTCGCGCCACGCGTCGAAGAACCAGGAGCGCCCCTCGTAGGCGCGCCCGAGAGCATGCAGCGCGGGAACGAACTCGGGATCGACCTGAAGCGCGTTCCGGAACTCGATGATCGCCTCGTTGTACTGCCCCTTCCGCAGGTACGTCTCGCCGCGCTCGAGCGCCTTCTGCTTCTGCGCCTCGGGACTCTGGGCGCAGGCCGTGAGCGCCAGCACGAACAGCCCGAGCATGGTGATCCGGCAAGCACGGCGAGCGATGGGGAAGCCTGAGCGCTGGCATCGCGGGGACGGTGAATCCACTGAATCAGCGTAACCCGAATGCCTCCAGATCGAGACATTGCGGCGGTCATTCAGCGCCTTGAGGGAGGCTCGGCTCTTACCTACCTGTCAGGAGTTCTTACAACCTTATTACCGATGATAATTCCGAAGGATCGAAATAGAGGGGCCGGGGACGGAAGTCTGCCCATAGTCTTGGCTCCCTGCCGCCGCGCAATGCGACGCCGACGGTCGAACACGTGAAGCTGTAGCCCAGCCCTTACATTTCGAGGAATAGATGTTGTCGATTGCCACCTAAATGGCTGTCAGACCGGCGATTCGAGAGGTGGTACGTCACTTGCTCTCATCCCACCTGACGACTGGTCTGCACAGATCGATCAAGGAGGTAGCGAGTTTGTCGATTCGGACGCTCATATCCAAGGGAACACCCGTTGCCCTGGCCGCCATGCTCTGGCTCGCGACGTCGGCGGAAGCCAGCACGAGCACCTACGTGATTCCCGGGGGAACGACGGTGGGCGGGCAGCCTGTGTCCGCCACTGCCACGTTTGTCACGTCGACGAACGATCTCCAGATCACGTTGACGAACCTCCAGAACAACCCCACCAGCGTCATTCAGAACCTCAGTGATCTGGCCTTCACACTGAGCACCGGGCAGACCGTTGGCTCGCTGCTCTCGAGCTCGGCGCTCGAGAGGACAGTCAAGGATAACGGCACCTTCACCAACGGCTCGACTGTATCGACCGGTTGGCAGCTCGAGACGTCCGGTTCCGGGCTCCGCCTCCACGTCCTCGGCACGCCCATCGGCCCTGCGCATACGCTCATCGGCGACTCCGGGGCAGGCAATCTGTACAGCAATGCGAACGGAAGCATCGCCAATGAGAACGGCCCTCACAATCCGTTCATCACCGGCACGGCGACGTTCGATATCCAGATCATCGGTCTCATCGCTTCGTCACTCGTCAACAGCGCGACCTTTTCCTTCGGGACGACGGAAGGAGCGAATGTGCCTGGTGTGCCGCGGGTGCCTGGGCCGGCTACGCTCCTCCTTTTGGGATCGGGGTTGGGGATCATCGGATTCCGCGGCTGGCGTCGTCGTCAGTAGCGGGCTCGATCGCTCCCTCGCCACACCTGGGCGCCGGAAGTATTCGGCGCCCGAAGTTTTTCAGGGCGAGGCCTTGAGCATCCTAAGCTGAAGACCCCTGGCTCGCTCCGCTCAGAAAATGGCGAGGGGATGCGCGGGCGCGCCCGTGGCCCCGACCAGGCGGAGCGGGGTGGCCGTGAACATGAACTCGTTGCGCCCTTCCTCGGCGCAGGCGCGGGCGAGCCGCTCGGGATCCGAGTTGTCGATGAGGGCCAGGCCCAGGAACGGAATGGCCAGGTGAGTGGACATGCCGAAGCCGGGGTACTGACTGGGGCGCTCGTCCATCATGTCCCACGCGATGCCTGCAATGTCCTTGGCGCGGAACCACTCGAGACAGGACAGGTGCAGGCCGGGATGGTCTGAAACGCGGGGCTTCCAGTCCGGGTTGTCCAGTCGGAACTTCTCGTCGCCGCTTCGCACCACCACCACGTCGCCCGCCTCCACCTTCACTCCGGCCCGCCGCTCCGCCTCATCCAGCTCGTGCGGAGTGACGGGGTGGCCCACCGTGACGTAGCCTTCCTTGCGCCCGGCCGCGATGTCGAGGAAGACGCCGCGGGTGGTGATGCCGCGCTCGAAGATGGGATCGATGGGGCACCACAGCGCGCCCTCGATGGTGAGACTCTCCGCGAACGGCCGGCCGTTGTAGAGCTCACCGTCCCAGCCCACGTGGCAGAGCGCATCCACGTGGGTGATCCAGTAGCCGTGATAGACCATGTCGAAGCGGTCCAGCACCACGTCCACCCGCTCGCGCTTGGCGGGAAAGGTCATGTGATACATGTACACGGGCCGCGGGATCACGTCGCGGGCGAGGGAGACGGTGCGGCCCTTCCTGACCAGCCGCTGCGCCTGCGCCTGCTTGGCCGGCGTGATGAGGTTGACCGTGCCGAGCTGGTCGTCGTGGCCCCAGCGGCCCCAGTTGTTCAGCTCCTTGAAGTAGCCCTCGACGCGGTCACGGCTGGGCAGCGCGGCATCGGCCATGGACGGATCCTTTCGTGAATGGTTGGTCGGCTACTTCGTTGCGGCACCCGGGGAGGCCGGCGTGTCGAAGGTGGTCAGCTGCGCGCCGTCGGCGGCGACGAAGACGGCGAGGAGGCTCGCCGGCTCCGTGGCGCTCGCGTTCTCGCTGACGAGATGCCGGCTGCCCGGCGGCTCGAAGAAGCTCTTTCCCGCCTTGTACACCTTGGCGGGCCCGGTGGCGGAGGTCTCGGAGCGGATCGCCCCCGAGAGCACGTAGGCAAAGACGCTTCCCGCCTGCCGATGGGCGGCCGACTTGCCGCCCGGCGCATAGCTCACGGTGACTGCGGTGAGGCTCTGCCCGGGGAGGTTCGGGAGCCTCTGGGCGAGCACCGGCTTGACCTGAGCGTCCCCGTCGGCACCATCCGCGCTTGGAGTCGCCCCGGTCATGAGGGCGGCCACGAGCAAGAGGGAAGCGGCCAGGCCCCCGATCTTCGTCATGGAGATGTTCATCACGCTATCCTTTCTCGAGCGCGGGCGGCTCAGGCTGGCCGGACGAAGGCGAAGCGGTAATGCGGAGGCCACGCCTCGTCGAAGCCCTCGAGGCCGAGCTCACGCTGCCCCGCGTTGCTCCAGAGGCAGATCACATCCCGGCGGCCAAAGAAGCCGAACCACGGATCGTGGAGGAAGACCACGGGTCCCTCGATCTGTACGTCAGGGTATTCGATGCCGAAGTGCAGAGCGTCTTCGTAGGTCGGTCGCTCGAGACCACGCAGCGCCGCGGTGGAGGTGGCTTCGGCGGCGGTGGTGGCCTGATCGAATCCAAGCAGCGCGATCTCGCGCACCCGCTTTCCCCCGAAGCGTCCCGTGGGGAAGTTCTCGGAGGTGATGCACGAGTGCGCGTACCCATAGTCGCCGGCCGCCACCAGCTCCTCCGTGGATCGACCGTCGCCCGCCGTCACGCGATACACGGGAGAGGCCCTCCAGGCTACACACCCAGAAAGCGCTGCTGGATGTCGGGGTCGGCGCGGAGCTCGTCCGGGGTGCCCTCGAACTGGATGCGCCCCTGGTCCATGACGTAGAGACGGTGAGAGAGGGTGAGCGCGACCTCGAGGATCTGTTCGACGAGGAGAATGGTGGTGCCGCGCCGGTTGATCTGGCCGAGGATCTCCGTGAGGGTCTCCACGAGTAGAGGCGAGAGCCCTTCTGTCGGCTCGTCCACCAGCATGAGCTTGGGGCGGGCCACGAGGCCGCGTGCGATGGCGAGCATCTGCTGCTCGCCCCCCGAGAGCGACTTGCCCTTCTGCTCGTAGCGCTCGCGCAGGCGAGGGAAGTAGCCGAGCACTTCCTCGACCACGGCCCCGTCGGCCTCGCCGGAGGCGGCGCGCGAGCCGAGCAAGCCCAGCCGGAGGTTCTCGGCCACGCTCAGGTTGGGCAGGATGCGGCGCTCCTCGGGCACGTACGCGATGCCCGTCCGCGCCACCTCGTGGGTGGGCAGACGCGTCAGCTCGCGGCCGTCGAAGACAATGCTCCCGCCTCGCGGGGGAACGAGGCCCATGATGCTCCGCAACGTGGTGGTCTTGCCCGCGCCGTTCCTGCCGATGAGGGTGACCACTTCACCCGCGCCCACGGTGAGCGACACGCCCTGGAGAATGTGCGCTTCGCCGTAGTAGGTCTGCAAGCCGTCGAGGGCGAGCAGGGTCACTTGTTCGCGCCCAGATAGGTCTGCTGCACGCGCGTATTGGCGCGGATCTCGGCGGGGCTGCCCTCCGCGAGGACCTGGCCCTGGTGCAGCACGGTGATGCGGTCGGAGATGTTCATCACCACCTTCATCTTGTGCTCGACGAGGATGACGGTGCGCCCGGCCGCGATGCGGCGGATCAGATGGATGGTCTCGTCGGTCTCCTCCGGGCTCATGCCTGCCGTGGGCTCGTCGAGGAGGAGGAGGGTGGGGTCGGTGGAGAGCGCGATGCCAAGCTCGAGGTGCCGTTTCTCGCCGTGGGAGAGGTAGGCGGCGAGAAGCTCTCGCTTGTCCCAGAGGCCGACCTCCTTCAGGATGAGGCCGGCCTTGTCCCGAATGGCCGTGAGGCCCGCCGCGCGCCCCCAGAAATTGAACGAGAGACGATAGGTCTGGGCGGCCACGCGCACGTTCTCCAGCACGGTGAGGTGCGGGAAGACATTGGTGATCTGGTAGGACTTGGAGACACCCAGACGCGATACCCGGTGTTGGGGCATGCCGGTGATCTCCTGCCCATCGAACCAGATCCGGCCTGCCGACGGCGTCATCTCTCCCGAGATGAGGCGAAAGAAGGTCGTCTTGCCCGCGCCGTTCGGACCGATGATCGAGCGTAGCTCGCCGCGCTCGACCTCGAAGTCGACCTGCGCAACGGCCATGAGGCTGCCGAAGCTTCGGGTGAGTCGCTCGGTACGGACGATGGGCGATGCCATGTTGGAGGGGAAGCCGGGGCGTAACATAGCAGGGTGCTCTTTCGAGCGTCAAGGTAGGATTCCCGCGTGAAACCGGTGCCGTTCGCCTATCATCGGCCCGCCTCGCTCGAAGAGGCCCTGGCCTTGCTCGAGCGCTACGGCTCCGACGGACGTATCCTGGCGGGTGGGCAGAGCCTCGTGCCCGCGCTGAATATGCGACTGGCCGCGCCGGCGGCCCTCATCGACATCAATCGGCTCGCTGGACTCGACGGCATCGGCCTCGCGCCCGAAGGCCTCGTGATCGGGGCGCTCGCGAGGCATGTCGACGTCGAGGCTTCTCCGCTCGTCCTCCGTCATGCCCGTCCGATCGCCCTCGCCATGCCTCATGTCGGTCATCGCGCGATCCGGACTCGCGGCACCATCGGAGCAGCGTGGCCCTCGCCGACCCGGCCGCTGAGCTTCCCGCCTGCCTCCTCGCCCTCGACGCTCGCATCCGCGTGGTCGGACCGGGCACCCGGCGCGAGATTGCCGCGCAGCGATTCTTCCGCGGCATCTACACCACTGACCTCGGCTCCGGTGAGATGGTGACGGCGGTCGTGGTGCCGCCCGGCCAGGAGACCTGGACTTCTCGTTTCGTCGAGCTGGCCCGACGCCACGGGGACTACGCGTTGGTCGGCCTGGCCGCCCACGGCCGTGTCGAGAACGGAATCGCCAAGGATATGCGGCTCGCGTTCTGCGGAGTGGGCGCGACACCCATTCGCGCCGCGCGCGCCGAGGCCCGGCTTCTCGGACGCGCCCTCGATCCCGGCGTGTGCGCAGAGGCGGTCGGCGCGCTCGACTCCGACCTCGACCCGCCGGGTGATGTCCACGCGAGCCCCGCGCTGAGGCGCCACCTGGCCCGCGTGCTCCTCGCCCGGGTGCTGGCCGGCATCGGCTGATATGGAGGCGAGCATCGAGATCTCGCTGACGGTGAACGGCGTGGCCCTGAGCCGGCGGGTCGAGCCGCGGACGAGCCTGGTCGATTTCCTCCG
>Ga0137407_10002170_pt1 | contig 12935 bp, 6 predicted proteins | sample CZOMad2_2_16fung_FD_108410 | JGI IMG/M metagenome (GOLD analysis project Ga0137407, IMG submission 108410) | Vadose zone soil fungal communities from Angelo Coast Range Reserve, California, USA - CZOMad2_2_16fungal (Illumina Assembly) | ecosystem: Environmental > Terrestrial > Soil > Vadose zone...
AGACCCGCGTCACGCCGAATGAGATGAACGTCCACTGCGGACATCGCACGCGAGGCGCGGACTGGGTCGGCGGCCCCGGAGATGACGCTCCAGGATTGCGCGATGGAGTCGATCCGGCATTCGGTACTCGTGGCGGATCCGAGCGGCGTCCCATCGTCAAAATAGCCCCGTCGGTACCATTCGCCATCCCAGGCCTCTTGCTCCAGGGAGTTCTGCAGCGTTGCCGCGTGGGTCAGCCACTGGGTCTCGCGAGCACGCTGATCGCGTGCTCTCGCCAGGGACGCGAACGCCACGAGCGTGGCGTGCAGGAACCATCCGAGCCAGACGCTTTCACCCCGTCCCAACTCGCCGACCCGGTTCATGCCGTCGTTCCAGTCGCCCGAGCCGATCAATGGCAGGCCGTGTTCTCCAACAGATAGGCTCTGCTCCAGCGCTCGCGCGCAGTGCTCGAAGAGCGAAGCGGTGTCGTCCGAGATCCCAGGCTGAAAATACGCGTCCTGCTCACCCGGTTGCAGCGCCTGGCCCTCCAGAAACGGCACGCTTTCATCCAAAACCGCGATATCGCCCGTCGCTTCGACGTAGTGAGCAGTGGCGTATGCCAGCCAAACCCGATCGTCGGCAATGCGGGTGCGAACGCCGGAGCCGATCGACCCCCCCTCATTCGACGGTAACCACCAATGCTGGACGTCGCCCTCGATGAACTGCCGGCGGGCGGCGCGCAGCAGATGCTCGCGCGTCAAGTCGGGTCTGGACAGAGCCAGCGCCATTCCATCCTGAAGCTGGTCGCGGAATCCATACGCACCGCTGGCCTGATAGAGGGCTGATCGCGCCCACATGCGACAGACGAGCGTCTGATAGAGCATCCAGCGATTCAGGATGACGTCCAGCGACCGGTCCGGCGTCTTCACTTGAACCACTCCAAGCACATCGTCCCAGTGTTGTACCACCGTGTGGAAGACAGCATCGAGATCGACCGACCGGTAACGCCTCAGCAGAGCTTGCGCGTCGGTCGCGCTCGCGGCTTGACCAAGGAAAAAGATCACCTCTACCATCTCGTCCGCCGCAAGTTCCACGAAGGTTTGCAGCGCGCAGCAGGGGTCGAGTCCGGCGCCCACGCGCTGGGACAGAGGTGCTCGCCCGGTAAGCGCTGCCGGTCTGTCGAGGGTGCCATGTCGCCCGAGAAACTCACGCCGATCGGCGGTCCATTGCGTTTGGGATCCGGCGAGATCGGCGAACGCCACGCGCGAACCGAACACATGGTTCCACGGGTTGTGCGCGAACATCGCTCCCGTTTCAGGGTCGACCGCCGTTACGATGAACGGTGCCGCGGCAGCCCGCGAAGACCCAAGTACCCATTCGACGTAGGCTGTGACTGAAAGACGTCGCGCCCGCTGCGAGGTGTTGCGGATTTTCAGGCGCGAGATCTTGATGGGATCGCCCATCGGGACGTACACGAGGAGGTCGAGGTCGATGCCGTGTGAGGAGTGTTCGAACCGGCTATATCCCTGTCCGTGCCGCGCGCTATAGTGCGTACCGTGATCGCGGATCGGCAAAGCCGTCGGCCCCCACAGCTCGCCGCTCTCCTCGTCGCGCAGATACAGCACCTCGCCCGGGCGATCCGCGACAGGGTCATTTGCCCACGGCGTCAGCTGGTTCTCCCGACTGTTCAGCGCCCACGTGAATCCGCTTCCCTCCGCCGCGACTTGGAAGCCGAATCGGGGATTGGCGACCACATTGATCCACGGGGCCGGTGTTGCCTGCCCCGGACCCAAGAGCGTGACGTATTCCCGTCCGCCTCCTGAGAATCCTCCAAGTCCGTTGAAGAATTCCAGATCTTCCGTGACGGGAGCGGTTGTCGCCGCTTGGAGATGCGGGCTGCTCCTCGGTTGCGGCGTGGCGGGCGCGGTAGGTGCTCGCAGACGATCGAGTTGATCGGCCAGGCTGCCGCGCTGCCCGACCAGAACGACACGTGCAACGGATGACAGCCGCGCGCGCGTCTGTTCCGAGATCAGATCCGTGCGCAGCAGAAATACCGAGCCGCGGGTGTTGCCCGCGGCGATCTGCGGCTGCGACTGACTCATTCGAAGCTGGGTCTCCAGGGCGCTCTGCAGGTCCTGGAGATAGGAAGTCGTTCGCTCGTTCAGGATGACGAGATCGACGGCGAGCTGCTTCATCCGCCAGTATTCGTGAGCGCGCAATAACTGCCGCGCGATGGCAATGTCGTCGACATCGTTGATCCGCAAGAGCACGATCGGCAGATCCCCGGAAATGCTGTGAGCCCACAATTCGGCCGGGCCGCCGCCTCCTCGCCGTATGGTATCGGACGACGGCCGCATCGACGCGCCCGCATAGATCACATGGCCTGCGAGACGCTGGAAGAGGCTGGCCTCCGCGGCGTCGATGCCGAGGTGACGAAGTTGTATTTGCGCCTGCGTCCACGCCAATGTGGCCGCCCGGACGAAGGCGTTCGCCTCGCTGAGCTTGTCGACGAGATCCAGAACACTTTCACGAGAAGCGGCAGTGCTGGTCCAGAACGCAATGCGCACCGTGGCGCCCGCCGCTATGCGCACGCGATACCGAAGCGCGAACACCGCATCGAGGACCGCGCCCACGGTATTGGACAAACGCCGTCCGTGCATCATCGCAATGGGCGCCTGAATGTCGCGCCCGCGGCCGAGGAAACGCGCTCGATCGGTTTCGACCTCCGGCTTGCCCAACGCCTCGCCTTCAACGACGCCGTGATGGGCTACCCAGATTTCCGGATCGGTGGGCGAGCGCCGCCGCCGCGTCGCGAGGATCGCACCCACTTTCGCCACGTACTCGGTCTGCACGAAGAGCTTTGAGAATGCCGGATGTGCCGTATCGGCGGCGGGGGGCGCCAGCACGAGCTCGGAATACGATGTGATCTCCAGGTCGCGTACCCGGTTGCCGGCATTCATAATCGATATGCGGCGAACCTCGGCGTCGTCTTCCGGCGAAACGACCACCTCCAGGGTCGTGGTGATCGCAGCGTCGCTGCGAATGAATTCCGCTCGATCTTCGGTGAAGGTCACCTCGTAGCTGTCGGGCTCGACGCCGCTCGGTTGATAGCCAGCGGACCACACGGCGCCGCTTTCGGTGTCACGCAGAAAGAAATAGCTGCCTGAATCGTCGCGTGTGAAATCCTCGCGCCAACGGGTTACGCCGAGATCGCGCCAACGGCTGGAGCCGGAGCCGGAGCCCGTGAGCATGACCGAATAGCGGCCGTTCGAGAGCAGGTGGGTTTGCGGCGTCGATTCGTGCGGAGTCGTGAGACGCCGCGATTCCGGGAGCTGAACATCGGTGACCCGCGCCGCGGTGCCGACTTCTTCGGCCCGAGGATGAGCGACCGAGACGTCACGCGGCGTGCGTTCCTGCAACAGCAGTTCGGTCGCCTGGATGCTCGGCTCCGCGTGAAACCGTTCGCGCATTCTGCCGTCGAAAAGCACGTTGGCGATGGCAACCACGGTCATGCCCTGATGATGCGCCATGAATGCCCGCACGACGGCAACCCGGGATCCCTCGGGCAGACGGCTGCGAGTGTAATCGAGCGCCTCAAAGAAGCCGTACCGGCCGCGTGCACCGATCGCAACGAGTCTGGCAAAATTGAGCGCCGAGCATTCCGGATCGACCATCACGGCCAGGGCCGTCGCATACGGCGCGATCACGGCGTTTTCGCTCAGGCCCCGTTTGAGCCCCAGGCCCGGTACACCGAAATTCGAATACTGGTAGGTGAGCTCCAGGTCGCGCGCGTTGTAGGCGGATTCCGAAACGCCCCAGGGAAGGCTGAGTTCGTCACCGTACTCGATTTGCCGCTGGACGATCAGGCGATTGGTCTGTTCCAGAAGGCTCCCGGATGGCGCACGCATAACGAGCGATGGCATCAGGTATTCGAACATCGACCCCGACCAAGAAATCAACGCTGCCCCATGTCCAACTGGTGTGACCGCGCGCCCCAGCCGAAACCAGTGGCGACCCGGCACGTCGTTCTTGGCGATGGCCACGAAGCTCGCCAGACGCGCCTCGGAGGCGAGCAAGTCGTAGCAGCTTGGATCGAGCGCGCCCTCGGCCGCGCGGTAGCCGATCGAGAGGAGCCTACGCTCGGGATCGAGCAAGAAGCCGAATTGCATCGCTTCGGACATCGCCTTCGCCGTTGACTCGAGGACGCCCAGCCGCTGCCGCAGACTTAAAGTGGCCTCATCCGTCAGACCCAGATCCCGCTGCCGGCTCTCGACCGACCGTCGCGTCGCTTCTGCCCAAAAAAGTATGTCGCTGCCCACCTCATCGCCGAGCTCACTCGCCAGCGCGCGCGCAATGTCTGCAACGGTCGCAGCCAGAGGTGCGATCCGTCCTAGTCGCGCCGCGACGTCCCCCGGTTCCTCCTTGACGTCGCCAAGCGCCGCGGCGAGCGCATCGAGAGCGTGATCAAGCTGGCTCGAGGCGATGGTGTGCGTTCGTAGGTCGTTGGGCAGGTCCTGAAGGGCTTCGCGCGCGAGTAGCAGAGAGTCTTCGGCCCCGGCACATGACCAACGACCAGCCACGGGTGCATCGATCCATTCGCGACACGCATTGGCTAGTGCAATGAGATGAGCCGCAAGGTTGCCGCTGTCCACGGACGAGACGTATCGCGGGTCTAGAGGACGCAGATCCCGGGTGTCGTACCAGTTGTAAAAATGACCGCGATACTGCTGGAGGCGGCTCATCGTCGTGAGCGTCGCTTCCAGCCGATCAACGGTCTCGATCGTGCCTGCCCATCCGAAGTCGCGGGCGCTGACGGCGGATAGGAGATAGAGGCCAAGATTGGTAGGAGAGGTCCGATGCGCCACCACCGGTCGCGGATCTTCCTGGAAGTTATCGGGCGGCAGCATTTGGTCGTGCGCCGTGACAAATGTCTCGAAGTAGCGCCACGTGCGGCGGGCGATTAGTCTCAGTGCTCGGGTGTCTACATCCGTGACCGCCAGGCGACCCGCGACGAGTGGGGAGAGGCTGATCCATACGGCGATCACGGGGGAAGCCATCCATAGAATCACGAATGGCGCTGCCACACGCCAGGCGTCGGGACGGAGGTACGCGACCAGCGCCACGGCAATCAGCGCGATGACTATGCCTCCGCTCATGCGGCGATAGGCACTGTAGAGATCGAGCCGGGGCATGAGGTTCGCCTGAGCCGCGGTGACCCACTGGAGCAGGTTTCGCCGGCTCACGAACAGACGAAACAGCGTTCGACCGATCGCGTCGATCATCAACCATGCCTGATGCGCAAGAAAGGTTATCAGGAAAGCGATCAGGGACGCGGCAAGCCAGATATCCTTCCGGAGCGCGCGAAAGTGGCTGCGTGCGTTGACGCCGGGGCGGCGCGGCACGATGGCAGCGAAAATCGGAAGTAGCGCCGGCAAGCCAATCGTCAATACGACAAAGGCGGTCCAGACCAGTGCGCCGTTGCCCGGCAACACCCACCCGGCCAGCAAGGCCGCGACACTCGCGGGCGCCGACAACGTCCGCCGCAGATTGTCCAACATTTTCCACGTGCCGATCAGCGGCATGCCGCGGCTGCCGCGAACGGCGGCCGCCGCATCGCCTCTTCCCAGGATCCAAGGCAGCAGCTGCCAGTCGCCGCGCGCCCAGCGGTGCTGCCGCGCGGCAGCGATGTCGTACCTCGACGGAAATTCCTCGACGACCTCGATATCGGAAACCAGACCCGCGCGGGCAAAGATCCCCTCGAAGAGGTCGTGACTGAGCAGCGTGCCGTCGGATACACGACCGGCGAGCGCGGCTTCGAAGGCATCCACATCGTAGATACCCTTGCCGGCGTACGAGCCTTCGCCGAAGAGATCCTGGTAGACATCCGACACGGCGGCGGCATATGGATCGATCCCGCTGGCGCTCGAGAATACGCGCTGAAAGAACGAACCTTCGCGGCCCACGGGCAGGGACGGCGCGACCCGCGGCTGCAGGACGGCGTACCCCTCGATCACGTGTCCGGTTGCCGCGTCGAACCGAGGGAGGTTCAGTGGGTGGGCCATCTTGCCGACCAGGCGGCGTGCCGTTTCCCGCGGCAGCCTGGTGTCGGCATCGAGCGTAATGATGTAGCGGACGCCCGGCGGAAACTCAGGGGAACGCCCATCGACGTCGCGGAAGCTCGTATCCGTCGCTCCGCGCAGCAGCCGATTCAGCTCGTGCAGCTTTCCCCGCTTGCGTTCCCATCCCATCCACTGCCTCTGCACGTCGCTCCAGACGCGGCGGCGGTGCAGCAGGAGGAAACGGTCACCTGCAGTACCCTTGCCGTGAAGCCGGTTCAGTCGTGCAATGGCCTCGCCCGCCATCGCGAGAAGCTCCTCATCTCCGGCAACGTCTTCGGTCGCGGCGTCTGTCCAGTCCGACAGCAGCGCAAAGTACAGCTCGCCTTCCGGCGAGGCGAGGTAGTGAATCTCGAGGCGCTCGATCTGCTCTTGGATTGCGGCGCGAGTGGTGAGCAAAGAGGGTACGACCACCAGCGCTCTCAGATGCGATGGAACCCCCTCGCGCAGCGCGAGGCCGGGCAGGATCGTTGCACCGAAGCCCCTCATGGCGGCGCGATTCACCAGCGCGACGGCGGCATCGAGCGCAGGAATGATGCCGAGGAGAGTGAGCAGCGCTAGATGGGCAACCGAGACGCCCCATGTGTCGAGCAGAAATAATGGCAGCGACAGAGCGACGCCCGCTATCAGGGCGATCGCAGCCACGTAGTTGCCGACTCCGGTCGCCGGTCCGTAACGGCGGGGCCAGATCAAGAGCGGGCGTCGATAGCCGATGGCCGTTTCGAGCGCGAGCCGGCCGTTTGCGATCAGGTAGTAACCAGGATCACGGCGGCGGCCATCGCTGACCTCGTTGTCCGGTACGACCGACTCGTGGGCGGCCGACAGGGCAGCCCCCGCGATCGCAAGTTCCGACAGTTTCGAGCCGCGTGCAAAACGCTCGATCGCCCGGCGGTAGAGGTCGCGCGTGGGAAAATCCATTGCGGCGAAGTCACTGCCGGAGCGCAGCAAGTCGTCAACCAAGCTGACACTTTCGAAGAACTCCGGCCAATCCACATCCGAGAGCAGCCGCATGCTCGTGATGATGTTGCGCACCGTCACGTTCGACGCGCCCTGTCGCTGATGCTCATCGCGCACGGTCTCGTCCGAGGTGGTTCCCTGCTTGCCTAAGCGTTCCTCCAGCCAGTGCAGTGCCGGCGTTACTTTCGGATCCTGATCCCGCAGGCGCAGGACGAGCTGGACTGTGAATGCGGGTGAAAAGGAGGCGCGCTCTGAGGCGCGGCGGATAAGGGCGTCAGGCTCGGCGGCATAACCGTTGACGCCCAGAAGTCGATCGGCAAGGCCGTCCGCTTCCTGGCGTGCGGCACGACTGCTCACGATGCGTGCCGCGGCGCGGCGAAGGTTTTCCACGAGTACGATCCGCAGCGTGATCGCAACCGCCCACAGCTCGCCGATGGTCAGTGGCTGAACGCGCTGATAGGCGCGCACGAAACAGCGCAGCGTTTCAGGATCGAATCGGCTGTCGGTGTGCGCGACGAATGCCCAGGCCACGCCGAGCACGCGTGGATAACCGTTGAGCGGTCCATTCCCTAACTTGGGCAACAGCCGGTAGAAGCTCGGCGGGAGGTGTTCGCGAATTTCCCGGATCTGCTCCTCGACGAGGTGGTAATTGTCGAGTAGCCACTCGGCGGCCGGCGAAATTGCGCGGCCTTCGCCCGTCGCTGCGGCGATAGCCCGATAGGCTGCGAGCAGAACCGACTCGTTGTCCCGCAGCCGCGCGCCAAGAGTCCGGCGGGCTGTATGGCGGCTCGCGACCTCTTGTGCGACGGCGAGACTTGCAGCGTGCTGCTCGAGGCGCTCGATGCTGAATAGCTCTGCGCGCAGGATCTCATCACTGTCCCAAGGCGAGACGGCTGAACGGCACCTCAGAGCGCGACGGACGAGTGATATCAATTTGATCGGTTTATCGTGTCGCACGCATTTGAGCTGAAGGACCCGTGTCTCTTGAGGGCGGCATTCGGAAGGTTATCCTTAATCATTGCGTCATCACACGAATATCGACGGCATTAGGCACGCTTGCCAATGGGCCGTCTGTCTGCCACCGAACATAAGGCATGAGCCCTCAAGGGTCTACCCCTCTGGCAAATTGATGCAACGTATGAAAGGCACGACTGATCAAATCGCTATAGCGGCCGCCCCAGCGCATTCGTCTTGGCGCCGCGGACTATGAAGTGGAGTCCGTGGACTGCGCGCCGGCAAGGGCGCGCAAGCGTGCTTCGCTCTCGCGCAACGCGATCTCGGCGCGCTTGCGCTTTGTGATGTCCACGCCCGTGCCGCAATACCCTGTGAATGTGCCCACTTCGTCGTACACGGGCTCACCGCTGATGGAATAGTAGGCATGCTTCCCGTCCGGGTGGACGGTCGCGAACTCGAAATCGCAGAAAGACCAGCGTGCGGCGAGCTGTGATTTGTGCTCGGCCCATCCCGCATCGGCGAGGACCACGTTAGGCAGATCCCAGTGCGTCATGCCGAGGATGTCGGCGGTGCCAAAGGCGCTGTATCCGACGACTTGGGTAAATCGAAAGTCGCTGTCCTGTTCCCAGTACCAGTCGGATGTAAGGTCGTTCAATACACGGAAGCGCCTCTCGCTCCGCCGCAGCCTGTCTACCGCTTGCTGCCGCTGCAGAAATCGGCCGAGTTGGCTGCCGATGGAATGCACCGCCTGCAGCATTCGGTCATCAGGTTCGCGGACGCTACTGCTGGAGAAAGCAAGCACGCCGATTACCTTCTCGTCCGCCGTGACCGGAAAGACACAGGCGCCGTTCTCGCCGGTTTCCGGCGCGAGAGCGGTCGGGGACACTCCGGCGCCTCGGGTACCATCGAGGATCCAAAGCGGCTGACCTGACTGGCACACGCGCCCTGCCAGACCAGTCCCGGGGCGGAACACCATGCCACGCGACTGTTCCAGAAATTGCTCAACAACAGCGGTCGGTACTCCCCAGGACTCGGCAAAGCTCAGCACGCCGGCCGACTGATCCAGGCAGAAATAGCGGCCGCAATCCCAGCCCTGCGACTCGCATATCGCGCGAATCACCGATTGCAACGCCGCAGCTGCGGTGCTCGCCTCGGCAAGACAACGAGCCACGGTGAACTCGAGGCCCAGCAGCAGCTCTCTGCGCGTGCGCTCGGTAATGTCCTCGCATGAAACGACGGCACGCGCGTTGCCATTTCCAGTAATGCTCGTGACGCTCAGCGCGAACCAGCACCGCCCGGCGGGCGAATCGCAGGCGTAATCGTATCGAAAAAGGGTGCGCTCACCGGCAATGACCTGGCGGATCCCCGCGGCGATGGCCATCCCGTCCACCTGTTCAATGCCGCAAGCGTCATCGCATACCGCAAGATAATTGGAGCCCGCCGCGACACCCGTGCCGACGCCGGAGTCAGTGGCCGCGAAAGCACGCCATGCCTGATTTGCCGAGAGCACGACCCCGGCCTGATCGAGCACCGCGATAGCAGTACTGAGCACATCCAGGATGGCCAGAGCGCGCAGTGGATATTCGACCAGAGGAATTCCTTTCTTTGCTTCCGTCACTGTTTCTCTCAATTTACGGTGGCCGAGCAGCGTGGGAGCCTGCTTACTCGGAATCGAATGCCAGGAGACTCATGTGGGTGGCGTACAGTCATTTGCGGGGATCATCCGCTCATTAATTCGAGACGGTCGGTGCGCTAGCGCACTTAGAGGGGGGATTCCCGTCGGTCGAAACTCCTCTCTTATCCGATTATTCAGTCCGTGAAAGGCCTACCGTTAGAGTCCGTTGTCAAGTAGGTGTTTCATTTCACGCGTCTGCAAGGCAGCGCCTTGAATCACAAGGCAGGACTCCGAGATCACGCGCACCGCTTGCATTATGTACGTTACCGAACATACTGGAGGGTATTGGCTGGCCATGATTGAGAGTCAGTCCTGATAAATCACGCAGTTCTGTGAACGACGCCACTCACGATATTAGAGAGAACCACTTACTAGCCGCGCTGCCGAATTCCGTGCAGGAACGCTGGCTGCCGCAGCTGGAATCCGTCCAAATGCCCCTCGGCGGAGTGCTGTATGAATCCGGCGCCACGCTGAGTCACGTGTATTTCCCGACCACGTCCATCGTGTCCCTGCTGTATGTCATGGAAGACGGCGCATCTGCGGAGATTGCGGTCGTCGGCAACGAGGGCATTGTGGGGATTTCGTTGTTCATGGGAGGCGAGTCCACCTCGAGCCGCGCAGTGGTTCAAAGTGCGGGTTATGGATTTCGACTCAAATCGTCGATATTGAAAGACGAGTTCAATCACTGCGGACCCGTGCTGCAGCTGCTGCTGCGCTATACCCAAGCCCTGATCACCCAGATGGCGCAAACCGCAGTTTGCAACCGTCACCATTCATTGGATCAGCAGCTATGCCGCTGGCTGCTGCTCAGCTTGGACCGACTGCAAAGCGATGAACTACTGATGACGCAGGAACTGATCGCCAACATGCTGGGCGTGCGTCGCGAAGGTGTAACCGAGGGTGCCATGAAACTACAGCATGCAGGACTGATCCGGTACGCGCGTGGTCGCATATCAGTACTGGACCGCGCGGGCCTTGAGAAACGCACCTGCGAATGTTACGCGGTCGTCAAGAAGGAATATGACCGACTGCTTCCCGAAACTCGTCCAAGCCAGCAGTACCCGCGAACCGCTTCGCGACTGTAAAACCGCACATTCAATTCAGTTTGGTCACGGTGCGTGCCAAGCAGCTGCGCTGCGAGCGCGAACTCTCATTGACAGCTCGAACTCAAACGACCCATCTTGGGTGCGAACAACTCGGGCTCACCGCCTCGCGCCGGCGTTCTTCGACCGCCGGCGTTCCCCAGGTTAGAGGCGTCCGGTGACGACCAAGACCAGCAGAACGATGAGAACCAGACCCAGGCCACCGCTTGGATAGTAGCCCCAGCCGGTGCTGTATGGCCACGCCGGCAAGGCCCCCAGCAAAAGAAGAACCAAGACTATGAGCAGTATGGTACCGAGCGACATTTCCATCTCCCATGGAACCAAGTGAGCCGACGTTAACGCTGATCTTGCGCGAATGAAGTCAGGTCAACGCGGCACCCTGCGTAGGGTATGTCCGACCGCCGCGTATGCCTATCGCTTCTCGGATTGTGCGGTGGCCTTTGCGTCAGCCACGGCGGTATAGTAGTCGGCGTCCGCTTGATCTTTACACGCCTTCTGCGCATCACCGCTCGCTGCAGAGCAATTCGCGAGTGCTACTTTACGATCTCCGTCGGCTTTCGCGACCGCGAGGTTATATGCATCCTTCGCAGCCGTGTTATTGAAATCGACCAGCTTGTCATCCACCTTATCGGCAGCCTTCCCAAGGTCCTTCGAAGCATCTTTCTCGCTATTGGCTACCTCGGTCGATGCCTTCTGCTCAGCTGCCGCAACGTTTTTCGCCACGGTGTCGGGCGATTTTGGACTATTGCAACCGGTGATCAATGCCATCGACATTGCAATCGCCGAAATTAGAAGCGTACGCATGTATATCTCCTTTCTATCCTACGAATGTGCTACATCGCACATCGAGTAAATGTTTTGTTCGATTGACTCACATTGAACTAGGCGCGCGGTCAGCCGGACCTGCGTTTACTCGCCGATCTCTTCTTGGGTACTTTCTTGCCGGCTCGACGTGCTTCCGACAAGCCAATTGCGATGGCCTGCTTTCGACTCTTGACCTTATTGCCTGAGCGGCCGCTCCTCAAGGTACCGCGCTTGCGCTCGTGCATCGCTTTCGCCACTTTTTTAGATGCCGCTTCACTGTATTTTCTCGCCATGACTCCACCATAATTGAGTGACCGATGTGACTACGACTTTCTATCGCCGTGCTACGCGCGGCAAGCGGGTCGAGTCTGGACTTAATGTCTCCATTCCGGAGAATTGCATGTCGGACAACACTTATCGGTATGCGCTGACTCGCGTTGAAAATCGTTATTTTCCCGGCCGCAACCCGAAATCGGCGCGCGAGGGCGAGCGCCTAGGACATATCCGACAGGCAGTGCCGCTGCATTCGGGTGTCTTGCGCGACGTTCAGGCTCCATGATTCAGCATGGCCAAACTGCACCGAGTTGCATTGACCGCACTGATCATAGTCATCCCGAGTGGCTTTCCCTGCCGGGCAGCAATGCCGACGACGAATGCCGAATACGGACCATCCCCGGAGTTGGTTGCACCGACCAAGTCCATCCTTCCCACGATACGCGTAGCGAAGGCCAAAGGTTGGAATGACGACACAAAACCTCATAGCGCCGAGGGCACTACCGTCACTGCATATGCCCGCAAGCTCCAACATCCCCGTTGGCTGTACGTGCTGCCGAATGGCGACGTTCTGGTGGCGGAGTCCGAAGCGCCGGCTAAAGCGGATGATGGTAAGGGTGTGAGCGGCAAGGTGCACAAACTCCTGATGAAGCGCGCGGGCTCGGGGGCACACCCGAGCGCCAATCGAATTACTCTGTTGCGTGAATCAAAAACGGGATCGGTCCAGACGCATGTGTTCCTTCAAGGCTTGAATTCACCGATCGGCATGGCGCTCGTCGGCAACACGTTCTACGTGGCAGATAGCGATGCGGTACTGAGCTTTCCGTATCGTTCGGGGGATACGGAGATCAGGTCGGCGGCCACCCAATTGACCGTGCTGCCGGCAGGAACCATCAATCATCATTGGACGAAAAGCCTACTTGCAAGTCCGGATGGCCGGTATCTCTACGTGGGGATTGGCTCCAACAGCAACGCTGGGGAAAACGGCCTCAACGCCGAGCACGAACGTGCCGCCGTATGGGAGATCGACACCAAGACGGGGGAACATCGAATATACGCCTCGGGTCTGCGCAA
>Ga0137407_10002171_pt1 | contig 12935 bp, 10 predicted proteins | sample CZOMad2_2_16fung_FD_108410 | JGI IMG/M metagenome (GOLD analysis project Ga0137407, IMG submission 108410) | Vadose zone soil fungal communities from Angelo Coast Range Reserve, California, USA - CZOMad2_2_16fungal (Illumina Assembly) | ecosystem: Environmental > Terrestrial > Soil > Vadose...
GAATCGACTGTAAGTCATCGGACAGGGGCCGGAGCTGTTCTTCGATTGTCGCCATAAACCTCCAGGAAGTGACGCGGCTTCTTCGGTGCGGGGGCCACCGGGCCTGGTCCTAGTTCTCGTTCTCTTTCTCTCACGGTCTGCAATAGGGTCGCGGTAAAGGCGACTGCAAAATATGGGAAGAACTGATACGCCTCGGGAGCGAACAGCGCTCCCACAGCAAAACCGACCAGGGAAGCGTGCAGCGCCCCGATAAACAAGACGGTGTGCTCATCGAGATTCTTGGTCTTCCGCAAAATTCGCAAGTTCCTGAAGCCGCTGGCAAAAAACATCAGATAAACAATCAGGACCGGGATGCCGCCTTCCACGGCGATCTGCAGGTACGTCATGTGCACTTCGTGCCAGATGAGGGAGTAGGTGTTGAAATTGCGGGGGCCGACTCCCAGAATCGGATAGTGCTCGATTCCCTCAAGCGCTCGACCCATCAGGTACTTACGGGCCTCGTACGACGCGTCCGCCGAGTCCTCGCTGGAACTGTCGCCAGAAATCGCGGCAAAACGATCGTAAAGCTTGCCGCCCAGCGTCGCCATCAGTAGCACGCCAACAACGGCCGTAGCAACAATCAGGTAATAGCGTTTGCCTCGGATGCCAAAGTGATACAGCACCACGCTGGCTGTGATTATCAGATCCAGGAATCCGGCCCGGGAAGCGGTCATGAACAGTGCTGTGGCCATCACCAGCATTCCGCAGAACCAAATCGTCTTTATGAAACGATTCTTGGCGGTAACCATAAAGGCGAGCGCGAACGGCATTGACAACACCAGTGCGAAGGCCAAATCGTTCGGGTTGGAATAGATGCCCCCCAGCACGCCCTCCAACCTGGGGGTGCCGTGTCCCTTGGCGATGGAAACTGCGGCGACCACCACCACTGAGGCTGCTTGGATGAAAATTATTCGGCGCAAGCGCTCGAAGGTCGTGATCAGAAGGAATGCCAGAATCCAGGCGACGAACACCTTGGAGAAGTCCATCATTTTGGAGACGGCGCCACCCCTCCAAATCGGCGAAAGGAACGCGCTCAGGAACAGGAGCCCGATCATTAGCAAGAGCAGCTTCCCTTCTTTGGGTACGTCCTTGAAGGTGCGCTTGGTTCGTCCCAGACTATTGAAGAGGCCCCACATCGCAAGAATGGAGGTGATCTTGGCTAAGGGAGCATATTTCAGGCCGGGAATCCAGTCCTCCGGCCTGGCGCAGTACACGACGAAGAAACAGCTGAGCCAGAAGAATGCACCCCGGGTGGGATCCACGATCTGAGCAACTCTTGCTCGGACCGGAGTTCCCACCGTCGTTGCCGTCAAGTTATCGTCAATGGCCACAGACTCCTCTTTTCTTCAGGCCGTACGCGCTGAGACCGCGCTTACCGCAACTGATTTCCTTGCCACTAACGAGCACAAAACTTCGCTGAATCGCTCACCCACGGTCGGCCAGTCGTAGCGGGCAGCTGTTTCCGCTGCCGCCTTTTCGTAGCGGGCTCGCAACTGGCGATCCCGCAGCAGCATAATCAGAGCCTGCGCGAATGATTTCGGATCGTCGGCCAGCACGATGTCATGGCCGTGATGGACATCCAGGCCTTCCGCCCCAACGGTCGTCGAGACGACCGCCCTCGCCGTCGCCATCGCTTCATATATCTTCAATCGCGTCCCACCGCCGATCCGCAAGGGAACGACGACCACCGCGGACTCGCGCAAGTGCTCCACCGCCGAGGGCACGCGGCCGGTGACCTGGACTGAGTCCGAAGCCCATTTCTGGACTCGCCGGTCGGGATTGCGGCCCACAATACGGAATCGCGCATCCGGTACCTCGGCCTTCACAGCTGGCCAGATCTGACTGCAGAAATAGTCGACGCCGTCCACATTCGGTTCCCAATCCATGGCTCCGACGAATGTGACCAACGACCCGGGGTCGGGTGCACTTGCATCGGGCTGATACTCCTCGAGATCCACTCCGGTCGGCACCACCGTCACCTGGTCGTTGTCCACCCAGTGCGTCATCAGGGCGCGGTCGCTCTCGGAAACTGCAACGACGTGATGAAACTTGCGCACTTCGACCTGCTCGTAGCGCTGCATCTTGCGAAATTCCATCCCATACATCATCTTCTTCACCGGGTTTCCGGCCGTAGCGGTATGGCGCCGCCAGATCTCGCTCTCAACGTTGTGCTGAAACAGCACACAAGGGATGTTCAGGCGCCCCGGAAAATTCACAGCGGCATCCAGGAAGTCACATACCGCCACATCAAAGCGCTGCTCGCGGAACCAGGCACGCAATTGGTCCTGTACCTGGAAGCTTGCAAACCGGCTCACGGCATAAGGCGGTTGCGAATTCAAATGGGCCAGATAGTCCAGGCCGCGCAAAATTCCCGAGAGTTCCCGCTTGCCGGTACACACCGCGACAGACCCCGGCAGGCGCTGCTGCAACTCGCGTTCGTATGCCTTATCCCTCTCACCCCCGTAGTAGGAGTAGAACGTCAGGTCATGCCGTGACGATAGATAGCGCAAGATGTGGTACGTGCGGATGTTGCCCCCATTCTCGACGGGCAGGAGCTTATCGGCTTTGACCCAGAGGATTCGCATGGCAGGTCAGCGGGCCCAGACCGCCTTTCTCCCCGTCACAAAGTTGACGAAGGCCACCAGCGCTGCGGAATTCAACACGACAAAGGTGCGCGCCGCGTCCGCGACCCGCGACAAGGGTCCGATCTTCACGCCGACCATCGCTACCAAGCTCAGGGCATAGAATGCAAGCTGTGCCACGAGTGCTGCGCGATACCCTGGTTGCGACAGAAAGAGCGACGCTCCCAGCAGTGCCACTAATGCGAAAGGTACGATCAAGCGGGAAAGTTTGTGGCTGACGAACTCGAATCGGATGGGATTCCGCGAACTCAGCAGCCACGGCGCCAGTTGCAAGAGCTGATAATTCCCGCTAAGAGTACGAACTTTCCGGGAAAATTCGCGGCTTTCGCCCAAGTCCGGCGAGTCCCAGGCACGGGCGCGGGAATCGAACACCACGCGCGCTCCTTTTCGCAGAACCTGCATCGGGAGTAATACATCGTCGAGGATGGTTCCTCCGGGCAAGGGTTCGAACAATTCTCGGCGCGCACAGTAGAGCGCCCCGGTTGCGCCAGCGACCGACCCGGAAGCCGATTCCATTTCGCGAATCTTCTTCTCAACGCGCCAGTACAAGCCCATACCCTTTTCCGTCTCTCCGCTCGCGGGATCGCCCAGCATCAATTCTCCGCTTACACAACCGACCGCAGGGTCGGCGAAATTCTCGACCAGCAACCGCAAGGCTGCGGGTTCAATCGCCTGCCGAGCGTCGGTAAATAGCAGAATCTCTCCAGTCGCCAGCTTTATCGCGTCATTTAAGCCCAACGCTTTCCCTTGCGACTCCGGTTTCAGAAGCATCCGCACGCGTACATTAGCGACAAACTCCTTGAGTATCGCTGCCGTCCCATCGCTCGATCCGTCAGAAACCACCACCACTTGCATCTTCCCCGGGGGATAATCGAGCGTCAGCAAATTGTCGAGCTTGCGAGCGATCACTGCCTCTTCATTCCGAACCACCATGACCGCCGATACCGCCGGCTGCACCGCTCCTCGCCTGACGGGATGCGGCGCCCATCGGCTCCGCAGCCACAGCCAACCCGCATACCCGACATAAGCGTAACCGATGGTCGCGGCCGCAATCCAGAACACCCATTTCATTGTGCGCCCCGGCGCAATAAGACAGTCTTGATGGTCTGGAACATGATCAGCAAGTCCAGCCCAATCGAAGCGTTCTTGATATAGAACAGGTCGTACTGGAGTTTCTCGAGCGCATCTTGCACCGTGCTGCCATACTTGTATCGAATCTGCGCCCATCCCGTCAGGCCCGGACGCACCATGTGTCGCACGCCGTAATACGGAATCTCCTTGGTGAGCGACTCCACGAACTCGGGACGCTCGGGACGCGGTCCCACGAATGCCATGTCGCCTTTGAGCACGCACCACAACTGCGGGATCTCATCCAGCCGGGAAGAACGCAGGAAGTTTCCCACGCGCGTGATTCTGGGATCATGCAAACCCGCCCACTGCGGACCGTTCGCCGCCTCTGCATCCTGGCGCATGGTACGGAACTTTATAACGCTGAAAACATTTCCGCCCTTACCCACCCGCCGTTGGGTGTAGAAAACGGGTCCCTCCGAATCGAGCTTGATGACCAGCATTACCAGCGGCCACAGAGGCGCCGTCAATATCAGGCCGACCATCGAGATTCCAATCGAAAGTGCGCGGCGAAGTATGATAAACGCGGAGCTGCGACGGAACCCCTCGGCAAATATCAGCCAGCTTGGGTAGAGATTTTCGAGCTCGATCTTGCCTGACATCTTTTCCAGCCAGGAGGTCGCCTCCTCGATCTTCACTCCTCGCAAGCGTAGGTCGAGCAACTCCCGCATTGGAATGGTGCCCCGTCGATCCGGCATGGCGACGATCACCCGGTGCACCTTCTGTCTGTTTACGATCTCCAGCAGGTGCGCGGCAACTGAATCGCGCGTTACCGCGCCTTCCAGTTTTCCAGTCCAGCTAGCAACCTCAATACCCAGCTCGGGATTCTGGCGTAAGCCCTGCACCAGACGTTGCGCTCTCTCCCCGGTTCCCAGCACATAGATGCGCTCTACAAGGATGGGCAACTGCACAAGCCAGGCGAAGCCCATGCGCCATCCAATCAGGGCGACGGTCAGAATCAGTAGACCCAGCTCCGAGGATCCGCTGCCGAGCAAATAATTCGGCCGGATGAGGCTCACCGCTGCCAGCAGAAAAGCCAGCAAACCCGGCACAAGAAGTAAACGGAAGTAGAGTTCACCCTTGGTGTTCAGGCGGGCTGTATCGTAGAGATCGAACCAATAGGAACACAGCAGCACGAGGACTGTAGCCACGAGGATTTTGACGTACCCACCTTCGTAGTTCAGTACCAGGTAACTGTCTTCCCGGAGTTCGAGCACTGTGGCAAGAAGGAACGACGTCCATACGATGAGCGCCTCTCCCACCAACAGGATCAGTGTGCGAACCGGGTAATAGACTTTGAAGAGCCGGATCACCTGTTCCTCGGTTTCGTTTTACGCCAGGCTGCTGACTGACTCGCCGTAGTAATACTTCGACTGGGGAAGCTGGTCCGCGGGAATACCGTTAAGCACCACCCCGAGCAGCAGCTTGTCCTGGAACTCCTCCCGAGCCCGCCGGGCCAGATCCGACGGCGTCGAATTCGAACGCACAACCATCAGTACGCCCTCGCAGAAGTTGGCCAGGAGCGTGGAGTCCGCTACCGGAATCACCGGCGGCGTGTCCAGGATGATCCAGTCGAACAACGGCTCGACGCGCTGCAAGAAAACCTTCAGCCGGCCGTTGGCGAGCAGTTCCGGGGCACCCGTGACCTGCCGTCCGGCAGGTACGAAGAACAGGTTGTCCATTGACCCGCGTTGCATGATGGCGAACTCGTCGCATTCGCCGAGCAGATAGTCGGACAATCCAGGCGTCTGACTCGCGCCCAAATGGCGGTGCATGCCTGGACTCCGCAGGTCGGCATCGATCACCAGAGCGCGGCGTCCATGCTGACGCACAATGACCTGCGCCAGATTGGCAGCGACAAACGACTTGCCCTCCTTGGGCAGCGCGCTCGTCACCATCAGCCGCTTCAAGGGCAGCTTCTCACGTATCTGATAAAGGCGGGAACGCAGCGTACGGAACTCTTCCGCTCCTTTCCGGTTCTCGTCCTCCTGGAAGAACAGCATGGTGCGGGTGTCAGGGCTCCAGCGCGCCACTGGACAGCGCGCCAAGAGCGTTTCGTAACTGAATGCCGATGACTGCATTAGCGGCATTACGGCGGTCTGCGTATACGCGTGCTCGGGCATGCTCACCGGCTGTTCCGGTTGCGCCAAGGCAGGCTCAACGTGTCCCCCCAGAGAAGTTGCTCGTTCCTGTTCGGCTCGTTTCAAAGCGTCATGGATTCGGCTCATATTTTCCTTTCCTTGGGGAGATCTTGTTCGGATTGGCGAAGCTTGTCAGCTAGTGTCGCCAGCGTACGCAGCGCTTCTACTAGGTCAAATCTTTCCGGTGACGTCAAAGGCACAATTGGCGTGACCGCTCCAGCAGTTGAGCCATCGCTCAGGTCGAAATCCTTGGCGACAGCATCCACAATCTCGGCAGCAACGGTCTTTTTCTGGTCCACGAACGCACTTACCAGGCAGTGTTCACACAACAGGTTGATCACGCGCGGGACCCCGATCGAATAGCGGTAGAGTGCTGCTACTGCGTCAGGCTCGAAGATCTGCTCGCCGTTGGAGCCGGCAATGCGCAGACGTTGAGCGATGTAAGACTTGGTTTCGTCGAGATTAAAAGGGTGCGTCTTGGCCCGTAATGTGAGGCGTTGCCGCAACTGCCGCAACTGGGGCTGCTTCAGCCGCTGTTCCAGTTCCGGCTGTCCCACCAGAACGATTTGCAGCAGCTTCTCGGTGAAGGTTTCCAGATTGGTCAGCATCCGGATCTCTTCCAACACTTCATCCGACAAGTTCTGCGCCTCGTCCACGATCAGCACGGCGGTTTCGCCGGCCCGGTAGCGGTCGAGCAACCAGTTATAAAGACGTTGCAGGACTTGGCTTTTGGATTTCGAATCGCAGGGAATCGAAAAATCCGCCATCATGAAGTCCAGAAACTGCGGGACATCCAGGCGCGAGTTAAAGATGAACGCCGTGGCCACCTGTTGCAAACGCAGCCACTCCAGCAGCTTGTTGATCAATGTCGTCTTGCCGGTACCCACTTCGCCCGTCAGAAGCACAAACCCTTTGCGGCTCTGAATGCCATAGGTCAGGCACGCCAGCGCCTCCTCCGTGTGCCGCGTCAGATAGAGATAGCGCGGATCCGGATTGACGTTGAACGGGTTGGCTCGAAGTCCAAAAAACTCTTTGTACATATGGTTGCCTTAGACCTCGATCTTCTCCCGATCCCCGGCGGCGCCATTCCCGCGCCCCCAGAAGTGTCGCCGTCCATTGCCGTCCGCCACAACCGGCTCCTCCTCGGACACCCACGGTACCGAGACGAGCAGTGGGAGGTCCATGGCCGCCGCCGCGTCTTTTTCGGTGCGGATCGACCGATCGCGGATTTCCAGCCAGATGGCAATAGCAATCCCTAGCGCAAAACCCGCGCCCAAGCCGCCGCCCGCAAACATCAGGCGGTTCGGGAAGATCGGATCAGACGGCAGAATGGCAGGGTTGAGGACATGCATTTGCTCCCCCTGCTGCTGGTTTTCCATGTTTGCAGCCAGTTCCGAAGAACTCTTCTTGGTCAAGAGATCGTGGTAAAGGTTCTGGGCATTCTCGTAGTCGCGCATCAACAGCTTGTATTGTTCTTCAATGCCAGGACTCATCGCGGTACGGTTTTGGTAGACCTGGATCTGGCCCTGAAGCCTCTTCTGATCGCCAGACGCTTGTGCGATCACATTTTCGTACTGGTGAATCTGGAGACGGAGCTGTCGGATCTCTGGGGGCTCGGAAGCATTCGCCTTTTGGGTTGCGTCAGCCGGATCACTGGCTGCGTTGTTGATTTCGGCCAGTTTCTTCTTCACTTCTTTAATGTCGGCTTTGGTCTTGATGACGTCGGGATGATCGTCGGTATAGCGCGCCTGAAGTTGCATCAGCTGCGATTGCAGGAGGTTCAACTGCTGGTCGAGTGTCTGCGGGTTGGTGCTCGATTGCGAGCTCTTCCAAGCGCTTAACTGCTGCGCCAACAGGCTCTCGGTATAGGCCTTGTCCTGCTGCGCACGATTTAGGGTCTGAGTAGTGGCATCGAGTTGCGAGTTCATGGACATCAGGATGCGTCCGTTGTTCTCGGCATCACCCGGGAGTTGGCCCATGTACTGTCTTTTGAAGGCGGCCAGTTTGGAATCCTGTTCGTCCAGGGCGCGCTTCGCCTCGTCCAGTTGACGACCCAGAAAATCGGTCGTACCCTGCGCAACCGAAGAGCGAGTCCTCAGGTTCTCTTCCACCAGCAATCCGGTCAGTTCGTTACAGATCTGCTGAGCGCGACGCGGGTTGCTGGAGATGTAGTTGACATAAAAACCAGGCAGCGGAGTACCCGGCTTCTTCGATGATTTGGTCTTCTTGGCAGCCGACCCGACCCCCGAAATGTCCGTGATAACAGGTTCCACTGACATGTTGGTTCGGATCTCCTGAATGATCGCTCCTTCCTCGCCCGGCTTGGCGATTCCCAGACGCTCAATCATCGGGCGCAGACGATTCCCCGCCATGACCTGTTGTTGCATGGTTGACAGACGCTGCGTGAAATCGGAGGTAATGACGGGCTGCACGTAGTTGTCGGGAACTTTCTGCCCTTCCACCAGAACCAGGGACTGTGCGGAATACTTAGGCGTAAACGCATAGGACACCAGGAAGCCGGCCAGTGGGGCCAGTAGCGCCGGGATCAGAATGACCTTCAGGCGGCGGCGCACCATCGCCAGGTAATCGTCCATTGTCAGTTCGCGATTCTCAATCATGCTGTTCACCATTCCGGCCGCAAAGCGGCCCCAAAATTAGTCAATCCGGCTGGGCCGGGGATGCCATTCCACGCCAATCGTGACCATGTGCCGTTGCGTATTTCGACCGCAGGTCCCGCTCGCGCAGACCGAACTGTCGAAAGTCGAATCGTTAAAACGATAGGCAGCGAACGCAGAGTATTCCCGCCCCAGATGCTTGCGGAGCAACGCCCGTGCAAATCCATGGTTGAAAGCATTCCCAGGTTCTCCAATCACACCCTGCGACTGAAGTCGACGGTTGTGGGAGTACCCGAGATCGAGGTAGACCTCGAACGTGCGCGCCAGCGGACGGGTCATGCCCAGCCGAGCTGCCTGAGTGTCGGAACCAGCAAAGAAACCCGACCCGGCGGAGGTGAATTTTTCATAACTGGCTGCCATCGATGTTCTCGTGAACCGATAATGCACCGTGACTTTGCCATTCGCCGACCAGCGGGACACGCTGCCCAGGACTGGATCCTCAATGACAACGTATTGCGGGCCGATGCCTGCCACCAGGTTCATCCTTCCGCTGATGGTGTGACTCCAGCGGATATTGACAACGTGACCGTCAATCTGACCACCAGCATCCTGGGGAAAGCGGAATTGCTGGAACCCATAGACCACCGCCAACTGATCCCGGCGGCCCAGCAGGTAACTGTATCCGGCTTGCACCATGACCTTGTCGCTGTTGATCAGTTGGTCGGTATTATCGAAGAAATGGGCATTGCTAAAGCCGGTAGCGAGGGTAATCGCGGAGCGCGGTGTCAGGCTTTGCACGACATCTGCAAAAGCACTGTTCGAGAGTCTCGGAGTAAGTCCGACGGAGCCGAATTCCCCGTTTCCGAAAAAGTGGCTGCCCGGCAATCCTCCACCCGCAAGGCCGGATGCACCACTACCGGTGGCAATGCCCAGCCCGGGGTTACCCCCGAAGGCACCCACGCTGAAGGAGCCTTCCGGCAGGTAGCTAAAGGAATCGCGAAGCGTCAGACGTCCAGTGCGCCAACGCGTCACGCCCATGACTCCCAGGGCGTGCAACTGGGTCGCATCGCGAGTCGCGCTGGAGTAGAAAGCTCCCCCACCAACATACTCGGCAAACAAATCGGTTTTCGCGTAAAAGCGCTGCAAGTCGAGAGCGCCTAGCAGGTGGGTCACAGAACTTATTCCCTGCCGGTCCAACTGGTTGCTTGCATTCGAATCGGCGGTCTCACTCACCGACAGACCATACGAAACGAAGCTGCGCGAGGCGCTGCGCATCTCCAACCCGGCCTCGTCCAGTCCCGAGATCGGCGGATTGTCGGGGTCCAGGATCGGAGCAGTTTGTCCGAGCGCGGGTGCCGGCCCGGTACGTTCGGAAGGTGGATTCTGGGCGGCGGCCAACGCGCTCATTCCCAGAACCATCAACCACACCCGAATTGTTTGTATATTTGCCATCTTCATTGAACGTTAATCTTCTGTGGAATCACGGATCGGTTACGGGACAACAATGGTATCTCCTGGTTGCAGAATGTAGTTCTGTTCCATCTGCTCGCCCTTGACCAGCTTGCGATAGTTCACAGGAAGCTTCTGCTGTTTGCCGTTTTGCATGCGCAGGACGTAAATCTTTTTGGTGTTTGCGAACTGCGTCATTCCAGAACTGGACAGCGCCTGAAGCACCGTCATATTCGGCAGCATCGGGACGGCCCCGGTATGTGACACTTCGCCAACCAGGTACACCCGTTTGCTGTTGATCTGAGTGACGACCACTGTAACGCGTGGGCTGGCGACGTACTTTTTGAGCTTTTCGGTCAACGAATCCGCCAACTGGGTAGGAGTCAGGCCGGCGGCCTGCACATCATTAAGCAGGGGCAGCGAGATTTTTCCATCGGGCCGCACCGGCAGTGTGACGGTCAGGTCCGCCTCTTTCCATACCGCGACATGCAACACGTCCTCGGGGCCGATAACATAGTCGGCCCCCGCCAGAATCGTGTTCGTATCAGATTTGGAACTCTCGGCAGGCTGCACCGCGGCGGCGTTCTGCGCCACCGCCAGGCCGCTGATCACAAGCAGTGCCGCCGCCGCTGTCCAGGTTCGCTTCATATCTTCTCCACTACCCCTTTCTCTTATGCACCGTACTCTTGGTATCCAATCTGTTTGAGCTTGTAAAGCAAGGCCTTGTAACTGATCTGTAGTTCCTGCGCGGCCCGGCGCCGGTTCCAGCGCGTCCGCGTGAGCACCTGCAGGATCAATTCTTTTTCGGCTTCCCGGGAAGCAGCCTTGGCCGCCTCTTTGAGCGAAACTTTCTCTCCGTTGCCGCGATGCGCCCGCAACAAAGATCGCAGCCCTCCCATGGCCAGCGATTCGTCGCCCAGCGCGACAATCGCCCGTGCCGCATCTTTCAATTCGCGAATGTTTCCCGGCCAGTGATACTCCAGAAAGAAACTTTGGGTCTCGGAGCTCAGGACGGGCACGGCGCGAGAGAAATCGTGAGCGGCCGACGAGAGAAACCAATCCAGCAGGACAGGAATATCTTCCTTCCGCTGGCGCAGCGGAGGCAACCGCAAACATACGCCGCTGATTCGGTAATAAAGATCTTCGCGGAATTTTCCTGCCTTTACTTCCGCTTCCAGTTCGCGCGAGGTCCCACACATAAAACGAGGTACCCGCTGCACTTCCTCACCGCCGGAAGCGATCTGGCGAACCAATTCGGCCTGGGCGGAAGAATCCAGGTCTCCAACATCCTGCAAGTAAACCGTTCCACCTTCATCCTGCCAACTTGCCAGAAGATCTCGACTAGCTTCATTTCCATGGCAGACTTGAAAGGGTTCCGACGCACGGCTGGACAAGGCATGGATGCGGGCCGCGGCTGCTTGTTTGCCCGATCCCGGCTCGGCCACAACCAGCACAGGAACGTCGTTCTGCGCCAGCTCGCGAATCACGGCTTCCACCGTCCGCATACCCGAGCTGACGCTCTCCCGCCAGAGACGAACCGTGCCGTTGGGGGGGCTTCCAGTATTGGCCGGCATTTCGGAAGTGTTGATGTCCATGCTTGTTCTGTCCCGAGAACAGGGGGTAGCGTCTCGGAGAAATCCGCGTTCTAGCTCAGTGCACACCTGCTGCCATCCGAGCTGACCAGAACTAACGCTTAGGGGATTGAAGATATACTTATTTTTCAATAACTTGCAATATAAACTCTGCACGTTCCGGTGCCGACCTACCTTACCACGCTGCGGACAAATGGGAAACTTTTTTCCCATTTTACCCAGAAGCCTAGGGCTGACTGCCCATCCCAGAATTGGGTGCAATTCCTAAGCTATTGGAATGGTTGGAGATCTATAAGCTCCTCTATTGTCAGCCCTTTTCCGGTACCCCACAGTGGAAGTAGTTTTCCGTGTTTTGCCCTTCGCTCGAGTAAAGGCGATTCTCTGAGGCGGGTTCGGAAACTTGGTGGCAACCACGATGCATACCGAAATCAATCGGTGTTTGCGCGGGCCCAAGGTTTTCGCATATTCTCGAAACCACGCCATGGCTGAATCAGTGCAGGAAGCCCCTCTTGTGGCCCAAAAGCAGAGTAAGTTTTTCTGGGGGCTGCCGTTATGGCAGGGAGCCGCGGTTCTGGTGCTGATCGTCTGGCTCTACGCTTCCATTCTCGCCCGTCTGTTTTCCCAGTGGATCAACGATCCAAATTTCTCGCACGGGATCTTTGTGCCTGCCTTCGCTGCGTTTGTTGTCTGGAGGAACTGGAGTGAGTTGAAGAGGATCGAACCCTCTCCGTCATGGAGTGGCTTACCCCTGATCGTTGTGGCAATGGTCACGCTGATGCTGGGAGTACTTGGCGCGGAACTGTTCTTGTCTCGGGTCTCGCTACTGCTTCTGCTAGCGGGCTTGATCATCCTGTTTCGGGGATGGCCCTTCTTTCGCGCCGTCCTGTTTCCGTGGGCCTTCCTCATCCTGATGATCCCCATTCCTACAATCATCCTTCAGAGGTTTACGTTTCCTCTGCAAATTCTGGCCTCTAAGGTGGCCGCTACCCTCCTATCCCTCACTGGAGTTCCAGTACTGCGGGAGGGCAACGTCATCCATCTATCGGTCATGCCGCTGGAAGTCGCGGAAGCATGTAGCGGAATTCGATCACTGCTCTCGTTGGTGACGCTGGCCATTATTTATGGCTATCTAATGGATCAACGCAAATGGGTGCGGGTGGTGCTGGCGCTTTCGGCAGTTCCCATCGCCGTGGTCGCCAACAGTCTTCGCATTGTCGGCACCGGTCTACTAGTGCAGTACTGGGATCCAGAAAAAGCCGAGGGATTTTTTCACACCTTCTCAGGATGGCTGATCTTTGTGGTCTCCCTGATTATGCTTTTCGCGCTCCA
>Ga0137407_10002172_pt1 | contig 12933 bp, 15 predicted proteins | sample CZOMad2_2_16fung_FD_108410 | JGI IMG/M metagenome (GOLD analysis project Ga0137407, IMG submission 108410) | Vadose zone soil fungal communities from Angelo Coast Range Reserve, California, USA - CZOMad2_2_16fungal (Illumina Assembly) | ecosystem: Environmental > Terrestrial > Soil > Vadose...
CCCTCGGATGGACCGTGGACGTGTTTCACTAGTTTAATTTCGGTGCCCGTCTGGGAGGCGCTGATCACCACCTCGTCCATGAACGAGCGAATAAGAAAAATGCCCCGGCCCGACGTCTTCAAAAGATTTTCCGGCGCCAATGGATCTGGAATCTTGTCCGGATCCAGACCCTTGCCCTGGTCTTTGATCGTGATCACCAGGTTCCCGCCGGTCTGCTCAAATGCCAGGCTGACCTTCTTGCCGGGATCGTAAGCATTGCCGTGAAGCACGGCGTTGACCGCAGCCTCCCGTACAGCCATGGCGATCCGCATGACCTCGTCATCGTCGAAGCCCGCTTCGGTTGCAATCCGGCTGGCTGCTTGCTCGGCGCTGTCGACGGTCTCCAGCGTCGAATCCAACGTGTAGGAGACCCGCTGTTCAGTCATGGCAAGAATTTCAGATACAAGCTTGTGGATCCTGGAATCTCCGCTGCCCCGCGTTTTCCGCCTTTGGCGATTACGCAAACCATGGCCAGGAAACCGGCGGTTGCTGCGAATGCGGTAGTTTGCCCTTACGCCCCGGAAATGTCAACGCGGAGCTGGATTGGGGTGCCGGCGGCCCCGGTGGCACGGTCTCTCTTTGCGCCCTCTGCGGCCCGGTGTGGGGCGGACACTCCTGTCCGCCACTGCTGAGTTTGGTTTTGGGTCTAGGGGTTTTGCTTGGTCTCTCGGATAGCTTCCTACGAAGATCAAAGTCAACAGCCGAGGACAGGAGTGTCCGCCCCACACCGGGCCGCAAAGGGCGCAAAGGAAGCCGGGAACGACGGTCATAACTCGAAAGCTTCTGTAGATTCTTGCCCGTTACTTGAGTATTCTCGGAGGCATGCTGACCTATGCGCTTACCGAGCTGCTGGGCACTCCGGTGTTCGACACCGCCGGAAGCCGGTGCGGCAAAGTGCGCGAGTTGGCGCTAATTCCTCAGGAAGACCGGGCCCGGGTTGCGATACTGATCATTAGAACCAGCACCGGCGACCGCCTGCTGCCGTTTGTTTCCGTAACCTCCATCAATGGCGGAATTCGCACCGACTCCCCTACAACCGACTGGGCCAAGCGTGAGGGCGCAGAGGGCATGCTCTTGCTGGGGCGTGACCTGCTCGACCAACAGGTCATCGATGTGTTCGGGCGAAAAGTCGTCCGGGTGAACGACCTCGATCTTCTTCAAGAATCAGTCGCCAACCGCCTGGTTCTGAGAGTGGGTTCGGTTGACGTCGGGCCGCGTGGCGCCGTCCGGCGATTGCTGAAAGGCGTGGTTCCTTTGGCGGCCTTGCGAGCCCTGTTGCGGCAAATCCCACCGCGAAGCATTCCCTGGGACTTCGTTGACCTCATCGAAACCGACCCGGCACGTCGGGTAAAGCTCAAGATTTCGCACGAACGCCTCGCCAAGCTCCATCCCGCCGACATCGCCGATATCGTCGAAGAACTAGCTCCTGACGAGCGCGAGGCGGTTTTCGAGACCCTGCAGCAGGATGTGGCGGCCGGGGCCCTGGAGGAAGTCGAGCCCAAGGTGCAGAAGGCTATCCTCGAGTCCCTCGACTCGGAACGCGCCGCCGAGATTGTCGAGGAAATGGAACCGGACGCAGCCGCCGACCTGCTGGCCGATCTGCCCGAAGAACGGACTTCGGAAATTCTCCTGGAAATGCAGCCCCAGGAACGCAAGGAAATGGTCGAACTCCTGGAGTTCAAGGAAAACACCGCAGCCGGCCGGATGAATACCGAGTACCTTGCGGTGGGCGTAGGCGCCACCGTACGGGATGCCATCGAGGCCCTGCGCCGCTTCGAAGGCGGGGTTGAAACCGTGAGCACGATTTATCTGGTGGACTCGCACGGCACTCTGGCCGGCGCCGTCCCCCTGGCCAAGATCGTGCTGGCCACTCCTGACACTCCTATGCTTTCGCTGACTCAGGAGCCCCTGATCTCCACCCATGCCGGGTCCAAGGAAAAAGAGGTCGCGGAGCTGTTCGACAAGTACAACCTATCAACGCTGCCGGTGGTCGACGACAACAAGAAGCTGACGGGAGTCATCACCTCCGACGACATCATCAGCCTGCTGCGCGCCAACCTGTAAGGAAGCAGTCCTTGGCCGATGGTCATTGGCCGTTAGCCAAAACCCATCGTGTTGATGTCTAGCCAACGACCAACGACCACCGACTGTATCTAGGTTGATCAGATCATTCCGAATCTCCGATTTCAGCTATCCAGATTTCCTGTATGCATTTATGCTGATCGGTCGCTTGAGCGATCCCTGAGCCACGCATGACCTTTCTGAAGCGCTGGAAAATCCGGCTTCTGATCTTTTTTGCTGTCGTCGGTCCGGGTTTCATTACCGCGAATGTAGACAACGATGCGGGCGGCATCTGGACCTATTCCGCAGCCGGGGCGGAGTTCGGACACATGCTGTTGTGGACCATGATCCCCATTACGGTGGCGTTGATCGTGGTGCAGGAAATCGCTGCCCGCATGGGCGCCGTCACCGGCAAGGGCCTGAGCGACCTGATTCGCGAGGAGTTCGGATTCCGCGTCACATTTCTCATGATGATCGGACTGGTCATCGTCAATTTCGGTAACGTCGTCACGGAGTTTGCGGGTATCGCAGGTAGTCTGGAACTGTTCGGTCTTAACAAGTACTACACCGTCCCGGTTTGCGCCGTCATCGTCTGGCTGATCGTGGTTAAGGGCCAGTACAAGACGGTGGAGAAAGTGTTTCTCGCAGCCTCGTTTTTCTATCTCACTTACATCGTCGCCGGATTTCTCGCCAAGCCGGCCTGGCTTGAGGCGCTCGAAGCCACCATCGTCCCCCCGCACAAGGAAATGTTCCTGCGCCAGGATTACCTCTATATGGTGATCGGCGTTGTGGGCACGACCATTGCGCCCTGGATGCAGTTCTACCTGCAGGCTTCGATCGTGGAGAAGGGTGTGACCAAGCGGCAGTACAACGCCTCGCGGCTCGACGTGGTCACCGGTTGCATCTTCACCGACATAGTGGCCTGGTTCATCATCGTGGCCTGCGCGTCCACGCTTTACGTGCACGGATACCACAACATCAGCGACGCGAAAGATGCGGCCCAGGCGCTCCATCCCTTGGCGGGGGACTACGCCTACATCCTTTTCGCCATGGGATTGTTCAACGCGTCGCTGTTTGCAGCCTCGATTTTGCCGCTCTCCACCGCCTACGCGGTTTGTGAGGGCCTGGGATTCGAGTCGGGAGTAGGTAAACGGTTTGGCGAAGCCCCAGTGTTCTACTGGCTGTACACCATCCTCATCGCTGCGGGAGCCGGTGTCATCCTTCTGCCGAACATTCCATTGGTGAAGATTTCCATTCTGTCCCAGGTCGTAAACGGGGTCGTGCTGCCCTTTGTCCTTGTGTTCATGTTGCTGCTGGTCAACAAGAAGGACCTGATGGGAGAGTACGTGAGCACCCCGCTCTACAACGTCATAGCTTGGACGACTACGGTAGTCATGGTGGGATTGACGCTGGCCTGGTTCTGGACGCTCCGAGGCGGCTCGGGTTAGGAGGAGGAGGCTTGGCCCTGCAACAGGCAGTTTGCAAAAGCGTGAGGGCTTCAGCCCCGAGGCGGTTACTTTTCTTTCGCCCTTTCAGGGCTTGTCTCGTGTCAATACTCACCCCGGGCTTGCGCCCCGGGCTTTATTCTTCCTCCGCTTCGCGGCTTTGACCTCTTAGGTTGCGCTAGCAATTCTCCCTTCGGCCAGTTCTCTCACCAGTTGCAGATCGGCTTCGAGAAAATCGAGCGAAGGTAATTCTGAACGGATGGCCCAGCGCATATCTTTGAAAATCCTGTTTTCGAGTTCACCCTTGTACTCACGAACGGCATAGAAGCGCAATTCGACCGCTGATCCATTCTTGTACTCGTGCCGGAGGCGTGCTACTTCTTCGCCAATGGTGGCATCAATTCCGAGCTCCTCGTTCAGTTCCCGGCGTAGCGCATCGCGCGGCTGCTCGCCCTCTTCAATTTTGCCGCCTGGGAATTCCCACTTCAGCGGCATGGTCTGATGGCGGGTGCGCTGGCACACCAGGATCTGTTCCTGCTTGAAGATCAACGCTGCGACTACTTGCTTCACGGAAGGTGACGGGGGGCGCTGAGAGCGACGCGAAGATTCGGGTCCTTGGCCGCCTTGGGTCCTTCGACTCTGGTCTCTCTCATTGCTCATCCGGCGAGCTTTTCCAGCTGTTTGCCAACCAGGGAGGCGCAATACTCCACCAGTTTGCGGTCTTCATCGCCGAAAGCGGCAGGGAAGTGGCTGTCCACGTCCAGTTCGCCCACGACCTTGTTGCGGACAAACACAGGCACCACGATTTCAGATTTGGTTTCGGTGGAGCAGGCCAGGTAACGATTGTCGAGGGTGACGTCATCGACAACGATGGTCTTGCCCGTAGTAGCAGCGGCTCCGCAAATACCCTGGTTCAGGGGAATACGGGTGTGCGGCGTCATCGCTCCCTGAAACGGGCCCAGAGCCAGCATGCGGGGTTGCGAATCAGGAGACTTGCCTTCCAGCATGTAGAAACCGACCCAGTTGTATTTCAGCATGCGATCGTGCAGCAGCTTCACGGTTTCCCACATGAAGTCTTCAACCGATCCGGCGGCTTGGTTGACGCGGTCAATTTCTTCCTTGACCTCCGCGAATTTCGAACCAGAAGCCATAGCGAGGCTGGGTCAGTCCGATCGATGCGCGTACGTTCGAACTCACGTATCGCTAATACATCTTAGCCCTTCGGGTTGTGGAAAAGCATCGGGATGAATCGCCGCCGCCAACGCATGAAGCCCTCGAATCAACGTAGGCGCGGGAGTGTTCAGAAGTTCATCGCTGATGCAGTACACTCGCGCCTCGCGCACCGCAGTCATCGGTTGCCATTTCCGGCCACGGACCATCTTCTCCAGCGGCACTCGATCACCGGCCCCGCACCAGGCAGCCACGACGACTTCGGGGTCCATCGCCAGAATCGTTTCCGCCGACGATTGTATCCCCGGGTCACCCAGAAACTCGCCACCCGCGGCAGCAACCAGTTCTGCCACCCACCGCTGCGATGCGATCAGGGGCTTGCCCCACTCTTCGCAGAAAACGCGAGGACGCATCTTCCCATTAACTTGATGGCTGACCGTCTCGATCTCGCGCTGCATGTATGCAATCACAGCCTGCCCGAGTTCGCTCGCGCCCACTGTTCCCGCGATGGTCGCAATGTCGGTGTAAATATCCGCTAATGTCTGGGGCGCAAAGCCAAGAAAGCGGACACCTGCTTTCAGGATCTCGACCACCGCTTTTTCCTGGTAGGGAACCGCGGCGATCACCAAGTCGGGACGAGCGGCCAGAATCTCGCGGCTCTGCGCCGTCCATGAATCGGCGATGATCGTCCGTCCACTGCTTTTAACTTCGGGGCAGACATCGGCGCAATACTTGGTACAGGCCACCACCCGGTCCAGTCTGCCAATCGCAGCCAGGATGACGGTCGCACTGGGCTGGAGGCATACCACGCGCTGCGGAGTGTAGTCGGCAGGCATACCCTCTATCCTACAGTCCCAACCGGGTGCCCCGTCCTCTTCTCTCCCGTTCGGTAGTGGCTGAATTTGTCAGTTTCAGCCACTACCCTCCCGTTCTTTAGGAGAGATAGGGCGGGCTTTTATGATTTGTCCATCCACATTCTTTCCAGCGGCATACTCGTGTCCCAACCGCTACAATCTCGAGCGAGGTTTCATGTCATCATGATCATTCATATGTTCGCGTTTCGCTGGAAGGCGGGCGTTACGGACGATCAAAAACAAAGTGCATTCACCGAAATTCGGAAGTTGCAGGGTCAGATCCCAGGCCTGATGGAAACCTCCGTCGGAGTAAACACATCAACCCGCGGACAGGGCTACGAGCTAGGAGGCGTGATGAAGTTCGAGGATCAGTCAGCGTTAGACGTTTATGGCTCCCATCCCGTGCATCAGAGGCTGCTGAACTGGTTGATTCCGCTCATTGACCCCATCGAGGTGGACTTCGACGACAGTATCTAAGCTGCGTCACGCTACAATCTTGTGCGATGTACTCGCCCCAGGTTCTCGATCACTTCCAGCACCCGCGCAACCCCGGCCAGGTGTCGAATCCCGATGCCTCCGCCCAGATCGAAAACCCGGCTTGCGGCGACGTTTTGAAGCTGACTTTGCGAATCAGGGATGGTCGCATCGAGGAGATACGATTTCTGGCACAGGGTTGCGTTCCGTCGATGGCTTGCGCCTCTCTACTCACCGAACTGGTGAAGGGAAAAACTGTCGTAGAAGCCCGCCAACTGCGGCGCGAAGACCTGGTGCGCGCCCTCGGCGGTCTCCCGCCGGCTTCGACCCATGCTAGTTACCTCGCGATGGACACGCTGGCCGCTGTCATCGGACAACTGAGAACCGAGAACTAGAAACTGGAAACTGGTTCAGGATAATAAACCGGCCATTTGCGCGCACCAGAGATGGTCAACAATTCCGGCGTCGGATTAATCACAAAGGGATGGTGCGCGATCTCCAGCATATCGACATCCCAGATGGAATTTCCGAAGACCGCGTCCGGTGTGCGCGCGATCACATCGCGGATCGCCTCCGGCTTGCCCTTTCCGCTGGGCACGCGGATGACCTTGTCCGTGACCTTGCCACCCTCTACGGCAACCGCCGCTGCCAGGATGCGGTTGGCGGGAATTCCGAAGTGCTTCATCCCTGCTTGGATGACCCATTCGCTGGTGGACGAGACCGCCCAGATTTCGCTCCCCAGATCGTGCAGGCGAAACACCAGGTCTTTCATCTCGGGGAAGAATCCGCTTAGCATCTTCTCCTCGAAGAACTCTCCGGCCGCGTGCATCACGTCCGCTACTGGCAAGCCGCGATTGATGGTCACCATCTCGGCGCACATGTCGTCTTCGCTGACGGTGCCCGCCAGGTAGTCCTCGTAGCGAGCTCGGGCCCAGCGCACAACGTCGTCGGAGACTAGGCCACAGGTCAGTTCCCAGTCGAAGAAGCCGAATCCGGCATCGCCTGCCCAGAGCGTGCCGTCACAATCAAAAACGGCGAGTTGAGGTTTGAGCTGCAACACTGCCTGAATGAAGTCAGCGGCTCTGGATGGAGAGTTCAAGTTTAGGTTTTCCGGGTTCATTTCTGATGGAGGATCTAACTCGCTTGAGGATTTAACAGCGCTGCGTAGTCCTCGGGAGTGTTCACATTCATGGCGACATGTGGATCATCCACCGGAACATACTGCAGGTGTAACTGATGCTGATGTTCAACTTCTCTTGCGGTGGCCGTGACCGGAGCCTTGAGGAATGCCTCGATCATTTCACGCCCGGCTAGGAACGGATGCCCATGTCGTTCATTGTATTCCGGTACGACAGCCCAGATTTCAGAAGGAGCGACTTCAAATGCTGCTCGTAGACTGGCCAGCACTGCGGTGCCGACCGGAGGGCGATCGACCAGCGTGATCATCACCGCATCCCGGCCCAAGTTCAGCACCTCCTGCAACCCCACGCGCAGCGAGCTGAACTGACCGTTCTCTGGGGTTGGGTTTCGCACCAGGGAACCCCCAGCCGCATACACCACCGGCGCCAGTTGAGTTTCGTTATTGCCGACGACCACCACCACCTGGTCAGTCGCAGAACCCAGGGAGCGAATCGCAACCGACAAAAAAGTCTCGCCCGAAAATGGCACGCGGTTCGCCACTGGAGGCCACGGCAACAGCGCCTTGTCTGATCCCATGCGCGAGGACTCACCCGCCGCCAATATGACTCCACACCAACTGGGCGCCCGACTCATGTAGGGAAGATAACAAACTTTGCCGGTCAGGGACGGCCGAATCGTTGGGGATCGATCAGATAGTCACAGCCTTGAGGAGCATGCGTGAGAACCGTCTTCACCCACGGCTTGTGCCGTGGACTCTATTCTTGTCTTGCGCCGCTTCGCGGCTAAACTTCTTCTTCTGATTCTTCCAATAGGTCGGCTGGCGAACCAGCCTCCTCTCGTTTACGCGAATGGAACCAACTCATGTGCGGCAGGTCCCGCTCCACACGCCGGCGCGCGGCGATCAGCTCAGCCGTAATCGCAACTGCAATTTCCTCGGGCGTGATGGCCCCGATATCGAGTCCAACCGGGGCATGCACCCTTTCGAACAGCTTCGCCGAAAGCCCTTCTTTGGTGAGTTCATTGAAAATAGTGATGGTCTTGCGCCTGGAGCCAATCATTCCGATATACCGGGCCCGGGTCTGCACCGCCCAGCGCAACACCCGCATATCATCTCGATGGCCCCGCGTAACGATCACAAGGTAAGCCGCCTCGCCAGGGTTTAGCTGTGCCATGACTCGGTCGAAATCTTCAGCAATGATCTCCTTGGCCTCGGGAAACCGTTGACGATTGGCGTAGGCTTCGCGGTCGTCCACCACGATGACTTCGAAGCCTGCCCTTCGAGCCACTTGGTAAAGGTTCACGGAAACATGGCCCGCGCCGAATATATAAAGCAATGCTGGAGGTAAGATCGGCTCGACGAAGATATCCAGCGTGCCGCCACATACCAATCCCGTATCGTACTTGGGATCCTGGTTGAGGTTGAACGTCAGAGTGCGGGGCTTCTCGCTTTCCATCACTTCCCGTGCCGCCTGCCATATCTCAGCCTCGACGCAGCCACCGCCAATCGTGCCTGCAATCGAACCGTCATCGCGCACCAGCATCTTGGCCGTCTCGAAGGATGGGATCGAACCGCGCACGTTGACGATGGTTGCCACCGCCCCCCGGCGCCCCTCCTGCCGCAGCTTGACGATCTCCTCGTAGATGTCCATCTTCAGCCTGATTATCAGTCGGTTAATAGGGTAAGTCAATCCTAGGGGAAGGTCTCGTCGGAACAAACCAGGTGGGGACGACGTTTAGTACATAGGAAGGGTCTCAAGTGCGGCGTCCGGCCAAAATCGCGGTTACAGCGATTGCAATGTACCTAGCTCTATCGTTGGCATTTGGCATTCTGATGGCCCGGTTGACCTTGTTCCCCATGCGTTTGGCCTTGCCTGACCGAGCCCGAATCGCTCCTATGTACAAGCCCTACGGAGGCGACTTGCAGACCGTCGCCATTCAAGCTGTCGATGGAGTCGTACTGCAGGGTTGGTACATTGTGCCGGAACATCAAAACGGGCAGGCGGTGATTCTGCTCCACGGAATCGGGGACAATCGTGGCGGTGTCGCGGGATATGGTCAAGCGTTCCTGCGGCAGGGCTATCGCATTCTGCTGCCCGATTCGCGCGCCCACGGCGAGTCCGGCGGAACAGTGGCAACCTACGGCCTGCTCGAAAGCGACGATGTTCGGCGGTGGGTGTCATGGCTCTACGGCAAAGGCGCGCGTTGCGTCGACGGCTTTGGTGAATCGATGGGCGCTGCGCTGGCACTGGAAAGCCTGCGTCCCGAGTCCAGGTTCTGTGCCGTTGTCGCCGATTCTCCGTTCTCCGATTTCCGTAGTGTTGCCTACGATCGGGAAGGGTATTTCGTGGGAGCTGGTCGCTTTCGTATGGAGCGCATTGTCGGCAGGACGGTTGGACTCCTGCCTGCCGAGATTGGATTTCTCTACGCTCGCTGGCGCTACGGCGTCGACTTGCGGCGGGCGAACCCGGTGGATGCCGTGAAATCCTCGACTGTCCCCGTGCTGTTGATCCACGGCGAGGAGGACGTCAATATCCTGCCTTGGCACTCCCGCACTCTGGCTCAGGCTGACCCGGTGCATGCCCAGCTGTGGCTCGTGCCAGGAGCAGGGCACTGCGGAGCGGTGGGGGTTGCGCCCGATGAATTTTGGTCGCGAGTGCTTGGGTTCTTCGCGCGGCACAACCGGGCGCAACCGGAAACCGTCAGCTATCCGTTTCCAACAGGATAAAATCTTTTTGGCCTTCAATTGCAATCATCAGCAAAAATAAAAGCCCCGGATTATCACTCCAGGGCTACTGGCGCTTGACCAGCGATAGCACCGACACGGCCTGTCTCTCATATCGTCGCGCCGTGTTTCCAAGATGTCAAGCCTACTTATGGCAGTGGTCGCCGCGGAGGGTGGCGGATTCGAACCGCAGTGGCTGATAGGACCACTCACCGGCGTGACAGGCCGTGTCTCCCACTGGCAACGCCCTCCAGACTCAGGCGTGTCCACAATTACGTTAGTTGGAAGATGGCTTCGCTGTCTGAGATCTATGAACATCGTCAACGTTCCGAAATGGGACCTTCGAATGCGCCTGTGGTAGGTTGAGTTCGTTCGGAGGATCTATGAAAGCCGTCCGTATCCACGAATTCGGTGGTCCTGAAGTTCTGCGTTACGAGGACGTCCCCAACCCCAAACCGCGTGAGGACCAGGTTCTTGTCCGCATCAAAGCCTGCGCCCTGAACCATGTCGATCTGTGGATCCGCAAGGGTCTGCCCGGTGTGACACTGCCGCATATCCTCGGCGCGGACATCGCGGGCGAGATCGTCCAAGTCGGCGAATACGTCACCGGATTCAAGGCCGGGCAGCGGGTTCTGCTGGCGCCGATGCATTTCTGCAATCACTGCGCCAAATGCGTCACCGGACTTCAAAACCTGTGCCCGGAGTTCACCGTACTGGGCAACCGCGTCGATGGCGGAGATTGTGAACTGATAGCTGTGCCGGTCGTGAGTGTGATCCCGATTCCCGATAGCCTTGAGTTCAATCAGGCCGCCAGCCTGCCGCTGGTGTTCACCACCGCCTGGCACATGCTGGTCGGCCGTGCCCGCATTCGTCCGGGACAGACCGTGCTTGTGCTGGGCGCGAGTTCGGGTGTGGGCATCGCTGCCATCCAGATCGCGAAACTATTTCACGCCCGCGTGATCACCACCGCGGGCGATGAGACAAAACTGGAGAAGGCCCGGGCGCTCGGTGCCGACCACGGCATCAATCATTACGAGCAAAAGATTTCCGAGGAAGTGCGGAAGTTGACCAACCAGGAAGGCGTGGACATCGTCATCGAGCATGTGGGGTCCGCCACCTGGGATGAGAGCCTGAAATGCCTCAAGCCCGCAGGTACGCTGGTCACCTGCGGCGCCACCACGGGCTTTACCGCAAGCATCGATTTGCGGTTTTTGTTTTCGCGGCAGCTCTCGCTCCTAGGTTCCTACATGGGCACGATGAGCGAATTGCGCGCGGTGCTGGGCCACGTTTTCGCCGGACGTCTGAAGCCCGTGGTCGACCGCGTGTTCCCCTTACAGGAAATCCGTGCGGCGCATGATTACTTGGAAAAGAGTCGGATGTTCGGCAAAGTTGTGCTGAATCCGTAGAACCGGCTTCATAAAATGGTATCGAGGGAAGGGCACGACTACAGAAACTATTCATCCACCTCACGGCCAGTGCTTTTTGTCTCTGTCGTGCCACCCACTGTGGTCGGGTCGTGGAGTCTCATTTACCGCACGCAATGTGGGCTGGTCATTTCCCGCTTCCCCCTCTTCCGACAGAAGAGGGGCCGCTATACGCAACGCCTCAACTTCGGCTTCCAACCTCGACACCTCAAGTTCCTTCTCTCTCAGAACTTCGTAAACGTTCTTCATGGGCAAGCACTCCTAAAAAATAGGGCGTGGGAAATGTGTCGGCATACAACCCGTCAGGATAACAGGGTTTGACAATGGCCATCCACTCAGCAAATGGCTAATCTGCGGAGTTGGCGTCGTTTCTGAAGGCTTCAGGAATCGCCTCAACGGCGATGGCTCTCAGGTAGCTTATGTGATCGCGAATGGCAATTTGAAGTTGCGGCAAGACTATACGGAATTCGGCCTCACTCTCGGCAGCAACGGCCTGGGCGCAGAGTATACGAACACGATCTTCTAGGCTGGACGTAGGCACGGCAACAGGAGTGAGGTCACAATGCCACGCGGTACTGAAGCTGTCGATACAGTTTTTGCCGTAGGCGGGTGCGACCCTTTGGGGAAATCGCCTTGGCGAATACAGTTTTCACCCGATGGGCAATTTGAAGGCTGCGAATTAATTTATATGCATTCCAAACGCGAAGAAAAGGGACGCCCTTCGGCCCAGCCACGGTTAGCAGGCGTCCCCCTCCTTGCTGATTCTCACAATCGCTCGGAATTGACCATTCAGGGGTGTGGATTCGAGCACTATCTTCTCCATGACCAGAACTCGGCGCTAAAAATTTGCGCGGATGTTTAATCTGTAAGTTACAGAGGTCACGGTACGGTCCGTCGTACTCCGGTAACTTTCCCGAATCAGCACAGTGGAATACCTTCGAGACTGGCTAGCCACAGGGTCACGCGTTCTTCGCCGAGGAACGCACTCTCAGCCAAATAAAGTTCGGGAAGTTGGAATGGAATGGAGCAATCTGTAAATCGGCGCCGCTGGCAACGGTTTCCCTTTGACGGCTCGGTGCGGGTCGAGGTCGATCATTCGGTTGACGCGACGGTCGTCGATGGCCGCGGCGTTCGCTTTAGCGAAGGCGGAATTTGTCTTTTTGCCGCCGCCAACCTGCCCGTCGGAAGCCAAGTCAAGGTCGAATTCAAAACTCCCCATACCCATGAGCCGGTACGGGTTCGCGGTAAAGTCCGCAATCGCAGCGTGTACTTGTACGGTGTCGAATTTCTATCAGACAAATCTGAAGACCGCCAACAGTTGGCACGCTTGAGCGCCGAGTTCCGCGGCGGCAGCGTCTCTTCAGCCTAGCAGGAATTTCCGTCACTAACCACTCAGGGGCAGATGTCCTCAGATGTCCTCATCTGCCCAACCGAGCGAAGCTCCGCTATTTCTGCCATGCAAAGAACCCTGTCGAGCGTTCGCCGACCCGGCAGATGAGGACATCTGCCCCTACCTAATCCGTGGCGGGACGGTTATCTGCGCTTGCCGCGCGCTCCCCTTCCAACATCCGGAACTTCTTGTCCGAGGGCAGTGGCAAGGTCAA
>Ga0137407_10002174_pt1 | contig 12922 bp, 12 predicted proteins | sample CZOMad2_2_16fung_FD_108410 | JGI IMG/M metagenome (GOLD analysis project Ga0137407, IMG submission 108410) | Vadose zone soil fungal communities from Angelo Coast Range Reserve, California, USA - CZOMad2_2_16fungal (Illumina Assembly) | ecosystem: Environmental > Terrestrial > Soil > Vadose...
ACGACGCGATGCGAGAGCTTGTTGTTGACGCACCCAAGCAGGGGCAAACCTTACCGGAGCTTACGTCAGAACACGTCTTCTCGGTGGCAGATAGATACCTCAGCGAAGGTGAGCGAAGTCAATTAAGGTCGTACGTCTCAGGAAGTTCCACCGTCATGACTCCTGCTGAAGCGCTCCTGCCGTGTGCTGCAATGAGGGTTGTCGAAATACCAAGTTTTGATATCGGCATGAACAGGGATCAACTGGTTGAGGAACGGGTCGTAAAGGACCTTGCGACCGGAAGTGAAGCTCAGAAGGCGGGTATCCACGAGGGCGACAGGGTATTGAGAATGTCGATCTATTGGGACGATGTAACGAAGCCTGTTGAATTCACGATTGAACGCGATGGAAAGAAATTGCCTTTCAAGTTCTACCCTACTGGCCCAAGTCTCGGGTCAGTGCCGCAGTTCTTTGGCTCACCCAACGCAAATCCTGCATTGTGTTCGCGATCCGGATCTCTGGCTCCCATAGGAAGGGAAACACTCTGCGGAATCTCCGAGCCTCCTCCTCAACTTTAGCAAACATCAGATTAGTCCTCAGAGGTCGGCTTGTGACTACTGATCTATTGCGTCCGATTGACAGTCAATTCAGAAGTCGAATCCAAGTTGCAGGAAAAAATGGCCCTATTCCGCAAATCCCCGAAGAACCGGAGCCTAACACCGAGTTTTGTCTTATTTACTCTTTATTGAGACTGCGCTAAGAGAGCGTTGGAATATCGCGTCAATCGAGCAGAAACGTTGCACCATACTCCGTTGTAGCGATAACAGGATGAGGACGGAAGTTGTGCTCGTAATTTATGTAGCCGCGAGGTTGTCTTGCCCCCCGTTGTTACGAGATGTCTACTTTCGGTTTTGCTGCCTTTGAATTTTTTGTTGAATGGGCGTTCGATTGGAAGGCAATAGGAAGACAGTAGGAAATCGTGTAGGAAGCAAATTACTACCTTCCCGAAGCCAGATCGCAAGCTGCGGAAGAGATCGGTCGATCAACACATATGGACTTGATGAGACAGTGTTGCGTCAAACATCGATTCGTTTGCCAACTTCATTCAGAAAGAGGAACTCATGACCCATTAGAGTAATGAACAATACACCGTCAATACCTATTAGCGATTCGACCTCGCCGTGCTGTTCCAACTTGTTTACGATCTGCTGGTAGTCAGACTCAACGAGATATATCGACTGTGCAAACCAGTTCACTACATAAGCAAGGAGCTTGACCTCACAGCACAATGTCTCAGATGAATGAGCCAATTGCCGCGCAGCCTTCTCTGCGTGTTCACGCACTTTCTCATAGAGTTGTTCGTCAAAGAAGAAGTCCTTTCTGCCGCGGCTTTGCTTTGTAATAGCTTTGACCTCCAGGCATACGCGGGCACCTGCCTTCATACATGTGACGTCGGCCCCCTGTTCTCCCTTGCGGGGCAAAACAAGTGCAATGTCAGAGAACCCTCGGAGGCGCAACGCTTCGACAACACGGAGAATTGCAATGCCACCTTCCAAATTCCCCGCATCACCAGAGTCGAAATTGAATTCCGACCGGCTTTTCAGCTGTTCTTTCGTGATGGCAAGAACGTTCAAGACGTTCGCAAACAGAATTTCATAGCGCTCTAGAACTTCCGACAGGTCCCCGTCGGGAAAGTTCGTAGAATCGGTCCTCTTTGAAAGATATCGCCCCAGAAGAAAATGGCTGAAGGGAAATGAGGCCATGTCTAGTTTAGGCAAGAGCTGATTCACCTCGAACAAAGGCCATCTATTGTTTGATTTTATAGATTTATCCCTAGACTATGAACCCGAAGTAGTCCGGTTCAGATAATGACGAACAAGCCATTTGACAGGAGAATCGCCCTGGTTGTTAGGAGTAGGTACTTTCGGCTTTGTTGTCATCAACATAGCGTCGTTAAATATGAAATGAGTAGGAATCTAGTGCCCCAATCAACATTTTCGTTCTAATACATCCTAATTACAGGCGGCTAAAGAGCTCAGGCAAGGTCATTTTGAGCCCTTTCGCTACTCGTTCGATGTTCAGTAACGATACATTCCGTATGCCTCGCTCGATGCCACTGTAGTAGGTACGGTGAAGACCACAGCGCTCTGCAGCTTCTTCTTGATTGATTTCCAGTTCTTCCCGAACTCGACGGATGGCACGCCCAAACCGGATTCGAATATCGACTGGCATTCTTAGCCATCATGGATTTATGCTGTCAATGAGTACACACTCTATAAGTCACATCGTTTTTCGTCATAATTCTCCGACGGTTAGTCTGAACAAGAGGCAAGCCTCCCAAAGACCTGAGAAGTGAGGTAAAAATGGCTTTACGTTTTCAAGATAAAGATGAGGCAGAAGAGACTGCAGGATTGATTCAGAACAAATGGTTCAAGTATGCAGGCATGCTGCTTATGATCTATTGTGCCTACAGCTTCGGGACGTGGATCTTCAATGTCACTCCGGTTGTAAGCGACCGGGCAGGGGTGTGGTTAGTAGTCGGTATCTTCACAATATCTTTGTTTGTTGGAATAAAAGCCCGGCGATTAGAGTCTCGCACCCGTACGAAAGAGATCGATGGAAAGGTTTCAGGTATCGAAGCCAGCTTGAAGGTAGTCACGGAAAAATTGACTGCTATCGAGAAAGACCTTGGATCTGATCGAAATAGATTATGAATTGACAGGGCGACGGAGGGTTTGCAGACCATCGACAGGCGACTGAATGTAGGAAGGAAGTAAATGGCGGACGGAAGATTCGTGGGTTATTACCTCGTGTTAGACCAAGGATCTTCGATGGACCATCGTTGGTGCCCTTCAATCATGCCGTCGCCTGAGAACCGGCAATGCAGGACGACTATAGGTCCCTCGAAATGAGATTGAGTTGCAACATAAAAAACGCTGTTTCCTTTGCCTGTACACCGATCCAGCAGTATCTGCGATCCTTGCACTGAGAAGTCAAAAGGCTCTGCACCGCTGGTTACGGTGTCATGTTGTGTCACGTCTACGTTCACCACGGTGAGTCTTTCCGCGTTATGGTCGATGTGCACCGAGTCCGTCGTGTCCACGAATGCCAATCCACTGAGCCAGGAATCAAGTACGTTGTTGTAATAGCTGCGTTTCCAGTACGTCCAATATTGGACTTCAGAGGCGCAACAAAGCTCAGAGACAACGCCGCTCAGGTGCGGCAAAGAGCTAGTTACTGCCATCTGGTTCGCATAAACTGAACTGATTAGCAGTATCAGCGGAGTCAACATTGAATGTGCTGCGTATTTGGCATTTGGCTGAGATTGTTCTCTCCCTCATCGTTTGCAATGTCTCGACTGCAATGGGGCAAACGAGCGCATCAGCGAAACAGCGCATGGAAGCTGTCCAAGAACACCTCTCTCGATATGTAATCCTTAAAGGTTCTAGCAATAATGACATGAGATTGTCAGCACAGATGGCCGCGCTCCATGTTCCGGCAGTCAGCGTGGCTGCCATCCAAAATGGCCGGATTGATTGGGTTCAGGCTTATGGTGTCTCCTCTCTCGGAGGAGCACCCATATCACCGAAGACTCTCTTCGGTGCAGCTTCGATTTCTAAACCTGTTACAGCTTTGGCTGTGCTCAAATTAGTGCAGGAGCGCAGAATCGATCTCGATGTCGATGTGAACCGGTACCTGAAGCGATGGAAGATTCCTGATAATCAATTCACTATTGAGAAGAAAGTCACTGTCCGTGAACTATTGAGCCATACTTCGGGAATTGGCACCCATAACGGAGAGATCTATGATCCAGGGCTTCCAATGCCCACACTGCTCCAGATTTTGAATGGAGAGAAGCCCGCGAGAACTGCTCCTGTCCAAGTCGAAGCCGTTCCTGGCACAAAGTTCGCCTATTCCAATGGTGGGTATCTCGTGCTCTACCTACTTGTGGAGGATGTGACGGGTAAGCCATTTGCCAAGCTCATGAAGCACACCGTTCTCGATCCAATAGGCATGAAGGACAGCACTTTTGATGCTCCATTGTCGCCTCAATGGGCAAGCAGGGCGGCTACGTGCTATTGGGGAGATGGGAAGATAGCGGTTCCTCCGTCAAAGTTTGTCGAACCCAATCTCGCTGCAGGTGGGCTATGGACCACTCCCACCGATCTCGCGAAGTTTCTAATTGAGGTTCAGCGGGAGTATGCGGGAAGTTCCCATAAGGTGCTGAAACAGAGCACGATGCAGCTAATGCTGAAGCAGGGCTTGGGTCTTTGGGGACTCGGTTTTATGGTTGGAGGTGAACCTGGCAATCTCTATGTCAGTCACGAGGGTTCAGCTATCTTTCAGGACAATATGTTTGCGTATCTCAAAGGAGGCGGCTTCATTGCAATGACAAGTGGAGGAGGTGGCGGGGAACTTGCGGAGGAGCTTTTCCGAAGCGTAGGGAAAGTGTACGACTTCCCGGACTTCAAGTCGGTTGAACACGCTACCGTACCCGTGTCGTCTGCGATTCTACCCAGCTTTGTTGGAACTTACGGATTTGTCAAAGTTGGGATGGATGGGGATGCATTAACCGCCGAAATTCCTGAAGGTTCGAAACCAACCCGTCTTTATGCGGAATCACCAACGCACTTCTTTGTTCTCGACGAACCCCAGGAGCTTTTGTTCAACGTTGATGCTCAGCAAACCGTCACCAGTGTTGATTTCATTACGCCAATAAATCGTCTTACGTTAAAGAAAATCGAGGAAAACAGAAAGAGATGAGGTGAGCTAACCGCGATATGTTAGAAGAGTTGGTAATAATCCAGAGTTAGTCTATTCGGTAGCACCAGCATGTTTAGTATTAAAACTAGACATCGTGTCCTCAATCTATACTTCATTGAAGAGAACCAAAGGAGGATGAATTATTAAAGAATGTTGGGCGAGTTCTCTCGGCAATTGCGGAGGTGGCATAAGCCACGAGCATTACGTGTCAGAGTGTCTGTTCCCTAATCAATCAATTTTCGTGCAAGGGTTGGACTGGTGCCTTGATAAATCAAAAGAGATTCGAATTGAATCTCTCACTGCCAAGATCCTCTGCAAGGACCACAATGCAGCTCTGAGCGAGCTTGACGCTGTCGCTGGTCGAGCCTTCGATTCAATTAGAGATTACGTTGCTGCGACAACCAACCGATGCGAGATGCCGTATGTAAACTGGGCTCCCAAGCAGTTCACAATAGACGGCCCGAGACTTGAGCGATGGTGCCTGAAAACCCTTTTGAATTTCAGCTTCAGTCGACAGTTAGTTATTGGCCCTGGCAGTCACGGCACGGGAACAGTCCCCAGCAGTCTTGTTAGGATTGCTTTCGGTTTTGAGGAATTCACGAATGGTCGAGGCTTGTATACCGCCTTCCGCCAAAACGAGACGTTCAACCTTCAGTATCATTTTGGCTACACGGCGAAAACTCAAGGCGCGAACCTCACGATGGGGAGTTTTCACTTATGTGGATTCCGCTTCTATCTGAATCTCATGCCCGTTGCTAATAGGTATACGGAAATCGAGGACTCACAGGTGTTCTATCGTCAGACACATTTCGCTCATAAACCTGTGTCTGGTAATCCTGTCGATACGACAGACATCATAAGCTCTATAGTCCGAGACAGTCGCCTTAAAGGGCGATTCTCTCATCGACTCTCAATCAGTTGGCCTCTGCTTTCCCCACGATAAGAGAGCATTAGCTCGTTCGAGCTGCTCGCATGGAATCGCGTCGGTGGCTTCTCACAGACCGGTGATTCGGACGACTTGTTCCGCTGACGTTTGGTAAGAACCGTTCTAGCCTGTGAGAAAACCATTCTCCATCGCATTCGTTGATGAACTTGAAGCAATATTCTGGGCCGCGCTTATACATGTCGAATCTTTCGACGCATACGCTTTCTTGCCTCATACCTGCTTGAGCGCGCACAGCTAATGAGGGGCTGATTAGATTCAACCAACAAAATTCGATGGTCTCTTTCGAGAGGAGCATCTGCGATACAAGTAGTACGTGAAAATGACACGGTACGCGGATTCCATAACTAGTCGACTTCGACTCTCGCGCTGCTGCGAAGCAGACGTTCGTGCGCGAGAGTTTTTCCAGTGAATTCCTCCATTGTTGAAGCTTCTTGTCAGCAGTTTCAGGTCGAAGGTTCCAAGGTGCGGTGAGGGTCACAAACCACTCCCAGGGAACGGGACGGAGCCACTGTGCAACCGCATCGCTTGTCTGCCTGTCTCGTGCGGAGACTCTCTGTCTCCAATCAGGTTTGATTTGTTCGCTTGAGATGTTTGAGATAACTGTAGACACACGTTCTCCTAAGAGGAGGTTTTGTGATGCAAAAGGGACTGGATATTCCACCTCTCCGGTAGGTAAGTTTCGTGTCTACCAGAGACCCTTTGTGTTGAGCTGATGAAACAGGTTTAGCTATGTTTCGTTAGTTAGTTTTTGTTCTAGGCTGAGAAGAATCTGTTTGCGGGTTGCACTCTGCGATAAAGGCTTGCAGATCACTTTCTCTGATCATTGTTCGGCTGCCGACCTTTGTCCGTCGGAGTCTTCCTTTGCCCAGCCACGCGTGTACTGTCCATTTACTAATTCCTCCCAACCGTTGTGCGGCCTGTTCAATCGAAAGTAGTTCTTCCATTTATTCCTCCTGCCCATAGGTGTAACTTCAACGTATCTTGACTAACTGAAAACCACCTAGTACATTTGCATACATGAATAATAACGATATTCATGACAGAAGTTCGCGCAACCGAGAATACTACGGTCAATCAGAGGCAAAGCCTTTGCTGGATTGGCTTAACTCAACGTCAACTGTTGACCCTACTGGCGTAGGACGGGCGAGGGTACGAAATCTCGTGGAGATGATTCAGCGACTCTACGCCAATACCAGGTCAGACGATGCAGATGGAAAGCATCGGCGCTCTCCCAAGGTGCTTGAGACTGAGATCAAGCGGATCAATGCCTTGTTGATTGACTATAGATTCTCCTATGCGCTCGATCCCTCTCAATCGTCATCTTTAGCTTGGACAATTAGGGGCAGCAAGGATCTCAAGGGCATCGATGATCGCAAGGAAATCGATGATGAGGAGGAACTCGATCCTTCTCTACCGGAAATACTAGCCGTTTTTTGTGTTGTCGCGTTAACCAAGCAAGGAGTATTGGGCAGCATTCGCCGATGCGAGTGCGGCAAGTATTTCTTCGCACGTCTGCCAGCCCAGCGGTTCCATGACGATAACTGTCGTGTCGTGCATTGGGAAAACTCGCCAGAACGAAAGTTACGAAGACGCGAGAAAGCGCGCGAATATTACAACCTGCACAAGTCTGGAAAGGTTAAGTGAACCAATGAGCATTTTCAAGCGCGGCAGAGTTTACTGGTATCACTTCATATTTAATAGCCAGCATGTTCAACAGAGCACGAAGCAGGGAAATCCACGGACTGCCCGTCAGATAGAAGCTGCTCATCGTACGGCATTAGCCAAAGGCGAAGTTGGCATCACAGAGCGTAAGCCTGTGATGGTACTTGGTGACTTCATCGAGAAACGCTTCACCCCTTGGGCAAGAGCTACCTTCGAGCAGTCTTCCCCAAAAACTTGGACTGGCTGGTATAGAACCCAACTTACAAACATCGCAGAGTATTCTGCTCTCACGTCACGCAAACTGGGAACTATTACCAGCGAACATGTAGCTGACTATGCAGCTCATTTGCAGAGCAAGGGCTGGCAGACAAGTTCTATCAACTGCTCACTCCGTGTTCTACGGCGGGTGCTTCGGATTGCTGTTGAGTGGGGAGAAGCGCCAAGTGCTCCTAAGGTGAAGCTCCTGCGCGGAGAACGCCACAGGGAACTGGTAGTAAGCCAAGCAGAGGAATTGCGCTATCTGACATCAGCAGGAGACCTTCTGGCAGATGTAGCCGTAGTGCTTTTGGATACAGGAATGCGACCAGAAGAGAACGCACGTCTAAGGTGGGAGTTCGTGAACTGGAATGTCCACCATTATGGAACGCTTCAGGTGACACATGGAAAGACAGCGAGTGCGCGAAGAATGATTCCACTCACTCATCGTGTCAGAACGCTCTTAGAACGTCGCTGGAACGCCGCAAACCGTCCTTCCGAAGGTTGGGTATGGGCAGCACCAACGAAAAGCGGCCATATCGAACCATCGACCTTGAAAAAACAGCATCAGCGTGCACTTAAATTGAGTGGAGTGCGTCCCTTCGTTCTGTACGCTTTCAGGCATACATTCCTGACGAGGCTCGGAGAATCTGGCTGCGATGCTTGGACGCTTGCTCGGATTGCGGGACATTCCAATATCAGCATGTCCTCCAGATACGTCCATCCCAGCGAAAACTCTGTTCTGAATGTCTTCTCCCGAATGGAAGAAAAGAGAGAGCTTCCGAAAAGCGCACTGACTGCCATTCAGTGAGTAGAGAGAGGGAAAAATACACCAACCCGCTACAGTTCTCGCTACACCTCGAGCGTGTAAATAGCGGAATACCTTGTAACTCATTGATTTTATGGTGAACGAGGCAGGACTCGAACCTGCGACCCTCTGCTTAGAAGGAATGCACAGACGGCTTGTTGTGGATTGGAGCGGTTTGTACTCGCAAGCAAATACAGGTTCCAGTGCACTATGCGACTATGCCCCTACAAAGCCTTCTAAACACAGACTCGCTACAGCATCCGCTACAGTCAAATCAGGTACGTCCAATATTGGACTTCAAGAGCGCTGCATCGCCCTATTTTATAGAGATTATTTCTTGGTTCTTGGGACTTTCCATCTCTGTATGAGGGATTAGGTGAACTTATACGTCCTCTTGTCGAACTGATCATACTTTGCGAAGAGATGTTTCTTGTTCTCTTCATTGACTTCCTCAAGCACATTGCTGTCGAATGTGTAGACCGGCCCGCTGGGATGAGGTGCATTGAAGCCCATCACTGGTATGATCCTCATGACCTGGCGCTGGTCATTGAGTTGAAAAATCAAAACGTCGTCCTGATCTCCAGTGAAATGCTGCACAAACATGCGGTCGGCTGACTCGACCTTCCCGTTCTCATTGAGCTTCACTCCGACATACAGTTTTCCCTCGGCTGTAGGGAATCTAAGCGTTTCGCTAGGTTTGTCTTCCATGTGCGGTATTTTATCTTGACTTAGAACTGTGAAGTGCAGAAGAAGTCTCGAACCGCCTCCGCGGAGCTTCCGGGTGCTGGCTCGATGACGGTCCTTTCATTGCCTGCCTGCACCGTTCGGTGAGCGCAGTCAATGACGAACTCGGTCGGCGGAGCTTCGGCGATCTGGTTGTCTCCGTCTGCCGGTTTCACCCACACCTTCACGTTCGCTGGATCATGGGCGTCGAGCGTTTGCAGATCGATGGCTAGCTTCTGCAATCCTGGTGGGGTTCTCCACCTGTCGTCACCTTGTTCCTTCTTGAAACGTTGCGATCGCACATAGTCAGTCCGTGCCGCGGAGAAGTTCTTGAGCGCTAAGAGAATGTCCGCCCGTTTCAGATATGCCTCCGGCAGGAATCCGGTGAGGGAAGGGTGCATCCCCTCTGGTTTGCTGATCACCTGATCGAATGTCTCGTTCGAGAAGTTGGGATAGTACATCCGGTGCAACTTATCCTTTAGCCGGGCATCATCGACGTTGGCATACTCGGGGTACAGATTGCGGAAGAAGTCGAGATTTATGAATATGATGATGTTCTGGAGCCTTGCACCGATCAAGGTGTTGTAGTCTGCCAGAGCCTTCTTGTAATTCCCGAGCTTCAGGTACAGTTCGCCTCTGTTCTCTAGCGAGTAGCTGAGAGCGTTCACGTCACGCTTTTTGGTTTTGAGTTCGATGGCTTTCGAGAAGTCAGAAATAGCACCATCCTTGTCGTAAGTTTCCTGTTTAGCTAGGCCGCGGTCGTTCCAAAGCCCTGCGACATCAGGTGAGAGATTGATGGCGTGATCGTAGTCGCTTATAGCAGCGGAATGGTCCTTCTCCTGCAGGTAAGCTTCGGCTCTTTCCGCATACGCCGCTTTGATGTTCGGGTTGAGTTGAAGTGCTTTGGTGTACAACTCAATGATGTGCCGGTTGTGTTCAGTGCGTTCGGCGTCCGAAAAGGCGAGGGACTTGAACATAGCTACCTTCTGCGCCCCGACTGCGGCATAGAAATAGGCCGGTGCAGAGGTTGGGTTCGCTTTCACGAGATCCACCATGTAGCGAGACGTGAGACCTTTCGCCTCGCTGTCAAGAGGAGCAAAGGCGGCCAAATACATACCCTGAAACACCTGGGCATCGGTTGAGTTTCCGCTCCGTTGAAGCCACTGCTTTACTGCTTCGGATGTCCAGGAACAACCGGAGATTGGCTTGTCGTCTAGCTTCACACGGCTGTCCGTAAGGTACTGAATGTCAGGGCTGTACATAGCAAGGATGGTCTGCAGGTCTCGTTGTGTCGTCGCGTTGTCTCCTGCAAGTAAGGCGAACTTGGCATGGATCGCAGTCAGCTCGGAGTAATCCTCATCTGAATTATCGGAGATGATCCGGTCATGGATGACAAGCGCCTTCTCTACGTCAGATTTCGCACCCGACAAATCGCCTGTCATACACCGGATAGTCGCTCTGATCGGGTAAGCGTCGCCAACCTGCGGGTACTTGCTGATGAAGGCATCGAGAGCGGGAAGCTGGCTTGCTTCGTTACCACTTTTGACATTCTCGACCGCCTTGAAGAGAGCGTCGACCTCTTCAGTATGGACAAACTTCTTCTCAGCCGGAACAAGCAATTCTGGCGGCTCGCTTACGCCCTCAATTCGAATGATTTCCGGCTGAGCGACCGATGGCGCTCCATGCTTCTTACAGGAGGACAGAGCTGCGGTGAAAACAGTCAGCAGAGCAGATGCTATGAGCGTTCGACGCAAGTTCTTCATATGAGTACAGAGAGAACCATCATCGTACCCCAGTAAGCAGGGTTTCCACGCAAATTTTTGCTAGACAATGGGGGTTATGCAGACCTCCCAGTCTCGCCTACCTACTTTGAACAGGCACCTCGTTGGTAACCAAAAGTCGTCTTATCGGTAGCCGTTGCTGTTGGTCAAGTGATTTGTGGGAGCGATACTGCGGTGAAGCTGCGGTTCGCGCTAAGGGTTGACTTTGTAAGTGACGCAGATAGTGCCTGATTTGTAGATGCGGTGTGTTAAGAGGGTAAGGTTGTTTGGGTGATAGGGAGGAGGTAGGAGCGGCGTGCCGTCGCCGAGCAGGACGGGGACGATGGTGACGCTGATCGAGTCCACCTCGCCGAGATCGAGTAGGTAGCGAAAGAGTGTACCGCCGCCCATCAGCCAGATGTCTTTGGCATCGCGGCTCTTGAGGGCTTGCACCCAGGTGCGGGTAAGCGCCGGAACGATTGTCACGCCAGAGTGGTGCTGCGACTGCAGTTGCGTGGAGCAGACGAAAGTCTCTTTCCCAGCGAAGGCTGCCCGCCCCAATCTCCTGATAGCGGCTTCATAGGTGCGACGGCCCATCAGCAGGGTGTCGAACTGTGACCAGATGGCGGCAAAGTCGAGGTCTGGATCCATGACGATCCAGTCGGCTTCTCCCTGAGGACCAGCGATGTAGCCGTCGAGGCTGACGGCGACTCCATACTGGAGCTTTCGGACGTTTGGCATTGGCGCACCCTTGGCAACAGCGTTTGGCGAGCGCTGTCCAGTATAGCGGGGTTATCGGCATTGGGTGTGAGAAGGGCGTTTCCCGAGACCAATCTGATGGAGGCTCCCTACAATGGCATCCGTATGCGATACATGGTCCTTTTAGGTTTGCTGATAGCTGCACCATTGGTGGCTCAACGGCACCTCTACGATGTCCACACCTCTATCGTAGCTCTCGCGGTCCCTCACAGGGTGCAGCTGCGCTACCGTCTGGCGTCGAAGATTGAGCAGGAGCGTCTAATTCTGCATGTTCATATTAATCTAAGTGGTTTGGCTTCAAGGAAAACCAGCCTAGTTCTTCCTTCGACCTGGGGCGAGGTAAACGGGCTCGGAAACGGAATCAAGAACCTTAGAGCGGAATCCCACAACACAGTCATTACAGACACAGCTGATCCTTTACGGAAGCTGCTCGAAGTTTCTGACACTACTTCTGCAAGCATCTCCTACGACATTGTGAAGGACTGGGACGGTCCTCTGCGCGAAGGTGTACGCCACCTGGTACATCTTGAGCCAACCTGGATTGAGATCAACACAGGCAACGCTTTCATACATCCCGCACTTAAGCCGTCCGACACCGTCGATTGTTCCTTTGATTGGGCGATACCAAAGGCATGGTCTCTAGCCACTAGCTTCGGCGCTGGCGGCAGGCACCAGCGATTCCGCGGGGCCTGGGATCACGTGCGGAATGCTGTGTTCGTTGCGGGAGATTTTAGGCTCCATGAACAAAAACAAGGCCGTACGCAACTGGTGGTGGCGATCCGTGGCTCATGGCGTGTGCCCGATGGTGAAGCGACCAGGAGTATTGCGGACATCTTTGCCTTGGAACGCGCGTTTTGGAAGGATGATGACGTTCCCTTTTACCTCGTGACGGTCGTTCCGTTCGATGCCAGCCAAAGAGGCGTCAGCGGCGGTGGCGGCTTTACAGACGCTTTTAGCATTCACACCGCTCCCGCCGAGGACTTCACTTTAGGCTTGACATCGCTGTTTACACACGAGCTTTTTCACTCCTGGAATCCCTACAAGATGGGTCAGATGCCTGACCCTCCAGAAAGGATCTACTGGTTCACGGAGGGCTTCACTACCTACTACCAGAGTCTCTTGCTCTGGCGTGGAGGCAAGATCTCCACTGAACAATACATCGATACTGTCAATCAACACCTTCGCAGCTACTACCTCTCGCCGTCGAGAGATGTCTCGACCGAAGAACTCGTGCATCTGGCTCGAAGCGGCCAAAGTAAGAACCAG